>Ga0105356_10000546_pt1 | contig 35706 bp, 27 predicted proteins | sample GOMGulsemesocosm_3_FD_83502 | JGI IMG/M metagenome (GOLD analysis project Ga0105356, IMG submission 83502) | Methane-oxidizing microbial communities from mesocosms in the Gulf of Mexico - GOM9D Gulf of Mexico | ecosystem: Environmental > Aquatic > Marine > Cold seeps | place: Gulf of Mexico...
CTTTTGCATTCGATAAACAATTAAATAAAGTTGATTTTCCTACGTTTGGTAATCCTACAATTCCAGCTTTCATCTGATCTTTTTATTGATTTTTTGCGAGTGCAAATATAGTCTTTTGATTTAAAAAAAACACTAAATCACAGACACAATAAACGGCAGTAATTTTAACAAAAAAATAACGTTTATATATTTTTTAGTACTTTTAAAAAAAAATAAACGTCTTATTGAATGAAAAACTTGTCCGATGAATATGTATGGAAAGCACTAAAAGAAGGTGATCTAAAGGCTTTTTCTATTCTTTATAAAACGTATTACCCCAGATTATATAATTATGGGTTAAAAATATCGAGAAAGGTTCCTTTAACCGAAGACAGCTTACAAGACTTTTTTTTATATGTCTATGAACATAGAGAAAACCTAAGTGATTTGGATACTATAGCACCCTATCTATTTTCATCCTACCGAAGACATTTGATACGTGTATTGAAAAAAAAATCTAAAATTGTTTCCTTTGATGAGATGGATGTGAAAATTATTGACATTCAATTTAGTCCTGAAGAAATCATGACACATCAAGAAAGTGAAACGTTTAAAAATAAAAATATTTCTACCTTGCTCAACAAACTTCCAAAACGCCAAAAAGAAGCCATTTATTTAAAATACTATTCTGGTTTAAACACCAATGACATTGCAAATATTATGGAACTTAATTACCAAAGCGCTGCAAACACTATTCACAAGGCCATAAAAAATTTAAGAGAAGAAGTTTCTATACTTCAATTAATAAATTCTTAATTTCGCAGATTAATAGGGTATATTTTATTTAGAATGTACTTATTACAAATAATAGGTCTCGAAAAAAACCCAAACCTTGAATCACTTAACGCATAATGGCTAAAAAAAAATACAACACTATTGAAGACTTTCTTGTTGATGAGTCTTTTAACAACTGGGTAAAAGCAACTAGGCTTGCGGATGTTGATTTTTGGGAAGAATGGATAGCCTACAACCCCCATAAGAAAGACCTTGTATATGAAGCAAAAGACATCATAATAGGGTTTGAATTTAAGCATATTGGACCGAGCAAGGAAAAAATAGATACAGCATGGTCTTTACTCGAAAATAAAATCAATGCTAAAAACTTAGAAAAACCAATAAAGAAATCTCCCAATTATTTTAAACGCCTTGGTATTGCTGCATCAATTTTATTACTAGTTTCTATTGGTGGCTACACATTGAATAAATCTCCTAAAAAAATCACTCATAAAACGGCATATGGAGAAGTGCTTAATTTAAAACTAATGGACGGCAGTCTCGTTACATTAAATTCAAATTCTACCATTTACTATTATGAAAATAACAATCGTAAGGTTTGGCTAAAAGGTGAAGCTTTTTTTGAAGTAGATAAAAAAATAACTACAAATGCAAAATTTTGGGTTCTAACCGATGATTTAACAGTTGAAGTATACGGAACGTCTTTTAATGTAGATACAAAACATCAAAAAACAGGCGTGTTTCTAGAAGAAGGAAAAGTTTGGCTAGAGCTTAAAAACGGAAGTACTCAAAAAATGGTTCCAGGAAATTTCATCTCGTATTCTTCGGTAGATGATGCAATTATTGAGCAAAAGGAAAAAGTAGCATCAAGATTTAAAACATCTTGGAAAGATGGTGCTATTATTTTTGAAAACTTACCTCTTATAGAGGCAATGCAAAAAATTGAAGACACCTATGGATTGACTGCTATATTTAAAGACGAAGCTAGTAAAACAACACTAATTACAGGTGGAGTGCCTATTACAAACTTAAGCATTTGTTTAAAAGCTATTGAAAAATCTGTAAACGTGAAGATTAGCAGATTGAATGACCAGCTTATTATTCAAAAAAAATAATTTTTGTTATATTTACGAAACTCTATTTCTAAATGCTACAAAAAAAATTAATAATACATCTTTTATTAATTTGTAGTACGTCACTTTTTTACAACACAATAATTGCTCAAGAAAATTCTTCTTCGAAAATTCTTTTCACCTCTCTACTTGATTCTTTAAGTAAAAAACATCATGTTTTCTTCACCTACAACTCTAAATATTTTGAAAAAAAGAAAGTAGATATACACTTTTTAAAAAGCACATCACTAAAAAACACCTTACGTTTACTAGAAGAAAGCACCTCTTTTTATTTTGATGATTTGGGTAATAATTATTATGTAATTTACATAAAAAAACCCTCCTTCACTAAATCAAAAAAAAATATTCCTACTACTAAACCACCGCAAAAAGGCATACAATTGGATGAGGTAGTGATAACTGGAAATAGAACAAAACCTAGAACAGTATTAGATTCGCCGATCCCAATTGACAATATTGATATTGAAGAATTAAAAAACAGCGGAAAAAGGACCTTAGATAGAATGCTTACCTATATAGTCCCCTCTTTCAATTCACAAAACCAAGCTATTTCAGATGCTACAGCTCATTTTGACCCTGCCGATTTAAGAGGATTAGGCCCAAGTAGAATTTTGGTTTTGATAAATGGTAAGCGTAAAAATCAAAGCGCTCAAGTTTATCTAAATCGTACTCCCGGAAAGGGAGAAGTTGGCGTGGACCTAAAAAGCATACCAATAGCAGCTATAGCTAGAGTAGAAATTTTACGTGATGGTGCGTCTGCACAATACGGTTCTGACGCAATTGCTGGTGTAATCAATTTTATATTAAAAAAGGATATTGAACTTTCATCGTTCAATTCTTCAGCCGGAATCACCTCACAAAATGATGGCTTTAATCTTTCCTCTGATTTCAATACTACTTTTAGTTTCGGAAAAGAAGGATACATTAATCTTACCTTAGAATATTATAAACAAGAACTTACAAACAGGGCAGGTACACCAGGAATTTCTGATTTACCAACAAATCCATTGCCTAATTGGACAGCATGGGCACAAGCCAACCCTGATTTAGGGATGACCGTTGGACAACCAGACATTGACAAGAAAAATATTTTTTTGAATATGGAACAGGCTATTGGAAAGAAATCTACGCTGTACTCTTTTCATTCCTATACATCACGAACAGGTAAAAGTTTTGCTTTTTACAGAGCTCCTTATTGGAGACAAACCGATGTTGGTGACCTTGGATTTTTATCAAGACCAGAAGATTTCGTAGGGTATCTTCCTTCTTTTGAATCAAAAATAAATGACCATAACAACGTGCTAGGGATAAAATTTCCTATTAATACTAACTGGCAAGCAGATGCAAGCATTACCCATGGCGCTAATGATATCTTATACACTGTAAAAAACTCTATTAATAAAGATTATTTAAAAGACCACGGTACATCTCCCACCACCTTTAAACCAGGAGGGTATAAACTAAACAATACGATTGCCAATTTTGATGTTACAGGAATCTTTTCCAAACAAATAAGTTTAGCACTTGGAATTGAATATAAAATAGAAGGTTTTGAGGCCCTTCAAGGAGACGCATTGTCGTATTATAAAAGTGGATCAGACTCCTTTTCAGGGATAAAACCAAATGAAGCAGGTTATTGGTCCAGGAATAATATTGCGGGGTATACCCAATTAGACTATGATATAAATGATGTTTTTTTGATAGGAGTTGCTGGTCGTTATGAAAATTTCTCTGACTTTGGAAGTAATTTTTCTTGGAAAATAAACAGTAGGTATAAATTGAATAATAATGGCGTAATAAGAGGCTCCTACAGTACTGGATTTCGAGCACCAACACTACACCAACGACATGTAACTAGTAGCCAATATATTCATACCACAAACTCCCCTACCCCCATACTACAAAGAACATTGTCCAACAACAATACTGCCGTAAAAGAATTAGGAGTACCTAGCTTATTCGCAGAAACTTCCAAAAACATTTCGGCAGGATTAACGTATAAAATGAATTCCAATCTTTCAGCATCTATTGATTTCTATAATATTAAGGTCAATGACCGCGTCTTATTTTCTTCACAAATTGGATACAAAAATGGCTCATCAACGAACATAACAAACCCCGTAGAACAAATACTAAAAGACAACAACGTCTCTGCTGTTCAGTTCTTTATAAATGCCGGAGACACAAAAACTAGCGGAATTGACGTTGTTATTAACTACCGCAACATCAAGATTTATAACGACAATAAATTATCAGTTAATTTTGCTGCAAATTTTAATAGAACCACCATAAATACAATTACAACACCAGCAATACTAGCAAAAGCTGGATACAATATTTTTGACAGACAAGAACAAGGATTGATTACAAATTCCAGACCCAAGTCTAAAGTAATATTAGGGGTGAATTACCATAGTAAAAAATGGAAACTGTCTCTCAATAACACACGTTTCGGAAAAGTGACAATAACAGCACCACAGTCTGGTGGAATTGATCAAAAACTGGCCTCCAAAATCGCAACCGATGTTGGCCTCTATTATAAACTAACAACTAAAATTTCATTCAACGCACATATCAATAATCTGTTTAATGTATACCCTACAAAAACCTTAAAATCTACAAACACAACAGAAGCAGCGAACAGGTTTATTTACTCATCTGAAGTGCAACAATTAGGCCAACTTGGGACCAATTTAAACATTGGATTTAACTATCAATTTTAACCCTAGCAAACAAAGCAACAAATACATATAAAAAAATTATGTAAAAGAAGGGTATAAAACCATAACTATATACTTATTAATAATAAATCACAGGTACTTCTGCATATAAAGCACAATTTAACTCAGAAGATTGATGATTTAATATTAACTAAAACATATAATTTATGAGAAAATTTACACTTTTATTTTGTGCGCTATTGAGTTTTAGCTTTGCCTTCTCACAGCAAAGCATTACTGGAACAATAGTAGACGCTAGTAATCAACCATTACCGGGAGCAAACATTGTAGAGAAAGGTACTACAAACGGAACCACTTCCGATTTTAATGGGAAATTTACTTTAACAGTAAACGACAATGCAACATTAATAGTTAGTTTTACTGGATATGAAACAAAACAAGTAGCTGTAGATGGGAAGAAGACTTTAACAATTGTCTTATCTGAAGGCCTACAATTGGATGAAATTGTAATAACGGGTAACAGAGCAAAACCAAGAACAATTTTAGATTCCCCAGTTCCAATTGACAACATTAGTGCTGCTTCACTAAAAGCAACAGGAAAAGTACAAGTAGAGCAAATGTTAAACTATTCTGTTCCTTCATTTAACTCTGCAACTCAAGCAATTTCTGATGCAACGGCTCACTTTGATCCAGCTGATTTAAGAGGATTAGGACCGAGTAGAACATTGGTTTTAATGAACGGTAAAAGAATGAAGCAATCTGCTCAGATTTACTTGAATGGTACTCCTGGTAAAGGAGAAGTTGGAATTGACTTAAAGAGTTTCCCTAATGCTGCCGTTAAGAGAATTGAAGTATTACGTGATGGGGCCTCTGCTCAGTATGGATCTGATGCAATTGCTGGTGTAATCAACATCATCTTAAAAGACGACTCAAATTTCACTGAAATAAACTCTCACGCTGGTATTACGAGCGAAAGTGATGGGTTTAACATGGGAATAGATTACAACTCGACTTTTAAAATGGGAGACGCTAGAGTAAACTTAAGTTTAGAATATTACGATCAGAAAGCCACCAATAGAGCTGGTATTACTCAGGATACTCCTGGTACCGCTCCAAATGTTGGTGATTACACCGGATTAAACGATCCTTTATATATTAGAGATTTAGCTTATTTCAATAATGTTTCAGCTTGGATGACTGAAAACCCAGAAACAGGTATGAAAGTTGGTCAGCCAGCATTAACTAAAAAATCTGCCTTGGTAAACGTTACACTACCATTGGGAGAGAATTCTGAATTATACACGTTCCATACTTTCACAAATAGATATGGACAGAGTTATGCATATTACAGATCTCCATTTTGGAGAGGAGATGTTCAAAGCGCTGAGTTTATTTCATCTTATGAAGACTTTGTTGGTTACCACCCAACTTTTGAAACACAAGTATTAGACAATATGAATGTTTTAGGAATTAAGTTTAAATTAGGAGAATGGAACACCGACTTAAGTACTACTTACGGTAGAAACTACGTTGATTACACGGTGAATAATTCTGTAAATAGAGATTATTTAGCTGACCATGGTACTTCGCCAAGATCATTTAACCCTGGAGGGTATGCGTTTAGCAATATGGTTACGAACTTAGATTTCAGTAAAGTATTTAGTGAAAAAGTGAGTGCATCTTTTGGATTCGAATATAAAAAGGAATACTACAAAGGACATAAAGGTGATGAATTATCATACTATGGAGGTGGTTCAGATTCTTTTGCAGGAATAAAACCAGCAGAAGCTATGGATGTAAGCCGTTCTAACTTTGCAGCATACGCAGGTTTAGATTTAGACTTTACCAAAGACTTCCTTATTGGAGGGGCTATCCGTTACGAAGATTTTTCTGACTTCGGATCAAATTTTTCATGGAAAATTAATGGTCGATATAAAATCGGTGACAATTCGGCACTAAGAGCATCAGCAAGTACTGGTTTTAGAGCACCAAGTTTACATCAAAGATATATTCAATTGACACAGTATATTATTGTAGCTCCAAATCCAGATCCACAATTACAAGGTACTTTACCAAATAACTCAAGTGCAATTGTTGCCCTTGGAGTACCTAACCTGCATGCAGAAACGTCTCAAAACTTTTCTATTGGAGCAACAACGAAAATGGGTAAATTAAATATTAGTGCAGATATATATCAAATCGCAGTAGACGATAGAGTTTTATTCTCTTCTCAAATTAAACCTTTAGACGGTAGTTTAGATGGTTCTGATGCTGTAGAACAAATCTTAATTGATAATGACGTATTAGCTTTGCAATTCTTTATCAATGCTGTAAATACGAAAACAAGAGGAATGGATTTAGTTTTTGACTATAGCAATGTTGCTCTTGGAGCTGGTAAATTTGGCGCTAATCTAGCAATGAATTTTAACAACACTTCTATTGAAGGTGCTGTTGCCAACCCTTCAATTTTAGCGAATGGTGGATATGAGATATTTAATCACAGAGAAGCGATGCGTATTACAGATGCAAGACCTAAATCAAAAATAAGTCTAGGATTAAACTACGCAATTAACAAGTTTGACATGTCACTTAATAATACACGTTTTGGAGAAGTTACTGTTGCTGGAGAAACTGCTGCAGATGACCAAGTACATTCTTCAAAAGTGGTTTCTGATTTAGCTTTTGGATATGACTTTACAGATAAATTTAGAATTTCATTTACTGCAAACAACCTCTTTGATGTTTATCCAGATATTTTAAATAATGGAACCAATGGAAATCCTGATTTAAGATCTGCTGGAGGTAGATTTAAATATAGTTCTGAAGTAACTCAAATGGGACAATTAGGAACAAACTTTTTATTAAAATTCGCAATGAAATTTTAATAAACGAGCTTAATTTGAATTAATTATTGCTTAGCAAAAAAGCCCAAATCTTACATAGATTTGGGCTTTTACTTTTTAAAAACCTCATTACAATGTGCATCTCATGGATAAACAACCACGTTTCAAAAAATAACAAATCTCCCCATCCTAATCAAAACTACACATCAAGTAGCACCAGTTGATTCCGCTCACATTGAAATAAAACATACAACATTTTAGCTATTAATTACTCCACCAACACGATGTTAACGCTTTTAACAAAAAGAATAAAAGTCACTGCAATTATTAAGCTTTAGTTCACATTTAAGCACAATCTTTTGTTAAGACACTAGCACTCTTCTTTATAAACAGAATTTTTATATTAGATTTAGCTAAAAAAATAATGATATATGAAAATGGTTCTACTTCATTTTTTCACTGTACTTCTTTCTATTAATTCTGCATATACTCAAGAAATAAAAGGGAAAATCATTGACGCAACATCCTTCAATCCTATATCAAATGTAGCCATACAAGTAAGCAAAAACAGTGGAGTTTTTTCTGATGTAAATGGTCTTTTTTACATAAAAGAAGCAGGCACAAAGCACGTAAGGTTCTCCTGTTTAGGATATACCAGTCGTATGCTGAGTTTGGATTCTTTAAAACTGCTAAACTATATTGTTAAACTAAGAATTACAAATCAAAATTTAGAAGAAGTCGTTCTTAACCTCAAGGAATTACCCATAGAAAAAATATTAAAAAAAACAAAATTAAACCTTGCTACGAATTACAAAACACTCCCGTTAAAACAAGCTATTCACTATAAGAAATCGCATAGTGCAACTTTTAGAAAAGTTAATTTTAACTTAGACAAGAACTCTTCAATCAGCAGAAAAAAAAGAAAACTAGCCAATAAAAGTTTTATTCAATTTTCCAAGAAATTACGCTCTTTAAACAGTATATCTTACACCAATTATTTCGCGAACTTTTATTCTACGAACACATTTTTCCCTAAACATGAAACACATTATTTAATTTCAAAAGTTGACAGTTGTAAAGGGTTTCGATCAACAGTAAATAGCGAAAATCTCACCTTAGAAATAGTTCAAAACAATGCAATTAAATTAGTTTTAAAGCACTTAAACTCCAACCTTACCTACAAAGTGAAAACAGGTTTTTTTAAAATAGAGGATTCATTGTCCATCAAAAAAATAACAAAAGAAATGGATCTTTCAGAAAACAGCTTTAGTAATCTTCAAATTAAAAACGATATTAATACCAGCTTTAGTCGATTTGACGTTTTAGATATAAAATCATCTACTAATTTTTTGAACCCCAAATTATATACACATCACCTGGTAGAGATCGCTTATTTTAACGGTATTAAAACATATGTCATTTCATTCACCCCAAGAAAATCTAGCGCAAAATTTAGCGGACATCTTTATATTAATGCTACTGATTTTGCCATTCACAAGCTCTCTTATGCCTACGCGAAAGGAAAACGGGGGCAACATTTAAATTTAAAATTACTATTCGGTGTGAAATTTTCGGAAGACGTGAAAAAAGGTGTGATTCTTTACAAAAAAAATGTGTTTGGCAAATACATAATTCAGTACGCGAAAGAAGAAACGGGCACATCATTTTATGTAAATCGTTCGTTTAAGTTTATAGGAAATTCTTCAGAAAGGACTAAAATAAAGTTCAGTGCAAAACTCGAAGGCTCATTTCTAACTACTAACGAAATGCTAATCTCAAAAACCGAGATCGTAGATAAAACCATATTTAGATCAAAACAAAAAGCAACCCAAATTAAGTATCTAACGCCTAAAGAATATTATTCTTCTCTTCCTAAAGAGATACCTGTTTTTGAAGGATTTAAGAAAATATGATATTAAACACTAATCATTGTGCATAAAGCTTTGTTTTGCCAACAACTCTTCTTCAGTTTCTACAACATCTTCATCCGGTACACAACAATCAACTGGGCACACTGCCGCACATTGTGGTTCTTCATGAAACCCCTTACATTCTGTACATTTATCGGCTACAATATAATATATTTCATCTGAAACAGGTTCCTGATCTTCATCAGCATTTGCAGCCTTACCATTAGGCAAAACTACATTCCCTGTCAAATCGGTACCGTCAGAATACTTCCAATCATCAGCTCCTTCATAGATTGCTGTATTTGGACATTCTGGCTCACATGCACCACAATTTATACATTCATCAGTAATAATAATTGCCATAGTTTTTCTGTTTCAGTTTACGTACCTTTGCGGTGCAAAAATAAGTCCAAAATAATTCACATCCAAAAGAAATATAGATAATGCAACAACGAATTGATGCTTTTGTTAAGTTAGGTAGCTTTTTAAGTCAATTTTCTCAATCTGGTATTAAAGAAAAAGAAAATATTGAATTCAATGATTTATTTTTCGAGGGTTTTAAACATCAAATTAAAATTGCCCAAGAAAATAATTCTTGGTTCACAAAAGACAATATATTATTTTCTCTTGAGAGTTGGTCAAAAGCATTGACAATTGAGAATATTTCTATTTGGTTAAAAAACCAATCCTTTAATTCTACAAAAAGCACTGTAGCTATTATAATGGCTGGAAATATTCCATTGGTTGGTTTTCACGACTTTTTATCAGTACTAATCTCCGGACATTCTGTGTTGGTTAAACAATCTTCAAACGATAAAAATTTACTCCCTTTTTTAGCGAAGTATTTAGAATATATCGAACCCTCTATAAAAGGTTCAATTCAATTTACAGAAGAAAAGCTAGAGAATTTTGATGCAGTTATTGCTACTGGAAGTAACAACTCAGCACGTTATTTTGAACATTACTTTAAGGGGAAACCAACTATAATTAGAAAAAACAGAAATTCTGTTGCGGTAATTTCAGGACATGAATCGGATCATGAAATGAGCGAGTTAAGTAATGATGTTTTTCAATATTTTGGATTGGGGTGTAGAAGTGTCTCTAAAATATTTGTTCCGAAAGGCTATAATTTCGATGCTTTTTTCAACGGAATGTATAGTAAGAAATCCTTTATTAATAATGCCAAATATGCCAATAATTACGATTATAATAAAGCCGTATATTTAATGAGTGAATTTGATTTGCTTGAAAATGGTTTTTTAATGATTAAAGAAGATGAAAGTTATGCTTCTCCGATTGCCACCATTTTTTATGAATATTATTCAGATAGCGAGCAGTTAAAAGAACAACTAACTATAGATGCTGATAAGATCCAATGTATTGTTTCAAATGGATTTAGCGAATCAGAAATTAGATTTGGGCAAACTCAACATCCACAACTTTGGGATTATGCAGATGGCGTCAATACCTTAGATTTTTTGGCAACTATTTAAAATAAATTTTCATAAAAAAACAGCATCTTTGTGCACCCAAAAATAATACACTAATTAAAAGAAAATGAAAAAACATAACTTTAGCGCTGGGCCTTGTATTTTACCTGATGAAGTCTTAAAAAAAGCTTCAGAGGCCATTCTTAATTTTAATGATGACCACCTTTCTTTGCTAGAAATCTCGCACAGAAGTAAGCCTTTTGTTGCTGTATTAGAAAAAGCAAAAAGCCTTGTTTTAGAATTGTTAAATTTAGAAAACAAAGGGTACAAAGTGTTATTTTTACAAGGAGGTGCTAGTACTCAATTTTTAATGACCGCACATAATTTACTTCATAAAAAAGCAGCGTATTTAAATACTGGAACTTGGGCCGATAAAGCTATAAAAGAAGCAAAACTGTTTGGAGAATTAACAGAAGTAGCTTCTTCTAAAGACAAAAAATACACGTACATTCCAAAAGGATATGAAATTCCAAAAGATATAGATTACTTTCATTGTACAAGTAATAATACCATTTTTGGAACACAAATGAAAAATTTCCCTGAATTTGATGGGGTAACAGTGTGTGACATGAGCTCTGACATTTTTTCTCGTCAATTAGATTTTTCTAAGTTTGATTTGATTTATGCCGGAGCACAGAAAAACATGGGTCCTGCAGGAACAACGTTAATCATCATAAAAGAAGCCATTTTAGGAAAAGTTGACCGCATCATCCCATCCATGTTAAATTATAAAACACATATAGATAAAGACAGTATGTTTAATACGCCTGCAGTGTATGCTATATATATTTCTATGTTAACATTGCAATGGCTAAAAGACTTGGGAGGAATTCCATTTATAGAAAAAGTAAACGAAAAGAAAGCCGCACTTTTATATGCAGAAATTGATAGAAATCCACTATTTGAAGGGGTTGTTGCAATTGAAGATAGAAGTACTATGAATGCTACTTTTATACTCACCGACGACGCTTTAAAAGACAGCTTTGACAGTATGTGTTTAGCCGCTGGAATCAATGGGATAAACGGGCATCGAAGTGTTGGTGGTTATAGAGCAAGCATGTACAATGCGTTGCCTTTATATAGCGTACAAGTACTTGTAGATGTGATGCAAGATTTAGAAAAGATTAATAAATAACAAAGAAGGAAAGCGGCTTAAATCAAAAGTAATATACTTTAAAACGATACAGCTCAGCTCCTCTGAAACTCATAAAAAATGAAAATATTAGCAAACGATGGAATTTCACAAAGTGGAATTGCTATTTTAGAGAAAAATGGTTTTGAAGTTATTACAACAAAAGTTGCTCAAAATCAATTAGAAAACTTTATTAATGAAAATTCAATTGATGCAATTTTAGTACGAAGCTCAACCCAGGTTCGTCAAGAGTTAATTGAGGCCTGTCCTAGTATCAAATTAATTGGTCGTGGAGGTGTTGGCATGGATAACATCGATGTAGAATATGCCATCGATAATGGATTGCATGTAATCAATACGCCAAATGCATCTTCTAGTTCTGTTGCAGAATTGGTTTTTGCCCATTTATTTGGAATGGTTCGTTTTTTACATCAATTAAACAGAGAAATGCCCTTAGAAGGTGATACTCGTTTTAAAGATTTAAAGAGAAATTTTGGCAACGGAACAGAGCTTAGAGGAAAAACATTAGGGATTGTTGGTGTTGGAAGAATAGGAAAAGAAGTGGCTAAAATTGCTCTAGGAATAGGAATGAAAGTAATTGCTACAGATGCATTTGTAGGAAATGCGACCATTAACGTTCCCTTTTACACTGGACAATCAATTGATATCGAAATTGAAACAGAGCCTATTGCTGAAGTACTAAAACATGCCGATTTTATTACCTTACACATTCCAAATCAAGAAAAATATATCATTGGCAATGATCAATTTGATTCCATGAAAGATGGTGTCGGAATTATTAATGCTGCTCGTGGTGGACTTATTGATGAGGTGGCCCTAGTTAATGCTATCGATACTGGAAAAGTTAGATATGCTGGTTTAGATGTTTTTGAAAAAGAACCTACTCCAGAGATTCAGATTTTAATGAATCCGGATATTTCTTTAACTCCGCATGTTGGAGCCGCAACTGTAGAAGCTCAAAATAGAATCGGAGAAGAGTTGGCAGAACAGATTATAAACTTACTTTCATAAAAGGTTAATGGCTATAGTAAAACCTTTCAAAGCTGTAAGAACAACTAGAGATAAAGTTGCGTTGGTTTCTACAAAATCTCGCGAAATTTATACGGATGCAATGCTAAATGCGAAACTTGCATTTAATCCATATACCTTTCTTCATGTTATAAACCCGGGCTACAAATACAACAAGCAAGATGTCAGTGGTGACTTACGTTTTAAATTAGTCCATAATAGATATTTAGAATTTAAAGAGGATAACATATTTACAAAAGATGAAGAACCTGCTTTTTATATCTATCAAAAAATAACGCCTACAAATTCTTTTTGCGGAATAATAGCTGCTACTTCAGTTGAAGATTATCATAATAATGTAATCAAAAAACATGAAGGTACTTTAGAACAACGAGAATTACTCTTTGAAAACTATTTAAAAAACACTGGTTTCAATGCAGAACCAGTACTCCTAACCTATCCAGACAATGATGTAATTACAAACATCATTAAAAAGCATCAAAAAACAAGAGCCGAATTTGAATTCTCAACTTCAGACAAGAATTATCATGTACTCTGGGTAGTTAATAATGAACTAGATATTGAATTAATTAGCAATACTTTTAAAGAAATTAACACGCTATACATTGCCGATGGGCATCACCGATCTACTTCGTCATGTTTACTAGCACAAGGGTTGGCTAAAGAAAACCCAACACATACTGGTACAGAGAACTACAATTACTTTATGAGCTATTTATTACCTGAAAGCCAATTAAGTATTTATGAGTTCAATCGGTTTATTAAAGATCTAAACGGGCTCACTCCTCATGAATTTTTAATTGAGCTCGATACTTTTTTTAGAATTGAAAACCGTGGACAAGAGCTGTATAGACCAAGTAAAAAAAATCATTTTAGCATGTATTTGAATGGTGAATTCTATTCTTTATACTTGCGAAAAAAGGTCTATAATTTTACTGATTCCTTAAGTCAATTAGATGCAGAAATTTTATACCAGACCATCTTAAAGCCTATTTTAGGTATTAAAGATATCAGAAATGATTCTAAAATTGTGTATTCTCAAAATAAATCTGATAGCTTGGAATTAAAAACAAAAGTTGATTCCGGTAATTTTAAAGTTTCATTTGGAATGAGACCAACAACTATTGATGAATTAAAAAACATTGTCGATTCGGGCCAATTAATGCCTCCGAAAACCACCTACATAGAACCAAAATTAAGAAGCGCTATTACTATTTATGAGTTTTAGTCCTACACTTGCACATTCCTTTTTAATATGATAGCAGAAAATCTACGTCACATAAAAAACAACATTCCAAAGCATGTCACCCTAGTTGCTGTATCAAAAACGAAACCAACTACAGCTATATTAGATGCGTATACTGCTGGTCAGCGAATTTTCGGAGAAAATAAAGTTCAAGAAATGGCTACCAAACATGATGAATTACCCAAGGATATCCAATGGCATATGATTGGTCATCTACAACGTAATAAGGTAAAATACATGGCTCATTTTGTCCATCTAATTCATGGAGTTGATAGTTTTAAAACCCTAAAAGAAATCAACAAACAAGCAAAAAAACATCAGCGGGTGATTAACTGTTTGCTGCAGGCTAGAATTGCCAAAGAAGAAACAAAGTTTGGTTTATCATTTAGTGATATCAATGAGCTCATTTCGTTGGAAGAACTATCAGCATTAAAAAACATAAAAATCATTGGTTTAATGGGGATGGCCACTTTTACAGAGGATCAAGAACAATTAAAACAAGAGTTCTCTTCTTTAAAAGTGTTTTTCGATACGTTAAAGGAGGATTTTCTATCACTTGATACCCTTTCAATGGGAATGAGTGGTGATTATCCATTAGCCATCGAAAATGGAAGCACAATGGTTAGAGTAGGAAGCGCAATTTTTGGCGCAAGAAATTATATTGTGTAGATTTACACAAAAAGCTAAAAAGAAAAAAATTTGTACGCAATTTTAGATATTGAAACTACGGGTGGTAAATTTAATGAAGAAGGAATTACGGAGATTGCAATCTACAAGTTCGATGGGCATGAAACTGTAGACCAATTTATAACATTAGTAAATCCTGAAAAAGAAATTCAGCCATTTGTGGTTCAACTTACTGGAATCAATAATAAAATGTTGCGAAACGCACCAAAGTTTCATGAAGTAGCAAAACGAATTATTGAAATTACTAAAGACTGTATTATTGTTGCTCACAATTCGAGTTTCGACTACAGAATTTTAAAAACAGAGTACAACCGTTTAGGTTATGAATACAAAAGAGATACTTTATGTACAGTAGAATTAAGTAGAAAATTAATTCTAGAACAACCTTCATATAGTCTGGGAAAACTATGTAAATCACTTGGAATACCAATGAGTGATAGACACAGAGCTTCTGGCGATGCGTTAGCAACCATACAATTATTTAAATTACTTTTGGACAAAGACATTGACAAGTCCATTATTAAAAATACTGTTAAACATTTTGACTGCAAAAAAACTTCTGAAAAACTTATTGCATTATTAGATGACGTTCCGCCTATAGTTGGCGTGTATTACTTGCATAGAGAAGATGGTCAAATAATTTTTATGGGCAAAGGAAATAATCTCAAAAACGACATCAATAATCAATTCATAAAAACAACAAAAAGAGGAAAAGCAATTCAAGAGAAAACAACTTCAATAAGCTATGAACCAACGGGAAATGTGCTTCTTACTAATTTAAAATTTTTCTTAGAATTAGAAATAAACAAGCCGAAGTACAACTTAAGAAGTAAGAAAAAAATGCTTTTCGATAATTTTAATAGTGATAATATGTTATTGCTCGATAAAGGTAGAAGCCTCGATGAACATTCTGTTATTTTAATTGAAAACAACGAAGTTATAGGTTATTGCTTTACAAACTTAGCCTATCAAGAAAATCATTTGGATATTTTAAAATCTATGATGACCCAAATTAACAACAAAACTTTAGCGAAAACAATTATAAAAAACCACTTAAAAACTAAGAATACTGCTAAGATAATCAGGTTTTAACTCTCTTATTTTCAAAGTACTTATCAAACATTAAAACTTTTTTAGTAAATTTATAGGAAATAAAATAAAACAGATTTCCCCGTACAATATTCCCCTCCTAGTTTGTACTGACAACCTAAAAAAAAATCACCATGAAAAAGCACTATTTCGTTGTCTTTTTAATGTTTCTGAGTACCTTTCTCTTTGCTCAACAGTATACAACAGGCTTAGATTTTAGCAAAGATAAATATGAAGAAGTTACAGAAACAGTTCCCTTAATTACACGAAGCGTTACTGCTGTTCCTAAAAGTTTCAGCTTAAAACCCTACGCTCCTACACCGGGGAATCAAGGGAGTCAGCCTTCTTGTGTTGGATGGGCCAGTGGCTATGGAGCAAGAACTATTGCCAATGCTATAAAAAATGATTGGAAATATAATAGCACAAAAATCAATCAAAACACCTTCTCTCCTGCTTTTGTTTATAACCTAATCAAATTTAAAGGAGATACTAATTGCAAACGAGGCTCATATATCGCTGATGCCATGAAGCTCTTAAATGCCTATGGAATATTGCAATTAAAAGATTTTAGTTACAGTGCAAGTAACTGTAAAACGAAACCATCCAGCTTTGGCTACCAAAAGGCAAAAAGAAATACTATTTTAACCTATGAAAGACTTGCTAAATGGGATAACCCGTACAATTTAGTTGGAAAAGTAAAAAAAGCTGTCGCAAACAAAAACCCGGTAGTTATTGGAATGCAAATTCACGCTTCTTTTTATAAATCTAAAGGAGTATGGAATGGTGACACATCAAAAAAACTAGGCGGACACGCCATGGTTGTTGTTGGATATAGCGATACTAAGTATGGTGGTGCTTTCGAAATTTTAAATTCTTGGGGCACCAATTGGGGAAATAATGGCTACATATGGGTAAAATACAAAGATTTTAAAACCTATACTAAGACCGCTTATGTATTAATCGATAGATCAAAAAAGAAAAAAATCAATACAGATGTTGTAAATAATTACAATACAATGGCTGGCGAAATGACCCTGCGCTTAAGCAATGGGAAAAACATGTATCCTGTATTGTCAGACAATGCTTCTAGGAATTTTAATATTGTAAAGGCAACAAAAACAACATATAGCATTAATAAAAGTTATACCTCTGGAACACAGTTTAGAATTTATTTAAAAAGCAAACAAAAAGGCTATGTGTATTTAATAGGATATGGCTCTGGAGATAACTCTGTGAGCAAGCTATACCCTTTTGATAAATTTAGTGATTACTTTAGCTATACCAATAGCGAAATTGCACTACCAAACGAAGATTATTTCATAGAGTTTGATGCTAAGCCTGGTAGAGATATTTTATGTGTTTTGTATAGCAAAGAAAAACTAAACATTAATAGCATTGTGCATACTGCCAGAAATGGCTCAGGAGATTTTGTCTCAAGAGTAAAAAAAGCATTGCAATACAAAATGTTTACAGGGAATACCATAAAGTTTGAAAGAAACAAAATAGCATTTTCTACTAAATCTACGAATAGCAACGCTAAAGTTGTTCCTATTTTTATAGAAATGAACCATCAATAAATTAATAGTTATGAAAATTAAAAGCTCTTTTTTATTCGCAGGTTTTTTACTCTTATTTACAGTAAGTGTACTTGGCCAAAGCAATACTATTTATTATGAAACATTTAATTCACAAGGAACTTGGACAAAAGGAGATAATTCTATAAGGAATTTATATGTTTCTAATGGAAAATATTATTTTGAACATAAGAAAAAGGAAGGATCAAGAGAAATAACAACCCGTAGTTTTCTAATCGACTTTAGCAAAGACTTTGAATTTGATACAAACATTCTTAAAATATCTGGAGAGCAAGATTATGGAATCTCTTTCTTGTACGATTATAAAGATGAAAAGAATTATCGTGAATTTGGGTACACAGCTTCAGGTTATTATAGAATAGCAGAATCTAAAAAAGGAGTGTATAATAATATAAAATCATGGGCGAAATCTTCTTCATTAAGAACTGGAAATAATAAAACCAATACACTTCGCATTAAAAAACTTGGAAAACGAATAACATTCTACATTAACGGAACTTATATAAAAGGCCTAGACTATGAAAGTTTTATGGGTAACAAAATGGCTCTGAAAATTTACAGAAAACAAAAAATTGCTATAAATTATTTTAGGGTAAAATATCTTGGAACGACTACAACATCGAGTTCAAAATCAAAAACAATACTATTTGAAGGATTTAATAGCAACAGTAACAACTGGGCGGAATCTAACACAAGCGATGTTTTGTTAGATGTTTCAAACGGAGATTATATTATCGATCACAAAAGAGCTTCTGGAGGATGGCCTACAACTATTGAAAAGAAATATGATGCTTCAAAGAACTTTAGAGTAAGTGCACAACTTAAAAAGAAAACTGGGATTACGAATCATGGTTATGGTATTATTACGGGTAGAAAAGATTCTAAAAATCAAAATCAATTCTATATTTCAGGTGGAGGATCTTTTAGCATTATCAAATATGTTAATGGTACGCTATCATATATTAAAGAATGGACAAAATCAAGCCATATAAAGAAGGGAAATGGTGTTACAAATCTTTTATCAATTAAAAAAACCGGGAATAAAGTTCAATATATTATCAATAGTAATGTCGTATTCACAAGCTACTCGTATACATCTTACGGAGATAAAACTGGCTTCATAATTCATAACAAACAAAAAATAGCCGTAGGCTATATAAGCATTACGGGGCATGCCCCAAAAAGCACTACACCAATAATTCAAAAGAATATTACTACAATTGATAAAGTAATTTGGGATGATGATTTTTCAACAAATAAAAATAATTGGGCAATCAGTTCTAATGATAACGCCGTCCTAGAAGTAAGAAATAATCGCTATTATTTTGATCACAAAAAAACTTCTGGTGGGGGGTCTACTACAAAAGTAATAGATATTGACACGAGTAAGGATTTTGAGATCGAATCAAAAATATTAAAGATAAGTGGTATAAAAAATAATGGCTTTGGGTTTATCTTTGGTCGAAAAGACACTGACAATCAATTTGTTTTCTCTATTACTTCTAATGGATCGTATGCTATAGATCAATATAAAGATGGTAAACATACCGCCATCAAAGACTGGACAAAATCGACACATATAAAAACAGGGAACTACGCATATAATACCTTAAAAATTAAAAAAGAAAGAGGTTTTATTAAGTTTTATGTAAATGGTCGGTATTTAACTTTATACACACACAGACCTTTTATGGGCAAGCGTTTAGGCTTTATTGTTTATAATAATCAAAAAATAGCAATAGACAACTTTAAAGTAAAATACATCAACCAAAAAAACAACACTACAAATACCAACACTACAATTGTAGCCAATGGAGAAAATGTATTGACAGAGTATTTTACTGATAATAAGAACAATTGGCCCGTGGGTAATACCGATCAGAAAAACAGCCAGGTTACCAATAGTTTTTACAATTTTGAACACAAATTAGATAAAAGTGGTTGGGCTGTAAATATCCCCAAAACTATTGATACTTCTAGAGATTTTGAAATTAAAACCAATATTAAAAAAGTAAGTGGAGTCTCAAACTATTCGTACGGATTACAATGGGGTAAAGAAGGAACCAATAGTTTTAGGTTTTACCTAACTGGTAATGGGTATTATAAAGTTGTACGGGTTATAAATAATAAAGAAGAGGTTATTAAAAAATTCACACTTTCTTCTGCGATAAAAAAAGGAAATGGATCTACAAATACCTTACGGGTTGTAAAACAAGGTGATCACTATAAGTTTTATGTAAATGGCACTTATCTAACGCAAACCAATTTCGAGTCCTTTTATGGGCATCGATTGGGCTTTGTGGTCTTTAATAAACAAAAAATAGCGATTGATAATATCTATATTAAGTACCTAAAAAAATCAAACAAAACAATTGTTACTTCAAATACACTAAAGGTGCCATTAAATGAAAGTTTTTCTGGTAATACTAATGGTTGGAACTTAAATGATAACACGAATAGTAAAACCAGAATTAGCAATGGCAAGTTGTATGTAAAAAATAATACAGAAAAAGGAGGCGCATTTATCAGTAAGAAAGTTGGCATTGACACCAGTAAAGATTTTATCATTGAAACGGCTGTCACTAGGTTAACCAGTACTTCTAAAGGATCTATATCGCTTGCATTTGGTAGACAAAACAACACCAATGAATTTGATTTATTTTTATCTAAAGATGGGAGCTATTTATTGCGAAAATTAGAAAACGACCAATCTATAAAACTAATACCTTGGACGCGTACAAATGCATTAAATACGCAAGCCTACCAAGCAAACAAAATTAAAATAGTTAAATCTGGAAGTTTACTACGACTATATATAAACGATCAATACGTAAATGAAGCTCCTTATTCTAAATTTTTCGGGAACTACATTGGGTTTAGTGTTTATGATAAACAGGAAATTTCTATTGATTATTTGAATGTTTCATACCCCACTGCAGACTTTAATACACCCCCTGAGGTTGTAATTGTTGAACCTATTGTTCAACGTGGATTTAAAATTGTAAAAACAAAAAGAATTAAAGTTCGTGGTAAAGCCACAGATAAGGATGGTATATATGAAATTATAGTTAATGGTATAGATGCTACAATTTCTGATGATGGATCATTTACGGCTAATGTTCCTTTAAAAATTGGAACGAATGATTTAATTGTCACGGCAACCGATTTAAAACAAGCATCTTCAACGAAAAGATTTACCATAAAAAGAAAGTCTCCAGATGTGGTAGATCTTGATCCATTAGTGGTTAAAAAAGATAAAAAAATTGATACTGGATTTGGGCAATATTATGCATTGCTAATCGGTGTAAGTGATTATGGTGATGGCGCCATTACAGATTTAGCTGGTCTGCCAACTAAAGATGCTAAAGATTTAGGAACCGTATTAATTAATAAGTACAACTTTAAAAAAGAAAACGTCGTAATTCTAAATAACAGCCCAAAGGCTAATGACATAATTAAAGAGTTTAGCAAGCTTAAAAAGAGAGTTACTGACAAAGACAATGTATTAATTTTTTATGCAGGTCACGGTGTATACGACGAAGTAAGTCAAGTTGGACATTGGCTTCCGTCAGATGCTGATATGGAATATGAACTAAATTTAATTAGTAATTCTCAGGTGGTAGATTTCTTAAAATCGATTCAATCTAAACATACCTTATTAATTTCTGATGCCTGTTTTAGTGGAAGTATTTTTAAGACAAGGTCTATTGAGAAGTCGCCAAAATCTATTCAGAAAAAATACGAACTTACCAGTAGAAAAGCCATTACAAGTGGAACTTTAAAAACAGTACCAAATAAAAGTATGTTCTTAAAATATTTATTAAAAAGACTAGAGAATAATACAAACCTTTATCTTTCTGCAAGGCAACTTTTTAATAGAATTGAAGAACCGGTTATGAATAACAGTCCAAATACTCCACAATACGGGACAATTTATGGTATTGGAGATGAAGGTGGAGATTTTATCTTCATAAAAAATTAAATTTGTTGTATTTTAGCAGCAACAAGAAAATGTAATTTTTGAAAGAACAAAAACCAAAGAACTCTTTAAGGCATCGGCTTCATGAAATAATTTATGAAGCCGATACTCGTGGAGGCAAATTATTTGATGTTATCCTACTCATTGCAATTCTTGCAAGTGTTTTGTTGGTAATGCTAGAAAGTGTAGATAGTTTTGATGCCAAATATCATAGCTTTTTAAATGTATCTGAATGGGTAATTACCATTCTCTTCTCTATAGAATATGTTCTTAGAATTGTATCCATAAAAAAGCCGTTTAAATATATTTTTAGTTTTTACGGAATTATAGACCTCCTTTCTACCATTCCTAAATACTTATCTTTTATTTTAATAGGATCTCATAACCTTATTGCTCTAAGGGCTTTGCGTTTATTACGAGTATTCAGAATTTTAAAATTAGCTAGATATATTGGTGCCTCTAACAGATTGTTAGTTTCGCTAAAAGCCAGTAAGGCAAAAATTGCAGTTTTCTTATTTTTTGTCGTAATTATTTGTATCATTTTAGGTACCGTAATGTATATGATTGAGGGAGCAGCAAATGGTTTTACTAGTATTCCAAGAAGTGTGTATTGGGCAATTGTTACCTTAACTACAGTTGGCTATGGAGATATTGCTCCTCATACGCCAATTGGTCAATTTATTGCAAGTATTATTATGATTTTGGGGTACGGAATCATTGCCATACCAACGGGCATTGTAACGACAGAAATGGCTAAAGTAGACCATGTTCAAACCAACACACAATCTTGCCCTGAATGTTTAAAGGAAAATCATATTGATGATGCAGAATTTTGTTATAATTGCGGAAGTAAACTGAATTAAATGTCGTTTAAAAAAGAGCCCCTTCTAATTACCATTGTTGGACCTACTGCCATTGGAAAAACAGCTTTAAGTATTCAACTCGCAACTCATTTTAATACCGAAATTATTTCTTGCGATTCCCGTCAATTTTATAAAGAAATGAGAATTGGAACTGCGGTTCCATCGGGGGAAGAATTAAATGCGGCACCCCATCATTTTATTCAAAACAGGAGTATTTTTGACACCTATAACGTGGGGGATTTTGAGCGAGACGCCTTGCATAAACTCAACAAATTGTTTGAAACCAATACAGTGGTTATTATGGTTGGTGGTAGTGGTTTATATGTAGATGCTGTATTGAACGGATTAGATTATTTTCCAAAAGTGCAACCTGAAATTAGAGAACAGCTAAATGAAACCCTACTTTCTAAAGGAATTGAACATTTGCAACAGCAGTTAAAGGAGTTAGACATTGAAACTTACAACAGCATAACACTAGACAATCCACAGCGTGTTATTAGAGCTTTAGAAGTTTGTATTGGGTCTGGACATCCCTATTCTAGTTTTAAAAACAAGCCAAAAGAAAAAAGAAACTTCAGATCTATAAAAATCGGACTTAATGCCGACAGAGCAATCATTTATGATAGAATAAACCAACGTGTAGACATCATGCTTAAAGAAGGCTTACTTGAAGAAGCAAAAACAGTATATCCTCATAAAAATTTAAACGCATTGCAAACCGTAGGATATCGTGAATTGTTTTCCTTTTTCGACGGAAATATCTCTAAAGAATTTGCCATTGAAGAAATTAAAAAGAATACTCGTAGATTCGCCAAACGACAGTTAACATGGTTTAGAAAGGATACGTCAACAGTATGGTTTGACTACAACACCACACATCAAACCATTGTTAAAACTCTTAACAAAAGCCTATAAGCTGTTAAAAAAGACATAATTTATTAGCTTTACTCATTGGCTTTCTTATATTTGCAAAAAAACGAACAAAAATGAAAACCAAAATTACCTTATTTTTTACGATGCTATTTATTGGGTTCTCGGCGAATGCTCAAACTAAAGTTGGTACCGTTAATAGCGAATTGATTATTTCTAAAATGCCGCAATTAAAAGCTGTTCATGAAAGAATAAGAAATTATGGATCTAAATTAGACTCAGTCAATAGCACTAAAATAAAAAAGTATGAATCTCGGGTAAAATCTTATAACACAGAGATAAAAACCTTAAGTGAAGCGGCAAAAAAAATTAGAGCGAATGAGCTAAATCTATTAAACAAAGACCTCGCTTCTTTTAGAGATAATGGAACAAAAATGATGCAACTAAGAAGAGGTGAACTTATGCGACCATTATATAAAAAGATTTCAGAAATTATTTCAGAAATTGCCAAAGAAAAAGGGTATACTCAAATCTTAACTACAACTGGGAATGAATTTGCCTATTTAGATGATCAATTTGACATTACTAAATTAGTGCTTGCAAAACTAAATATTAAAGAATAACAACATTTCTTAATTCAATAAGAAAGTCAGAACCTATTATTTGTTCTGGCTTTTTTTTATGTCACAAACCCAATTAAAATAATATAGCCTTCATTTAGTACATACTAACGCTAATTTAGCAACTAAACATCACTTATTTACTAGTTTTGACTGCTCTTAAACAAACTTAGATCAATCCTTTAGATTTAAACTCTAAATACCTATTAATCACATTAATAGATAATTGCGCCGGCTTTGTAAGGATGGTATTAACACCTCTTTTTTCTAATTCTTTTACGATAAGCCGTTTGTCATAAGAAAATTTCTCTCCTATGGTTTTATGATATACTTCTTGCACATCACTAGCTTCACCTTCAATTAATGCATCCAATTCTGTATTTTCAAACAGCACAGTAATTAATAGGTGCTTTTTTGCAAGCGCTACTAAAAAGGGCATCTGTCTTTTTAAGGCAGAAATATGTTCGAAGTTGGTATATAAAATCAACAAACTACGTTGGTTAATTTTACGCTTTATAGTACCATATAGCATACCAAAATCTGAATCTGAATATTCAGTATTTATATTGTACAAGGTTTCATTAATTACAGATAGGTTTGTTTTTTTATTAGTTGCCAGCACCATATCATTTACCTTTTTAGAAAATGTAAGCATGCCCGCTTTGTCATTCTTTAACAAGGCAATATTAGAAAAAGCCAAGGTTGCATTTATTGCATAGTCCAACAATTTCAACTCATTAAAGGGCATTTTCATAACTCTACCTGTATCAATAATAGAATAAATAGGTTGCGATTTTTCATCTTGATACTGATTCAGCATCAGTTCCCCTTTCTTTGCAGTTGCTTTCCAATTAATGGTTCTTACATCATCTCCAACAACATAATTCTTAATTTGCTCAAACTCCAAGGTATGACCAATTCTTCTTATTTTCTTTAATCCGACTGCATTCAACTTATTGCTGATTGCTAAAAATTCGTATTTCTTCATCTGAACATACGATGGATATACAGCTACCATTTTATCAGCATCAAAACAGAATCTTCTAGAAAAAAATGATAGTGCCGTTGCTACATAGACATTTAAACTTCCAAAATGATACTCACCTCTTTCAAAAGGAGTTACGGTATATGCAAAAGTTTCGCTGCTATGTTTCTCTAAATTCTTGACATGTGTGAAATTTCGTTTCTGAAACTGTATTGGCAACTCATCAATTGTTGTCGATTTAACCCCAAAGGGGTACTTATTTCCCAACGTAATGCGCACGATATTTTCATCAGAATTAGAAAACTTTTTCGGCACTACCCTACTCGCTACAACGCCGTTTTTAAACCGAAACAACAACATTAGATCAATCAAGGCAATGGTTGAAAAAACAATGCTAAAAAACCAAGCAACAGCCAACAGTATCGAAATCCAATACGAAAGTAAAAACAAGCCCGAAAGCACAGTTATATAACTAAAAAACCTATTATGAATATGGATTTGCTTAAAGAAATTCAAAATTTATCTTGGTACTTCTATGGTTTGAACAATCATTTCTATCACCTTGTCTGTGGTATAGCCTTCCATTTCTCTTTCTGGTGTTAATAGTACTCTGTGTCTCAGCACTGGAAATAAACTTTTCTTGATGTCTTCTGGAATAACAAAGTCTCTACCGTTCATGGCTGCAAATGCCTTAGACGCCATTAAGACTGCAATGCTTGCCCTTGGAGAACCCCCTAAAAATAAATGCGGATGTGTTCTTGTATTCAAGATGATTTCTGCAATGTATTTCACAATCTTCTCTTCTACGATAACATCGTGAACTTTAGCTCTAAATCCAATCAACTCTTCTTCTGTAAGAACAGCTTCAATAGCATTTTCTACCAAGGCTCCTTTTCTATTATTGTGATTGTTGATGATTGCTATTTCTTCTTCTAAGTTTGGATACCCAACATTAATTTTGAATAAAAACCGATCTAATTGTGCTTCTGGCAATGCGTATGTTCCTTCTTGTTCAATAGGATTTTGAGTTGCCAATACCATAAATGGAGGCTTCATTTTAAACTGATTGCCATCAATTGTAATTTGCTTCTCTTCCATTACTTCAAACAAAGCAGCTTGTGTTTTTGCTGGCGCTCTGTTAATTTCATCAATTAGAACAAGATTAGAAAAAATAGGTCCTTTTTTAAATTCAAAATCAGAAGTTTTCATGTTTAAAACAGAAGTTCCCAACACATCCGAAGGCATTAAATCTGGAGTAAACTGAATCCTATTAAAGGCTGTATGTACTGTTTTAGAAAGTAATTTTGCCGTAATTGTTTTTGCAACTCCAGGAACTCCTTCTATTAATACATGTCCATCTGCCAATAAAGAAACTAATAATAATTCTATAAAATCATCTTGTCCAACAATTACCTTTCGCAATTGTGCTTTTATTTTATCAATAGCTTCTTTTAACTGAGATAAATCTATTCTGCTAGAAAATTGTGGATTCTCTTCTGGATTTGATGTTTCTTGTGTTTCCATATCTTATTTTTTAAATTTCTCTATCAATGTATTTAAAGAGATTAATTGCTCTTTAGAGATTGCTTGAGAGTTCTGAATTGTTTCTATTACTTTAAATAATTGCTGCGCATCTTCCAAGGTATTTCCACTTCTTAAGGCTACAAAATTGTAAAACTCATCGTTAATAGACGTGGTTGGTACATGTAATTGTGTTCTAATATATTCTAAAAAATAATTAATTTTATGTTCTGCAATATTTTTATGTTCTGATTTTTCAAAATACATATTCGCAATAGTCCTTGTAAATGCCAATGTTTGATTTTTTAGCGGCGTGATAATCGGAATGATACGCTGTGTTCTTTTCCCTTTAAAAACCACAAAAAACAAGACACCAATTAGTGCAGTATAGTAAGCCCAACGTAAATTATCTGAGCTTAAGATATAATGCATTGGCGATGTTATTTTTGTTTTTCCTGTTTTGTAATATCCATCGTAAAAAATCGGTTTGCTCTCATCAATGTACGATAACACTGAGGCTACATATTGATGATTGTTGTCTTTTAATACCACGTAATTGGTAAAAGCTAAGGGCAATGTATGAAAATAAAACTGTCCTTTTCCGTGTTTGTACTTGATAAAATTTACTCCAGATGCTTCTTCAACAGAATCATCATTTTTTATAATCAGTTTTCCTAAAATCGTTGTTTTTAAGGTATCAATTTCAGAAAAAACTATTTTGCTATTATCTTTATCAAACTCATAAGCCGTAGTGTCTAAATTTCTATTTAACAACTTGTAAAAAGAACGTTCATTAAATGCATTGGTGGTCAACTGTTTAGTTTCTAAATTCAATGTATCAATAGTTGCTCCGTTAGTAGACATAAACACATCGTTTCCTCTTGCTACAAACTTAAGCAACTCGTTAAACTCTTCTTTTCCAAAATTTATAGCGCCATCAACAAAAAAATAGGTTCCGTATTGCGTGGTATCTTGTAAAAACTGATAAGGTGGCTGATTGATTCTTCGTATCTCTGTGTCTTTAAACAGCTCTTTAACTTCTTCAGTTAAGACATACGTTCCGTAGGGAATTTTATGATGTGCTGCATAACTAGGAAACCAGTTGATAGGCTCTTTCTTGTTTACTTCCATAAAAACGATGAGTGCAAACATGGCGATGAAAATTGAAAAATATATTTTTAATTTCTTATCCAAACCTATGTAATTTTTCTTTTTATTTCGGTAATGTTTTCTATGCCTTTTAGGTATGATTCTTTACTTATTTCAAAGTTCCCATACCAAACAAAATCGTAAAACCGTGTGATTTCTTCGAATTCAGTATGAATATTTTTATGATGTACCTCTTTACTATAATCTTCGTTTGTTTTTTGCTGTTCCCAAATAATAATTTCTTTTTCTGATAATTGCTGTAATACTAACAGATACTGATACCTTATTGCCAAGCGGTAATTTTCTTCGCTAATAGCCAATGCTATCAACCTTGGCAAATCTTTACTACTCAGTAACTCCTCATCATCTTTTAGATGTACAATTTCTTTATTTCGTTTCCCGCTTATAATATTTCGTGCATTCACTTTCAAGAAAAAATTGATAATCAAATACAATACAATCACGGCAATGATGTAGGGGAGCATCATTAATAATGACAATAGAAACCCAACTGGAGCTTCTACATCATCAAAAACCCAAGATAGCATTTTTCTCAAAACTCTGTCAATCCAATCATAAATTTGTTCAAATACAGATGGCCCTTCATCGACAACATCATACACAAAATCATTGTCATTTCTATAATCCTTAATATTGGTTTCTTCAAACTTTTTCTCTACAATTCGGGTAGTGTCAATAGCTACTTCTTTCGATACTTTCTGTGCAGAAACATCAAAAAAAGAAAAGAATAATATGATATATAGAAACCTTCTTTTCAAACGAATTAATTTCCTAAGTTGTCAATTTTCTCATGGGTACCGGTTCCATATTTTTGCTCTGCAATATCAAAATACAAAAACACATTTGTGATTAACGTCACGGCATATAAGATAAACTGAGCGATGTATGAAATTCCGTTTAATGCCAAGTATATTGGATCCTTAAAAGAATTTGCCATCGCAGTAGGATCTGTTGAAGAAATCACAGTGCCCATTTTCACAAAAAAGTATGCCACTGCTGGAACCGAGAAAATATATCCAATAATTGAGGTAATAATAGATACCACAATCATCACCCCAAAAGTTTCCCACCAATGCCCGTTCACAAACTTAAAAGAATAACTAATCGTATCCCCTACATCCAACTTAGAATACACTAAAATTGGCGCTGCTAACGTCATCACTACACTTGTATAAATTACCGGAAAAAAACACAACACAAAACTGAAACCAACAATCAAACCCGCTAAAATAAATAGTCCTGTAAAAGACCAGAATTTGTCTTTTACGCGATCCTGAATCATGGTGTAATCTATGTTTCCTTTATTTTCAATATAAGATTGTATATAATACAACGCCGTAATATTCATAATTACATAAGCAATTAAAAAGAAAACTCCCATAAAAGCAATCGATGTAAACATCAACCCAAAATTCGGAACTTCATAAATACCATCATCAAATGTAGTAGTAACACCTAAGCCTTCAAAAATATTAGGAAATGAATACATGTAAAAAAATAAGCCTGCAATAGCAATAATTATTGGTAAAAATGCTGTTCTTAATATGGTACCAAAAAATGGCTTCCATTCCAATCGTAAAAATTTGAATGTATCAGAGATAATTGCTCCTAAATCTCTCTCTTTTTTAAACTCTATATAATTATTGTTGTACATCTTTTTTGATTTTTTTGGTAAGTTGAATTGGATAAATAATATAATAATACACAATGGCACTTAATGAAGCCAGTATAATACATATGGCCAACCAATCTGGCATTTCTGTATGTCTGGTTACAAAACCTTCTAAAAAGCCTGCTATGATAAAAAACGGAATGGTACTTACCATAATTTTTAAGCCTGCTTTGATACTTTTTTTAAACGATTCTAAGCGCGAATAGGTTTTTGGAAATAACAATCCATTCCCCAACACCATGCCGGCACAGCCAGCAATAATAATTACCGCTATTTCTATGGTTCCATGAATCCAAATAGTTCTAGAAGATTCCCACAACAAATCTTTGTCGTAAAAGAAGTACAAGAACGATCCTAACATAATTCCGTTTTGCATCATTACAAATAAAGTTCCTATAGAAAATAAGATTCCCAATACGAAGGCCATCATGGCTACTCTAATATTGTTAATGGTAATGCCTAAAAACATATCCATTTCTGCCTGCTTCTTATACACCGCCATCGGATCTCCTTTCGAGATATTCTCTAAGGTCATGTTTACATAAGAATCTCCTAAAATAACACGGACAAAGTCCACATCATTAGCCGCAGAGAATGCACCTACCATAGCAAAAAATAAAAACACCGAAAAGGCAATTAATAATTGCTTTTGATGCTGATAAAATTCTAAAGGAAATTCGGTTTTAAAGAAAGAAATAAAACGGTTTTTACTTTCTTTTTTAGAGACATATATTTTTAAATGTGCTGCGGCAGCAACACCATTTAAATAGGCAACTACCTTAGAATGTGGATAAAAAGTTTTGGCATAACTTAAATCGTCTGTTATCTCTATGTATAAATCTGATATTTTATCTGGAGATACCGATATTTTTTTAGACAAGATGTCTTCAAATTGTTGCCATTTCTCTTTATGTCTTTTTATAAATGCTGCCTCTCTCATTTACAAGAAAAACACATTTACTAACAAAAACCATAAAGTAATCTTAGTAGTCATAGAATCTTTTTATATTCGCTTTTCTAGTGAAAAAGACGAATAACAAATAACGACAAAAATGGATAATTTTCAAATAGAAACTGCTCAAAATATTTCTATTTATCAAAATGTTGCACACCTTACAACCAGAATAGGTTCTTACATCATAGATAAGTTGATAATTATTGGCTATGTCATCATAATGATGGTAATTATGAGCTTCATAGACTTTAAACATGGTTTTGATGCCTGGATTTTTTACCTATTATTTGGATTGCCAATTCTTTTTTACAGTTTGGTTTTTGAAGTATTATTAAATGGCCAAACACCAGGAAAACAATTCAATAAAATACGTGTGGTAAAACTAGACGGTTCAAAACCCACATTTAGCAGTTATTTATTACGCTGGATGTTGAATTTTATTGATTTTACACTCTCTTCGGGTTCTGTTGCAGTAGTGAGTATTATAGCTACAGGGAAAGGGCAACGTTTGGGAGATATGGCAGGTGGAACTACTGTTATTAGTGAAAAGAAACGGGTAAGTATTGCACAAACTGTAGCAATTGATATTCCTGATTCGTATGTGCCAAAATTCCCGCAGGTTACCATCTTAACAGATGCAGACATACAAACTATAAAAAGTATATTTTATACCGCCAAAAGAAATCACAACCACAAAACATTGATGAAGCTACATGCTAAAATTATAGACCTCACACAAATAAAATCCGATTTGAAAGCTATGGAATTTATTGATACTGTCTTAAAAGATTATAGCTATTATACGCAGGAGTAGATAGTAGATAGTACAATTTTTGAAATGACAACGGTGCGACTTTTAATTTTTGTCTATTAACAACTTCATTCATGAGATTTCTCGGCGCTCCTTTGTAGCCCTCTCGAAATGACATTGTTGGCTTTTGACTATTTGCTCCTTCTCATTTTAATTTTTCATATATTAGCAACTGCTCAAAAAAATAATCCTATGAAAAAAATAATTGCAATAGTAGTTGTCCTACTATTTACAATCAGCACTAACCAAGCACAATCAAAATCAAAAAAACCTACAGTAATATATTCCTATGTATTTTTTGAACTAATCAATAATTTAGGATTGCCTTTTGAAAATGTCTATGAAAATATAGATAGATATTGGAAAATTACAAAACATAAAAAAAATGCAATTACCCTAAAGCTAAGGGGTAAAAATTCAAAATTACCTTATGGACAATTTTATTACCCTTATATTGAGATTGTTTTGAAAAAAGGAATCTGTACAGAAGTACATTTTTATGGGAATTCTTTCAATGTATTTGACGCCAAACCAAAAGGGAATCATACCAAGCTAGCAGCAAAAAGATCGCATTTATTTATTCCTGATTTAAGTAGTGCAGTTTTTGCGGATTTACAACTACAAAGTAAATACACCTATAAAGCATGGAATTCCATTGGTAAAAAAGAAATAAAGAAAGACAATGCATATTACTACGTACCGTACGCCGATTTAAGTAAAGGAACGGCCCCAAATCAACATATAGAAATAATTGCTACAAGGAAGCGAGGTATGTGGAGTCAAGGGCGTTTTTACAGTACTTCTGTATTTTTAACAGTTGATGGTAAAAACAAAAAATTAAAAAAAATGAAACGTAAATTTAATTTTGATTAATATCGTATTAAAAAAACGTGCTCCGATTTTTAAATACTTTTTGATAAAGGAACTATTGTTATTAATTTTAGACTTTTGGTAGTAGCAGTGTGATTTTTTTCATGTTTACAACGGGTAAATTTGTAACATGAAATACTAGCAAAATTGTATCGAGAGGTATGTCATTGATTCCACTAACACATAGGAATTTTTATATAAAAAGTAGTACCTTCATTTATTTTTGATTCGAGCTGAACTGTTCCGTTGAGCACCGTAATTATTTTTTTCACAATAGAAAGCCCAACACCGGTACTATCAATTTCATCATCTTCGTTTAGTGTTTGGAATAGTTTAAATATTTTCTCATGATAATTCTTTGCGATCCCCGGCCCATTATCCGAAACGGAGAATTCGTGAAAGTCTTTTGATCCGCTATAATCAATTGTAATGATTCCTTGTTCTTTATCATTATGCTTCACAGCATTGCTGATTAAGTTAGCGAATAATTGCACAAACAGCACCCGTACATTCTGGATGACTGGAAGTTGTGTTTTAATGGTACACACAATGTTTTCTTTGGTTATAGCATCTTCAAAAATTTCATGTACCAGTTCATTCAATTTTATTTCTTCTTTTTTCGAACTTAACATGCCTATTTTACTAAAATCCAAAATTCCTTCAATCAAGCCATTCATACGAATTACACGTCTTTTAATGCTTTCAATATGACTATCTACCTCTTCCAATTGATTATTAGAAATATCTTCCTGCATGAATTCTGCCAAGGTGAGTACTCCACGAATAGGGGTTTTTAAATCGTGTGATAAAATGTAAGCAAAGTTTTGTAACTCTTCATTTTTTTGCTTCAAAACGAGGTTTGATTTCTCTAAGCTATCAGCAATTTTTTTAGTGTCTTTTAATGAGGAGATAAGCATTTGCATAGAAAAAAGAAACTGGTTGATATTATCATGTAAGGCAAAGTCCGTTAAGGTTAATTTCACCTCTTTAAGGTCATCAAACGATTTAAGTAAGGGGCTTCCCAAAAAGAATATTTGATCGTTTGTAGCATCGTAATACATCTGACCGCGAAATTTAAACCCAATTTTTTTATGTACCTCTAGAATGAACAACGCACTATGTTGTCGTATAATTTCTTCGAAAGTAGTGGAATCTCTTGGTCTTTCAACAGTAAAATCATTGAAAAAAGAATCACCAATTTTACACAATCCCAATTTCGTTATGGATGGACCAACCCGTACAATTTTCATATTTCTTTGGATCAATATGAAGAACGGAAAAAGATCATCCATCACTGCATCATCTTTAAAAGGATGTATTTGATTAGATTTGTTCAATAGCGATTATCATTTATGGGTAACTTTATATTCATGACTATTTTCGTTGCCACCAATAGTTCCAATGTATTCAACTCCAACATGGATATTGAATCGATCTCCTAGGCCCAATAGCAATCCTTTTACAAACCTAATCAAGCCGGGTCTATCGCTATGATATTCAAATTTAAATGTGTGATTATCAATTTCTTCACAATAAAAAGAAGGGGGTTTCAACTCTGTAAACGATTGTGCAATATGCCCGTGCATATTGTTTAAGTTGTTTAAAAACTCAGGAAATGTACCACCTGCCAAATCCAATAAATGAGCATACCCTTCTACCATCGTGAATTTAATCCAGTATTTTCCAAATGCTTCTAGTATGTCATTGGCATCTACCCCCAAGTGCTCAGAAGCGGCGCCAACAATATTATAGGTAATGGCATCAGGATATGGTTGCATACTTACAAAGGCCGCTTCTTTTACGCCTGCCTTTGTTTTAATGAGTTGCCAAACCTCTTCTCCGTGTCCTTCAATTACAAAATCTTGTGCTGCTTTATTTACCAATCCATACATACCGTTTTATTTTTTTTCTCCTAACAAGATAAGAAATAATTCAATACATAGTTTAAAACACCCCTATGAACAGGTAGAAATACCTATAAGTATCTTTTTTAGACGCACCAATTCACAATTATACAATCCAATTAGAACATTATCCATCACCAGTTTCCTAATAAATTAATCATTCTTAACATTCTAACTAGTTGACACCTGTTACTAGAAGCGCAACTTTAAACATGATAACCAGAAACCATTCAATTTCTCTTTCTGAAACTTCTCGTCGCCATCCATGTCAATCAGCCAATATAACGCTGTTTACCCTTGGCTACAATAAAAAACCTGAACAAGAAAATTGCTCAGGTTTTTATTCCATTATAAAATATAACATCGTTCTCGATACAGTCCCGAAAAAAACGAAACCACGCGAACTGACAGTTGTTATCTTCTACTATAATTTGGGGCTTCTTTGGTTATGGCTACATCATGTGGGTGACTTTCGTTAATTCCACTTGCTGTAATACGTACAAACCTTCCTGTTTCTTTTAGGGTTTCAATGTCTTTGGCCCCACAATACCCCATTCCAGCTTTAAGTCCACCTACAAATTGATGAATGCTTTCAAATAATTCACCTTTATAAGGTACTCTACCTACAATTCCTTCAGGAACTAATTTTTTAATATCATCTTCTACATCTTGGAAATAACGATCTTTAGATCCTTTTTTCATGGCTTCTATAGATCCCATTCCACGGTATGATTTAAACTTACGTCCTTCATATATTATGGTTTCTCCTGGAGATTCTTTAGTCCCGGCTAACAGCGAACCTAGCATTACAGCATCTGCTCCCGCGGCAATTGCTTTCGGAATATCACCAGTATAGCGAATTCCACCATCTGCAATCACAGGAACACCAGATCCTTTAATAGCGGCTGCTACCTCTAATACTGCAGAGAATTGAGGAAAACCAACTCCTGCTACCACTCTCGTAGTACAAATAGATCCTGGACCAATTCCTACTTTTACTGCATCAGCACCAGCTTCAACTAAAAACTTAGCCGCTTCTGCGGTAGCAATATTACCTACCACAACTTCTAATGTTGGGAATTTTTCTTTTACAGATTTTAAGGCTGTAACCACACCTTTGGTATGCCCATGTGCTGTATCAATGATAACAGCATCCACACCAGATTTCACTAAGGCTTCGGCTCTTTCAACAACATCTCCTGTAACACCTAAAGCAGCAGCAACACGCAAGCGCCCAAATGAATCTTTATTAGCCGTTGGCTTTTGAGTGACTTTGGTAATGTCTCTAAATGTAATTAACCCCGATAAATGATAGTCAGCATCTACAATTAGTAGTTTTTCAATTTTGTGCTCTTGTAAAATTAATTCTGCTTGTTGCAAAGATGTTCCTTTGTCAGCAGTAATTAAATTTTCAGAAGTCATCACTTCTGTGATAGCTCTGTCATTTTTCTTTTCGAAACGCAAATCACGGTTGGTAACAATCCCTTTTAAGACACCATCTTTGTCAACAATTGGAATGCCTCCGATGCGATGTTCCTTCATCAACATTTTTGCATCCAATACATTTGCCGATAACGGCAAGGTAACAGGGTCAATAATCATACCCGATTCGGCACGTTTTACTTTTCTAACCTCTTGAGCTTGTTGCTCAATGGTCATATTTTTATGCAATACACCAATACCTCCTTCTCTTGCAATGGCAATGGCCATTGAAGATTCAGTAACTGTATCCATCGCTGCAGAAACGATTGGCACATTGATAGTAATGTTCTTTGTAAATTTTGTTTGGATGTTTACTTCTCTAGGAAGTACTTCAGAAAAGGCCGGTACTAAGAGTACATCGTCGTAGGTTAATC
>Ga0105356_10000548_pt1 | contig 35669 bp, 36 predicted proteins | sample GOMGulsemesocosm_3_FD_83502 | JGI IMG/M metagenome (GOLD analysis project Ga0105356, IMG submission 83502) | Methane-oxidizing microbial communities from mesocosms in the Gulf of Mexico - GOM9D Gulf of Mexico | ecosystem: Environmental > Aquatic > Marine > Cold seeps | place: Gulf of Mexico...
ATTACGGACTTAGGTTTTGAAACACCTAGTGATGTCCAAGACAAAGCAATTCCAATTTTATTAGAGAAAGACACAGATTTAGTGGCTTTAGCACAAACAGGAACTGGTAAAACAGCAGCCTTTGGGTTTCCAATGCTTCAAAAAATAAATGTTGATAGCAGAACTACACAAGGGTTAATATTATCACCTACTCGTGAGCTTTGTTTACAAATTACAAACGAAATAAAGCAGTATGGTAAATACTGTAAAGGACTTAATGTAGTTGCTATTTATGGTGGGTCAAGTATTACTGACCAAGCACGAGCAGTTAAAAAAGGAGCACAAATTATTGTAGCTACCCCTGGTCGTATGAAAGATATGATAAGTCGAAGACTTGTAGATATTTCAAAAATTGAATATAGTGTTTTAGATGAAGCAGATGAAATGCTAAACATGGGATTCTATGAAGATATTACTGATATCTTATCTCATACTCCAGATGAAAAAAATACATGGTTATTTTCTGCAACTATGCCAAGAGAGGTTTCTACGATTGCAAAAAAATTCATGCATGACCCTGTAGAAATTACAGTTGGAAGCAAAAACGTTGGTAGTGATCAAGTATCTCATGAATATTATTTAGTTAATTCCAGAGATCGTTATTCTGCATTAAAACGTTTAGCAGATGCTAATCCAGATATATTTTCAGTTATATTTTGTCGTACCAAGAGAGATACTCAAAAAGTGGCAGAACAACTTATTGAAGATGGATATAGTGCAGGTGCCTTACATGGTGATTTAAGTCAGAACCAACGTGATTTGGTAATGAAATCATTTAGGAACAAACAAATACAAATGTTAGTAGCAACAGATGTTGCTGCCCGTGGTATTGATGTTGAAGATATTACTCACGTTATAAATTACCAATTACCAGATGAAACCGAAACATACACTCACCGTAGTGGACGTACAGGGCGTGCAGGTAAGACTGGTATTTCTATGGTCATTGTATCAAAAAGTGAGCTAAGAAAAATTAAGAGTATTGAGCGCATCATTAAGAAGCAATTCGACAAAAAAGAAATTCCTGATGGCATGGAAATTTGCGAAGTGCAATTAATGTCTCTTGCCAATAAAATACATAATACAGAAATCAATCATGAGATTGACAAATATCTAGCAAGCATCAATCAATTGTTTGAAGAATCAACCAAAGAAGAATTGATTAAAAAATTCTTCTCTGTAGAGTTTACAAGATTCTTTAACTACTATCAAAAATCGAAAAATTTAAATGTTGAGGGGTCTCACAGTAGTGAACGTGATAATGTTCAGGATGATGATTCATCTCGTTATTTTATTAACGTAGGTCGTAAAGATGGTTACGATTGGATGAGCTTAAAAGATTTCTTAAAAGACGTTCTTGAACTTGGTAGAGATGATGTTTTTAAAGTTGATGTAAAAGAAAGCTTTTCTTTTTTCAACACTAATAAAGAAACACAACAGAAAGTATTAGACTTCTTTACCGACTTTAAACATAATGGTCGTTTTGTAAATGTTGAAGTTAGCGAAGACAAAGGACGTAGCAGAAACAGAGGTCGTGGTGGCAGACGTGATGACAGACGTGGCGGTGGCGGCGGAGGTAAAAGACGTGATGACAGACGTGGCGGTGGTGAACGTCGTTCAAACCCAAGAGGAGATTCAGGATCGAGAAGTGATAGAAGAAGTAGTGATAGACGTTCCGATTCAAAAGACGGTTTTAGAAATAGAAGCGAAAGACGTAGCTCAGACAATGAATCGAGATCAAGACGCTCTGATTCTGATTCCAGATCTGAAAACTCTGGGGCTTCAAGACCAAGACGTAGTAGACGATAATTAAACCATCCTGTTAATTTTTAGTCAAAATTGGGCATGATACATTGTTTGTTCGTTTTGTTTAGTACTTTTATAACTTAATTGCATTAATGAAACAGAAAATTATAATCGTTTCAATTAGCAATAAAAAATAATTAGAATAAACAGATGAAAAAACTTACCCTACTATTCAGTTTAATATTTGCAACAACTTTTAGTTTTGCACAAGATAATACTACCGTAAAGGGTACTATTATAAGAGCTGAAAATGGTAAGCCATTGGAGAATGTAAACATAGTAAACTTAACGAAAGTTATAGGTACATCTACAAATAGCAAAGGTGAATTTGAAATTAATGCAACGCTTAATGATACAATTCACCTTTCCTATTTAGGTTTTAAATCACTAAAAGTTCGTGTTACCAATGACTGGATAAAAATTGGAACATCTACATCTATAGAAATGACCGAGCTAGCATTAGCTCTTGAGAAAGTAGTTGTCAATCAATTGCGATTAACTGGTTATTTGGCCGTTGATATTGAACAAGTTCCATTACAACAAAACTTCCGATATAGTATCTCAGGATTACCTTCTACAGGTTATGAAGGTGGTGGTGGTTCACAAAGTGTAGTTACTAAAGTTTTAGGCGCTCTTTTTAATCCTGCAGACTTTTTACATAAAATGTTTGGTAAAAAACCGAACGAACTGAGAAAATTGAGACAAATGAAAAAAGACGATGAGATTAGAAATATTTTATCTACTCGTTTTGACCGTGAAATGCTAACCGTACTGCTTCAAGTGGATAAGGTTGATCTTGATTTATTAGTCAGTGAATGTAATTATTCTAAAGAATTTATCCGAACAGCAAATGATCTTCAAGTGCTAGATGCCATTAGCGAATGTTATGAAGAATATAAGGTTTTGAGTAAAAAGCGTAGACGATTATAATCTAATTTCACTGTCTTGAATGTAAGGCAATTCTATTGCCTTCTGAATCAATAAAGACTCCCATAAAACCAACCTCTGGAGATATTTGAGTTTTACCTTTTAACACTTTTCCTCCAGCTGCTTCTACACGATCAATTTCATTACTTACATCTTGAGATCCAAAATAAATTAATGCCCCTTGTGTTTCACTAGCTTGATAAGCATCGTTTTTAATTAAAGATCCAGAGGCTCCAGCTCCCCCTTCTGAAAAAGGAAACCAACCCATTAAAGTGCCACCAAAATCTTGTGCATTAATTTCTATTTTAAAAACGTTTTCATAAAATATTTTAGCACGATCCATATCACTAACAGGAATCTCAAACCAAGTAACCATATTCTGTGTCATGTGTTATTGTTTATAAATTACAATTTAAATACATCTTTTGTTATTCTTCTAAAACCTCTTTTAAACTCACAAGGCCGTCTTCAAAATCTTTTCCAACTGTTTTATCCATATTCATAAATAACATGAATATGTTAAATGGAAATTTATTCTTCCCAACAAATCCCCAAGTTACTAAGGTTTTTGTTTCGTCAACCTTTCCTAATACAAAATGTCCAATAGACTCAGATTTCCATGGTTTAAGAAATCTAAGCTGTGTATTAATAGATTCGTTTTCAATAACACTTAAAATTTCCTGCTCCCCTTCTCCAACATTCTTATTTCCCTTCCATTTTGAAACAAATCCAACTTCACCATCTGTACCTTCAAAGGATTGTTCCATATTCGGATCCTTTTTTTTCCAGGGTGACCAATTATCTTGGTTTTTTAATAATCTTAAATACTGAAACGTTTCGGAAAGTGGTTTACTAATAATAATACTTCGATTTACTTCGAGCTTCTTTGGAGCAATTAACCCTAAAATACTAATGACAACTATTATTCCGACAAGTACATAAATTACTATTTCCATGATCTACAATTATTTTAAACACAAAAACCTGATTACCATAAAATTACGAAATTACTTTTGACTTTTATAACGTTCTAAAATTTGATCATAACTCTTTATCGTTTTTTGACACCAATCAAATCGCTTTTCAAATAATTCTGCTTCCGAAAGTTGCCATGAAATCGATGAAGCTTTCAACTTAGCGGTTACATGCTGTAAAATAATTGCTGCAGATACAGAAATATTCAAACTCTCTGTAAAACCAACCATTGGAATTTTTAAAAAGCAATCGGCTTGTTCCATGACTGCATTCGATAATCCTTCCGTTTCCCTCCCAAAAAAGAAACATGACTTTTTAGTAACATCGAAGTCCGCTAATACACAATCTTTTTCATGAGGCGTCGTGGCAACGATTTGATAGCCTTCATCTTTTAAAGTTTTCAAACAATCGGAGGCAGAATTATAGCGTTTTAAATCCACCCATTTTTGAGCGCCCATTGCAATTTCGCGATCTATGCGTTTAACATTCTGTTCTTCAATAACATGTAATTCCTGTATCCCAAAGACATCACAACTCCGCATTACAGCACTTGTATTGTGCAATTGATATACATCTTCTGTAGCTACAGTGAAATGCTTTGTGCGTTGAGATAAGACCTTTTCAAATCGAGATTTACGATTTTCAGTAAGATGGGACTCTAAAAATTCTAAAAGCTTAATATCATTCATAGAGTTCAAATATAAATTAAAATAGTATTTTGGTACCAATGAAACACATTGTAATTCTTACGGGTGCTGGTATGAGTGCTGAAAGTGGCATAAAAACATTTAGAGATGCTGATGGTCTCTGGGAAGGTCACGATGTTATGGAAGTTGCATCACCTCAAGGATTTGCGGCCAATCCTGAATTGGTTTTGGATTTTTACAACCAACGTAGAAAACAGCTGCTTCAAGTAAACCCTAATGCTGCACATATTGCCTTAGCCAATTTAGAGCATCAATATAATATCTCAATAATAACTCAAAACGTAGACGATTTGCATGAACGTGCAGGGAGTTCGAATGTCATCCATTTACATGGTGAATTGTTTAAAGTTGAAAGCACCTATGATGACACCGATGTCAAAGTATGGAAAACAGATTTGATTCTTGGTGATAAGTGCAAAAAAGGTTATCAATTACGTCCAAGCATTGTATGGTTTGGAGAAGCTGTACCCATGATAGATACTGCTATCAATATTTGTCAAACTGCCGATGTTCTAATCATTATTGGTACGTCAATGCAGGTTTATCCAGCCGCGAGTTTAATGCATTATGTGAATCCAGATACTTCAATTTATTATATTGATCCAAAACCAGCAATGGAAAGTAATTCTCAAGTTACTGTTATTCCAAAAAATGCAACTACTGGTATTTCCGATGCTATTGCTCTAATTAACGCACTAAACTAAAATGTCCTGTTAAAGTTCTGGAAGTACCATCTTGACTTACTAAATTAGCAACAAACCAATAATCTGTAGCAGCTAATTTATAACCATTGAAAGTTCCATTCCAACCCGCTGACCAAGGTGATAATTGCTTAACAAGTTTGCCATAACGGTCGTAAATAAATAACGTTGAGCTTTGCGCAAAGGCATTACTCCATCCTTTTATATTCCAAGTATCGTGATACCCATCATCATTTGGAGTAAAGTATTTTGGAAATCCTAAAACAAATACTTCTAATTGGGCAATCCCACAGCCTTTTTTATCCCGTACGTATAATATATGTGCCCCCGCCCCAACATTATCAAAAAACGATTGATCTTGATAAGGACCAAAAATATCATCAAGGGCAAACTCATAATCGCCTATCCCTAAATTATTATTTTCATTATTTATACTTATGGAATTGTTACTGGTAAAATCCACAACGGTAATATCATCCAAATTAATATCTGCAATTGAAGATTCAACAACATTAAATGACACAGGAAAAGAGTCACAGCCTTGATTAGATGTTGCTACAACCGTATAAATACCTCCAGAAGTTATTTCAGCACTGGAAAGATCACTGACAATATCACCGTTTTCATTTGTCCACTGGTAGCTAAAACTTCCACTCGGAAAAAAGGTTTCTAAAATTATAGGATCTCCATTTAAACAAAAAATTGATGACTGATCTACTTCAAATTCAGGTCGCGGATGAACAGTTAAACTCAAATGTTGACCGATTCCAAAACATTCACCATTATCATCACTTTCAACCCTAACATATAACAACTGATTAAATGCTGTTTCATTAATGTAGGTTGATGGATTTCCAATTTCATTTTGTTCTAATTGTGCATCATTGAGTGTACTATAATAGTATACACTTAAATTTTGTCCAGTTGGAAATTCATCTAAAAACAATTGTGACACGGCTGTAAGGTCAAATACATGGAAGCCATCTATTATGTCATCGTCATCACAAGTATCCAGTTCCTGTATATAGTCAGCTGGAAACGCAGTTGTTGATACTTGTAAGCTAATCGTTGAAACTCTATAGCAACCATTCTCATTTTCTACACGTGCATAAACAATATTTGCAGTAGCATTATTAAAAGGCAATGGATTTACAGGGTTTAAAGCCATATTTGCATCGTCAGGGGATAAATAATAAGTAAAATATAATCCTGAAGCGTTTGAAATCACAGCATTAATCTCGTTCAAATTATAATCGGTGAATCCATCTGGAACACCATCTTCATCGCAATTTTTAAATACAATGTCTGATTGAATTATAGGTAATTCATCTACTTGTACATTAAATGAAGTCTCAGTATAACATGTGTTCTCAAGATTATTAGCAATTCGAACATAAACAGTTTGCCCGTTTTGCATGGTGTTTATAAAGGCCGTTGGATTAATAATTTCATTAGTGTAATTCACATCCAGATAATATGAAATTGTAAAGTCCAAAGCTTCTGCTCCACCTAACAATAAATCATCATATTGAGTTAAATCAAATTGAGTTAAACCGTTGGAATCACTACCACCAATCCATGTGTCACATTCTTGTAAAGCGGGTATATTTGATGGATCTGGGACATCAACAATTTCATATATTATAACATCAACAGCAATTCTTAACTGGCTTTCACATCCATTAATAGTTTGAGAGGCATAATATGATGATGTGTTTAAAATTTCTGTTTGATTTAAGGCAGTCCCTCCTGTATCAGTAGCATACCATAAGATATTCGAGCCCGTTATTACTAAATTAGCTATAGTCGCATTTTCCAGATCGCAAAATGTTTGAAGTGGTGTTGCTGTTGGGGCAACAGTATGTTGTACGTCAACAGTTACTGGGATTCTGTTTGCACCAATGCAATCATTAAATTCGGCTTCCACATAATAGGTAGTAGTTGCATTTAAAACTGGCGTCGTAAAGCTATTTCCTGTACTTAATTTTGTCCCCCCAGTGAGTTGATCATACCAGTGTACTACTCCGTTAGAAGCTTCCGCTGTTAAAGTTCCACTCCCATCTTCACAAATCAAATCTCCAACTGTTGATGTTATCGTTGGAACTATCTTTATTGTAGCAACAACAGCTTCTCTTTGACCGTCCAAACAACCATCCACAGAAGCCAATGCGTAATATGTCGTTGTGGTATTAATAACAGGTGTTGTAAAAGTTAATCCAGTCCAAAGAGGTGTTCCTCCTGAGGGAGCGTCAAACCAAATTACTGTTCCTAATGATGGTGTCGCTTCTAAGGTTAAGGATCCTTGACCACAAACCTCATCAGGGGTTGTTTCGGTGATAGTAGCAATCGTTATTTTAGTACTGGCAGAAATATCTACTAGAGGGTCATCAGGCATACCACCATATTCTACAATATATCCTTTTGGTTGATAAGGACCGCTTGCGGCACCTGTATTACTTAAATCGTTCCAGGAGCCATTTACTCCAATTCCCGGAGCTGTAACATGTGCATAATCTTCATTACCTGAATCATTTGGTTCTCCAGTATTCCAGTTTGCATAATTTGGGGTTGATCCGTTTATACCGCCATTCCAAAAGGTAGTACCCGCTTCTGGTCCAGTCATCCATTGCCAGGTCCCTTCAGTTTGCGAATCGCTCCCTCCAATCCATCCAGCTCCTGCCGCCTGTTCTCCAGAAAGCTGCGCTTCATCCGCTGAGGTTATTGTTGCCAAATATCCCTCTAACCCAAAATATTCACGATTAGCGGCCGCAGCTCGTGCGGCTGTCCATGTTATCCCTATGATCTGAATATATTCATAATAATGTCCTGTTGATGGTAAATAATTGGCGTCACCTATGGTGAATGAAAAATGCTTTTCGCCCGCAACATTTATAGATGTACTCTCAAAAACCACGTCTTTAACTGCCGCTATAATATCAACATAAGTAATGGGTACACCACCTATCCCTTTCAAACTTAATTTCCCTTGTAAATTGTTCCAGGTTGCTACAATATTTGGGTGGGTTCCTATTAAAGATAAACGATCTTGACTACTTACATAACCTGTCGAAACTTGTATATGAACAGCATCAATTTCAGTATCGTCCGGGTCGATAATATCGAACTCAGTTACAATTTTAATTGGGCTTAATGGACAATATATCTGATCGCCGTCAGCAACAATATTCGGTGGAACATTATTTACTTGCGACCACATCAAATTGACATAGAATAATGTAATAATTACTAGGGATTTCGACAAATTGCTATTCAAATTCTAAAATTAAAAAAACTAAAAATAGACAATAAAACTAGTTAATAGGAAAGCAATAATCTTAATTTTTTAATTTTTGAATATTCTTCATTAAAAAAGGGGTTTATATTAATTTAAATAACAAATCATAGGTCATTTACAAACTATATAAAGAATTTGAAAATCTATGAAATAGCACATGCTTACAAGAATAATGAAATTATAAGAACTATAAGCCTTATAATGATGATGGACATTGTAATCATTTTAAGTCATTTTCATCAAGTTTAAAAAAGGCATTCACTGGTTTATTAAATAATTCAGACATTTTTAATGCCAAAACCGTTGATGGTACATATCTATTAGCCTCAATAGAATTTATTGTTTGCCGAGACACTCCAATTTTTTTTGCCAAATCATCCTGAGTCAGACTTAATATAGCACGTTCTACTTTTATAGTATTCTGCATTATCTGTAACGTTTTAAGTTGTGGTAAAACATTAATTGTATCATGAGCATAAATAAAAGCACCTGAAAATCTCCCAAGTCCTTATATGTTTCCCCTCCGGAGTTTACAACATTGGAGACCCCTAACTCAACATAGGGCATTACTAAAGCATAAACGACACCAATAACAAAACCAATAGCATAAGATTGAGACCTCAGTGCAACCGTCATTTCGTCTTCTTGCTTATCTTTTGAAATTGACATTATCAACATACCCACCAATAATCCCTTTTTTGAAAGTTCTTTCAGCCATTCCGTATCGCCCTCCATAATAAACGCACGAACAAACATTGAAATAATTGATACTGCAGCTATAGTGATCCCAATAACCATAAATTTATGAGGCAGTCTAAAGTTGATAATTTTCTGAAAGCGTTGACGCTCACAATCCATAATTTTTTTTGTATTCATAATTTAATATTTTTTGACAAATATATTTTATAATAAGGAAAATAATCTTTCCTATATGACAAATATACTTTACATTTATTAATCTAACAAATTAATTCTCAACTAATTTCTCGGAATAATTACGTGATCATCAAAAAAATAAACACAATCACCACAATAACAAGTAATTACATCGTTATGCCATTTCAAAAAAGATAGTATCTTTAGGTCACGATAATACGGTTAAAAATCATGACTATTGTGAAACATGTAATTAAAGAAATCACTTCTGAAGAAACTTTAGCTATTCGACATAAAGTTATGTGGCCAAATAAATCAATAGATTACATTCGCATACCAAATGATAGCACAGGCAGTCACTATGGATTATTTTTAAATGATAAATTGATATCAGTAATATCCTTATTTATACAAGACAATAGCGCACAATTTAGAAAGTTTGCCACTTTATCTAAATACCAAGGTATTGGTTTTGGTTCAGTTTTATTAAGAGAGATTATTGAAATAGTAAAACGTGATAAGCTTTCTAAAATATGGTGCAATGCACGAATTGACAAATCAAATTTTTACACCAAATTTGGATTAAACCATACTGATATACAATTTCAAAGAGGTGGGATAGATTATGTAATCATGGAGAAAACTCTATTCTAAAAAGCTATAATAAAATTATCAATTTTCTTTTCCAAACTAATAAGCATAAATGCTACTTCCTATAGGAATGCTATCCCAAATGGTATATTTAAAAATCAGAGATATTTCAGTCAAAATTTGCGTAACTGAATGATTACCCATATATTCGTAACCAAATAGTTACGTATTTATTATGAGACGAGATGTTTTTCAAGCAATTGCTGACCCTGTGAGACGTGACATTATTGATTTATTGTCTACAGAAATCCATACAATAAATGAAGTCGCTGAAAAATTTGAAATAAGTCGTCCTGCCGTTTCAAAGCATATAAAAATATTAGTTGAATGTGGACTAATAAGTATCAACCAAAAGGGAAGAGCTCGATACTGTCAAATAGAACCCAAAAACTTAATTCCTGCTTTTTTATGGATAGAGAAATTTCATAAACAATGGGAGGACAGGATTGATGCTTTTGAAAATTATCTAGATCATATACAAACTAAAAACGATACCAATGAGTGATTTAAAAAACAGAACAATTACCATCGAAAAATCATTTAATGCTCCTTTAAAAACGGTATGGGAAGCATGGACACAATCTGAACATATTGTAAAATGGTGGGCACCTCCAGGAATGGAGCTCCAAGTTATTGAACATGACTTCAAAGTTGGTGGAAAATGGAAATATACAATGCCTATGCCAGATGGCAGTCCATTTATTTCAGAAGGGATTTACAAAGAAATTATAGAATTTGAAAAGATAGTCACATCGGCAGACTTTAGACCCATGACTGAAAATGTTGAATTACAGGTCCTTTTTGAAGCGGATGGAAACCAAACAAAATTCACTTTTAGAGTAATCCATCCAACAGTAGACTATTGCAAACAGCAGGAAGCTATGGGCATTTACAATGGCTGGGGTTCGGCATTTGCAAGGTTAGAGCTTTTGGTTAATGTTTCTGTCGATAATTGAATCCAAGCATAAATTCAAATAATTCTGAACTATTTTAATAGGGCAAAATGGTTTGCTAAATTTATATTACTCATAAAACACAGCTACTTCATCTAAGGTTTTTCGCTGCAGATCTGGCACATATGCGGGTTGTTTTGGGTAGCCAATTGGCAATAATAAAAAGGCGCGCTCATTGCTTGGCCGATCTAAAAGTTTCGACAAAAAATTCATAGGACTTGGAGTATGCGTCAGTGTTACCAGACCTGCATTATGAATCGCCGAGATCAACATACCACAAGCAATACCTATAGATTCGTTAACATAATAATTATTATGCTTTACATTGTCTTCATGTTCATATACGCGCTTAAAGGCAACAATTACCCACGGAGCATCTTCGATAAAAGGTTTATTTGTATCTGTACCTAAAGGTGCGAGATCGGCTTTCCAACGATCACTCATTCGTTTAGAATACGTTTGACGTTCTTCTACTTCTGCAGCCAATCGAATTTGAGTTTTAAGCTCTGCATTTGAAATGGCACAAAAGGTCCAAGGTTGCTTGTGAGCTCCCGACGGCGCTGTGGATGCCGATTTTATTATATTTTCAATCACCGATTTAGCAATAGGCTGACTGGAATATTCTCTTACCGAGCGTCTTGTTTCAAGCCAATTATAAAATGCTTCACTTTTTGAAATGGATTCAGCTGTTGTATAAGCTTCAGACTCGTACAGAACATGTGTATAACCATTTATTAAAATTTCTTTTTCTACTGACATATGCTTGTTATTTTTTATGCTTCTCCTCTATCCAACGCGACATAAACTTTGTACTTTGCATCATGTGATGCTGTAACATAGCACCTGTAAAGTTGTTCAGTCTATGTGCATCGAGTTGTTCCTTAATTTCTTCAACTTTAGAAATAAAATTATCTCGAAATTGTATTTTGTTGAATCTCTTGTTGATTATTTTAAATCCGTTTTGTTGTTGATCTCGCCAAAGACCTTCGTTTATATATAATTCAACCGAATTATCGGCAAACCCTTGCGGATCATCTGTTACAATACCGTTAGGTTTCAAATTACCATACATCCCTTCTGCACCTACCGAAGTAGTTACAACAGGCGTACCATTAAGCATAGCATCGACTAACTTGCCTTTAAGCCCTGCTCCAAAACGAATTGGTGCCACACATACTTTCGCGTTTTGCATGACTTGATTCACATCTTTAGCAAATCCTTTCACCATAAATCCATCATTTTCATTATGCAATTGATTCACCTTCTGTGAGGCATAAGCTCCATATATATGTAATTCTGCTTTTGGTAACTGCTGCCTAATTAATGGCCATATGGTACTTTTTAAATACTTCACTGCATTATAATTTGGTTCATGCAAAAAATTACCGATGGTTATAAAATGCTGACGATCCTCGCACTTTGGAAGTTCTTGAATGGCATCCTTTGATATTTCATCCATCAAAAAAGGTAAATAATGCAATAATGATGCATCTACCTTAAAATCCTCAATAAGTATGTTCATTTCTGCTTCCGAAATAATTAAACTTATATCACATCTATAAATACTAGCAATTTCACGCTTTGCAAAATCATTAAACAAATACGATCTATCAAAGGGATTTCCATCCTTAAGAGCTTGATGCCTTCCTTTTCGCAGACCATGTAAATCTTCAGTATCTAGAACCCGTAAAGCATTTGGGCATTGCTCTGTCACTCGCCATCCAAATTGCTCTTCCATCATGAAACGGTCAAAAAGAACAACATCGGGTTGCAACCCTATTACAAAATCATCAAAACTGGAATTGTTCAATTCAATTTCAACTTGTGATACTTGGATACTCTCAAGATTAAAAGCATTATCAGTTTTTGCACAAGGGCTTGCAAAAGTAACGGTAAATCCTTCAGATTGAAAAACTTCTATAAGCTGAAGCATCCTAGTCCCTGCTGCTGACGATTTCGGTTCCGGCCAAACAAAGCCTATTATTAATAATTTTTTATGCACTAATTTAGATAGGTATTATGTGATTTCTAATTTATGATCGAAATGACTATTTTTTGTAAACCGTTGAACCATTTTACTGTGGCTTAGGTGCCAAACTATAATTAGCCCGAACCATTTTAGCCCATGAAATTACATCTTCAATTTGAGCTTCGGTTAGTTTCGCATCTGTATGAGTCCAAGTATATGAAGGTAAGGGCATTTCCTTTTTCTCTATCATTTCTATTAATTCATCCAATTTATGATCTTTTTTCTTTAAAGAATATCCCGACCATTTTGACAAATTTAATTCTTCTTTTCCATGATCTATATGTCCAGCCATCCAATAATTAACAGGAGTGATTGAACTATACCATGGGTAACGTGTTACATTACTATGACAGTCGAAACAAGTCTCTTTTAAAATAAGTTTTACATTTTCAGGAGGGTTTGTGTCTTCCAAAAAGGCCTCAATTGAGACTATTTCACCTGAATTTTTTTCTGGCCCAAAGAATTGTGCAATTACAAACATTGCTAATAATAAGAAAAATATCTTTTTTATAATTCGCATAATTGTTAAATTTAGAATCTTAAAAGTAGCAATTTATTAATGACTTTAGAACATCTACACGAAGAATTAACTTATGTTAACGCTGCACGGAAAAACAGGTTAAAATATGCCAACATTATATTAAACGATCTCAGTTTATTACCAAAACTAATTGATGTTTTACTAATGGTTGATGATAAAACATCTTGTAAGGCTGCTTGGATTTTGGAGTTTGCCTGTGCTAAAGAACTAGATATTATAATTCCGCATATAGATAAGTTATTAAATAACATTCATAAAATCCATTTAGATTCTGCTGTACGACCTATTGCTAAAGTTTGCGAGTTTATGGTAAAGTCTTATTATTCAAAAAAGGACAATCCTATTCAATCAGTACTACAGCCTAAACATAAAGAACTGATTATTGAAACTTGTTTTGATTGGATGATTACAGACCAAAAAGTTGCAGCTAAAGTATATTCGATGAGTAATTTGTTTCTATTAGGAAAAGATTATGATTGGATTCATGATGAATTAAAATTAATTTTAGAACGTGATTATCATCCTGGAAGTGCTGCGTATAAAGCAAGAGCTCGGCAAGTACTTCATAAAATAAAGAAACTATCTAAGCCATAACTTTCAAATGAAAGGCTCAAATCTGCTAAGTTTCATTTTACAAATAAACAGATCTAGTATTCCTATATTTTAATTAAAAAATCATAATTCCTAATTCGCAATTCGAGATACAAATACCTATCTTTGCAACTTCTAAAAAAACAACGCAACATATGTCTTTATCAACACTTAATGCCATTTCACCAATTGATGGTCGTTATAGAAGTAAAACAGAATCCTTAGCTCCTTATTTTTCTGAAGAAGCCCTTATTAAATATCGTGTACAAGTAGAGATTGAATATTTCATTGCTTTATGCGAAATTCCTTTACCACAGTTAAAAGATTTTAATTCTGATTTATTTGAAGAATTACGAGGTATTTACAAAAACTTCTCAGCTGCAAACGCTTTAGCCATAAAGGACATTGAATCTGTTACAAATCATGATGTAAAGGCCGTTGAGTACTTTATAAAAGAGCAATTTGATGCATTAAATATATCGAAATACAAGGAGTTTATTCATTTTGGATTGACTTCTCAAGACATAAATAATACGGCGGTTCCTTTGAGTATTAAGGACGCGATGAATAATAGTTATGTTCCAGAATATTTTAGTGTTTTGGATCGTTTAAAAGAGTTAGCTACAGAATGGAAAGACATTCCTATGCTAGCTAGAACACATGGTCAACCTGCATCTCCAACGCGATTAGGTAAAGAAATTGAAGTTTTTGTGGTGAGACTTGAAGAACAATTTAATTTATTAAATGATATTCCAAGTGCAGCAAAATTTGGTGGTGCAACTGGAAACTTTAATGCGCACCATGTTGCATATCCAAACATTGATTGGAAAGCTTTTGGTTCAAGTTTTGTTAAAGAAAAATTGGGATTATACCATTCTTTTCCAACAACTCAAATAGAGCATTATGACCATATGGCGGCTTTGTTTGATTGTTTAAAGCGCATCAACACTATTATTATTGATTTAGATCGGGATATTTGGACGTATGTGTCTATGGAATATTTCAAACAGAAAATTAAAAAAGGGGAAGTTGGAAGTTCTGCAATGCCCCATAAAGTAAACCCTATAGATTTTGAAAATAGTGAAGGAAACTTAGGAATAGCTAATGCCATTTTTGAACATTTATCAGCTAAACTTCCATTATCAAGATTACAACGTGATTTGACAGACAGTACCGTATTACGTAATGTTGGAGTACCATTTGGACATACTTTAATTGGTTTTAAATCGACTTTAAAAGGATTAAATAAGTTATTACTAAACGAACCTAAATTTGCTGAAGATTTAGAAAAAAATTGGGCGGTAGTTGCTGAAGCTATTCAAACCATTTTACGTCGTGAAGGCTACCCTAATCCTTATGAAGCATTAAAAGGGTTGACAAGAACAAACACAGCGATCACTAAAGATTCAATTTCAGATTTTATAGATACTCTTGAAGTTAGCACAGCACTGAAAACGGAGTTGAAAGCAATATCTCCGAGTAATTATACAGGGATATAAATGAACGATAAACTAACATTATTATTATCAGCTGTTCTTGTACTGTTTTTTTGTATTACTGGACTGCTTGACCTTTTGGATAATATTATTGTTAAATCATCTTTGTTTGTTGTTTTTATTGGAATTATAGCTAATATAATCCTCATAAAGTCAAAAAAATAATCACAAAAAAACCTGCCATTTATAGCAGGTTTTTTTTCGATATTAACATTCTAAATATTAATTGTGATTAGTAATTAAAGTTTTGAATATTTATTTATTTAAAGAAATTCATAAATTCCTCTACACTATTTTCATCAGATGACATTTGATTAACGACACTTCCAAGTGACATTATTTTTGCAGGCTCCATATTATTACCTAAAACCCTTACTATAGCAAATCCTTTATCTTTTACACTTCCAAATAGAATAAGCTCGTCTATGGTAGTATCAGAACCTATATATTTTACAATGATTTTACCATCTGTAGAATTTCCACCTCTAAAAAGGTCTTCATAACGGTTATCTTTTAAAATTAGCTGCACTTTTGCTAGCTCAGCTTTATAGTCTTCAATATTATCATCAGATAAACGGTAGGCCAACATATTAAGCTTATTTACAGATTCATAAGCTTCTAGTTGTTCTTCTGTTAACTCTACTTTATCTAGGTTAACGAAACTTGTAGGGATATCTAATGATACAAAATTTGGTGTTTCTTGATTTGCTACGAAGTACCCTTGCAATGTTTCTCCATAGTCGCAGCTCATTAAAACTGCAGCTATGAAGAATGACATTACAATGTTTTTGATTGATGTGATCATGATGATGATATATTATTTATTAGTTCTCTTTTAAGAACGTTTTAAAAAGTGATTAATTTTTCTTATTACCAGCCTTTTTCAAGTGCTCTCCTCCTGGAATGTTCATTTTACTAGTGATTTTAGAGATCTCTCTTAGATCAATATCACCTAATATAGATACGATAACTGTTTCGATATCACGCTTTGTTCCATTAATAGTTATGTTTTCACCTTTTGTCATTTCTTTTAAACCATCAACAAACATTAATAATTCTTTGACATGGTTTTCAGTAGATCCTTCTCTAACATAAAACTTAACTGTTTGACCTCCATCTTTAAAACGCATTAGCTCTTCTAAGCTTGAACTATTGATATACTTTTTAACATCAGCGCTCATTTTTGCTGAAATAGATTTGTCTCCAGTGGTCAATAATTTTATACTTTTAATTTTTTTAATGGCATCAAACGCTGCTTCGGCCTCTGGATCATCCATATCGATGTCGATACTTGCAATCATTGAAAACATTTTACTGTTTATTACTCCAGAGGTAACACCATCCATATCCTCATACTTATCAAATAATCCTTGTCCAAAGGATACTAAAGGTGTCATTACAATTGCTATTATTAATACTAACTTTCTCATGTTTACTTATTTTAATTCTATTATTAATTCGTTTTTAAAAATTTATCTGTTGTTTTAGAAAATTCACCGAGGTAAGCGATATTATCAGCTCCTCTTGTGAAATTTGTTGAAACCATATTTAATGCATTCATGCTTTCACTTCCTTGATTTAGTTTTGAAGACACAAGATTAAACACTTCCATGGTTTGATTATAAGCTAAAAGAGCTTCTTGCCTTTGAGCTTGAGTTGGACCACTAGTTTGAATATAAATTCCAAACATTAAAACTGCTACCGCTGCGACTGAAATCCATTTATACAAATTGATTGTTTTTCTAGGAGTTAATGGAACGTCTTTAGTGAACTGCTCTTCGTGGCTATGCGAAAAATACTGAAACATTGACCTATACACTTCCAAATGTGGAGCTACAGTTTCTTTTGAAAAATAGTTTTTTAACTGTTGCTCTTCTTGTAAAGTAGTTTCTCCGTTGTCGTACTTTTCTAGTAATATCTCTATGCTATTTAACACCATAATTGTGTGTTTTAGTTAATTTTTCTCTTAATGTTTTCCGGCCTCTTGATAAAGCTACTCTAATGGCTGTTTCGTTCATGTCTAACATTTTCGAAATTTCACTAAAGTCATATTGCTCTATATCTCTAAGCTGCAATATTATTTTTTGTTGTTCTGGTAATTCTTCCATTATTCTTGAAACCCAGTCCACACTATCATTTAATTCTAATTGTTTCTGTAATGACACATTATTATCTTGATAATTGCTATGCACTATTTTTAAATTTTGTGCATGCTTTGATTTTAATTTATCAAGACAAAAGTTTTTTGTCATTGTCATTGAAAACGCTTCTACATTTTTATATTCTTGAATCTTTGTTTTATTATTCCACAATTTCATCAAAATTTCTTGTGTTGCATCCTCTGCTTCTTCCTGCGAAACCAGTAACCGTTTTGCTAAACGATATACTTTATCTTTAAAAGGCATCACTATATTTAAAAACTCAGCCTGTGTCATTTTCTTTTTTGGTGGTTAATTAAAAGCTTCTTGTTGCTTTATGATATTACGACGATGCACTTTCTATTTTGTTACACTGAAGTTTCATTTTTTTTATTCGGATAAATTTAATCATTACTAATCCTCTGTAAAAAAGATTCCAGCCTTCACCAGAATTAATATTTTTATTTTACAATATTGTAATTAACTTTAGAGTTTAAAAAGAAAAAGTAAAAAAAGCTATGAAACTGAAATGATAAGATCTATCATTCGATACTATGTAATGATGGTTTTATTATTGAACGTTACATGTGACATAATTAAAATTAATAGATACACATGAAATTTTCCCTAAACACAATTTTAGCAATATTATTGCTGGGATTTACTACGAGCTGTTTTGACGATGCAGATGACAACACTGTTTCCGCAAACGAAATAAACGATTTTGTATGGAAAGGTATGAATGCCATTTACCTCTACAAAGAGAATAAGCCAGATCTAGCCAATGACAGGTTTTCAAATACAGAAGACTATGCTGATTATTTAAACTCATATGGTACACCTGAAAGTTTATTTGAAGATTTAATTCACCAAAGAGAAACAGTAGATAGATTTAGCTGGATTGTTAACGATTATATTGCACTTGAACAATTCTTTAGCGGAGTGAGTAAAAGCAATGGTATGGAATTTGGTTTACGCTTTGTTCCAGGGAGCAACACTTCTATTTTTGGGTATGTTAGGTATGTCTTACCAAATACTAGTGCCGCTTCTCAAGATTTAATTAGAGGGCATGTTTTTACTGCTATTGACGGCACAAACCTTACCATTGATAATTACAGTTCTCTATTATCTTCAGACAGTTATACTTTGAATTTAGGAACGTACAATAATAACGGTACTCCTGAAACCGAAGATGACATCATAACATCGGGCACAGAAAGCATTTCATTAACAAAGGAACCCTATACTGAGAATCCTGTTTTCTTAACTAATATTTTAAATGTTGGTGGTGAAAACGTTGGTTATTTAATGTATAACGGTTTTACTTCAAATTTTGATAGTCAACTCAATGCGGCCTTTGGCAGTTTTTTATCCAATAATGTACAACATTTGGTTTTAGATTTAAGATACAACCCTGGAGGTTCTGTTAATACTGCTATTCTTATATCTAGTATGATCACCGGACAATTTACCGGAGAGATTTATAGTACAGAACAATGGAATCCTGAATTACAAGCAGCTTTTCAAGCAGAAAATCCTGAATCATTAATTAATAGATTTACTAATAATGATGAGGGAGCTTCCTTAAACAGCTTAAATTTAAATAAAGTTTATATATTAACAACAGGCAGTTCTGCTTCTGCAAGTGAGCTTGTAATTAATTCTCTAAACCCTTATATTGATGTAGTTCACATTGGTACTACTACTGCTGGAAAATATCAAGCTTCTGTTACTATTTATGACTCTGAAAATTTAAGAAGGGAAGGTGCTAATCCTAATCATACTTATGCCATGCAGCCCTTGGTTTTAAAGTCTTTAAATGCAGTTGGTAATACTGATTACAGTGATGGATTAGTCCCTACAACAATACTACCAGAAGACATCGGTGCCTTAGGCGTATTAGGTAATGCTTCTGAACCGCTATTAGAAGCTGCCTTAGCAGATATATCTGGTGCTGGCAGAACTGCTTATTCTATTTTGGAACCCGTGAAACTTGTTGGAGATAGCAAAGATTTTGTACCCCATTCTAAGGAAATGTATATAGACAAAAAACTACCTGCTGAAGTCATAAAAAGAAAACAATTTAATCCATAAAAAAAGACTGCTCAAGGGCAGTCTTTTTCATTAATAATCTATTATTACTATTTTCTATGTCAAAAATTAAAACTTATTTTAATTGGAGTTCTGGCAAAGATTCAGCATTAGCATTATATCATTTAATGCAAAATGAACAATATGTTATTGAGGAATTAATAACTACAGTAAACAGTCATTACAATAGAGTATCCATGCATGGCCTCAGAAAAGAATTATTAGTAGCACAAACAAATGCTATAGATATAAAATCCAGCTTGATTGAATTACCAGAACAACCCAGCATGTCTGTTTATGAACAAAAAATGACTGAAGCTGTTACCAAACTAAAATCAAATGGATTTACACACTCTGCTTTTGGTGATATATTTTTAGAAGACTTAAAAGTATACCGTGAAACTCAACTTAAAAGCTTAAATATAAAAGCAGTGTTCCCGATTTGGAAAAGAGATACAAAGGCGCTCATAAACGAATTTTTAGAATTAGGATTTAAAACAGTTATCGTATGCGCCAATGCAAAATACTTTGACGAAGATTTTGTTGGTAAAATCATAGATAAAGATTTTATAAAATCATTACCAGAAAACGTTGATCCTTGTGGAGAAAATGGGGAATTCCATACGTTTTGCTTTGATGGACCCATTTTTAATAAACCCATTTCATATACCATTGGAGATAAAGTTTATAGAGAATACAATACCCCAAATAGTAATACAAAAACAGGATTTTGGTATTGTGATCTTATACCATAAAAAAACTGCCTAAGAAGCTAATTTCTTAGACAGTTTTCAAAGTTTAAGGCTAAGCCCTAAAAATGAATATTAAATCCAATATTAATATTTCGTCCTTTCGTAGAATACCCATACAATTCCTGGTAATCTGCATTTAAAAGGTTGCTTAAATTTGCAAAAAGAGTTACCTTATTATTAATAAGTTTATGACTTACATAAAAATCCAATAAACTGTAACTTTCTAAATTAACAGACTCCGTTGCAAAAGTGTCACTATTATAAAAGGCATCCGCTCTTTCATCATTAAATTGATAAGATACACTCATAAAAGTAGCGTCATTTAGCTGGTAATTTAATTTTGCATTTACTTTTAACTCAGGAATTCGAAGGTTTAAATCCTCCTCAACTTTAGTATAAGTTGCATTCGTTTTTAACTTCAAACGCTCAGAAAAATTATAATCGGCATTTAGCCCAATTCCACTAGCTGTAAACGATTCATCGACATTATTATATTGAAATATCCAATTTCCTAAATCTACAAAATCAATAAAATTAGTTTCTTTTCTATTGAAATAAACAACATTAATAGTTGCTTTTTCACTAATACCGAGCTCTGCTCCTACTTCTATGGTTCTATTTTCTTCTGGTTCTAACTCATTATTACCATAAGATGGTTCGAATAATTGATATAAAGAAGGCGTGATATAAGCAGTACTATAACTTGCTAATCCTTTTATATATCCAAAGCTCACCTCTTTTTTCAATGAAGGATTTACACTATAAACAAAATGCGAACCATATTCACTGTGATTATTTAAACGCATTCCAGCATTTACATGTAATCCTGCATCTGAAACATAAACCACGTTCGCATATGGATCTACGATAGTAAACCCAGCATCATCAGGATTTATAACTTGAGCAAAGTTTGCTTCTCCATAGGGAATTGAAAAACTTTCCATTTCATTCTCTTGAAAATTCACACCTAATACGGTATAGAACTTATTGTTAAAATTATACTTATTATATAAGTCAACGATAATACTTTGTGCATTCGATTTTGAAGGAAATCCTGACTCAAATTCTCTTTCTATATCATTATATGCCGCATTTAACACAATACTTCCTTTGTTATAATTGAATTCTGGTGCAATCCCAATTCTGTGTTGCTTTGATATTGCAACATTATCTGCGTCTGCAAACATGAACCCATCATCAAAATCAGCATCATATTCATCAAAACTTCCATATACATTTAATTTAAATGCATTAGAAAATTTATAACCTAACTTCAAATTTCCATTAATTGCACTAAACACATCTTTTTCTGATCCATTTGCTACAGCAGATAATCCATCTGTAAACTGATTTCCAAAACTCGCTAAATAGCTAAACTTAGCAAGGGTTCCATTAACCGATACACTGTTTCTAAAATTTTCAATAGAATAATTAGTATCATCCTGAGATTGATTACTTCCTAAAACACTGCTAAAATTAGCAGAGATAGCTTTTTTTGACGATTTTTTCAATGTAATATTAATCACTGCAGTTGCAGCTCCAGAACCGTATAAAGTACTTGAAGCTCCTTTTAAAATCTCAATAGATTCAACCTGATCTGCATTTAACAAGCGTAAATCGTAGTCATTAGAAATTTGCGAAGCATCAGTAACTGCAATACCATCTATTAAAACAATCACTTGCCTATTACGACCTCCTCGGACAAAATAACTTAGGTTTTGTCCTGCATTACTTTTGGTTCCATTAACCTCAATTCCAACCGTAGAATTAATGATTTCTGCAATACTTTTACCTTGTAATTGCTGTAATTCTTGTTGTGTGATTTTGGTAATTACCTTACCAGAATCTTCTCTTTTAATTTCAAAACGAGAGCTTGTAATTACCACTTCGTCCAATTGTTCTACTTTGGTATCTTCGTCTTGTTGCGAAAATCCGAAAGTTGAAATAAGTGTACAACATACACTTAAAACACATACTCTTTTGTTCATTTTAATTCATTGTTACTCGAGAATGGTATACTTATCATACCTATGCTTTCTATAAACTAAATTAACCGCTACAAAACTGCTCTTTTGCACTTATACTTCATAAACAATCCTGAATCATACTTCTAACAGCACAATATGAGATGTAATGTTTATTTCATGTTTTTCGTATAAACAAAAAGTCACTATTTTTTTAGGGCGAATTTAGCTGATAACTAACATTCAACTTTTATCCCGAAAGTTTGACTTATTTTTGTTGAAAATGGCAGGTCTCCTGACTTACGTCTTCATGCTGGTCTTCCCAAAGATGTCTTTGTTAAGCAAATTTATATTTGCTTTGGCAAATTGTTTCTTCAGTGACTGAAGTATAACATGAAGCTTTATAGCTTACAGTTGCGGGAACAGTTCTGGAATTAATAATTTATGATTTAAGAATTACTATTTATGAATCAATTAGCTTTCAAAATTGTAAATCTAAAATTTGCAATCACAAATCATTGCACCAGATTCCCTTTTAATCCTTTCAAAATAATTTCTGAAAAGAACCAAAATTCGCCGCAAAATTAAACATTTTGATTAATGATTCTATCATAAGCCTAAATAATATTACTTTTGATCTTATAAAATTCTGATCCTTTTGAAAAAAACAACCTTACTCCTCATTTTAATAGTATGCTTTTCTTGTAAAAAAGAATCTAAAATTAATATTCTAAATACCACTGAAGGTACCGAGTTAGTTCTAAAATATGCCGAAGGATTCACTATTACTGATTTTGGTTCACATAAAATATTACAAATAAAAAATCCCTGGCCGAACTCTGATAAATCTTATAGTTATAAATTAAAAAACAGAAATAGTGAGGCGTCCTTAGATCCTAACACTTCATATACTGATATCATTAATGTTCCACTAAAGTCTATTGTGGTGACCTCAACAACACATATTCCAGCGCTCGAGCTTTTAGGTATTGAACAGAGTTTGGTGGGATTCCCTTCAACAGATTATGTGTCCTCAGAAAAAACTAGACTGCGTATTGATAAAGGTGAAATTAGAGAACTAGGCAAAAATGAAGGCATAAACATTGAGGTGCTATTAGAATTACAGCCCGATGTCGTGGTTGGTTATGGTATTAACGGAGTCAATAAAACTTTTGAAACCATTCAAAAAGCAAATATTCCTGTAATTTATAATGGAGATTGGATTGAATCGTCTGCTTTAGCTAAAGCCGAATGGATTAAGTTTTTCGGAGTCCTTTATAATAAAGAAACAAAAGCCGATTCTATTTTTAATTCTATAGAGCAAGATTATCTCGAAGCCAAAAAACTAGCCGCAAGTGCAACAACAAAACCAACAGTTATCTGTGGTGCCATGCATAAAGATATTTGGTATTTACCAAATGGTACAAGTCCAGAAGCACAATTTCTGAAAGACGCCAATGTTGATTATTTATGGAGTGATACCACAGGAAAAGGAAGTCTGTCATTAAGTTTTGAAAGCGTTTTTGAAAAAGGAAGAGCTGCTCAGTTATGGCTTAGTCCTTCGTACTATGCGAGCAAGGAAGCTCTTGAAAAGGCAAATGAGCATTATACAAAATTTGAAGCTTATAAAAACAATACCATTTATTCATTTAGTAACACAACCGGAGCAACTGGTGGTGTATTATACTATGAACTTGGTACAGCACGACCAGATTTAGTATTGAAAGATATTATTAAAATATGCCACCCAGAGTTATTAAAAAACTACAACCCATTTTTCTTTAGACAATTAGAATAAAAATGAAAAATAGCTACAAATATTCATTTTTAATATTAGGTATCATTCTGGTATTCTGCTTTTTTATGAATATTAGTTTGGGCTCTGTATCTATCCCATTTAAAGACGTATTTAATAGTTTGATTGGTGCCTCAACCGCGAATGAAACCTGGCAGCATATTATACAAGGCTATCGATTACCAAAAGCCTTTACGGCAATTCTAGTGGGTTCTGGATTGGGAATCTCAGGGCTTCTGATGCAAACATTATTTAGAAATCCGCTTGCTGGACCATTTGTACTTGGAATCACCTCTGGTGCTAGTTTAGGTGTTGCCTTAATAATTATGGGAGCTTCTATTTTCGGAGGCGCACTTGCCGGATTACTCATTTCAAAATGGAGTTTGGTAATTGCCGCTAGTTTAGGAAGTTTTTTAGTTCTTTTAGCGGTGTTAATAGTCTCTATGAGAGTTAGAGACACTATGGCTATTCTTATAATTGGTCTTATGTTTGGAAGTATCACCGCTGCCGTAGTAAGTGTGCTATCTTACTTTAGCTCAGCAGAGCAATTGCAACAATATATTTTTTGGGGCTTTGGGAGTCTTGGTAATTTAGCATGGAATGAACTTTTAGTTTTCTTTATAATTTACAGTATTGGGATCCTCATAAGTATGACTTCCATAAAGTCACTAAACACCCTATTATTAGGTGAAAATTATGCAAAAAGCTTAGGGTTAGACCTTAAAAAAAGCCGGTTACTAATTATTTTAGCCACAAGTTTATTAGCAGGAACTATTACAGCATTTGCTGGCCCAATTGCTTTTATTGGATTAGCCATTCCACATATAACCCGACAAGTTTTTAATACCTCTAATCACAAAATACTCCTACCTGCAGTATTTTTATTTGGAGCTATAATCATGCTTATTTGCGATAGTATTGCACAATTACCAACTAGTGATTATACATTACCAATTAATGCAATCACCTCGTTAATAGGTGCGCCTGTTGTGATTTGGTTATTGGTAAGAAAACGAAAAATGATATTTTAAAATAGACCATAAAGACAATTCATGTATTTGTGGAAAATAAAACCGAAATATGATGTTTTAAAAACAATTAATGAAACAACAATTATTACATATTGCCTTAGTCGTTAAAGATTATGATGAAGCCATTGATTTTTACACTAACAAATTAAATTTTGATTTGGTTGAAGACACCAAACAAAGTGAACATAAACGATGGGTGATTGTAAGACCTAAAGGTACTGAAGGCTGCACTCTTTTGTTAGCAAAAGGAGTAAATGAGAGTCAGAAAAGTAGAATTGGAAATCAAACTGGAGGTCGTGTCTTTTTATTTTTATATACAGATAACTTCCATAGAGATCATCAAAATTTAATAGAAAATAAAATTACTATAGTAAGGCAGCCATCCGTTGAAGATTATGGAACAGTATTAGTTTTTGAAGATCTTTATGGCAATTTATGGGATTTGATTGAACCTAAAGCGAATTAATGTCAAAGAATAACCAACATATCGTCTTAAACACACAAGATTTATCCATAGGGTATAAAACAAAAAAATCAGAGACTGTAGTAGCTAATCATATCAATATTGAACTTAATAAAGGTGAATTAATAGGACTTATTGGTGGCAATGGCATTGGGAAATCAACCTTATTACGAACATTAACCAAGGTGCAACCAAAGCTTCTGGGAGATATAAACATTAATCATAAAGCCTTAGAATCCTATCATAACCTCGATCTGGCCAAAGCTTTAAGTTTAGTTTTAACTGAACAAGTGGCTTCTAAAAACTTATCGGTATTTGAGCTTGTTGCTTTAGGAAGGCAACCTTATACTAATTGGGTTGGGAGTTTATCTAGTACAGATCTCGACAAAGTTAATTATGCGATATCTCAAACTTCAATTAAAACATTGCAACATAAAAAATGCTTTGAACTCAGTGACGGACAATTACAAAAAGTAATGATTGCTCGTGCTTTAGCTCAGGATACAGATTTAATTATTCTCGATGAGCCAACCACGCATCTCGATATGTACCATAAAGCATATGTTTTAAAACTGCTTCAAAAATTAACCAGAGACACTCAAAAAACTATTCTGTTTTCGTCTCATGAAATTGACTTAGCCATTCAATTGTGTGATAAACTTATTGTTATGACTAAAGGTAATGTTAGTATTGACACCCCAGAAAACCATATAAAACAAGGGAATTTTAAATCTTTATTTCCTGAAGATCTTATTGTTTTTGACCCTGAAACAAAATCTTTTAGAGTTAATAAGTAAGACCATTTATGCTTTGCCAGATATTTCTATAAACGTATATTTGAGAAACATCTTTTATTAATGAACGACAACCTTATTTTAATCATTTCCATATTAGCTTCTGCTGCTATTGGTGCATATTTAGGCATCACCTTCTCTAAATTAAAAAGTAAAAGTGAAAAAAGCACTTTAGAAGAACGTCAAAATCAATTGAATACAACTATTGATGATTTACGCAAAACCATTGCTAATTTAGAAATGGAACGTGATAAGTATAGAGATGAAAGAGAAGGATTAAATTTAGAGTTGGTTCAAAAAAACACCGAATACGACAATCTTCAGCAACTGAATCTAAAACGGGATGAAGAACTGGAAGAACGTCAGGAGCAACTTCGGAAGGACTTTGAACTACTGGCTACAAAAATATTAGATGAAAAATCTGAAAAATTCACCCTTCAGAATAAAGAAAACATAAAAAACATATTAAATCCATTACAGGAAAAAATTCAAGGCTTTGAGAAAAAAGTTGAAGATTCTCAAAAGGAAAGTATTAGTATGCATTCTGCTTTAAAAGAGCAATTATTGGGATTAAAAGACTTGAATCAGCAAATGACTAAGGAAGCCACAAACTTGACTAAAGCCTTAAAAGGAGATAGTAAAATGCAAGGTAATTGGGGTGAATTGGTTTTAGAACGTGTCCTTGAAAAATCTGGTTTAGAAAAAGACAGAGAATATTATGTCCAGCAAAGTTTTACGCTTGAAGACGGCTCTCGTGTATTACCAGATGTGGTTTTACATTTACCCGACAGTAAAAAAATGATCATTGATTCTAAGGTTTCAATTACTGATTATAACAGATATGTTAATGCAGATGATGCGCTTGAGAAGGCTACTTTTTTGAAAGCTCATGTTAATTCTATTAAAAAACATGTTGATCAATTATCTGATAAAAACTATCAAGATTTATATGATATCGAATCTCCAGATTTTGTATTAATGTTTATTCCTATTGAGCCAGCCTTTGCTGTCGCTATCAATGACGATAATTCTCTATATAATAAGGCTTTCGAAAAAAACATAGTTATCGTAACGCCTACTACCCTTCTAGCCACATTACGAACTATTGATACAATGTGGAATAATGAAAAGCAACAACGCAATGCTATTGAAATTGCCAGACAAGCTGGAGCTTTGTATGATAAGTTTGAAGGATTAGTTAAAGACCTAACCGGTGTTGGTAAAAAAATTGACGATGCTAAAAAAGATTATTCATCTGCCATGAATAAATTAGTAGATGGTAGAGGAAATCTGATTACAAGTGTAGAGAAACTCAAAAAAATGGGAGCTAAAGCTAAAAAAGCACTTCCAGAAGCTATTTTAAAGCGTGCTGAAGAGGGTGCTGAATAATCCATTCTCCTCGAATTTCCTTTTATAAATACGTTACCTGCTATTTGTTTTATTCCTTAAAAACGGAATATATTTGATTATTCCATAAAAAAGGAATATATTTGATTATTCCATAAATACGGAATATGTAAATAGCAACAAATAAAATTGTAGCTCATGACGAGTGTAATAACAGGTGATATTATAAAATCTAAGGCACAAGCAAATCCAGAAGTATGGATCACAACGCTGAAAAAAGCCTTATCTAAACTAGAAAGTGATCATTCTAACTGGAAAATTTATCGTGGAGATAGTTTTCAAATAGAGATAGAAGATGTTATGCGCAGTTTTGAAGCTGCATTATATATAAAGTCTTGTATCAAAATGATTAGAGGCTTAGATGTGCGGATTGCAATTGGTATAGGAAATAAAACATACCAAGGAAAGAATGTATCAGAATCTAATGGAGAAGCCTTTATTTTTTCTGGTGAAACATTTGAGTCCTTAAAAAAGGAAAAACAAAACTTAAAAATAAAGACAAAAGACACTGCCCTCAATAAAGAATTAAATCTATACTTTAAATTGGCACTTATAAGTATGGATAATTGGACTGTAAATTCAGCAGAAATAGTTAAATTAAGCCTTGAACAGCCAAAAGCATTGCAACAGGAATTAGCAGAACAAGTAGGTACCAATCAAAATGCAATTAGCAAACGTCAAAAACGAGCATCATTAGATGCCATTCTAGAATTAGACAAACTATACCAGCAAAAACTAAGCACCAAACTATGATACTTTTAATAAAACTTGTACTGGCACATATTATAGGTGACTTCTTTCTGCAGCCAAAAAAATGGGTCAACGACAAAGAAAAAAAGAAATTAAAATCTCCAAAACTATACCTCCATATTGCGGTTCATATTATTGGATTACTTGTGATACTTTGGGATTTAACCCTCTGGCCAATAGTTCTAATAATAGGTGTTTCTCATTTTATAATTGATGCCACAAAGCTTATTATACAAAAAAAGAAAACCAAGCGACTCTTCTTTTTCCTGGATCAACTATTACATTTAATAGTATTACTAATTTGCTACTATCTATTTACCGAAAAAGAGTTTTCAGTGCAACAAATACTCACTGAAAACAATCTTCTTTTAATAACATGTCTTCTGTTTTTAACCACCCCGGTTTCCATAGTTATGCGAATGATTTTTTCCAAATGGAATATTCCCAAACTTACAAAAGGGAACAAATCGCTAAAAGATGCAGGAAAATATATTGGTGTTTTAGAACGCCTTCTAGTTTTTATTTTCATTATTGTAAACCATTGGGAGGCCGTTGGTTTTCTAATTGCAGCAAAATCCGTATTTCGCTTTGGAGATTTAACCGCATCCAAGCATAGAAAATTAACAGAATATATCTTAATTGGAACACTTATTAGCTTTAGTATAGCCATCGTAATAGGTGTCCTTTTTAAATTTTTAAGTAACTAAAACACTCTACTCAAGTTAAAGCCAAAGTAAAAAACACCATCAGTCCAATCTCCTCTACTCTGCCCTAAAAAACCATTTATATTCATGGCCTGCGCATTGGTAAAATGCATTTGAAATACATGCCCACCGGTCTCTATATCAACACCTATTGATAAGGGATTTTTAAAAGGAGATGCATTCGCTCTGTTTAAGTGCCAACCATAATCTGCATTTAACGACCAGCGTTTACCCAGTTTATATCGTCCACCAATACCTAGTGCATATTGTGAATTATGCTGACTATCTATGGAAACATAATTATCATGAAAAAATGTAGGCGCTAATTCTAGTGATAAATTAGTATTCACTTTTCTAGATATTAAAATTTGGGCTGTATATCCCAGACGATGTTTAAACTCAAGCTTTGGTAAATTATCTTTATCTAAAGCAGTATTAATTGAAAATGAATTATATCCTACAATCGTAAAAGGAAATTCTTGCTCACGCTGCCTAATCATCCTATATTTAGTAGACACTTCATATGTTTTCTGAAACGAACTACGAGATACTCCAATATTAACACTTTTGGATATTCCATACACAAAATGTATTCGGGTTACTGCATCATCAAGTCCAAAAAAACTATCAAATCCATTTTTAATACTACCAAATCTATGAGAGACTATCAAGGTTAGCTCTTTATTAGCAACGAGCTTTGTGGATTCAAAATTGACAATTTTCAAGCCCTTAAAAACAGCAATTGTATTTTGATTGGTAACAGAATCAATATCTATTTCTGATAAAAGATCATCCTGGGAAAACATTACCATTGGTAAACACAAAAAAAAGACATAAATGTTTTTCATAATGTATAGGATACTAAAGATTATTTATAGAGCTTCAATATCAATATTACTGCTTGATAAAACGCTTGGTATTTGTGCCATGATCAGACGATACTTTCACAAAATATATCCCGACATTCCATTTAGAAATATTAATTTCCGAATCTATAACTACATTAGAGATCCTAGCTGTATATACTTGTTTCCCTAAAATATCATACACTCTCACTTTAATATTATCTAAGCCTTCGGGTATTTGTAATTGCAATGTTGAACGTGCAGGATTAGGAGACATTTTAAAGTTTTTTAACAAAACATCATCAATGCCTAGCGGTGGATTTACAGTGATTGTTCCAGACATATTGGCTGCACCATGAATTTGACAAAAATAGTCGTTCGCACCTTGAACAGTAAATGTCCAAGAAAAGGTTTGTCCTATTCCTGTTTGTGTGCCACTATTAAAAACTTCAGTGCTACCAACATCATTTGTAACTGTATGTGGTAAAGCATCTGTCCAAGTCCATTTTACAGTATCTCCTACATCAATTTTTAAATCAACCGATGAGCCTATCCCAGCAAACCAATTGAGGTTATGTGTCGTTTGAGCATTCCCTATAAGTACTCCAAATAGCATTACAATTAGTAATCTTGTTTTCATAGCATTTTGTATTAAATTATTTTATTTAGTAAAATATTATTCACTAACTACAACTGTACATTGATCTAACTTTACTTGTTCTAGCAAACTGTCATAACCAATACATCGTCCCTTAACACTTAGGCTATCATTTATTTTGAGATTTTGGAGAACTAATTCATTAAACTGACAAAACAAGACATTATCTATTGTAATATCATGAGTTCCTATCTGAGTTATTAAACCGTATAACTCTATCGTTTTATTTAGATATTTCTTTTCTGATTCATCAGGATAGTTCAGAAACTCATTACTAATTGAATTTCCTGACATCACATAAGTGGGCGTCTCGTTTTCTATATTTCGATGTGCCCTATACAGGTAGTTGTACCCAATAAAACCAATTATTATAAGAACTACTAAAATCCACCATTTACGCATTATCGACTTTTATAAAACAGATTAAAACTCACCATTTAATGCAATTATTAACAATAAACATCGCTTTTTCTTAATAAAAGTAGTGAATTATTACAATTTTGACGAAATTTAACACCAATAATTACGACATATAAAAATAATTAAAGAAATATGAGGAAGTTTATTTTATCTGGTATTCTTATTTCACAATGCATTTTAGGCTGTACTTATTCAAGTGAGAACGATTTAATTGACACTACTCCAATTGCAATTGTTGTGACCTACAACACACATATCAAAGAGATAATTGACAATAACTGTATTTCTTGCCATGCTAATCCGCCAATTAATGGAGCCAACTCCTCTCTACTAACCATTATAGATGTAAAAAACGGTGTGGAGAATAATAATTTAATTAGTAAGATATTGGGTAATGGTCCTGGTGCTTTAATGCCTCAAGGCGGTCCAAGCTTACCTCAAAATTTAATCGATCTCATTATACAATGGGAAACTGATGGATTTATTGAAGAATAACATATCAATTATGAAACGTATAGTATATTTATTATTGCTCATCGGTCTAAGCACCTCAGCACAGGACAAATATTTAACTAGAGCTGGCGTAGTTGCTTTTGAAGCCTCTGTACCTACCTTCGAAAATGTTGAAGCCATCAACAAGGCTGTTACCGCCATATTGAATACTGAAAATGGTGAGTTCGCTGCACTGGTACTTATCAAGGGGTTCCGTTTTAAAAATGCCCTTATGGAGGAGCACTTTAATGAAAACTATGCCGAATCTGATAAATATCCAAAAGCAAGTTTTAAAGGAACATTTGAAAATTTCTCAGCCAAGAAGATAAATGATTCAATAATTGAGTTTAGCCTAAATGGCCTATTAAGCTTTCATGGTAAAGAAAAAAACATCAATTCCATGGTTGTAAAAATAAAAAAAGTTAATGGCGATATACATATCTCAAGCGATTTTCTAGCAAATGCTTCAGATTATGACATTAAAATCCCAAATATAGTACGAAATAAAATTTCTAAAGACATTAAGGTCACCTTCGAATTTATATTACAAAAAAAGCCATCACATTAATGTGATGGCTTTTTTATATTTAGAATTTAAATATCTATTCAATAAAGATTACTTACTTAAATACATTTTACGTCTTGAATATAAATCGTAGAATTGATCATCTTTTAAACTGTCAATAAATAAGATGCTTTCTCCGGTACTTTTCATTTCTGGCCCAAGTTGCTTATTTACATTAGGAAATTTATTAAATGAAAAAACAGGTTGTTTGATAGCATACCCCTCTAGTCTAGGTTTAAAATCGAAATCGGTCACTTTCTTTTCACCAAGCATTACTTTAGTCGCATAATTTACATATGGCTCTCCATAGGCTTTAGCAATAAATGGAACTGTTCTAGAGGCCCTTGGATTGGCTTCTATAATATATACTTTATCTTCTTTTATGGCGAACTGAATATTGATTAAACCAACCGTGTTAAGCGCCAAGGCAATCTTTTTTGTATGGTCTTCAATTTGTTGCATTACAAGCGGACCTAAGTTAAATGGAGGTAACGTAGCGTTACTATCTCCAGAGTGCACACCACATGGCTCAATATGTTCCATGATACCTATAATGTATACATTCTCACCATCGCAAATCGCATCGGCTTCAGCTTCAATTGCTCCATCTAAATAATGATCTAACAGTAATTGATTCCCAGGCATTCTTCTTAACAAATCAACCACATGTTTTTCTAATTCTGCTTTATTAATCACAATTTTCATCCCTTGTCCTCCAAGAACATATGATGGACGTACTAATATTGGAAAATCTAATACATCAGCAATTGCTAAAGCTTCATCTGCTGTTGTGGCAATATCAAACTCAGGGTAAGGAATATTATTTTCTTGTAATAGTCTCGAAAAGTGCCCTCTATCTTCTGCTAAATCAAGTGACTCAAAACTAGTTCCAATAATTTTAATACCATATTTAGTTAATTTTTCAGAAAGTTTCAAAGCGGTTTGCCCACCTAATTGAACAATAACACCTTCTGGCTTTTCATGCTTAATAATATCATATATATGCTCCCAAAAAACAGGTTCGAAATATAATTTATCAGCTGTATCAAAATCCGTTGAAACAGTTTCAGGGTTACAGTTAATCATAATAGTTTCATAGCCACATTCAGCAGCAGCTAACACCCCATGAACGCAACAATAATCAAACTCAATCCCTTGTCCTATTCTATTTGGACCAGAGCCCAAAACGATAATTTTTTTCTTATCTGAAACTACACTTTCATTATCTGCATAACGATTACCATCTGCAGTCTCCATGTCACTTTCAAATGTTGAATAATAATATGGTGTCTTTGCTTCAAATTCTGCGGCACAAGTATCAACTAATTTATAAACTCTATTGATACCAAGTTCTTCACGCTTATTATATACTTGACTTTCTAAACAACCCAGCATGTGAGCTATTTGTCTATCGCCATACCCTTTTTGTTTTGCTTCTAGCAGCAAATCTTTTTCAATAGTATCAATGTTGTAGGTAGAAATTTCATTTCGCAATAAATGTAATTCCTCATATTGCTTTAAGAACCACATATCAATTTTAGTGATCTCATGAATTCTACTTAAAGGTATTCCCATTTTAATAGCATCATAGATGATAAATACACGATCCCAAGATGCATAAGTAAGCTTCTCTATAATTTGATCGTAATTTTCATTTTCTTTTGCATCTGCCCCTAATCCATTTCGTTTAATTTCCAGTGACTGCGTGGCTTTATGTAATGCCTCTTGAAAGGAGCGTCCAATTCCCATAACTTCTCCCACAGATTTCATTTGAAGGCCTAAAGTACGATCTGAACCTTCAAATTTATCAAAGTTCCAACGTGGAATTTTCACGATAACATAATCCAAGGTAGGCTCAAATAAAGCCGAGGTAGATTTCGTAATTTGATTTTGAAGCTCGTCTAAATGGTATCCTATGGCTAGCTTTGCAGCTATTTTAGCAATAGGATATCCTGTTGCTTTACTTGCTAAGGCCGAAGAACGTGATACCCGGGGATTAATTTCAATAGCAATAATTTCTTCGTTCTCATCTGGGCTCACAGCAAACTGCACGTTACAACCTCCTGCAAAATCACCAATACTACGCATCATATGAATAGCCATGTCACGCATTTTCTGAAAGGTAGTATCACTTAATGTCATTGCGGGTGCAACCGTTATTGAATCACCAGTATGGATTCCCATTGGGTCCATATTTTCAATAGAACAGATAATTACCACATTATCATTAGAATCTCTAAGAAGCTCTAACTCATATTCTTTCCATCCTATAAGCGCTTTATCTATCATTACCTCATGGATAGGAGAAATTTCCAAACCACGGGTCAATAACTCATCAAAATCTTCTTCCCTATATACAAATGAAGCTCCTGCTCCACCCAAGGTAAAAGAAGCTCTAATAACTAATGGAAAACCAAACTCTTGAGCAATTTCTTTACCTTTTAAATAAGAAGTAGCAGTGGCTTGAGGCGCCATTGGAATACCAATGTCTAACATTAAATTCTTAAACTTCTCTCTATCTTCTGTGATATTAATTGCGTCAATATCTACGCCAATAATCTCAACATCAAAATCTTCCCAAATGCCTTTTTCATCTGCCTCAATACATAAATTAAGAGCAGTTTGTCCTCCCATTGTAGGCAAAACGGCATCAATTTGTGGATGATCTTTTAAAATTTGTATAATAGATTTTGTAGTCAGAGGTAATAAATACACATGATCCGCCATAGTGGGATCTGTCATTATTGTTGCTGGGTTGGAGTTAATTAACACCGTCTCAATTCCATCTTCACGTAAAGAACGTAATGCTTGAGTTCCTGAATAATCAAATTCACAAGCCTGTCCTATAACTATTGGTCCAGATCCTATTATTAAAATCGATTTTAGATTGTCTCTCTTTGGCATTGGTAATTAGTATTTTATAATTATACAAAAATAGTTATCCAGTAGATATAAAAAAAGGCGTTACGAATAGTAACACCTTTAATATATCAACAATTGTTAATCATTATTTCTTATGACGAAGTTCAGTAGATACAGAAAGTTTCTTTCTTCCTTTAGCTCTTCTACGAGCAAGAACTTTTCTTCCGTTTACAGAAGCCATTCTTTCTCTAAAACCGTGTTTGTTTCTTCTCTTTCTTTTTGATGGTTGAAACGTTCTTTTTGGCATTGTCTTATCTTTTTAAAATCTGAATTGTATTTTCTAAATTTAGC
>Ga0105356_10000554_pt1 | contig 35469 bp, 32 predicted proteins | sample GOMGulsemesocosm_3_FD_83502 | JGI IMG/M metagenome (GOLD analysis project Ga0105356, IMG submission 83502) | Methane-oxidizing microbial communities from mesocosms in the Gulf of Mexico - GOM9D Gulf of Mexico | ecosystem: Environmental > Aquatic > Marine > Cold seeps | place: Gulf of Mexico...
AAACAGATCCTGTATTTATAGGTTTATTTGGCCATATACTACTAGGAATGAAAAACAAAATTGCCCCTAAGAGCTGTCTTCCATTTGTAATAATTTCTTCATCAATCAAAAATAAAAAATTTTGAAAAGCATCAAAATGACCCGAGTCCAATAACTCATAAGAAAACAAAAAATACCCTCTATTCCAAAGTCGAAAATTATTCATCAATGGAAAAACGAGTAATATTCCCAAAAAAAATACAAGAATATAATTCACTCCTTTTTGTATTAATGGTACAAATAGAATGAGTATAGGAATGTAAAGCATTGCAAAAGTACTTCTAGCTAAAGCAGTTGGAAAACAAGTGACCAGAAAAAACAGAGCAAAAAACAAAATATGTCTTGATATTTTATTTGTATTCAACTGATAAAACACTAGAACTAAAAATGGAATAATTTTAACAACTAATAATAATGCATACCCCAATAAACCTAAATTGGTATTCTCTTTCAAACTAAAAAAAAAAGGTCTAAATATTAGTAAATTCCAATTAAACTTTAATAGAAAAAGATACAGAACAATTGAGGCAATTGAAATGATATATAAGAATTTAATATTATAATCTTTGTTTTTAAGGACACTTAATTCTATTTTAGCTCCCCTATTTTTTTTATTTCTTTTTTGTAAAAAAGAGCGATACCTTTTGTACATAAATAAATAAGCAATAAGGCAACTTATTAAAACTCCTCCAAGAGAAAAATACAATTGAATATCAATTATTTTATTGATTTGAAACGTTATTTGATTTTTTAATTGACTAATGGGAGCTAACGAAAAAAAGAAATAGTAAAAAATACAAAAGGATTTATTCAAAGAGTATTTATTTTTATCGACAGGAATAAAAACGCCATACAATGAGAGAATTCCAATACCGCCATATAATGAAAGCACTAACAGGTTATACCTCTCCCCGTTATTTAAAAACGTAAAGAAAATAGTGAATAACACTAAGGAAACAAACAATATTTTTTTAGTGTTTTTTACTACCAAATATTCATACATATTTATTGACTTTTTTTTTATAAAAAACAAATACACAAAAAGCATTAACAACTCTCCCTAATAAGAAGGCAATTGCAGCCCCAGAAACAGAAAACCTAGGAATTAAATAAATTGCTGACATCAACATTACAAGTGAAGACACAATTGTAATCTTACCATATAAAACATCTTCATAAAATGTTAAAAGCCCATTGATACCGTAACTTGAAATGATTCCCATTAAAATTGGAATTGGACTCAATATTTTAACTATTACAATTGTTTTTCCCAAATCCACTTTATCTTCAAGGTTTAACCAAATAGAAATTAAATCTTGTGCTAAAAAAAACATTGCCAAGCTCAAAATAAAACCAGTAGACATTAAAATAATACGAACAGATAGCATTGTTTTTTGTTTTCTGTTCACTATAGGGTAAAACACATTGGTAAGGATGTTATTTATTGTCGTAAATGCAGCTGCAAATTTCACTCCAATTTGCATAAAGCTAGTGTGTTGTGGTACTCCGAAAACACCAACAAAAAAAACAACGCTGATCCCATATGTAGACGGTAATAACAAATTTATAAATGAGCTAAAATTATTTTTCAAATAGCACCAAACCTCGCTTAATGAATTTAATTTTAGTTTAAATTTATTCATTCTAACTACCCACACAAACGAAACAATAGATGCTATTAACATTCCAGCAGCTTCGTATAATGGTATTTTAACATAATTAGAAGGTTCATCAATAAATTGAAATACAAAAAAAACAAAAATCAGTGTTCCTCCCAAGTGAATTACGGCAATATATTTCATTTTTTCTAAGCCCATAAAAAACCAGCGCAATGAAAAAAAGTCACCAAATAGCACTAAGGAACTTGCCAAATATAAAGTCATGTATTCTGTGAATTTAGGAATCGTGTAAACCAAAAACAGATAAAGAATATACAATCCTATAAAAAGAACCAATTTCACACTCAATACCTCATTGAATATTTTTTGTGTTTTTTGATGATTGTTCTTGTTTTTTGCAAGCTCTCTAACTGCAGATAAGTTGAACCCATAATTTAATACATTTACAAAAAACAATACAAAAGCCATTGCAAAAGCATACATACCATAATTTTGCACGCCTACTTTTAAAATTAAAAATGGAATCAACCATAAGGTCAAACCCAAATCTATTAACTTAAAAGAAAACAAAGACAAACTATTTTCTACAATCTTATAGAAACTTTTTTTATAAAAATTAAATTTTATCACCAATTATTATTTTAATGGTGGTCACAATACGAAATAAATCTTCTTTTGACAAATTAGAACCGCTGGGTAAACAAAGTCCTTTTTCAAATAAGTTGTCTGAAGTTCCGCTCATATAAGTTGGATATTTATTAAAAACAGGTTGCTGGTGCATTGGCTTCCACAAAGGCCTAGATTCTATATTTTCTTTTTCTAATGCCAAACGTATATTTTCTCTAATTTCATAAGAAGGAGTCAATATACACGTCAACCAACGATTAGAATAAAAACCATCAGGCTCTTCCAAAAATTGAATTTGAGAAACGTTACTAAATTCATTTTTATAAAATTTGAAATTAGCTCTCCGTGCATTTACTCGGTCTTCCAATACTTCCATTTGACCTCTTCCAATACCTGCTACAATATTGCTCATTCTATAATTATAACCTATTTCTGAATGTTGATAATGGACCGCATTGTCTCGTGCTTGAGTGGCTAAAAAGATAGCTTTCTGCTTGTCTTCTATCTTTTTACATACTAATGCTCCTCCTCCTGAAGTTGTAATTATTTTATTTCCATTAAAAGATAAAATTCCAAAATCTCCAAATGTCCCACATTTTTGTCCTTTATAAGTAGCCCCCAATGCTTCAGCCGCATCTTCAATCAAAGCAATTCCATACTTTCTAGAAATAGATAGTATTTCATTCATTTTGGCAGGCATTCCGTACAAATGTACTATAATGATGGCTTTAGGTTTTTTGCCTTTTTTTATTCTATCAATAATCGCCTCCTCCAAAAGGAGAGGACACATATTCCATGTTTTTTCTTCACTATCAACAAATACAGGAATTGCTCCTTGATAGAAAATAGGGTTTGCTGAGGCAGAAAAAGTAAAACTTTGACAAATAACCTCATCACCTCTCTCTATTTTTGCAAGTATCAAAGCCAAATGTATAGCAGCTGTACCTGAATTCAATGCTGCAACATACCTTTCATTGCCCAAGAAATCTAATATATCCTTTTCAAAACCATTTACATTCGGTCCCAATGGAGCAACCCAATTCGTATCAAAAGCTTCTTTTACGTATTTTTGCTCTTTTCCTCCAATGTGTGGAGAAGATAGCCATATTTTATTTTTCATATATTTTCGACTTAATTATTTTAGCAGGGTTTCCTACAAGTACACCATAGTCAGGAACATCTTCCAAAACTACCGAACCTGCTCCAATTGTAACCCATTTCCCTATAGAAACTCCTTGTATAACTTGTGCTCCAATTCCAATATGTGTTCCTTCTCCAATAGTAACATTTCCTGCCAAAGCTGCTTTAGGAGAAATGTGTACAAAATCAGCAAGTAAACAGTCATGTTCTACTACAGCTCCTGAATTTATAATGCAATGTTTTCCTATAGAAGCTGAAGCATTGATAATCACATGAGGCATAATAATAGAACCAATATCAATACTTGCGTATTTAGACACTGTAGCCTCATTATGCTGGACTATAACAAACTTCCCTCTTAATCTTTTAACAACTTTTTTTCTCATCCTATTATCACCAATACAAACCAACAGTTCTTCACCTTGTAGAGATTCCTTTTTATACTGAAATACTGGTATATTCAAAATTGATTTTACATTAGGAGCATCATCAAATACACTTTTAATCACTTTATCCGTTGATGTCAAAATAATATCAATGACAACTTTACAATGCCCACTAGCTCCAAATAAATACATAATTTATCCCTTAAATTTTTCAGTTGTGGCTTGTCCTTCCGTATTTACTCCTTCAGAAACAATTACTTTCTTTATTGTCTTTAATATTATTTTTATATCTAAAATAAAACTAAGATGTTCTACATACCAAATGTCATATTCAAATTTTTTCTCCCAAGAAATCGCATTTCTTCCATTTACTTGTGCCCATCCAGTAATACCAGGCTTTACCAAATGTCTTTTCGATTGTTTTTCAGTATACAAAGGTAAATATTCTGGCAATAATGGTCTAGGACCTATCAAACTCATATTACCAATTAAAACATTTATAAGTTGTGGAATTTCATCTAATGATGTTTTTCTAACAAATATACCAATACTGGTTAAGCGATCTTTATCTGGTAATAATTCTCCGTCTCTATCTTTTTTATCTGTCATTGTTTTGAACTTAATAATTTTGAATAACTTTTCGTTTTTACCTGGTCGAATTTGAAAGAAAAAAGGCTTTCCATTATTTACAACCATCAAACATATCAATACAAGAAAAAAGATAGGACTAAATAGTACCAAAAATAGTGTTGCTAAGAAAAAGTCTACACCTCTTTTAAAAAAAAACTTATACATATACAAAAATTAAATTCTTATTTCTTCTCTACCAACTTAGAATAAGCTATCAATGTTTTACTCCATAATTCTCTTTGTTCATATTTATCAATTACGTACTGTCTGCTAACATTAGCCATACCTTTCAAGATATCCATCGATTCATACAAAAATATCATAGCATTTTGTAGGCTATTGATGGATTTAGGAGGTATTAGAACCCCATTATAATTATCTTTAATAATTTCATTGCATCCTATAATATTAGATGATATTGCAGGAAGCCTCATAGCTGCAGCTTCCATCAATGAAATCCCAAACCCTTCTCTATAACTAGGAAAAACAAAGATATTCATTATATTTAAATAAGATCTAATATCTGACTGGTAACCTGTATAAATTATTGAAGTATTCGTTTCGATTTCGTTTTGAACATTCTTGTCTAGTGGATCAAGTGAATTTTCGAAATTACCCACAAGTAAAAGTTTAGTGTTACCGTGTATTGCATTGACTTTTAAAAATGCTTTGACCAGTTCATTAATTCCTTTATCAGACACCAATCTTCCTACAAAACCATAAACAAAATCTTCATCAAGTATATTGTATTTCTTTTTTAACAACTTGGTAGAACTTGGGTCTGAAAAAAAATATGAAGAATCAATGCCGTTAACACTTCCATTCCAAATTATATTAATTTCTTTTTTGGTTATTTCATCTTCTTTCAATACGGATTTTACACCTGTACTAACAGAAAACACATCCGTAGCAAAAAAACAAGATATTTTTTCCATTAATATCAATATCCTCCTCTTAAGGCCTTTTGAACCATGATAACGTAGCCCATGAATATAATATATTCGAACAGGTATTCTTGTTACCCAAGCTGCAATCATACTTAACAATCCCGCCTTAGGAGTACTACCATGTATCAAATAAGGTTTTTGTATTAAAAAAAATCTGATTAATGCAAAAAGGCTTTGGATATCATTAAAAAGTGAAATTTCTCTTTTCATTTCAATGGAATGCCCAATTACATCTTCTTCTCTACATATTTTTTCCAAATTTTCTCCAAAACTGGATAGTACCTCTACATCAAATTTCTTTTTTAAAACTTGTATTTGCCCTTTGAAAAAGCTTAGTGAGATTGGAACAGTAGTAATTATTATTAATTTTTTTTTCACTTATTTTTTTTTAATTCAATCAATATCTTTTGAATTCATTTTTGGAACAAAAGTATTATTTATAATCTTTAGTTCTCTTTCGTATGTTTCTTTATAAACATCATCAATACTATTACTTCTTCTAGATAAGAGAGAATCTGTCATATTAATACTATCTAAAATACTAACTACTATTGTTTTTAAATATGATTTACAGATGAGAAGTATTTTATTCGATACCGCATATTTTCTAAATAAAATCCTTTCATATTTGTAAGCTCTATGTAATTTTTCTAAAGTTACATTTCCCTCTTCTCTATAATAATATAAGGGATCTTTTATGAGTAAAATGTTAAAATCATCCTTTGCCTCAGTTCTTACCCAAAGTTCATAATCTTGAGCTGTTTTAAGTTTTACATTATACTTATTTCTTTCAAACCATTGTTTTCGTCCCAAAATAGCAGCATGAACAACTCCTACTTTTTTACTTAATAAATCTTCTAGTGATACATTAATACATTCAGAGCCACGTACACCAGTTACTTGCTTATCATTAGTCATTGAAAAAACACCCGTACTCACCAAATCGAAATTTGAATTACTTTCTAATTCTTTTAATTGCCTCTCTAAACGCGTAGGTGACATCAAATCATCTGCGTCCATCCTTGCAATAATATCATATTTGGCCAACTTTACGATTTCGTTTAACCGAGCAGCTAGTTTCTTATTTTTTCCATCTGAAAACACTCTTACTCTTGAATCATTAATTGATTCAGCTATCTCAAGTGATTTGTCCGATGAACCGTCATCTATCAAAATTAATTCCCAGTCCACATATGTCTGAGCAAAAACAGATTTAATTGCATCTTCTAAATATAATTCTGCATTAAAAAAAGGCAAACCTATGGATATTGGCATTCTTAAAAATTTAAAATTGGATTGAAAGTATAGGGAACCAAATCAGACATACGGTCCAAAGATATGTAATAAAACAAAATATGAATTCCTAAAAAAAGGATACAGGTTACAGGATTCTTAAATATTTTTATTTCTTTAAAAAGAACTGGATAAATTAAAACAAAACCTAGTTGAAAATAAAAAGCCAATCTTATCAAGTTTATATCTACACCTAAAATTTGTACCACAATATAAATCAAGGTATGATATACGCATATGTTTAAATAGAAATTGTATTTCTCTGCTAAACCTGCAGGAATATACTTTCTCCAAAAAATAATACAACCCGTTAGTATCGTATAAAAAAATGTTAATAAATAAGCACCTGTTGCACCTCTATCATCATAAACAGAATACCTATTGGAAACATCCTCTGAAAGAAAACCTAATAAGCTAGACATGAAAACAATTAAAAGACTAAATACAGCTCCAATGAAAATTGTTTTTTTGTATGAAAATTTAGTATTCAAAATAAAATATACAGGCAGCATTACTAAAACTGTTTTATGAAATAATGATGCTACAATAACCCAAAATAGATACCTCTTAAAATTCTTGTTTTTAATTTGTAGGAGAGCCATCCCAAAAACGGCTACTGCTAGGGCTTGTCTTGCTCCATTAAAAAAACTCACATAAGAACCTAATGTTATGTATACGTATACAGAAAGCCATATATTACTTGAGTGTTTCTTTATAATCAGAAAATTAAAAAAAACAGCAACTAAAGCAATACAAATCAAAAGAGAAATATAGTTTTCGGAAAATACAAAGGCTACTTTATTTAAAAATATATACAAGTATTCAAGTGATGAATCATTTAATTTTAATTCTCTTAAATTTATATCATCAAAAATACCAGCATAATTATTTGTATCAGTTCCTACAGTTCTCTCTCTGAAGCCCGCAAACAAAACTAAAATTAAGAAAGCAATTGTGTAATTTATATCAAATAAGATATTCTTATGTTTTTGAGCAAAAAAAACAAAAGCGGAAACAAAGATAAGTACGAAAAAATATAGTTCCATTTATTTTTTTATTAGCTGAGTTTTCATCTTTCGTATTATTTCCAAATCATTAGAATAAGACTTTAATACACCTCCTTCATTTGTTTCGGAACTTCTTTTTGACAAAAGTAAATCCAATTTATTTATTAAGTTTAACATAAAAACGATATTTGACTTCAAATAAGATTTCAAAACTAAAAAAGGCATGTGTTTTCCGCCGTAATTTCTATACATTTTTCTTTCATTTTTATATGCAGCCACTATTTTTTTAAAGGTCACATTTTTTTCTTCTCTATAATAATAAAGAGGCGTCTTTATTGTAATTATTTTGAAATCATTTTTTGAACTTGACCGCAACCACAAATCATAATCTTGAGCAATTTTTAAGCTAGGGTCATATGGATTTCTCAAAAACCAAGAAATTCTTCCCAACATAGCCGCATGTACTACACTAACTCTCTTGTACAACAAATCTTCTAAGCTGATGTTTGAATTATCTGATCCTCTTGCTCCTATAAACTCAAGATTGTCTTTTATAGAGATAAGCCCGGTACTAACAAGGTCTATATGCTGATTCTCTTCTAAAATATCCATTTGTATTTTCAACCTGTTTGGAGACATCAAATCATCTGCATCCATTCTTGCCAGTATGTCATATTTTGATAACTTCACAATTTCATTCAAACGAGTCGCTAATTTCTTATTCTTTCCGTCTGAATATACACGAATTCTAGGGTCTTTAATTGATTTTGCTATTTCTAAAGAATTATCTGTAGACCCATCATCCATTAAAATTAACTCCCAATCTGTATAAGTCTGTGCAAAAACAGAGGCTATCGCATCTTCTAAATATAATTCTGCATTAAAAAAAGGCAAACCTATGGATATTGGCATTCTTAAAAATTTAAAATTGGATTGAAAGTATAGGGAACCAAATTAGACATACGGCCCAAAGATATGTAATAAAACAAAATATGAATTCCTAAAAAAAGGATACAGGTTACAGGGTTCTTAAATATTTTTATTTCTTTAAAAAGAACTGGATAAATTAAAACAAAACCTAGTTGAAAATAAAAAGCCAATCTTATCAAGTTTATATCCACTCCTAAAATTTGTACCACAATATAAATCAAGGTATGATATACGCATATATTTAAATAGAAGTTGTATTTCTCTGCCGAACCTGCAGAAATATACTTTCTCCAAAAAATAATAAAGCCCGTTAGTATAATATAAAAAAATGTTAATAAATAAGCACCTGTTGCACCTCTATCATTATATGTAGAATACCTGTTGGAAATATTGCCTGAAAGAATACTCAATAAACTAGACATAAAAACAATTAAAAGACTAAATATAACACCAATGAAAATTGTTTTTTTGTATGAAAACTTAGTATTCAAAATAAAATAAACAGGCAGCATTACTAAAACTGTTTTATGAAATAATGAAGCTACAATAACCCAGAATAAATACCGCTTAAAATTCTTGTTTTTAATTTCTAAGAGAGCCATTCCAAAAACGGCTACCGCCAGGGCTTGTCTAGCTCCATTAAAAAAACTCACATACGAACCTAATGTTATGTATACATATACAGAGAGCCATGGATTACTTGACAGTCTCTTAATAATCAAAAAATTAAAAAAAACAACAATCAAGGCAATACAAATCAAAAGAGAAATATAGTTTTCAGAAAACACAAAGGCTACTTTATTTAAAAATAAAAACAAATATTCCAGTGTTGTATCCATTAATGAAAATTTCCCATAATTTACATCTTCAAAAATACCGGCATAATTATTTGTATCAGTTCCTACTGTTCTCTCTCGTAAGCCCGCAAACAAAACCAAAATTAATAACGCAATTGTATAATTTATATCAAATAAGATATTCTTATGTTTTTGAGCAAAAAAAACAAAAACGGACACAAGGATAAGTATAAAAAAATAAAGATTCATTTTTTATCACTTTGCAAAATGGTTTGTAATACTTCATTATGTGCTTCACAACGAATGATATTTTGCGTCACACTTTTTCTACGCTTTGTATATAATAAATTTACTAATAGATTTCCCAAACGCCTATTTGCATGGATCATTAACCTATTAAAACCGAAAAGATATGCGTAATAGTCTTTTTCTTTAGATTTACAAAAACTCTTCCAAGAAGAAACGATAAACTCTTCAGAAAGTTTTTTAGAATCTTCATAAAATTCTTGTAGTCTCAATTTCTGTTCCTCTTTCTTTGAAAAACAAATACTTCCATCCTCCTTAGTATTTATCAACTGATACTTTAAAAAACTCTCAATTTTTTCAGCATTTTTTTTCAGTATTATTTCCAATAACAATCCTTCGTTCCAACTTTCTTTACCTTCTCTAAAACCAAAAACTGTATTTCCTTGCCCATAAATTATTTTTCCTTTACCATATGCTTCAAAAGTACCTATACAGTGACTGTGTTGGCAACTAATCAAATCTGCACCTGACTCAATAATTTTCCTGCATTTTTTTTGCAATAAAGGGCTTGGGTATTTATAATATTCAATTCCTCCATGATACAATACAATTAAATAATCTACCGATTCTTTGACCTTTGCTATTTCATCAAAATCATAATAAATATCTAAATAGTTGGCTCCTGCATTATTTTCAGATGCAGTATTGTATTCTTGCTCAGCAAAAGCCATAATTCCTATTGTAAAACCTTCTACTTTTTTTATCAATGGTTTTTTAGACTCTCTAAGATTCTTACCTGCTCCTACTGTTTCAATATTTGCGTCTTTACAAACTTTTAAAGTATCTAAAACCCCATGCTCTCCACAATCTTTGATATGATTATTTGCCAAGCTTAAAACATCAAATTTAGCTTGCTTAAAAACTTCAATAAAACATTCATTACCTCTTAAAACGGGACCAGCTTTAAAAATACCTTCTTTAGAATTTGTCAATGGAAATTCTAAATTTGCGATCGCAAAATCAGACGAAATGAAAGAGCTATGAACATCATTAAATAATTTTGAAGCATCTCCTTCTTTAAAAAAATTTTCTGTATCCTTAGTAGGACAAATATCTCCTGCCAGAATAATTGAAATTTGATCGTTCATTATCATCTAATTTTTAATTAACTATTGAATGAATACGTTATATGATTTCTCAATATTAATTGTATTCATTTTTATTTCAAAGCCCTTTGTTTCAATTTTCTTTTTAATTTCAATTTTATCCAAAAGCCTTCTCCCTATATTCTCATTGATTGCTATATTCCATTTATTGATATTAAAATCATTCATAAATGTTACCAATTGCAAACTCATATCTACTAAATTAGGAAAACCTTTATACAAAATACAAGGCACTCCTGAAGCTTGAGCTTCAACAGCAACTAAACCAAAACCTTCTTTAAGAGCTGGGCTTATAAACAGGTCTAATGCATTTACGATAACAGGTACATCTCCCCTGTTTCCTAAATGAACAACCTTATCCGTTAAGTTATATTGCTTAATTTTGGCTTGAATTTCCTCAAAATAAGACGAATCATCAATTCTTCCAGCAAAAATAAATATAAATTTTTGATGGCTTTTATTCAACTCATTTAAAATATCAATTATAAAGCTTACATTTTTATGCCTCACTATTCTTCCAATATTTCCTAAAACTAGGGTATTCGAAGCTATTTTTAGTGACTTTTTAAATGCCAAAATTTCATTTTCTGAAATATTTTGAAACTTATCAACATCTACAGCATTGTTAATGATGACAGATTCTTCGTTAGTAACCTTATTATAATAAAGGCTCTTATTCGCTTCTTTAGAGGCTCCCCAAAAATCTGTTGCATAACGATTTATAAGAAACTTCTGAAAATACAATTCCACCTTACTCAGTTGTACTTTTAAAAAACTTCCTCTAAATTTAAGGTCTGCATGCGAATGAGCAATTATCTTTTTGGCACCTGCTTTTTTCGCCGCCATTGCAATAACGCCACATTTTGCATTCAAATGAATATGTACAACTTCAGGTCTTCCAACCTCATTATAAATACGTTTAAATTCTTTGATATAGTTTACAATTCCTATATCCCATTGGGCACCTATATGCTTAATAAGAGCTTTTTCATCTCTAATTTCATTATCAAAATCTCCTTCTACAATGCCCTTTTTAACCTTGTAATTTATCAAAAAACTAAACTCTGTATTCTCAGATAAATTTCTAAAAACATCCATCAGCATTACTTCTGCACCACCTCGATTCATACCACCAACAACCTGTAAAACTTTTAATTTCTTTGTCATTTTATAATGATTTTTCAGGTAACTTTACCTTTTCACCAAGTATTAAATCGTATTTAATTGGCCTGAAATCTGGCAAACCACTTTTAGGAAAAAAAGTGAATTCTCCGAAAATTACTTTATTGTTTACTTCGTACAAATCAACTCTGACAAACGGAAATTCTTTTGATAAATCTTTAGAAATATCTAGCATTTCATCAAAACAATTTGGTTTGCTAATAATTACTTCTGGAAGAGGTTGTAAATCTTTTCCAAAAGGTAAAATTCTCCAATCTAGATCATAAAAATTTTGGGCATGTTTTTTAGTTCCTCTCCCTTTGTTTGTTTGAATAAATTTAGGTTCTCCATTAAAACAGAAAAACTTATAATCCATCAACTGTCCACTTTCATCTTCCATAAATTCTTCACAAAGAATACCTGGTTCCATGTCTTTATAAGAAATTTCCCTTCCGGGCCAAAAAATATTACTGTGCAACCAACTCTTCATTACTTTTTTCCATGCATACCATGAAATTAAATCCTTATCTTTTACAATTAAGTTCCAGCCACTACCATGGCTTGCCTTAAGCACACAACTTTTTGGCAATTCATTTACATCTAAGTCTTCAATTTTTTGGTAATACCCTAGTACGTTGCTCAAAATATTGCCATACCCTTTCTGAAGTAAAAACTCACGCACTTTAAATTTATCTGCACAAATATTCATCAAAGGGTTTTTATAATAAAGCTTTAACCATTGCTGTTTTTCACTAAACGTTTTAGGAGTATCTAAATCAGGGTATTTTCCTGAAAACTCGAAATACAATTTATTAACAGCTTCCAAATCTGAATATTTTCTAAGATCAGAAATCCCTTTCTTTCTTAAATTCTCATGCCATATAAAAAGTAACCATGGGTTTCTGTTTTTTAATGATACTAGAAATTCACGAATTTTATTTTTCATCATCTTTTAATTCTTCTGAACAAAGTTCTCGTAAATATCCAGATATTTCTATGAATTAAAGACAAAACGTCTCCTTCTAAGGATTTATAAAAATACCGTGCCTGAGATCTTAGTGTTTTCTTGCTGTTTATATATGCCCATTCATCTACAGACAACCTATCATCGATTATTTTTTTTGCTTCTTTTTTATATACTGGCTTTATGACATCATACATCCCAAATAAAAGATTCAATCTTTGTCGTAAAAATTCATCTTTAAATTTGATGTATATATCGTTTTTCAGCAAATAATCTTTGGTCGTGTCTAATACAAATGCCAAATCAAAAACGCGTCTGTCTTTTTGAGCTGTTGTGGCATCAGGTTGTTGTCTATAAAACGATAATTTTTCAGGTAAAATATTAATTTTATCCAAAGCGGTTATCAAATGCCAATGCACAGGAATGTCTTGTCTGGTTCTTCCTTTAGGAAAGTGAATTCCTATTTCTCTTGCCTTTTCAGTTCGAATTAATTTAACCCATGTAAAAGCAGGTTTCTGTAATAATTGAATTTTATTTTTTGGATTTGTATCACTCAATCTTGATTTTAGCTTTCCTACATTATATAATTCATTAGGTTTCCAAAATACATGATAGTCCCATATAACCAAATCACTAGATTCTTTTTCAGCCAAAGAATACGCTTTTAAAATCATCTCTTTATCATAAAGATCATCACCGTCTAAGAAGGTAACATACTTTCCTTTGGCCAATTCTAAAGCTTCATTTCTAGAAACTGCCAATCCTTCATTCTTGTCTTTTAAAACCAATTGTATTCTTTTATCTTTTTCAGAAAAAGATTTTAAAATCTCTGGTGTTTTATCTGTTGATCCATCATCAATACAAATTATTTCCATTGAAGAAAAAGTTTGTGCAATAATTGATTCAAGGCTTTCTGCTATAAAACCCTCTACATTATATGTTGAAAGAGTAACAGAAACTAAATTGTGGCCAAAATTCATTTCTAATATTTATTTAAAGCACCCAATTTATAGTATTTCAAGAATTTTACAATTCTAGAAAATTTAAATCTAAAGAGAAAATACAAAACATATGTCAATTTTGTAACCATAACAACTTTTGAGCTTGCATATGTATTTTCAATAAAACCTAAATTTTTAATATATATATGTTCTAATGAAATTGGTTTTAATATGATTTTAAATTTATCTGTAAACACACCAAATACATTGTGTTTTTTCCCTTTATCGTTAGGATGAAAATGAATTGCTTTTAAGGCTGTCGCAACTTTATATCCATTTTTTTTGACTCTTAATGTATACTCTCTTTCATCACCCCAAATAAACATTTCTTTTTTGATAAGACCTATCTTGTCAATTACTTTTTTTGAAATTAATGTTCCATTAAAAGGGTTTACAAAATTTTCAATCGTATTTTTTTCCTTGATTTCGTCTCTTTTTTTATACCCTTTTAAACCAAAAGCTAATTTAGAGGTATCATCCAAACTCACTACCAATGCGTTCAAATAAACTAATTTTTCTGTTTTTGCACATAACGATAAATTTTTCAACTGGTTTTTATCCGCAATACCGTCATCATCCATCAACCAAATCCAATCAAAATTTGCTTCATATGCCAATTTCATTCCTTTATAAAATCCTCCTGCTCCACCATCATTTTCATGTTTCCTAACATAGTGAAGTTCTATTTCGTCATTATTCTCAAGCGTTTTTATCTCTGTATATACAAGATCTTCTTTAGAGTTTTGTATTGGTAAATCTTTTAAAACACCACACTCCAACAAATACTCAGGTGTACCATCATTAGAATTATTATCTATAATATATAAAGCATCTACCTTTTCAGATTGTTGAAAGATAGAATCTAAACAATTTATCAAATCTTTTTTTCTATTGTAGGTAACCACAACAGAAGCTGTTTTCTTATTTTTCATTTGAAATACTTTTTACCTTCTTAAGAGCAGAAGCAATTACTTGATGCATGTCATAATATCTATACTCTGCCAAACGACCACCGAAAATTACATTTTCTTCACTAATCGATAATTTTTGATATCTTTTAAAAAGATCCATATTTTTATCGTCATTTATAGGGTAATATGGTTCTTTTGTATCATCCCATTCTTGAGGATATTCTTTCGTTATTATTGTTTTTTCTTGATTTCCGAATTCAAAATGTTTGTGTTCAATAATTCGCGTATAAGGAATATCTCTCTCTGTATAATTAATTACTGCATTTCCTTGGTAATTCTCGGTATCCAAAATAGTATTCTCAAAGTGTAAACTTCGGTAATTTAATTTCCCAAATTGATACTGATAGTATTGGTCAATTCCACCTGTAAAAACAATTTTAACAGCATTTTTTTCAAAATATTCTTTTTCCTCAAAAAAATCAATATTAATTTTAGTTTCAATTCCCTCTAATAAACCATCAATTAATTTATTATATCCTCCAATTGGAATTCCTTGATATTTATCATTAAAATAGTTATTATCATATGTAAACCTTACAGGTAGCCTTTTGATAATAAATGCTGGTAAATCTTTACAAGATCTTCCCCATTGTTTTTCAGTATAACCTTTAATTAATTTTTCATAAATATCTCTTCCTACAAGTGATAATGCTTGTTCTTCAAGGTTTTTAGGGTTTTCAATATTCTCAATTTTGATCTGTTCATCAATTTTAGCCTTTGCTTCTTTAGGTGTTTTAACACCCCATAATTGATGGAACGTGTTCATATTAAAGGGTAGATTATACAATTCATCCTTATGTTTTGCTAAAGGAGTATTGGTATATCTATTAAACTCTACAAATGAATTTACATAATCCCACAATTGCTTATCATTGGTATGAAAAATATGAGCGCCATATTTATGAACATTAATTCCATTAACTTCTTCACAATAAATATTTCCACCTAAATGATTTCTCTTATCTATAACTAAACAAGTCTTACCTTGTTTAGTCATTTCATGAGCAAAAACAGCTCCATAAAGTCCTGAACCTACGACTAAATAATCATACTTTTTATCCATTACTTATTTTCTTTTTAATTAGTTTTTTTAAAAACATTATTTTATCTTTTTTCACAAATTCTTTCTTAAAATATATTTCTTTTAAAAAAAAGATCAATGAATTATTCTCTTCTAATGTTTTACGTTTTTCATTTTTTTTATTAGCTAACTGAAATAGTTTAGAAAGTTTTTGAAACGTATCATCATCTATTATTTTTTTTGATTTAGCCCAAATAGCATCTGCTCTTCTTTGCTTTACAACATTATTCAATATTGAAATATCAATATCCTTTGATAAAGAGTCTATTCCTTTTCTATATTTCACTAAAGTTTCTGTCTCATGATACAAACTTCCCAAAAGCAATCCTCTAAAGGTCAAAGTAGCATCTTCAACATTGGGAATAGCTAATAAGGGTTCGAAAAAAGTATTTATCTTTTTTCTATATGCTCTGGTACATCCTAGTATTGGAAAAAAATTATTTTTTAAATATTTTTCAAGATTATATTCCCCTTCTTCATTTCTAACCTTACCGTTAATTAAATTGCTTTTTTCATCTATATACTGAAAATCTGAACTGACTGACATTATTCTTTCGTTTCGAAAAATTCCTTCAATTTTCTCAACTCTATTTGGATAAGAAATATCATCACCAGCCGCCATTACTATTATTTCTCCATTGGACATATCATTAAATAATTTGCTTACATGTCCAACCAATCCTAAATTTCGTTCATTTCTATTTAAAATAATCTTATGGGGGCCTTTATATGAACTCGCCATCTGTTTCATTACTTCAAATGTCTCATCGGGAGAACAATCATCCGACAAAACAATCTCTAAAGGCGAATAAGTTTGTGAAAATGCACCATGAATAGCTTCTTCAATATATCTCTCTTGGTTATATGCAAATAATGCAAAAGTAATTACTGGTTTAGACCTCATTCCTTATTCTTTTTTTTCTTTAATAAACGTTTTATAAAACTTTTGATATCTAATTTTTTATTTAGAACAAACAACGCATAAGCTGCACTAACAAGAAAAGCTAAAGCACCCCAAATATATGATGAAAGCGTATCCATAAAATATGAAACATTAAACGTTATTAATAACAAAACAAACATAATCAAAGCTATCTTTTTAAACTCAAAAGACCATGAAAAACTATACCTTGTATTCGTTATTTTATAAACTATTATTGTATAAAGAATAAAGCAGATTAAATAGGAAACCCCCAAGCCTTCAAGACCCCACATATAATAAAAATATAAATTTAAAGAGAACTGCGCTATATTAGAATAAATAGACTCCAAATAGAAATATACTTTTGAATCTCCTTTAGACAAAGAAATATACCCTATTGGCCAAGAAATAGCTTTAAAAAAAGCCCCCAACGCGGCCCACTTGATAAATATTATTGCAGGTAAAAATTCTGCCGTAAAAAACAGTCTTATGGCAAGAGGTGTACTGATTATTAAAAGCACCAAAATTGGTGTTACAATTAATACTGTAATTTCAGATTGATAATTAACAGCAGATCTTACTTTTTTATTATCGGAACTTAAACCAGATAACCTAGGAAAAAAATCAACGCCCATAGCTGTAAAAACCAATCCTATATATTGATTTGTTATACTCAAACCTGCTTTATACAATCCTAATTCCTCTTCTCCTCCAATATTTACTATTATTAAATTCAAAAAATAAGCAATAATAGATGCTATTAATGATCCAGCAGTCAATGCTAAACCAATTTTCGCAAATGAAAAACCTCCGAAAAAAGAATCCTTCATGGTTAAGCTTAATTTTTTAACAGGTACTTTTCTTGCAAAAAACCAAGCCACTATAAATGAAATAATTGAAAAAGACACCAATGACGGTACAATTCCTTTAATTCCTAAAAAGAAATAAAATGGAACCGATAAAAGAAGGCCCAAAACAGGTCCCAAAATTCCAATGACAGCCAATTCTTTTAATCTTCTAGAACAACGAAGAATTGTAGACTGTCCATCTGTTAGTGAAAGAAATAATAAACTGACCGATAAAAGAATAAAAGTAAACGTATAATCATAACTTTCAAATGTCCAAAAACTCAAATATTTTGAAAGAGATAACATAACAAGCATTCCCAAAACACCTGTTACCCAAACCCATTTTTTATAAATATTCACCAATTTTGAAAACAAATGATGGTCATCTGACTCAGATGCATTAGAAATATCTCTTATAGCTCCAAAACTAATTCCAAAACTAGAAATATTTTTCACCATGGAAACCGTAGAATTATAGAGTCCTAAAACCCCCAATCCTTCCGTTCCTAAAAAAACGGCAATTATTTTTGAATTGATCAGGCTTATCATAATTTTAAAAACCTGTACACCTCCAAAAAGACTTGTGGCTTTAAAAATTTGCTTGTATTCTGATTTAGTTTCTCCCAACCTACCTACTAATAAATTTATAAACTAATTCTTGAGCTTCTGTTGCTGGCTTATCATAAAAACACTCTACATCAATACATTTATTTTCCTCCCAATATTCTAGTAAATCATCAAGACTAAAATTACCCAATGTATGATTCATATTTTCAGTTTGTGTTAAATTGTCATGAACACACACCGTAATTGCATTTTTAGTACACAAACCTTTTCTATCTTCAAATAAAGGCATATAAGCTTGCATCCCTTTTTCTAATGAATTCGGTGCTTTAAAAGCAATATTACTAAGCATCGCTAAAAGTTCTATTCTACCAAACATATAACCTGAAACACCAAGAGGGTAGGTCCAATCACTAAACTCCTTGATTTCACTCCAACTAAAACTCAATAAATCTCCATGATCAGAAAATTTTGGAAGCTCAAGTGCTCTCTTTAATACCGTACTATATGTCAAATCTTCTCCTCTAGAAAAAGACAATATATTTTCAAACGTGTCAACCTTATTTAATGAATGGTAATCAAAATCATGTGTAAAGACCATATCATCAACATAAGTAATAGCTCTTGCAGCGTCACTTTCCTCAAGTATTCTTAAAAATTGATCTCTGAAGTTTTTCTCTTCAATTAAAAACACAGACTTTGACATAAATATTTCTGCCAATTCTTTGTATGCTTTTTCATGCCTATCAGAAGATGCTTTGTACAACACATACATTGGTGAAGGATTTTTAATCTTATCAAAATAACTTGTCAAAAAACAGTGTAATTGCATCGTCCTGTCTTTGGAAAAAACTATTGATACGATTCCTTCATTTTTTTGTTCCAACTCCTTACTTATCGACAGATAATTTTTTTTCAACGACTCTATATTTCTCGTTGGCAAAACAGAGTATCCATTTTTTTTCAAAAAACCACTTATCCTTTTTAAAATAAAAGATTTAAATGAAATACTTATTTTTTTTAAATTAATCATATTTAATTATTATTTTAAACACTTATATATTAGGTAATAATGATTTTTCCCTATTTCCATTTTTAAGAATCTTCATTGCTAAAATATTTTACACTAAAATTAATATTGATTTACAGCCTTCACTATTGTTTCCAATTCAGAATCTGTCATCATAGCGCTTAACGGCAAACTCAATACTTCTTTATGAATTAGCTCTGTAATTGGTAAGTGCAAGCCATTGTATTCTTGATAAGCCTCTTGTTTATGAGGTGGAATTGGATAATGTATTAATGTTTGAATTTCATTTTCATTCATATATTTTTGAAATTTATCTCTCTCTGAAATTCTTACAACAAATAAGTGCCATACATGTCCGTCTTGATTTTCTACTTTTGGCAATTGAATTTTTGGATTTTTAATATTCTCCAAATAATAATTAGCAACCCTTCTTCTTCCTTCAATATCTTTTTCAATGTATTTTAATTTTACATTTAAAAAGGCTGCTTGTATTTCATCTAAACGAGAGTTTAATCCTTGGTATTTGTTTTCATACTTTACGTGAGAACCATAATTTCGAAGTGCTGAAATCACTTTTGCCAACTCTTTATCATTTGTTGTAATGGCACCAGCATCTCCTAGTGCCCCTAAATTTTTACCAGGATAAAAACTATGACCAGTTGCATCTCCAATACTGCCCATAACTTTGCCTTGCCAAGTTGCCCCATGAGACTGTGCACTATCTTCAATCAATTTTAAATTGTGTTTTTTACAAATATCAAGCAATTGTTGGTTTATAGAGTTTTGACCATATAAATGCACTGTCAGAATAGCTTTGGTTTTCGAAGTAATTGCTTCTTCAAGTTTATTAGCATCTAAATTGTATGTTTCAGAATTTGGTTCTACAAAAACAGGAGTCAAATTATTATCAGAAATTGCCAAAACAGAAGCAACATAGGTATTCGCTGGAACAAGTATTTCATCTCCTTCATTCATCACCCCCAATTCCAAATACGCTTTAAAAATCAGTCTCAAAGCATCCAATCCATTCGCTACACCTAAACAATGATTTACCTGACAAAAAGAAGCATAATTTTTTTCAAAACCTTCCAATTCTTTTCCTATCAAATACCAACCAGAATCAATAACTCTAACAGCGGCTTCTTTTAATTCTTGCTCGTATTGAGCATTTAATTTTTTTAGATCTAAAAACTTAATCATACTTTACTCTTTAAAAAATCATATAACAATTTATCTTCTTCTTTTACCCAATCTAAAAGTGTCTTACCAAAAACATCTTTAACATTTAAATTTGCTCCGGCATCTATTAATTTATTGAGTATCCTTTTATTATTTGTTATCAAACAATTTGTTTTGGCGTACATTAAAACAGTTGTATAATTATAGTTTGATGCATTAACATCTGCTCCATAATTAATTAATATCTCCAAACATTCATATGCACCATTATAAGCAGCTATTATTAGAGCTGTCCACCCTTCTTTTGTTTTTGTTTCTAAATTAATATTTTGAGTATTTAATAACCTTTCAAGAGATAAATAATTATTTTCTTTACAACAACTCCAAAGGTTTTCATAAAAATCTATCGATAATACAATATCGTAATCTATCGTTGCAACCTGAATTTTGTTATCTCCTTCTTTAACAATAGTACCAGGTTTTAAAATTGACCTTTCAACTGTAATTTGCCATGCTCCAATTTGTACATTTTGAAATTTTGGTAATTGATATTCCCTAAACGAGAAAGCCCTTAATTCTCTAACAACTTGTTCTGCCGTTTGTCTATAATTAATTTGTAAGTTAGAATAATCAATACTTTTTTTACCATAATATGTTGACTCTTCATATGGCTGTCTGTAAGAATTGTATTTGTTTTGAACCAGACTGGTTATCATTTTTATCACTAGTTCTGTTCCTCTCTCAATATATTTAATATATAAGCTTCTAGCTGTATCAGCTTTTTCAATTTTAATTTCTTTCTGAGCAATAATATTACCCGTATCTATTCCAGCATCTATTTCGTGAAATGTAACACCTGTTTTATCCTTTCCATGTAATATTGGAAGAGCTGAAGTATACATCCCTTTATATGCAGGTAATAGCGAAAAATGAATATTAAAAAGTTGGTTTGTTTTAAATAAATCTGGATTAATTATTCGATCGAATTCTAGTGAAATAAAAATTACTTCTTCGTATTTGTAAACATCTTGCAATTTCAAAATAGGAATTGCCCATAGCTTTGCATAAAAACCCAAAGATTTCTGAAATGTGTTTTTAAAATCTTCCGTGCGATTAAGAACCACAAAAATTTGAACATCCAAATTATCAATTGCATATTTTAAAACATCAACCGCAATACTGTTCTTTCCAGCAATAATAAGTTTCATCTTTTATATACTAAAAATTCTTGATAATCTCTTATATAATCTTTTTCATCATATAGATGTGAAGCCAAAACCATACTTATAGACCCTGATGAAAAGTTATCCAATTCTCTCCACAATCCTGGAACTATATGAAGTGCTAAATTGGGTCTGTTTAAAGAAATTCTCCTTCTATTTATACCATCATCTAAAACCACATCAAAACTTCCACTTGCGGCAATAATATATTGTTCCAATTCATAATGTGCATGACCACCTCGAGCTTCTCCACTAGGAACATCGTATAAATAATAAATACGCTTTACATTAAAAGGCATATTCATATTATTTTCCGCGACCGTAAGGTTTCCTGCTTTACTAGTAATTTTAGATACATCAATTATTGAACAATCAAATACTGTATTTGCTTTCATTCTTTATTTTTTGAAACCGTTCAAAATCTCTTATATAATCCTTTTCATCGTACTCTATAGACGAAACAATTAACGCCAATGCGTTAGTAGAAAAATTTTCTAATGTACGCCATAATAAATTGGGTACATACAATCCATAGTACGATCTGTTTAGGTTTACTTTTTTTATAGTCTGGCCATCATTCAATACCACATCAAAACTTCCTGAAAGAGCAACAATAAATTCATGTGATTTCTTAAAAGCATGACTACCTCTCTCTTCACCTCCAGGCACATCATAAATCCAATAAGTTCTCTTAATATCAAAAGGAATTTGATTAGAATTCTCAAAAAAACTCAAATTCCCTCTAGGGTCAACAATTTTGGGCAAGTCAATTAATCTAACCTCTTCCATATTATTCTATAACTTTTGAATATAAGTTCCATAACCACTTTTTCCATATTTTTTAGAAACCTCCATCATTTGTTTCTTATCAATGAACCCATGTAAATAAGCTATTTCTTCAATACAAGCAATTTTCTTGTCTGTTCGCTTTTCTATAACTCTAACAAATTCTGTTGCGGCATCCATAGAATCAACAGTTCCTGTATCTAGCCAAGCCATTCCACGAGTCATTATTCCAACTTCCAAGGTACCTTTCTCCAAATACATTTGATTCAGAGTTGTAATTTCTTTTTCTCCTCTTGCAGAAGGCTCTACTTTTTTCGCATATTCTACTACACGATTATCGTAAAAATACAAACCTGGTACCGCAAAGGAAGACTTTGCTTTTTCAGGTTTTTCTTCAATACTAATTACTTTGTTATTTAAATCAAACTCAACAACTCCGTAACGTTCAGGATCATTAACAGGATATGCAAATACAGCAGCCCCTTCTACGTTTACTTTACTTCTTAATAGCGTACCAAATCCACTGCCATAAAAAATATTATCTCCTAAAACAAGTGCTACTTTATCAGTTCCGATAAATGATTCACCTATAATAAAAGCTTCAGCCAATCCGTTTGGTTCAGGCTGAACCGCATATTCAAACTTACAACCTACTTGAGAACCATCACCTAATAATTTTTTAAATGATTCTTGATCATGAGGTGTTGTAATAATCAAAATCTCTCTGATTCCAGCCAACATCAAAACAGACAATGGGTAATAAATCATTGGCTTATCATAAACAGGTAAAAGCTGTTTACTTACTGCAATTGTCAACGGGTACAATCTTGTTCCAGAACCTCCTGCTAAAATAATTCCTTTCATTACTTCTTATTTATATTGTTCTTGATAATAAGTTTCATATTCTCCACTAATTATGCGTTCCATCCATTGTTGATTATTTAGATACCAATCTATTGTTTGAGACAGGCCTTCCTCAAACGTAACAGAAGGCTTCCATCCAAGTTCGAGATTAATTTTTGAAGCATCAATGGCGTATCTCAAATCATGTCCTGGTCTATCTTTCACGTATTTTATCAAAGACAAACTAGAATCTTTTTTCCGTCCCAATTTCTCGTCCATTTGCTTACAAAGTAATTTGATCAAATCAATGTTTTTCCACTCATTAAATCCACCAATATTGTAAGTTCCTTTATCACTCCCTTCATGAAAAACAAGATCAATTGCTTTTGCATGGTCTATAACATATAACCAATCTCTTGTGTATTTTCCATCTCCATAAACGGGCAATGACTTATTATTTATAATATTGTTAATAAAAAGAGGTATTAGTTTTTCTGGAAATTGGTTCGCTCCATAATTGTTAGAACAATTGCTAATTACAAATGGCAGTCCATAGGTTTCACCATAAGCTCTAACAAAATGATCTGAACTCGCTTTACTAGCCGAATAAGGTGAATTTGGGTCATAGGAAGTTATTTCCGTAAACAATCCACTTTCTCCTAATGTTCCATAAACTTCATCAGTACTTACATGATAAAAAAGTTTGGAGTTCCAATTTTCGCTCCATAAATTCTTAAATGAATTTAAAAGCACCATAGTACCTAAAATATTTGTTTTTGCGAAAGCCAATGGATCAGTTATAGATCGATCTACATGTGACTCAGCTGCCAAATGAATGACATTATCAAATTTGTATTTTTGAAAAATTTCCTCAATAAATACTTCATCTGTAATATCTCCTTTTAAAAAAGTATAATTCGTTTTATTTTCAATGTCCGATAAATTCTCCAAATTCCCGGCATATGTTAAAGCGTCTAAATTATAGATATGGTAATCTGAATACTTATCCACAAATCTTCTTACTACATGTGACCCAATAAAACCAGCTCCTCCTGTTATCAATATTTTTTTCATGATCTAATTAATCATTTAATATTTTATGTAGAAATTTTATCTGATCAATAATTTCTACTTGATGATTCCCTACAAAAAAACCATTATCATGAAGGTGTTTCGCATTTTTTAATTCATCGTGAATTTCATAATCAAAATATTTCATCACCTCATTCTGGGTAAAATCTCCTGTTACAATAGGCCTACAATCTATTCCATTTTCAGTCAATTTTTTTACAACATTTTTTCTTTTAAGATTTGATTCGGGTTTTATTATAAAAGAAAAACCAAACCAAGAACTATTACCTGTTTCTTCTTGAATAAGAAAATCTTTATGATCTCTAAACAGTTCTTTAAAACATTTTGCATTATCTCTTCTAGTTTCTAAAAAAGATGGTAATTTCTTAAGCTGCTCTACCCCAATCGCTCCACTCATTTCAAGAGGTCTAACATTATATCCGGGCAAAACAAATCTAAAAGATTCTTCAAACCAATCATCACTTTTATTAGATACTTTGTTTTCCTTCGGTAAATTCCTAGTCCAACCATGTGCTCTCAATGACAATAAGATGTGGTACAATTCTTCGTCATTTGTTGTAACAAAACCTCCTTCCATTGTTGCCATATGATGAGAGAAAAACGTAGAAAAAGTTCCCATAACGCCAAAAGTACCAGCTTGTTTTCCTTTCAACTCAGCCCCCATTGACTCACAGTTGTCTTCTAATAGAAGAATATTTTTATCCAAAATCAATTTATTAATGACCTCAAAATCATTTGGATTTCCAAGAAGATTGACCGCCATTATCATTCTAGTACTATCTGTAATTGCATTCTCTAATGCTTTTAAATCAAAATTTAAAGTTTTCAGGTCTATATCTACAAACTTTAGCTTTAAACCATACTGTTGCAAAGGAAAGTATGTTGTGGACCAAGAAACTGCAGGAACAATTACTTCATCTCCTTTTTTAAGGTTGTTGTTTTTTGTAAAGAATAAAGCCGCTACTGCAATCAAGTTTGCCGTAGACCCGGAACTTGTCATTACACAATATTTTGTTTTTAAAAAATCTGCAAAGTTTTGTTCAAATTCACCAACACTGTCTCCCATCGTATAGATATCTTTATCTATAACTGACTGAATTGCTTGAAGTTCTTTTTCATCCCATGTAGATGATGCTAATTTATATTTCATCTTTTAATATGTCTTTTTTGTAGAAATTATATGTTTTTTCAACTCCTTCACGTAAATCTGTCTTATATTTCCAACCGAATTCTATAAGCCTTGTATCATCAATTAGCTTTCGTTTCATCCCTACTGGTTTAGATAAATCATGAACAAAACTACCTTTAAAACCAATAACTTCGGCAATTGCATTATAATATTCATTAATTGAATAATCATGTCCTAATCCAACATTTATATACTGAGGTAAATTTTCAAAATTTTCAATAGCAGAAAACACAAAATCAGCCAAATCACCTGCATACATAAATTCTCTTCTTGCTAAACCATCACCCCAAATATCAATATTATCTTGATTCTTTTCTTTGGCCTCAACTATTTTTTTGATAACAGCAGGTAACATATGCGAATTTTTAGGTGAAAATTTATCATACCTACCATACAAATTACAAGGTATAATCGTTTTATATTTAAAAGTAGATTCTAAACTTATATACTCACAAAGCTTTGCTGCTAATACCTTTGCTAAAGCATACCCCTCATTTGTAGGTTCAAGCTCTCCTTTTAAAATAAAATCTTCCTTTAAAGGGTTTTCAGCATTTCTAGGATACATGCAAGAGCTTCCTAAATTAATAAGATTCTTTACATCATTATTTTTAGCTGCTAAAATCACATTTCTACCCATATCCAAATTATCTGTTAAAAACGATATTGGATCTGCCATATTGGCTTGAATACCTCCTACTTTCCCTGCAGCATGAATTATAAAAGTTGGCTGATGTTTCTTAATATATTCGTAGACTTCGTCATAAAAAAGTAAATTTACTTCTTTACTCGTTGGTGTTAAAAAAATATAGTTCTTCGCCTTAGAATATTCTAAAATATTTTTTCCAACCATCCCAGAAGATCCTGTCAATAAAATTTTCATCCTATTCAAAATAATTATTTGTATAATAACCTCCTTCTTTCAAAAATTGATATTTAGTCATCAATTTTAAATCACTCTGCATCATATCTTTAATCAGATCAGGTAAATCATACTCCAATTCCCATCCTAACTTTTCTTTTGCCTTAGTTGGGTCCCCTATTAATAAATCTACTTCGGTAGGTCTAAAATACTTTGGATCAATAGACAAAACCTCTTTACCTATTTCTAATTGATATTGAGAATTGTTACAAGCTTTTACAAATGCTTTTTCATCTACCCCTTCGCCTTTAAATTCTAGCTCAACTCCAACTTCAGCAAAACTCATTCGAACAAACTCTCTTACTGGAGTTGTTTTCCCAGTAGCAATCACCCAATCCTCAGCTTTGTCTGCTTGCAAAATCATCCACATCATTCGAACATAATCTTTCGCATGCCCCCAATCTCGTTGGGCATTTAGATTTCCTAAATAAAATTTATCTTGCAACCCTAAGGCTATTCTTGAAATAGCCCTAGTAATTTTACGAGTTACAAAAGTTTCTCCACGAATAGGTGATTCATGATTGAATAAAATCCCATTGCAGGTATACATCCCATAAGCCTCTCTATAATTTACCGTAATCCAGTAAGCATACATTTTGGCTACAGCATATGGAGAACGAGGATAGAAAGGGGTTGTTTCTGATTGCGGAACCTCTTGTACTTTTCCATATAATTCTGAAGTCGATGCCTGATAGATACGAACCTTTTTTTCCATTCCTAATAAACGTACAGCATCTAAAATACGTAATGTTCCCAATCCATCAGCATTTCCAGTATACTCTGGAGTCTCAAAAGAAACATGTACATGACTCATCGCTGCCAAATTATAAATCTCATCAGGTTGAATTTCTTGGATTAATCGAGTAATGTTGGTACTATCCGTCATGTCTCCATAGTGTAAAAAAAAATTCTGATTTTCTACATGAGGATCCTGATATAGGTGATCTATTCTATCCGTATTGAACAAAGAAGATCTTCTCTTCATACCATGAACTTCGTATCCTTTTTTTAATAAAAATTCACTTAAATATGCTCCATCTTGCCCAGTTACTCCTGTAATAAATGCTACTTTCATATTATAAAATATTATAAAATTTCTTTAATTCAATATGTATGAATTTTTTTATATTAATTAGTATTTTGATCCTTTAAGAATCTCTTTTGACAAATTTCATTATTCCTTTTAGCACAATAAAAAAATTTAACGATTCTCTAGATTCTTATGCTTGAAAGGCATTAAATATTTTCATGTTTTCCTTAAAACAATATGCTGTTTAGACTGTTTTTCAAACTGTTGAATACCTTTTCATTTGAATAGAACTCTTATTTCTTAAACCGATCCTTTACCAATTTTATCGCCAACTATATATAGACCCTAAAGATTTTTATCTCTAATCACATCGGAAAGTATATTCTTAACGTCGTATACTACGGATTTCTTTTTTTTCAAAATTGAAAAATCTAATTCTTTAAATTCGTCATGAGCAACGGCCAACAGAATACCATCAAACTTTTTCTTTGGAATTATTCTAGTAGAAAACAAGCCATGCTCTCTCAATACTTCTTCTTCTATTGCCCAAGGATCATATATCGTTATATTCGTTCCGTATTCTTTTAAGGCAGTTACAACATCTACAACTTTGGTATTGCGAACATCAGGACAATTTTCTTTAAATGTTATCCCTAAAACTAAAACCTCGGCATCTTTAATACGTACGTCTTTATGTATCATCAACTTAATCACTTCCGATGCCACATATTCTCCCATACCATCATTCAACCTTCTTCCTGCTAAAATAATTTCAGGATGATAACCATATTCTTGCGCTTTTTGCGCTAAATAATAAGGATCTACTCCGATACAGTGCCCACCAACCAAACCAGGCTTAAAAGGTAAAAAATTCCATTTTGTACCCGCAGCTTCTAACACATCATGTGTATTGATATCCATCAAATTGAATATTTTTGCCAATTCATTCACAAAAGCTATGTTAATATCTCTTTGTGAATTCTCTATAACTTTAGCAGCTTCTGCAACTTTAATTGTTGGAGCCAAGTGTGTACCTGCGATAATCACTGACTTATATAAATCGTCAACTTTTATTCCGATTTCGGGAGTTGATCCCGACGTTACTTTTAATATTTTTTCAACCGTATGTTCTTTGTCACCAGGATTGATACGTTCTGGTGAATACCCTGCATAAAAATCTTCATTAAAACACATACCTGAAACTCTTTCTAAAACAGGAATACATTCTTCTTCTGTAGCTCCAGGGTATACTGTAGATTCATATATTACGATATCTCCTTTAGACAAAACAGCTCCTACTGTTTCACTTGCCTTTATCAATGGTGTTAATACAGGTCTGTTATTTTTATCAACAGGTGTTGGAACTGTTATCACAAAATAGTTACAACCTTTGAGTTCTTCCAATTTATTCGAACAGAATAAGCCCTTCATTCTGGTGTTTTCAGTAACCAATACAGCTTGTAAAGTAGTATCATCTATTTCTAACGTATTGTCGGTACCAGACATCAATTCCGCTATTCTGCTTTCGTTGATATCAAACCCCACTACCGAATATTTTGTAGCAAACAATCTTGCCAAAGGCAATCCCACATACCCCAAACCAATAACACCAATTTTTATATCATTCATCTTTTTAACTATATGATTTAAACCATTTTATGAATTGAGCTACTCCTTTATCAATTCCTGTAGTACTTTTATATCCTAATTTTTCTATTTCTGAAATATCTGCCCAAGTCTGAGGTACATCTCCTGCTTGCATCGGCAAAAATTCTTTCTTTGCTTCTTTGCCATAGCTGGTTTCAATTGCTTTTATAAAATCACTCAATGATTCTGGATCTCCATTCCCTATGTTAGAAATTTTATAAGCAGGCCTATCTCCTATTTTTTTTGGTGGGTTTTGTAAAAGAATTTCAATCCCTTTCACGATATCGTCTATGTAAGTAAAATCTCTACTCATATTACCATTGTTAAAAACCTTAATTGTTTTGTCTTTAGCAATTGCATCCGCAAACAAATAAATAGCCATATCTGGTCGCCCCCATGGACCATATACTGTAAAAAAGCGTAAGCCTGTTGTTGCGTACCCATATAAATGACTATAGGTATGTGCCATTAATTCATTGCTTTTCTTTGTTGCTGCATACAAACTGATCGGAAAATCTACATTATCGACTGTTGAGAAAGGTACTTTCTTATTTTCGCCATACACACTAGAGCTACTTGCATACAGTAAATGTTTGATATTGTTATTTCTACATCCTTCCAAAACATTTAAAAACCCAACAATATTGCTATCAACATACGCCTCTGGGTTTTCTATACTATAACGAACCCCTGCTTGAGCAGCCAAATTCACAACTACCTCAAAACTTTGATTTCGAAACAATTCAGGCAATGCTTTTCTATCTTCAAGATTCATTCTAACAAATAGAAATGCTTTTCCATATTTTTCTCCAGTAGAAAAAGTCAAAAACTCTTCTGCATCTTTTTGAGCAATCCCCAATTCTTTTAATCGAGCATATTTTAAATTGACATCATAATAATCGTTGATATTATCTATTCCTACTATTGTATGCCCTTTTTCTAATAATAATTGAGACAAATGAAAACCTATAAAACCGGCAGCTCCTGTAACTAATATTTTCATCTAATTTTTTCCTATTTGATAATATTCAAATCCTTTTTCTTCTAAGTTAAAAGCATTGTATTGATTTCTTCCATCAAAAATAATTGGTTTTTTCAGTTGGTTTTTGATTTCTTCAAAATCTGGAGACCTAAACTCTTTCCACTCTGTCAATAAAATCAAAGCCGATGCATCTTTCAATACCTCATATTTTGAAGTTACATATTCAATATTTTCTACTCCCTTTAAATAACAGTGTTGCGCCTCTAAAGTCGCTTTAGGATCATATGCTTTCACTTTCGCTCCGCGTTTGACTAATTCTTTTACAATATAAATTGCTGGTGCTTCTCTCATATCGTCCGTACCTGGTTTAAATGCCAATCCCCAAACGCCAAAAGTCTTCCCTGTCAAGTTTTCTCCAAAACGTTTTACAACCTTTTGAGCAATTACTAATTTCTGTGCATCATTTACATTTTCTACAGAGGTAATTAATTGAGCATTGTACCCATTTTCTTCTGCTATTTTTTTTAATGCTTTTACATCTTTTGGAAAACAAGAACCGCCGTAACCTGCACCTGGATAAATAAAATCATATCCTATTCGTGCATCAGAACCGATTCCAATACGAACTTGATTAGCATCCGCTCCTACTTTTTCACAAATATTAGCTATTTCATTCATAAAGGATATTTTAGTAGCCAACATTGCATTGGCTGCATACTTCGTCATCTCTGCGGAACGAATATCCATAGCTATAAATCGATCGTGCGACATACAAAATGGTGAATACAATTCTTTCATTTTATTTATTGCATATGCACTATCTGAACCAATAACAACTCTGTCTGGCTTCATAAAATCAGCAATAGCAGCTCCTTCTTTTAAAAACTCAGGATTAGAAACCACATGGAAGTCAATGGTAGCTTTTCTTGTGTCTAATTCCTTTTGAATTGTTTCCTTTACCTTATCTGCTGTTCCAATAGGCACGGTAGACTTGTCTACAACTACCAATTGTTTTCGTATGGTTTGTCCAATAGATTTGGCAACTGCCAAAACGTATTTCAAATCTGCAGAGCCATCACTTCCCATTGGGGTACCAACGGCAATAAATACGACATCGGCATGAGCAATAGTTTCTGCTAGATTTGCAGTGAAAAACAAATTTCCATTTTTAATATTTTTCAAAACCATCGGTTCTAAACCTGGCTCAAAAATTGGAACAATTCCATTGTTTAACTTTTCAATTTTTTTATGATCGATATCAACACAGCTAACTTTGTTTCCCATTTCTGAAAAACAAGTACCTGATACCAAACCGACATATCCTGAACCTACGACTACTATATTCATTTTATACTATTTTCTAGAAATGTTTCTTATTTTTTCAAATTTTTCCAATACCAATGAACTGCTTCTTTTAAACCTTCCTGTAAAGAAAATTGAGGATTGTAATTTAATAATTTTTTGGCTTTGTCAATACTTGCTAACGAATGAGGAATATCTCCCGTTCTGTTAGGCCCATATTTTACTGCTACATTTTTAATTTTCTCATCATAAACAGATAAATTCTCTTTTAAAGAAACAATTAAATCATTTAAAGTAGCTCTTTCTCCATAAGCGGTATTATATACCTGGTTGACCGCCTCCTTTTTCTCTATCGTCAGCGCCAATAGATTCATTTGAATAACATTATCAATATAAGTAAAATCTCTTGAATATTCTCCATCACCATTAATAACTGGAGACTCGTAGCTCATAAACTGACTTACAAATTTAGGGATCACAGCTGCATAGGCTCCATTAGGATCTTGCTTTCTTCCAAAAACATTAAAGTAACGTAATCCAATAGTTTCAAAACCATAGGTTCTAAAAAAGGTATCTGCATACAATTCATTTACATACTTTGTTATTGCATAAGGTGACAATGGTTTTCCGATTACCTCTTCTACTTTTGGTAATGCTTTAGAATCTCCGTAAGTAGATGAACTTGCTGCATATACAAATCTTTTTACGCCTGCATCCCTAGAAGCTACAAGCATATTTAAAAAACCACCTACATTAACATCATTAGTTGTTATTGGGTCATTAATCGATCTTGGAACAGATCCCAAAGCAGCTTCATGTAAAACATAATCTGCACCAGAAACAGCTTTTTTACAATCTTCCAAATTTCTAATATCACCTGTTATCAGAGTAAATAATTCATTTTTCTTAAACGGTTCTAAATTTTCTTGTTTACCCGTAGCAAAATTATCTAAACAAACAACTTTATTCTTTTTCGACAACAAAACTGCTATTAGATTTGAGCCAATAAAACCAGCTCCTCCGGTTACTACAATTCTTTTATTAGTAAGCTTGATATCCTTAAACTCTTCCATATTAATTTGTTTTACACGGCTTCGCCATCGTTTGTCCCATTTTTCATGAAAAAACCTTTATAAATTTCTTTAAAAACTAATTAGTTAAAGTAACCAACTCCCTTATTTTCTTATGAAAAATGAAACTTAATAACTTTAAAATTACTTCGGCAAAAATACATTTTTTTTAAGATTCTACGAGGAATCTTATTAATTCTTTATCTTTTCTAATAGATTGTTATATTCTATAGGTTTTAGGTAATAATTTGTCTGTTTTTGGTATTGAAGTACTTAGCCTTTTATCAAATTCTATTATATTTGAGTCAGTTTAGCATATCACTATTCCAACAATTGATTCCTGTCTTCAAAATTACTGGTACTTTAATTTCTTCAAAGTCTGGTTAACGAAATTCTTTCCTTTCTATAAATAACATCAATTCAGAAGCATGTTTTAATACGTCATATATATGAAGAGCAATAGGTTATATTCTCTAATTTTCATAAATAATTTCTTTAGCTTTCGTCGAATCTCCAATTAATAATTCTACCCCAGTTAATCTAAAATATTTTGGACCCACAGACAAAACTTCTTTACTAATTTTCCAATTGACACTTAGGATTGCTACGAGGTTTTACAAATCCTTTTCCATCAACACCAAGTCCATTGAATTCCAGCTCAACACCTACTTCATTAAAACTCATTCCAACAAATTCTCTGGCTTGAGTCGTTTTTCTAGTGGGAATAACCTAACCTTCAGAGTTATCAGCTTGTAATACCATCCATATCATGCGAACATGACCCCTTCCATATTCCCAATTTCGTTGTACATTAAATTCCCTATGTAAAATTTATCAGTAAACCTAAAGCAATCCTTGAAGTCGTTCTAATGATTTTTCGAGTTACAAAAAAATTTCCTCCTATAGGAGATTCATGGCTGAACAAAATTTCGTTACAAATAACCATATCATAAGCTTCCTTGTTATTTATAGAAATTCAAAAGGCATACATTTTTTCAACAGCATAAGAAAATCTTAGATAAAAATGAGTTGTTTCTGTCTGAGCTACTTTCTGTACTTTTCTATAAAGTTAAGATATAGAAGCTTGGTACATTTTTGTCATTTTCCTAAGCCTTACAAACGAACAGTATCTAATACACGAAGCGTCCCTAAATCATCAATATTCCTTGTGTATAAATAGTTTCAAAAGACACAGTAATATGACTCATAGCTTCCAAATTAAAAAATTATCGGCTGGACTCCTTTAACCCAATGAGTCATATTTGTACTCTCCGTTATATCTCTATAATTTTAAAAAAAATGATTTCTTACATGAAAATCCTTTTTTCAACAAAAGCTCACTTAAACAAGCTCCGTTTTGCCCTGCTACCTCTTGCAATTAATGCTACTTCATGTTTCGTTGTTTGAAACTATTCCACCGCTTCAATGTTTTACTTTATCAGAAATTCCGTAATTAGTAATCGGATAATTTACTGATATTTATTCATTTTAACTGCTTTACTATATCACCGTTTCAATAATTTATTTATCTTTCAACTTTTCCTTATTATGAACTTCTTTACGCAATCCACTACTTGAAAAACGATGTTCTCTTTTATTAAAGTATAATTGAATTCCTTTTTCTTCACAATATTCTCTTCCTGTAAATATTTTATTTGCATATTCTTCACCTATTATGCGAACATCTATTTTAAAAGAACGCAATATATCTTCTAAATCTTGCTCGGTTGCATAAGGGACGATCTCATCTACAAACTTACAGCCTTTCAACTGAATATACCTTTCTACAACTGATTGCACAGGTCTGTTTTTTTCTGGTCTGTCTAATGTTGGGTCTGTTTGGATTGCGCAAATCAAATAATCACATTGACGCTTTGCGTCTTCCAACATAGTAATATGTCCAGCATGCAATAAATCAAATGCGCTAAAAGTTATTCCTATTTTCATATTCTTTAATTTTTAAATTATTATTATTATTATTATTCAATAAGTAACATCTTAACTTTTATTGGAAACTCCGCAAAAATCTAAAACAATTTTGTTAGTATCAAATTCTAAAACCTTGAATTCATCATGTGCTACTAAAAAAACAATGATATCAGCTTTTTCAACCGCAGTTTTATAGTCTGTCAATTTAAATACTTTGTGTTCTTTTATATTTGGTTCTACGATATAATAAGTACTATTATTGTCATTTTGTAATACCTTTTGAACAATATATTTAGCTGGAGACTCTCTTAAATCATCGATATTTGGCTTAAAAGCCAATCCCATAAGAGCAATCATCGATTTACGTCCGTTTTTTAATTCAAACTTCAACTTTTCTGTTTCAATTTTTTCAGCACACCAAAACGACTTATAGTTATTTACTTCACGAGCAGTACCTATAATTTTGGATTCCATAGGATAACCTGATACTAAAAAGTAAGGATCTACAGCAATACAATGTCCACCAACTCCACTACCTGGTTGTAATATATTAACTCTGGGGTGTTTATTTGCCAATCTAATCAATTCCCAAACATCAATATCAGCTTTATCGCAAATTAAAGATAATTCATTAGCAAAAGCTATTTGTACATCTCTTGATGAATTCTCTACCAACTTGCACATCTCTGCAGTTCTTGCGTTTGTTGGATGCAAATCACCTTTTACATATTTCGAATAAAAAGAAATTGCTTTTTCAGTAGATTTTTGATTTACACCGCCAATAACTCTATCATTATAAACCAATTCATGCATTACATTTCCTGGTAAAACTCGTTCAGGACAATAAGCTATATGTATAGCATCCTTCAAATCTGGCCGTTCCATATAAATAAGTTTCATCATTTTTTC
>Ga0105356_10000558_pt1 | contig 35314 bp, 27 predicted proteins | sample GOMGulsemesocosm_3_FD_83502 | JGI IMG/M metagenome (GOLD analysis project Ga0105356, IMG submission 83502) | Methane-oxidizing microbial communities from mesocosms in the Gulf of Mexico - GOM9D Gulf of Mexico | ecosystem: Environmental > Aquatic > Marine > Cold seeps | place: Gulf of Mexico...
CGTACCTAAGACATCGAAAGCAAAGCGGAAATCATCAAAGTAATGAGCGCACAATATTCGTATGAAATAGGCACATGATCTGAACATCCTAATTATAGATTTATTCAGACTGAAAGGACTATATAGCGCACTTTGAAGTCATGCCAATGCGGCTTCGTGACTGGCGGCTCTGGTGGCTAAGCGGACTATTTATTAAGATAAATTCATGTCTAACTTAAGTCGTTTTTGTGGTAGCTACAGCTCTATATTTCAAAAAGATTTCTCACCTATTTTTGGTGTGCTTTATAAACGTTAGCGACAAAATAACGATCAGCTCACCGAACTTTTTCAAAACAGCTATGGATTCGCCCATCACGATGAATAAGGCGCGAGGGCTAGGGTTGTCTTTTGGGTTTAGGTTAAAGCAATACCTATTTTGTTAATGTTTTTGAATCGTTTTATAAAAAACGTGCCCACAAAGGTCTTAACAAGCTAACAGACCAAAACATTAACGATGGGCCATGCTTACGTTTGCCCCATAGAAATCGTGCTTGTGCTCGTAAGAAAGCTGCGCTTAAAATAGCGTCGGCCACCTCTATTGATTCCCGCGCATTAACGGCCAATAACTCTTCTAGGGTGCTGCCAGCAAGAAAGGTACGACCTATGTCTTGCGCAATCCATGTTTGTGCTATTTTGTGCGCTTCATCTAATAAATTCTCATGGGGAACTGCCCATTGTACTAGGCCTGCAACCAGCGCTTCGCTGCCGTTAGGTTTCCAGCCTTCCTTACCAAGCATGCGTTGCGCTGTTTGCTCACCTAAAAGCCGTGGAAAATGAATGCTAGAGCAACCTTCTGCGGGTAGGCCTAAAGCAGCAAAAGGGGTGGAAAAGGTCGCTTTCTGGGAGGCAATAATGCCATTACACAAGGTGGCGGAGGTGACACTTGCACCAATTGCTGGGCCGTTCATGGCCACCAGTATGGGTTTAGGGAAGTTAATAAAAGCTTCAAATAATTGTTGATTGTGGTCAATTATCATTGCACGTAATTTTCTTGGTGGCATGGGTTTAATGCCCGCAAAATTGACCCCAGCAGAATAATAATTGCCCGCACCAGTAAAAATTACCGCTTTGGTTGAGTCGTGCTTACCAGCTTTAATAAATGCCTCTTTAAAGGCTTCCATCATGATATCTGTCCAGCCATTTAACTTCTTTGGTTGATGCATCATTATGGTGAGAACACCAGCGTTTAAACTCGTGTGGATATATTGTGCTGTACGGCTGTTTAAATTAAGTTCATTCACAACACTTTGCTTCCTATTAATTTATATTACTGGATTCTATTGCTGAATTATCAGTAACGTTTAGTATGATCTTATCAAACTTTGCCTTTACAAGCGCATTAAGCCGTAACAAATTGTTTAAACGCTAAATAACAGTTGGCGTAGCTACATTCTTCACGCATGATAGTTAGCTATTATCAATTGCTTACAGCAGCGACTATACAAATGAGAATTCTTCATGACTTTTAGTACAACACAATTAGGGTTAATGGTTTTATCTGTGATGATAATCGTTGGCGTTATTAGCTACTTTTTAGGGGCGCGTAAAACTAACGCTCCAATAAAAGCTGCTGCGTTAGGTTTTGTTTTTTCGGTAATACCCGTGTTAGGTATTATCTATGTGATTTATTTAGCGTCTAAAGATGATATTAAGAACCTGCAATAAAAAGTTATACATTGTAGCGAACAATTTTTTGCCCGTCACAGGGTTGTAAATTTCAAATGAGAGTGGTGTTTTATGCTGGACTATGGAAAGCAAATATTAAGCGAACAACCCTTTAGTGTTTTACTCGGCGCAGAGCTTACCGCATTCGATAAAGGGTATGCTGAATTATCTCTAGCGATACGTGATGAGTTAACGCAAAACTTCGGTTTTGTGCACGGAGGTGTGCTTAGTTATTTAGCGGATAATTGTATTACCTTTTCAGCCGCTTCAGTGTTAGGTAAATGCGTCACTTCGGAATACAAAATTAATTATGTTAGACCCGCTTTAGGGGAAACGTTAATTGCACGCTCTAGTGTTTTATCTGCGGGGAAGAAGCAAGCCACTTGCGAGTGCAAAGTTTACGCTGTAAGTGAGCAAGGTGAGAAATTAGCTGCCGTTGCACTAGGTACCATTAGTAAAGTTGAATAGATAAATCAGCTCTTTATGATGTCGGTACTGAGTCATCATAAGCGGTGTGTGGATTATCCTAAGATCGGCCAAGTAAAGTGTAACAAGGTGTTTGCTCTGTAGAAACACGGTTGGATTATATTTCTTTATCGCTTATTCTGACCCACATTACTTTGCCCATTACTTTGCACATTTTTGACCAAAGCCAAGACCAATAGCTTTGATGGAGATACTATGCGTTTTACCCTCTTATTAGTTATATTAATTATATTTGTTGCTTCAAGTGCTACTGCCGAAGTCTCTATTAAAGCTTTTACCGGTTTAAAAACAGATATTGCCATTGGTGACGTGAATGGCACTACCTTACGTATTAATGTCGCCTTGCCTAAGAATCACGGGAAAAAGCCTCGTCCGGTAATGGTTTACATCCACGGCGGCGGGCTCACCAAAGGTGATAAGAGTAGGTTCAATAACAGCATTGCTAAAATGGCAAAACGCGGTATAGTCGCCGCTAGCGTTATGTACCGTTTAGCGCCTAAACATCGTTTTCCTGCCGCTATTGAAGACGTTAAAGCAGCCATTCGATTTTTAAAAGCCCACGCTAACGAATTCAATTTAGATCCTGAACGTATTATCGTCAATGGTGCTTCCGCGGGAGCATATTTGGCAACTATGGTGGGTGTTACCGGCAATGCGAGTGGCTTTTCAGATCACGGGATTTACCCAGGTGTCGATTCATCTGTGCGGGCGGTAATCGCACAATCGCCAGCGATAGCAGATTACACCCGCGTTAAGTATCAAAATTTTGCTATTGTGAAGCGTTTTATTCGTACTAACAATCAAGATAGACAACAGGCGCTGGCGGCATTATCACCCATTACCTATTTGGATAAAAACGATCCACCTTTCTTTTTAGCGCACGGCTCCGCAGACGAACGAGTACCCGTGGAGATGTCTCGTGAGTTTGTCGTAGCATTGCAAGCGATAGGGCATGAATTTGAATATATTGAGGTAGCAGGTGGCAAGCATAGTTTAAATGCCTCTCGACCTAAGAAGGCGTCAGAGGTATTTAGTGCCTCGATGAGTTTTTTCAAGAAACATGCTTTTTCTGAATGATGTTAATAGAGAATAAAAAGTAAAGTATTGGGGTTATTATGAGTAAAGTGATTACCGGTAGTTGCTGCTGTGGCAACATTGAGTTTACGGTTGAAGACAAATTTAGCCATTTTTATTTTTGTCATTGTGTACAGTGTCGAAAACTGACTGGCTCGGCACACGCGTCAAACTTGTTTACCTCCCCTGAGAATATTCATTGGCTTAAAGGGGCAGAGTTAACAACGCGCTATGATCATCCTGAGCGCTCCTTTTCTAAAGTGTTTTGTACTGAGTGCGGATCAAGCTTACCTTTTTTGTCTCAAAACGGGAAAACGCTTATTGTGCCAGCGGGCTGTTTAGACGATGAGCCAATTAAGCAAGTAGACGCGCACATATTTTTTGCTGAGCAAGCCGATTGGCACCAAACAGGGCTGGCAGCGGCCAAAGTTGCCGGATTTCCTAAATAAACGCTGAATTTACCCTGCGACTGCTCGTTATTAATAGCCACTTTATTTGGCGTTATTTTTGGTATTATTGTTGTCGGTGATGAACAATAAGTTAATAAAGTGATGAGGCTCTGAAGTAACTATGTCCGATCTTAACAATCTATATTCCACAATGTGGCATGATTCTATTGATCTGTTTAAGACCAACACCTGTGACACAGACCTACTAATTAACGATCCATTCGATATGAGGCGAGGTATTACTGCATTATCTTATCTTGATAAAACGGTTGGGGATAACATTGCTAATTTTCTCGATGAATTGAAAGCGATAGAGCCTGAACAATATTACTATCCTATCAACGAACTGCACTTAACGGTGCTATCCATCATTAGTTGTGTCTCGGGATTTACCTTATCTACTATTGATGTGCAAGTTTACTGCTCAATATTTAAAGAAACGCTAGAGGGTTTTGGTCCGTTTAACGTTCATTATAAAGGCATAACGGTATCGCCTGGTTGCATATTAATACAAGGGTTTCCTGACGATAAGCAGTTGCACCATTTACGAGAGTTGTTGAGAATTAATGTTAACAAAGCCAAGCTAAAGTCGAGTATTGATTCAAGGTATAAAATTTCAACTGCCCATACCACAGCTGTTCGGTGTGTAACCCCCTTTAACAATAGTGATAGGGTGATGGAAGTATTATCTACATATAAAGATTATGATTTTGGCACCGTTGAGGTTAATTCATTATCGCTTGTTTTTAATAATTGGTATCAACATTTAGCGATTACTCAAACCTTAGCTAAGGTTGAGCTTCACCCGAGTGAAATAGCGCATTAAGCAGTGGCTTATTAGTAATAAATCGCTGATATATTACTTTGTCGCTTAGGTATTTAACCCCACTCTATGGAGTCAAAACATGTAAAAAGAGCGCAATGCAGCTGGCGGTTATCATTTTATTCATCACACTGCACAAATATATGGAAAAGTAGCATTATCAGCGGAGGTTTCTATCTGGCCTAATGTGGTGATACGATCTGAAATAAATGAAGTGGTTATTGGCAATAGCACCAATATACAAGATTTTGTGATGATACATGTAGGATTAAAGCATGGAACTTACATTGGAACTAACTGCTCCATTACCCATCGTTGCACCTTACATGGTTGCCGCATTGGCGACAATTGCCTTATTGGGATCAACTCAACGATCATGGACGGCTGTGTAATCGGCAACAATTGTATTATTGCAGGGCATACTTTTTTAAAAGAAGGAACCGTTATTCCCGACAACTCTATTGTGGCGGGAATGCCCGGCAAAGTCATAAAAACGAGAGATTGTCGTTTTGAGAATAAAATGAACGCCGTAGCGTATCATGAAAACGCAATGGGCTATTCAGAACAAGATTATCGACGATTAGCAAACCCCGCCACGTTGAAAAAAATTGAACAAAAAATGCAACAGCAGGGCTGAATATCATGATTTTAGGGATTTGCTAGAATTACTGTTTAAAGCAGTATTTTTTAGTTTGATGGTGATCTTATGACCGAAGGCATTAATAAGTAAGCCCATTAACACACAACCACTACCAGCCCATTGCAGCGCTGAAATAGATTCACCTAAGAAAAATGCCGAGGCTGAAATACCCACCATAGGCACGCCTAAGGTTAGCGGCGCTACTTGTCCTGCAGGGTAGTGATCTAATAAGTAACTCCATAAACTGTAACCAATAATAGAGGCAGCAACGGCTAAATAGCATAACGCCATAAGTGAGACCCAGTTAAATGCGTTGATACTGTTAATGATTAACGTTGGTCCCTCAAAAAAATAACTCGACAGTAAAAAGGGAATAACGGGGATCCAAGCCGACCAAATAACTAAATCTAAGCCCGCTTTATAGCCTTGTTTGTTAATCATACGGTTAATGATATTTCCTACAGCCCAGAAAGATGCCGCAATAATACTCATACCAAAGCCGATGGCGGTCATTTCAGTATCTGCGCTACTGGTGGCAATAAGCACTAGCCCAATGCCCGCCACCAACATAGAAAGAACTTGTGCAAACTTGATCTGCTCTTTTAATAATAGTGCCGCAAATATTAAGGTAAATAACGCCTGAGATTGCAGCACTAATGAAGCGAGCCCCGCAGGCATGCCTAACGCCATTGAGCAAAATAAAAAGGAAAATTGGCCAAAACTCAAGAGTAATGCATAAGCAGCTAACCACCGAAAGGGAATGGCGGGGCGTTTTACAAAAAATATTCCTAAAGAGAATACTAAGGCAAACCTCAGTGCGCCCATTAATAATGGCGGCAACCCTTCTAATCCCCAAACAATAACAACAAAGTTCACACCCCAAATAGCAATGATCAGTAAACCAAGTAGTGTGTCTTTAAATGACATAAGTATCCTTATATTAATGTGTTATAAATATGGTAATGATGAGCCGTATCTCTGAGCTATTTACTCTTAAGAGGATTAAATATTGTATGCCCCTAAGCATTAAATAACACTCTACAGTTTATGATGATTATTATGTACACAGTTAGGTTTTGTCGCGAACGGCGTTTGTGCTATTTTACTGAGTAATAAAATTAAGTGACTAGTTTGGGACAATTTTTTGTCAGGTGTAAATAGCAAACGTGTATCAATAAATTATCAAAGCGTAATATGTTAAGCAGAGAGCTATGAATAAAATTAATATTGCTGAAAAATTTGATTTATTTTCAGCGCAATGGACACCAAAAATTATTGCTGAATCCAATGGACAATTAGTTAAAATAGCGAAAGGGAGTGGTGAGTTAGTTTGGCATAAACATGATCACGAAGATGAGCTCTTTATTGTGTTTAAAGGTCAACTTACGTTACAACTAAGAGCTGGCAATGTCATTTTAAATGCCGGTGAAATGTATGTGGTTCCAAAAGGTGTTGAGCATTGCCCTAAAGCGCTGCCTGATACCCACTTTATGATGGTTGAACCTGCATCTACCGCACATACGGGCGAAACCCAAAGTGAACTGACGGTTTCATCCGAACAACAGCAGTGGATTTAACGTACTAACGCATCGCGGTTTAAGAGAGTAAATGTGAAGATTGACTATCGAAAATTATTTATAAATTATATGGAGCTTCTTTATCAGCTGGTCGAGAAAGCAGAACGTAGCCCTATCAATGAAACAGCGCTGCTCACTGCTCGATTATTTGATGATATGTTGCCGTTAAACGTGCAAGCAAAAATAGTCACAAATTTTGCGTTAAGAGGCTGTTTTCCGATGGTAGGTAAAAAATATCAAGAGTTAGACGCGGATATTGAAAGTTATAGCGGATTAAAAAAGCATATTCTCAATACCATTGCTTGCCTCAGTGAATTACCCCAACCGAGTAAAGCGCAGTTGGCACAAGAGGTACAAGATAATGCTGGGTTTAACGATATTTCGCTACCTGGCGCAGAGTATGTGGCTACCTTTGTCCTACCTAATTTCTTTTTCCATCTAAGTATGGTTTACGCAATAGCAAAGTCTTGTGGTGTAGCGGTTTCTAAGGGCGACTTTGATGGCATTCATCGGTATCCCACAGGATTTAGTTGGGAAAGTTAATCACGATAGAGTGGGGTAAAACAAATTTAATCAAGATTGTACTTTTTTGTTTTGACGTAAATAACACAACCAAGCAGTTTACTTGGCTGATTGCTTTGCTGCTTAGAAATACATTAGGCAGTTAATTAACCACTATTTTTTTTCATCATAAAAGGTTTAATGGAATGACCGAAGATATTCATGCTATAGCAAAAAGTAGAGAGGACGAATGTAGTGAAAGGGCTGATTTTTTTGAAGATCGGCTGCGATTTTTTTCTAAAACCAATAATATCACTGTGCTGGTACCTTCTTTACTTGGCGTACTCGCGGGCTCCGCATTTTCACCTGATATCAGTTCGTATTGGCTAGGGGGAGGGGTTTTAATCGCGGCAATATTGACCGCAGTACATAAAGGCTTAGACTGTGATGCCCATCAAGATGAGTGCCGGAGACTAGTACAAGCAAACCGCAGTTTTGAAGTACGTTATAGAACACTTCATCAAATTAGAAATGAACATATATTTGAAGAATTACGTGTTTTAGATGGCGAGTTAGCTGAATTACGTGCCAGTCAGCTTGCCACCGTTGAACCTCAGTGGTTTAAAAATAGCGTAAAGTAATGTTCTAAATTATAACCAGCCGGGAAGCTATACGAGTTATTGTGCTCGATCAGCTGGGTTGTTTTTTACTATTGTACGGAGTTGTTATGGCAATAATACTGATACCTCTACCTAAGTTGTATTTTGCTCCCACGGAAGTCGCTGTCCCTTGGCTTGAACTTACCCAGCGGGGCCATCAAGTGTATTTCGTAACGCCCGACGATAGCTTGGGTGGGTCATTACTACCGAACTTATGCTGAAGCCGTACAAGGCGAAGTTACTCGCGCATTTGCTAATCCAGATGATTTTTTAGTGGGCCCTTTTGCGCTGTTTCGAGATAGTAAAAATAACAGGGAGCGAGGATTTACAGTCCGAGATGGTCATTATCTTTCGGCTCGCTGGCCGGGTGATGCTCATCGTTTCGCTGTCGATTATGCTGATATGTTTGAATAAATCATCAAAGTCAGCTCAAACCGACCTACCCGCTAATATTAATGACTGGTTAGTATATTGTGGAAAAGGGTACAATGGCTTTATTCTTCACGTCGTGTTTTACTTCTATCAACTATAATGTCCCACCGCTTAACTGGGCGTTAAAAAGCATTATCAGTATTAGCAACGCGCATGTATATTTTTTGTAAGTAGAATTTTGTAGGTAAGGTTTAGTAAGTATAGTGAATAGCAATAAACCAATAGGTATTTTTGACTCTGGACTAGGTGGTCTATCTATTTGCCGTGCAGTAAAGGGCATGCTACCCGACGAAGATTTACTCTATTTTGCGGATACGCATTATGCCCCTTATGGTACTAAGTCAAAAAAAACTATTACAGAACGGGCCGAATATATTGTTCAATTCTTGATAGCTAAAGGCTGTAAGTTAATCATAATTGCCTGTAATACCGCCACCGTCACTACCATTAAAATGTTGCGCTTGAAATATGCTATTCCCATTATCGGCATTGAGCCCGGTATCAAGCCAGCGTCATTGAACAGTAAAAAAGGCGTTATTGGGGTGCTGGCCACGGAGCAAACCCTAAAGAGTGACTCATTCCACACCCTTAAAGCACAATATTCAAGTTCGGTGACCATTAACGTTCAGGCATGTCCAGATTTTGTCAATTTAGTTGAGAGTACTAACCATGAAACTAGCATCGCTATTGATACAGCTGAATCTTATATCAGGCCACTGTTAGCAGCAGGCTGTGATCAAATAGTGCTTGGTTGTACCCACTTTTCATTTTTGATGTCTGCGATTCGTATCGCGGTTGGCAACCAAGCCGAGATTATTGACACCGCAGTGCCCGTAGCCGAAGAAGTAAAAAGAAAACTACAGCAACTTCAAATCAGTAACCAAGAAAAAATTAGTGGTGTCGCCAAATTTTGGACCAGTGGTGATGTGACGATGGCAACCTCTGCGGTTAGTCAGTTATGGGGGCAGGCGGTAACGTTGTCGTATGCGCAACCTCAAAACCAGGCTAGAATACTGTAAATTTTAAAGAGGCCAAATCTTGTAACCTTTTATTCTTTAGGGCAAGGGGGAATTATTTCAAGTACTTCTTCGCTGCTTAATCCCCGTGTTAAATAACCTCTATATTATTCAATTTAGTCAATGTCATCATTAGCGCTAGACACTAACAAACCTACCTTATTGTCGCTGAATTATTTATCTAGAATTGAATAACAGACTGTTATTTCGTACCTTTTTATAAAATCGTGAAAGTAAATTATGATAAATCACAAAGTGAAGTTAAATAATTGCTTTACCAGATATGGCTATTGTTAATCGATATTTAGTTCACTAGATTGACAGGCAGCAAGACAAAAGTGTTTTGTTATTTAATGGTGTTCCATATTGCGGCCCTTTTAGTAGGTATGTGGAATATTTTAAATATAATAATAATTTGCTCTATAGGAATTGCCGCTTAAGAACCAAATTATAGACATTGTTTGGTTGTTAAATATTCCTTAAGCAAAAGAGAGGATATCGATGAAGTATAAAAACTTAAAAGTATTAGCGTGTTTATGTACCGCTATTGCGTTTGGTGGTGCAACCGTGAATGCGGAAACGTTAACTACCAATGAAACCGGCACGGACGAAGGTTTTTATTACACATTTTGGAAAGATACTGGTGATGCATCGTTCACGTTAGAGACAGGTGGGCGATATCAATCACAATGGAATAGCAGTACAAATAATTGGGTTGGCGGAAAGGGGTGGAATCCCGGTGGGCGTAAAGCAGTAAATTACGAAGGATATTATGGGGTAGATAGTACACAAAACTCTTATATTGCCTTATATGGATGGACACGAGATCCGCTAATTGAATATTACGTCATTGAAAGTTTTGGGTCGTACGATCCTTCATCATGTAGTGGTGGCCAAGATTTTGGTACTTTTGAAAGTGATGGTGGAACCTATAAGATTCGCCGTTGTGAACGTGTACAGCAACCCTCAATAGAAGGTACACAAACCTTTTATCAATATTTTAGTGTCAGACAAAATAAAAAGGGTTTTGGTAATATAAGCGGTACTGTTACTACAGGTAATCATTTTGATGCTTGGGCTAGTGCGGGGCTAAATTTAGGTGCTCATGACTACATGGTGCTGGCAACCGAAGGTTATCAAAGTACGGGTAGTTCAGATATCACCGTGAGCGAAGGGAATAGTAACACTGCGCCGAGCAACAGCGATATTATTGTTCGTGCACAAGGTTTAAACGGCGATGAGCATATTAATTTACTGATAGATAATACAGTAGTTGCTGACTGGACATTGAGTACCAGCATGACCAACTATTCTTATTCAGGATCTGCCGATGGTGATATTCAAGTAGAATACGACAATGATGGCTCTGGTCGTGATGTAACGCTTGATTATGTTTTTGCTAATGGTGAAATCCGTGAAGCTGAAGATATGGAACATAACACTGCCGCCTATGGAAATGGCGAATGTGGTGGTGGTTCTTACTCTGAACTAATGAACTGTAGTGGTATTATTGGTTTTGGTGATACTGGTGCATGTTTTAGTAATGATTGTACTGATACCAGTGATACTGCTAATTCCGGCGGTGGAACAGGTGGCTCGGGCTCAGGAAGTTCCGGCTCTGGCGGCTCTACCTCGGGTAGTGATATTGTCGTTCGCGCACAAGGTCTTAATGGCGATGAACATATTAACCTATTGATTGACGGTAACATTGTTGCTGACTGGATATTAGGAAGTACTATGGCAAATTACAGCTACACAGGTAACGCAACTGGTGATGTGCAAGTTGAATATGACAATGATGCCTCAGGTCGCGATGTAACCCTTGACTCTGTTTTTGTTAATGGCGAAACGCGTGAAGCGGAAGATATGGAATACAATACTGCAACTTACGGTAATGGTGAGTGTGGTGGCGGTTCATATTCAGAGCTCATGAACTGTAGTGGCATTATTGGTTTTGGTAGCACCGAAGATTGTTTTAGTAATAGTTGTACTAACACAAGCAGTTCTTCAAATGGTACTGAGACTACACCTCCTAATACGAACACTCCTAATGGCTCACAGTGTAATTGGTATGGTACTACGTACCCTATCTGTCAAAGTGCAACTGGTTGGGGTTGGGAAAACAATCAAACATGTCTTGGTGTAGACACATGCGGTAGTGAAAATATTTTTTAAATAATAAGCTATTGTATAATGATAAAGCAGGCTTCTTCGTGTAGCTTGCTTTTTTATCTCAACGGTCATCAAATTATTCCTGTACTTGCAATGCCTTTCGCTCTTTTCTATTCATAGTTACCTATCACTACTACTCTTAATAAGAGTAGTAGTGATAGGTAGTTACACAATATTTTATACAGTCTCCGGATACCCGGTTTTGCATAATAAAAAGGGAGTAATAATATTACTCCCTTCGAACAATTATATTTCCTGCGGTTAACACTTAATCACTATTAAGCGTAAGCGCAAGAAAATAGCAATTATGCTTATGCACGAGCTTCTTTAGCGTCTAAAGTACACGCTTTTTCTTCAATGATTAAACCAGCTTCAACGGCATCGATTGCACGTTGGTCATGCTTGTTAGCAGGACAGCCACAAGTGTGATCGCTAACGTTGTGTAAACGAGCTTGCTCTAAGTGCCATTGTGCTACTTTAATATGTTGATCAACATTCATTTTACTTCTCCAGGACGTTATTCTTCTAAAATACTTCGAAACAGTACTTCGATAAATCTATCAAAATTGATAGAGGCGTGATTGTATTAAAAAACACGCCTATGTCTAGAAATATTTAGCTATATTACAAATGATTGTTTTATATCAACTGTGAATATCACCAAAAAGGAAAGACTATTGTTATAGCCTTGTGTGACAAGTGCTTTGTTACTAAGCAAAACACTAGATTAATTACTTGAATAGCTATTCGGTCGAAATTATATAGGTTATGCGCCGATAATATTTAAGCCACAGACACGAATAGTTTGTCCTGAAATAGCATAACTGCTTGAGTGTCCTAGAAAGGCTATGGTAGCAGCGACATCTATTGGTAATCCACCTTGGGATAAGGCATTCATTCGACGGCCCATTTCACGGGTAAAGTAGGGCATTTGTTCGGTCATGTTAGTTTCTATAAAGCCAGGCGCGACGGCATTGATACTAATATCGTGCTCTGCCAATATTGATTGCATGCTGCGTACATAGCCGATAATGCCTGCTTTAGAGCAAGCATAGTTTGTTTGCCCGCCTTGACCTGCAATACCATTCATTGATGATAAACAAATAATGCTACCGCCTTTGTTTATGGCACTATTGGTTAACAGCGATTTATTAATGGCCATAACCGCTAATAAATTAATAGCAATGGTTTGCTGCCAAAAATGCTCAGGCATTTTAGCTAAGGTTTTATCACGGGTAATACCGGCATTATGAATAATTAAATCAAAACCTTGGTGTTGCTTAGCAAGTGTTGAAAGCTGCTCTGGGGCATTGTCATTTGAGACATCAAGAATGAAGCCTTCTCCTTGCAGTCTATTCATGGTTTTCGCTAATTTTTCGTGCATCATTTCAATATCAACACCAATAACATAATAGCCATCACCAGATAGTTTATCGGCAATGGCTGCACCGATACCTTGTGCAGCGCCTGTTACCAGGGCAACTTTTTTTCTGTTGGCTGGTAAGGGGCATACTTGGCTTATTTGAGCATTAAGGGTAAGCGATTGTCCGCTAACAAAAGCCGACTGAGCTGATAAAAAGAAGGTAATTGAACTAGCAAGCGCTGACGTTACAGCCTTAATGTGTTCATGGCTATTTTCACTATGACCATTATTAAGCGCAGGGCGATCGATAAAGACAATATTGGCGGTACTGCCTTTTCTACCGACTTCTTTGGCTAAGCTTTTGGTAAAGCCAATTAACGCCTGATTAAAGGTAGCTTTTTCAACCTCAATCGTTTGGCTGAAATCGGGTGTTGAAGCTTGATTTTTATGACTGTTTGTCGCTGCGGCAATTACTAAAATTCGCGCATTTTTTGTTAATAACGTAAGGCTATTTTGAACGGTTATATATAATTTTTGATAGCTGTTGCTATCGGTGTAATGACTTGCATCTATTATCAAGGCATTGACTGATTGTGCGCTATCAGTATGAGGAGCGTTATCAAGCCCATTCAAGCTAAGCTCATCCAAGCTAAGTTGATGCAATGGTAATGTTGCTAAAGTGGCTTCTATATCTGCGCAGGGCTTGTCAGCGGTTGAGACCACCAGCACCTTATCCTTGTTATTGAATGCAGCGTTATTGGATGCATCGTTATTGAGTTTATCTTTGCGGAATGCGTCATTGGTCTCATTGTTGTTAGTCACTCGGGCCAATGCCATTGGCTCGGCAAAGCCAAGTAAAGAAAATAGTTTATTGGTTAAGTTCATAATTTATTGTTTTATCTTTTAGTTATTAGTGTTTATGTCTTTGTTAATAGGTATCAATAAAGTACCAGTAACCAACTCACATTATTTAGGCTTTTTTAGCTGTATTTTAATAGTGACGCCTTCGGGAGCGAAATGGTTTTGTGCACTGATCTCACCATGATGAAATTCACAGATCAGCTTAGCCATATACAAGCCTAAGCCCAAATGAGGCTGCTTTTCTTGCTTATGATTAATTGGTTGTACCAGTTGCTTGTGCTCTCGTAAAGATACCATAGAATCAAAAATACTTTCACTTAATTTATCTGGTAATAAAGGGCCATTATTACTGATGTATAGCAGCGCATTATTCGCATCTTGTGTTAACGCTAAGGTGATTGTTTTATCGCAAGTAAATTCGACCGCGTTATTGATTACTTTATCAATAAGCTGTACCACATGTTCAGGAGAGCCGATCATCGGCAGGGAATTAAGCTCGGTAATCAGGGTGAAATTAACCTCTTCAAATACTTGATTATATCCCTGAGTGCAGCCATCTACTACGGCTTTTAAATCAAAGGCAATCGACTCAGTATGCGCTAGCATTTGTTCAAGCCGGGTTGCTTCACTCATATTCGTTAGGATTAGGTTGAGGGTATTAATACCTGTTTGAGCGCGTTGAATATAGGCGTTTTGTTGATCATTAGTGGTATTCGTTGAACGACTAAAATCACTTAGCGGTTGCTGCTGTAAGGCAAGGTTGTCTAGTGAGGTTTTAACCACGGCAATAGGGGTTCTTAACTCGTGTGATAGTCGTGACGACATGCTCTCCAAATAATGATTATATTCACCTAAACGGTTTACGGCCGTGGTAAAACTACGGGATAAATCGCCAATTTCATCTCTGGCGGTCGATGCCGTCATTTTACCCATGATCCGACCTTGTTTATCGATAGTCTGCTCAGCTTGCATTGACAGATTTCTTATCCGGGAAGAAATACGCGACGCGAATAGCATAAAGGCGAACACACCCGCTAACATTATTGTTAATATTACGGTAAATAACCGTTCTAACGCTTGATTACGTAAGGTACGAATACCATTGGTGGTTTCTTCAACAATCACTGCCCCCTGCACCTTATCATTAATAAAAATAGGGTAGGCGGCAGAAAGTACTAAGGCTTGTTGATCGGTGGTTAACCGCCATTGTGACGTGGACTTTCCCTGAAGTGCACTAACAATATGCTTACCTTCGAGATGTTTGGCATCATAAAGAGTATCAATAAAATCAGTTGGCGGTTTGGTCAATACTTGGTAGTACAAGGGCAGTAATAGCCGTTGTTTAAATTGGTACCACAAGCTGTTTTTTTCTTGCTCAGAGAGCGCGCCATTGGAGTGCTGCCAAAAGCCGCTAGCAGAAACTAGTGAGCCGGCACTTGCTAGCACCCGATGATGTTGATCTACCACCCAAATACTGGAGTTGGTGTAACGCATACCATTAACAATACGTTCTATTTCGGGTGACGGGACTAATATTGTCCCTAAACTATCGAGCTTACTTGGATCCGCGGAGCCGATAGCAGCAATACGGGGGTTATTGTTTTTAGCTAAATCTGAGCCTGAACCTAAGCTAAGACTAAGACCTGAACCCAAGTCTACGCCTAGTTGGTTATCATCAACATCGTCAACATCAAAGACGGCAAAGGCGATATTATCGCCAAGCGCGGCTAAAGGAATGCGTAGCTCGATATTATAGCCTTGTGAGGTTACTCGCCAATGCCCTTGAATTTGTGGTGCCGGTTGAGGAATATCAGCTTCATTATTGGTGATACGGTACGCAGAAATCCAACCGGGTTTCTTATTACTGATGATAAAGCGTTGTAAGCTGTTAGTTACCGTTTTCTTATCACTAAAACTGAGCGCCAAATGATCATTATTGATGATGCTTCGACTGTTGTTATCTCTAAAGATAACGTTGTTATCGGTGACTTGAAAAAACAAATATAAATATTTGTCGTATTTAGCGACGCTGGCTTTGAAATTATGGGTTAAAGGTTGCTGCGAAAACAGTTGATGTTGTTCATCATAAAAATGAGCTCGTTGCGAATAGCTAGGCCAATCATGGTGTAAACCATCCAGTTGAATAGCTTCGGTTAACTGATAACCATATAAATCTTTACCTTGCTCAACACTGGGTAAAAAGCTTGCTTGATTATTAAATAAATTTTCACGCTCATGCAGTGCGGTTGCCAACGCTCTAGCGGTTCCTACCAAGGTTTGCTCTTGACCAAAACGAAGATATTTTTCCATTTCCCAAACGTACTGATAGCCAAACCAAGGAATGGTAAATAAAAAACTCGATAATAAGAGTAGTTTTACTCTTAAACCAAAGCGAAATTTCGAGGCCATACTGGTGATAAAATTAGTCATGGCTGTTGCTATTAGCACTGCTGTTATCTAGCCAGCGATAGCCCATACCGTACACGGTTTCAATACAATCAAAAGTCGTATCAACAACAATGAATTTTTTTCGAATGCGCTTAATGTGCGAAGTAATGGTACTGTCATCAACATAAATATTAGAATCTGACATCAGCTGGTTTCTATTTTTTACATGGCCTGGTTGTTTGGCTAAGGCATGCACCAGCCAAAATTCGGTTACTGTTAAGTCAATTGCTTGCTTATGCCAAGTAATTGTCATCCGTTGACTATCTATTGCCAACGGTCCGGTTTGAGTAATATGGTCGGTATTAATCGGTTTTTTTAACGCTTCTTGTCGTCTAAAGAGCGCTGAGATCCGCGCGGTTAGGTGCGGTAAACTAATATCTTTGGTGAGGTAATCATCAGCGCCAATACGTAGGCCTGAGACGGTATCGAAGTCGTTATCACGGGCGGTTAAAAAGATAATTGGTAGGCTGGCAGATAACGATCGTAAATGCTGACATAAGATAAAGCCACCCTCGTACTCTTCATTTAAACCAATATCTAAAATAACTAAATGAGGTAGGCGCAGGTTGAAAGCTGCCGTTGCTGAGGCTCTATTAGCATAAGTTTGCACTTGATAACCTTGGCTGCGTAATACATCGGCGTAATTTTCTCTTATAGCCGCTTCATCTTCTACAATGGCGATGTGTTTTGACATTCACTTAACTTCTTATCTAGTCGGGAACCGTTATTTCTTATTCTGACTATATCTAACTTTTCTTATTAACGCGCCACATTTTTGATATTGCCATATTGTTGCCATATTTGCTCATCACATTGCCATATTGTGGTCACGAGAAAGACCTTTTATGGGTGTTTAATAGTTGTTGTTAACCAGTACTCAACATCAAAAAACATTGAGTCGCCGATGTTAATTGTTCGAGTGAACAATGAAGCCAATACAATTTAAGGAATAACTATGAATCACGTAACTATGAACCCAGCTACTATGAAGCAAGTAACTATGAAACCTGCAGCAATGAACCTAGCCAATATGAATGGCGCAACAGCGCATAAAACCCCAAAATCTAACCAAAAATCTAGCCATAAAACGCCCACTAACAGACCTAGAAAAATTGCCACCACTACTATGATGTTAGCTGCATTAGCCACTACGTCAGTTACGTCAATGCCACTATATGCAAACACAGTTGATGAAGTGACTGTGATTGAACAAAATGTAATTGGCAGTAAACAAGCTAAAACCGATAAAGAAAATATTGGCTTTGGTACCGGCGCACTCATCGGTGGTATAGCTGCTGGCCCGTTGGGTGCTATTATTGCCGGTGTTGGTGGTGTGTTCATTGTAAAATTCATCAACGTAAACGATGATAATGAGGTACTCAGCGCGGCGTTAACGCAAGAGCAAACATCACATCGATTAGCGAAAACCAAAGCGCAACGCCATTTTGATAACAAATTACAGCGCCTCGAGCACACCTATCAGCAGCAATTAGCGACTTTAGCCGAGCAACAACAAAGCTCAGGGCAACTACAAGCTGATAATCTACTAATGAGTTTACAATTTTCAACCGGCTCAAGTGATATTGCCGCGCATTATCAAGAGCAAGTATCGGTGCTAGCGCAGTTATTAAATAATGCACCAGAGATGAAAATAGACCTATCAGGGTATACCGATTTGACCGGTGAACCCTCGCTAAACCAAACGTTATCGCAAGCACGGGTGAATGCAGTAAAAACCTTATTAATGGCACAAGGGGTTGCTGAGCAGCAAATCGCCACCTTTGCGTTTGGTGAAGACGCGCCAGTGGTGGCCAATGAAGCGCGAGAGGTGAGCTTTTATGATCGCCGTGTGGTGATGAAATTACATAAGGGCACTAATACTAAGCATACTAAGCAGCAAGTCGCGAATAATCATTAATAGTAGTGCTCATGCAATCTATAGGTAATTTACATGTAATCAATTGACGTTGAAAGTTTACATTGGCGTAGATTTACTCTACGCCTTACTTCTACTCTACGATGCGCTTAAATGGCGGTAATGAGTCAAGCAGTTGTTTACCATAACGCTTAGTGACCACCCGTTTATCCATTAAGGTAATAACCCCTTCATCTTTTTCATTTCGTAGTAACCGTCCGCACGCTTGTACTAACTTCTTCGACGTTTCAGGTACCGATAATGACATAAACGGATTACCGCCCTTGGCAGTAATCCATTCCGATTGTGCTTGCTCTACCGGTGAGGTTGGCACCGAAAAGGGCAGTTTAGTAATAATTAAGTTGGTTAAATAATTGCCCGGTAAATCTAGCCCTTCAGAAAAACTTTGGGTACCAAAAATGATGCTTGCTTTATTATCATCACAACGCTTTTTATGTTGTTCAATAATATGCTGGCGTGAATGCTCCCCTTGTACGCTGATATCAAGTTGGTTATTTTCTCGTAATGCTTGGGCGACTTTCTCCATTTGCCAATAGGAAGAAAACAACACTAAGGTTGCCTTACCTTGTTGGATATATTGAGGCAGTTGCTCAATTAATTCATCGGTAAATGAACCTGCGCTCGGTTCATTGTTCATCTTAGCAACGACTAATTTCGCATTGTTTTGATAATCAAACGGGGAGGTTACTTGTTGGTATTGGCTGCCGTCATTGTTTTTTAGGCCTGCTTGAAAACGAAAGTGATCGAATGAATTCAGTGCAAATAACGTGGCTGAGCATAATACTGCGCCTTCGCATTGACTCCATAATTTATCTTCAAGCATAAAGCCAACTTCAATCGGCGAGGCACACAGTAGGTAATCTTGTCGAGAAAAGCCTTTAGTTGGCGCTTGTTTTTGTAGCCACCGTGCCATGGGGGCTCCTTTGTCACTATCTGTTTTCGCAAACATGTACCAAAGGGCTTGTAAATTTTCTAACCGTTGTAGCATATAACCGGCTTCACCTAACACTGGCTCTGCGACATACATTTGGGTGTCGCCATCTTTAACCGACTCCATTAATGCATTGTAGAGCTTATTCAAATGGCTTAACGATTTTTTACTGAGTTGATTACAATCTTCTGCCCAGTCTTTTAATGACTGTGGAATGATACCGTTATCAAAGCGGTAAACCGGCTCATCATTATTTTTTGGCGAAAAACTATTTTGCTCGGGGTTTTCGGCGAAATATACACTGGCATTATTTTCAACAAAGGTCAGTACTTTTTGCATCTCAATCAATAACTCTTGGCAATCATCACTAAGCTTTAACGCGGGAGAAATAGCTCTTTGTGACTTGATCAGCTTTGCCATTTTATCGCCGGTTTCACGTAGTTTAGTTAGCCAATCAATAGCGCCACGTAGCGTAATGCTGGCGCTAGAGTGATCACGGGTCACTTTAGGTAAATGATGTGCTTCATCAATGATGTAATAGGTTTCATCAGGCTGTGAAAGAATTTTTCCACCGCCGAGTTCAAGATCTGCTAATAGCAAACTATGGTTCACCACCAGAACATGCGCTTGCTCCATGGTTTCTCGTGCTTTATGAAATGGGCAGTGGTGATGCTCAGAAAGTGTTTTTAAACAGCTATGTTTATCACTTTGTATTTGCGACCAAATATGATGGGGTACGGGGCTTTTCCATGAATCAATATCCCCTAACCATGAGCCATCGGTAAGCGCCTTATGCATGGCGTTTAAGGTGCGAATATCACTAGATTTTGGTTTTTCGGCAAAGGTAAAACCGGCTTGTGGTGAGTCAGTGGCAACCGCTTGGGTTAGTTTTTGTCGGCAAACGTAACGTTGACGTCCTTTCACGAGGGTGAAGTCGAATGTTAAACCAGCATGAGTTTTCAAAAACGGTAAGTCTTTATCAACTAGCTGCTCTTGTAGCGCGACCGTAGCAGTGGAAATACACACTTTTTTATCTCGGGTTAACGCCAGTGGAATCGCACCTAAACTATAAGCTAAGGATTTACCGGTACCGGTACCGGCCTCAATAGTGATTATTTTACTGTCTTTACTGTATTCGCCCGCTAATGTTTTCGCTATTTCGGCAATTAAAAAGGTTTGCTGTTTGCGCGGATTAAAATTAGTTAAGTTTTCACCAATGGCTTTATAAGCTTGACGTATTGCTTGCTTTAACTGATCAGATAACATGTAGCAGTGGTTTCCACGAGGTTTATAATAAAGTACACTACTGTATATAATAACATGTTTGTATTGATTCGCCCGAAAAATTTTAACCGTATTCACCAATAGGCAACGTAGTTTGGCTCAAGCAATTGAAAGTGGCTTTTTATTAAGTCGACATGTGCAAGACAAAGGCCGAGATCTGCAAATCGTCTTGTGGATAAAAACGGCAACGGCGGTTAAAAAACTGGTGATTAATAATGAATTAGCGGTTTTTTTTGTTGAACAAGCTTTTGTTGAACAAGCGACTCTTTTATTAGCGCAGCACAATATCCTGCTAGTAAAGCAACAAGCAGTACCCTTAAAAACCTTCTCACAACAACCTGTTCACGGTTTCTATTTTGCAACCCTCGCGCATTTTTATCGCGCGCGAGATTGCCTTAAAACTCAGCAAATTAAATGCTATGAAGACGATATTCGCCCCGATGACCGTTTTCTGATGGAACGCTTTATTACCGCAGAGTTTGATTTTGTTAATGTGATTGATTCAGCAGGTAAGGCGCAGATTAAATGTAAAAAATCAGCCGTTAATGTTGATGCGAACGTAGAGAATATCGGGTTAACCATGTTATCGCTTGATATTGAATGTTCGATGGCAGGAGAGTTATATTCCATTGGCTTGTACGCTAATAATGCCAACGAACTTAATGAATACCAATGCGTATTAATGATCGGTGATCCGCAACCTGATTGTCATGATTACCTTATTTGGTGCGCTGATGAAAAAGCGTTACTACAAGCATTGTTAGCACAACTACGGGAAGTTGATGTTGATATTTATATCGGCTGGAATGTGATTAACTTCGATTTTACCTTATTACAAAAACGCTTTGATTTGCACGCGATTAAGTTTGCCATTGGCCGCGATGGTAGCGCACCTCGCTGGCGCACCAACAGTAATAATACCGAGCAACGTTTTATTGAAATTGCTGGCCGGGTGGTGCTTGATGGAATCGACTTATTAAAAACGGCAACCTACAGTTTTCCCAGCTTCTCACTCGATAATGTCGCCAATACCTTACTCGGTGTTGGTAAAAAAGTGACTGATGTAGATAACCGCGTTGCGGAGATCACTGATAATTTTTTACATAATAAGCCGGCACTCGCAGCGTATAATCTTGAAGATTGCGTATTGGTGTGGCGTATTTTTGAAAAAACGCAACTGCTCGCGTTTGCGCAATTAAGAGCGCAACTTACCGGTTTAGCGATTGATCGCGTCGGTGGCTCAGTGGCCGCGTTCACAAATTTATACTTGCCTAAATTACATCGCAGTGGCTACGTAGCACCGAATATGGGCGATGGCAATTCAGACTTGGTTTCTCCTGGCGGTTACGTGATGGACTCGGTGCCTGGTCTTTATAATAATGTCTTGGTACTTGATTTTAAATCCCTTTATCCGAGCATTATTCGCACCTTTAAAATAGATCCGATGGGATTAATTGAAGGGTTAATACAACAGGCTAAGCACAGTACTGATGATGAGATCTCAACACAGGCTATTGCCGGTTACGATGGTGCATATTTTTCACGTGAACAGCATTTTTTACCCGATATTATCACCGGTTTGTGGTTAGAGCGTGATAAAGCAAAACAGCAAAAAAATGCGGCACTATCGCAAGCGATTAAAATTATTATGAATAGTTTTTATGGCATTTTAGGCTCTACCGGTTGTCGCTTTTTTGATCCCCGTTTAGCGGGCTCTATTACTAAACGTAGCCATGATATTTTAAAAACGACTCAACAATGGATTGAGCAACAAGGCTATCAAGTTATTTACGGCGATACCGATTCAATTTTTGTACACCTTGCTAACGAGCCAACCTTGGCAGAAAGCAAAGATAAAGGACTTGAGTTACAAGCATTGATCAATACCAAGTGGCAACAGTATTTAGAAAATGAGCTGGGTTTATCGTGCGAGCTAGAAATTGAATTTGAAACCCATTTTACCAAGTTTCTAATGCCCACTATTCGTGGACGCGATGTGGGTACCAAAAAACGTTATGCCGGTTTAGTGGCGGATTTAGCAAATCCTAATGATGATTTAGCAACCCACAAGCTGATTTTTAAAGGCTTGGAAAGTGTCCGCACTGATTGGACTCAATTAGCGAAAGACTTTCAAAAGTCACTGTATTTAAAAGTATTCAACAAGCAGGAGGTGACTGGTTATATTAAAGAAACTGTGCGTAAAACCCTTAAGGGTGATTTTGATGATAAATTAATTTACCGTAAGCGTATTAGACGTAAACTCAAAGATTATATTAAAAATGTGCCCCCGCATGTGAAAGCGGCACGGCTTGCCGATGAATTAAACCAGCAGCAGGGTAAGCCACTGCGTTATCAAAATCGTGGCTGGATTGAATACTACATCACCTTAAAAGGTCCACAAACCGTAGAGCATTTATCTGCCCCGTTAGATTACCAATTTTATATTGACCGACAGCTGGGTGCGGTTGCTGATGCGATTTTGCCTTTTATTGATCAAAGCTTTACTCAAATTACCGATGCACAACTGGGCTTGTTTGAATAACCGTTAACCGGTTATCTACAAAACAGCTGTTGGTCATGCCGTGCTCATTGCTCACTTTTTGAATCTTTCTGGTTATTTGGTTAATTAATCCAAGACTATTGCGCTAAAAAACACGATAATTAGCCTCATAAAACTTAACCTATTAAATAGTAATCGCGAGCGGCTCATACTCTAGGTCGACCACGCAACGATTACGCTCTCTAACCTCGGAAATTATGTATGGAAATCAAAGTAAATTACCTCGACAACCTTCGTCTTGAAGCTAAATTTGATGATTTTAGTGTTATTGCCGATCAGCCAATTCGCTATAAAGGTGATGGCTCAGCACCGGGACCTTTTGATTATTTCCTCGCCTCGTCGGCAATGTGTGCGGCGTACTTTGTCAAGGTGTATTGTAATGCACGCGATATTCCTACCGACAATATTCGTTTATCACAAAACAATATTGTTGATCCTGAAGATCGCTACAATCAAATCTTTCAGATCCAAGTAGAGCTGCCAGAGAGTATTTCTGAAAAAGACCGTAAAGGTATTGTTCGCTCTATTGATCGCTGTACCGTGAAAAAAGTGATTCAAACCGGTCCTCAATTCAACGTTGAATTAGTGGATAGCCTTGAAGAAGACGCACAAGCGATGTTGATGACCTCGGCAAGTGAAGACCATAGCACCTTCATTTTAGGTAAAGACTTACCGCTTGAGAAAACCATTGAAAACATGACCAAGCTGTTAGCGGATTTGGGCATGAAAATTGAAATATCTTCATGGCGAAATATCGTACCTAATGTATGGTCGTTACATATTCGTGATGCCGCTTCACCGATGTGTTTTACCAATGGTAAAGGGGCGACTAAAGAGAGCGCATTATGTTCAGCGTTAGGTGAGTTCATCGAACGTCTTAATTGTAACTTCTTCTATAATGATCAATTCTTCGGTCAAGAAATCGCTAACAGTGATTTTGTTCATTACCCTAATGAAAAATGGTTTACCGCCGGTGAAGATGATGCCTTACCGCAAGCCATTTTAGATGACTATTGTTTAGGTATTTACGATAATGATGGTGAGTTACGTGCTTCACACTTAGTTGACACCAACTCAGGTAATCGTGAACGTGGTATTTGCTCAATTCCTTATACCCGTCATTCAGATGGCGAAACCGTCTATTTTCCGTCAAATTTAATTGAAAATTTATTTTTAAGTAATGGCATGAGTGCCGGTAACAACTTAGCTGAAGCGCAAGTACAATGTTTATCTGAAATTTTTGAACGTGCGGTAAAAAGACAAATTATTGAGCAAGAAATTATCTTACCTGATGTTCCACAAGCGGTATTAAATAAATACCCGAGCATTGTTGAAGGTATTAACGGCCTTGAAGCTCAAGGCTTCCCGGTTGTAGTTAAAGATGCATCACTTGGTGGTCAATTTCCGGTCATGTGTGTCACCTTGATGAACCCTAAAACTGGCGGCGTATTTGCGTCTTTTGGTGCGCATCCAAGTTTTGAAGTGGCATTAGAGCGTAGTTTAACTGAGCTGTTACAAGGGCGTAGTTTTGAAGGCTTAAATGACGTGCCAAAGCCAACTTTTAATAGCATGGCGGTAGCTGAGCCTGAAAATTTTGTGGAGCACTTTATTGACTCTACCGGCGTTATTTCTTGGCGCTTCTTTAGTGATAAGCACGACTATCCTTTTGCCGAATGGGACTTTGCTGGCACGAGTGAGCAAGAATGCCAGCGTTTGTTTGCCATTTTAGCCAAGCTAGGTAAAGAAGCGTACATTGCGGTATTTGACCAACTTGGCGCCACCGCGTGTCGTATTTTAGTACCTGATTATTCTGAAGTTTACCCAGCAGAAGATTTGATTTGGGATAACACCAATAAGTCACTTAATTATCGTGAAGACATCTTAAATCTACACAGCTTAACTGAAGACCAGTTAGTTGATTTGGTTGAGCGTTTAGAAGAGAGCCAGCTTGATAATTACATGGATATTATCACCCTGATTGGTATTGAGTTTGATGAAAATACCGTTTGGGGTCAACTGACTATCCTTGAGCTTAAAATTTTAATCTACCTTGCCCTTGGTGCACTAGAAGATGCGATAGAGTTAGTCGGTGAATTTTTACAATACAACGATAATACCGTTGAACGCTGTTTATTTTATCAAGCGGTGCACGCAGTGCTTGAAGTCACGTTAGCTGAAGACATGGAATTAGCAGACTTTATTGGTAACTTCAATCGTATGTTTGGCGAACAGACCATGGAAAATGTGGTTGGCTCTGTTTATGGTGAGGTGAGGTTTTATGGGTTAACGCAAACCAGCACCAAACTTGAAGGTTTAGATAAACATTTACGCTTAATTGAAAGCTATAAAAAACTGCATCAAGCCCGTGTGCTGAGCGCCAAGAACTAAAGGGTGCTAAAAGTAGCTCTAAATACTTCTAAGTAGCTATAAGTCACTAAAGTTAAACTTAAACTTAGCTAGTTCAATCTAACTTTCTACCATTTGTATGAGTTAGATTGGACTAGTGTAACTTTGCCAATTATACGCCGCTGTATCAGTGACTGTATTAACCCCGGTACCCAGCGTCATATTTAACGTTATATTGTACTTTGCATTCAGCTTTACATTCAACGTGGAACTCTCTCTATAATATTTACTGGGCAATTTCTTTGCTTAGTTAAATGATGTAGCCTAAATTTAAGGTAATAATTTGATATTTTCAGGTTGTTACTTTGTTGCTCAAACCTATTGTAATTTTACTGTTGCTAATCAGTACTGGCAGTACTGCTAATGACAATATTCAGTTAAGCGCTTTTGGCACTATAGGCTTAGTTGTGTCTGATTCAGAGCGTCTGGCCTATCGTCGTGATGTTAGTTACCACCAAGGTGTACTGGCTGATGAACTCGATATTTTAAATCATTCGTTATTTGGTGTGCAGCTTGATGCATCATTAACTGCAGATCTTGATTTTGTTGGACAAGTGGTGCTCAGAGATGTTGCTAAATCAGAATTTAAGCAGTACCTAACCTTAAGTTTTTTACGCTATTCACCAACCGCTAATTGGCAAATACGGATTGGTAGAACTGCTCCTGATATTTTTCTACATTCAGCATCTCGTGATATTGGCGTTGCCTATACTTGGGCTGTGCCCCCAAATGAAGTTTACAGTATTCTTCCTTTTAGAACCGTTGATGGTGTTGATGTTTCCTATAGTATTCCTTTTAATGAAGGAATAATTCGCACCAAATTTTTTACTGGGCAAGCAGACACTGTTGTTTCATCGATAGCAGGCCCGGTCTCGTTAGATGTCAAAGATATTTATGGTTTAATAGTTAACTATTCTGGTGTTGATTGGAGTTTCCAAGCACAACATACCCAAGCTACCATTGCTAGTGAAAGTGAAGGAAACCAGCAGCTTATTGATGCTGTAGCGCAACTCCCTGAGTTTATTTGGCCCGGTGCTGCAGCATTTAGCCAACATTTGATTGCTAAAGGAAAAACGCCAAAGTATAGCTCTATTAGTGCTCAGGGTTATCTAGGCAGGTACTTGCTCAGTGCTGAATTATCTTATATATCCTCAAGTGACAGCGAGCTCATCCCAACTATTGTCAGTGGTTATGCAAGTTTAGCTTACATGATGGGAGCTCATACTTTCTATGGAGTCTATTCGTTTACAGACACAGATCCGTATATGTTTACTGAGCCAGGAGTACAACAGCAGTTAATTCCAGAGTTGATAACAGGCGTTACGGTACTTAATAGTTTCTATACCTCGAGCCAACAAACACAGTCATTAGGTTGGCGCTGGGATATCAGCGCAAATATTTCCTCATCACTACAATGGAATCATAGCCATATTGATGACATGGGAGGGACTTTATGGCTGAATAACTCAGGAGATTTTTCTACAGATACCATCAATATAGTCATGTTTAGTGTGAGTTTTACCTTATGAATAGATTATATGCAGACATTAACGCTTGTGGCTTACTATTAGCATTAGCATTAACGGTATGCTGCTCATACGCTTTCGCAGATAATGACAATCATGTTGAAGATGTGGTCATTGTTGTTCATCAAGATAATCCAACTCAAAAAATGACCCGGTCACAAGTTATCGATTTATTTATGGGAAAATATGTTGCGTTTCCTAACGGTAATAAAGCTATTGCCGTAGATTTAGCCAGTGAGCAAGTGGCCAAACAGATATTTTATCAAAAACTGGTCGGGCGATCTTTAGCGAGTGTAAACGCGTATTGGTCAAGAATTCGCTTCACCGGCAGGGCGAAACCGCCGATAGAAAAATCATCTAGTGAAGGCATGGTTAGTTATATTGCCGGTAATAAAAATGCTATCGGCTACATCCCTGAATCAATGCTAACCGACAACCTTAAAATAGTGTATCGCTTTAATGAATAAAGCCGGTTTAGTTATTCGCCTTGCGATTGTAGTTATTTTCTCTGCCGCTGTGGTTGGCTTTTTGTCGACTCAAATTTTTTATCGTATTATCTATTTGAATGAGCTTGAGATGGGCAAGCAAAAGATAGCGCAGTTACAAACTACGGTATCTTCAACGGCGTCAATAGCGACCTATTTAGCTGATAAAGAATTAGTGACTGAAGTCGTTAATGGTCTTGTTTCTAACGATATAGTGAAGAGTGTTGAGATTAAGGCGAGTGATGTCGTGGTTAGATCTAAGAATCATATCACCACAGGTGAGAGTATTGAGTTCATAATATTTTCCCCCTTTGAAGCTGAGCGCTCTGTTGGTACCTTAACTATTTCGCCAAATATAAAACATATTCAAGCTATTGCTGAACAGATCAGTTTTGATAACAGTTTAGCTATTTTTATCCAAGCATCTATTGTTACCTTGATTGTTATCGTGGTTGCTTATGTTGAAATAACTAAACCTATTCTCGTGATTGAAAAACGGCTACATACTATCGTGCCAGGTACGGATGAACGCTTAAAAATCCCTAAGTATCATACCCGAAGTGAACTTGGCAACCTCGTGGTTGATGTTAATTTATTATTGGATAAAACGGAGTATCAATTCGAAAAAGAAAGAAATTTAAGAGCAGAAGTTGAGCGGCTAAGTCAGCATTTTAAAACCTTATTTGAAAATTCAACTTCGCCTATTGTGTTAACCGAGCCCAAAGGCAATATCCTTTTATATAACCAAGCATTTTCTCTGTTATTAACTCGGATAAATATGCCATTGAAGAAGTCCTATGGTCCATATTTGCGCGAGATCTTTGTTGAATCTAATCAATTTGATCATGTGGTCGAAGTGGCATTTGGCCATGAGGAGATTGCATCGGGTGAGTTTCAATTAGTCAATAATAGTACCAATGAACCCATTTGGATGCATACCATTGTGACCTCGTCTATTTCTGAGGATTACCGAGAGCATTATCAAATTACCTTACATGATATCTCCAAACGGAAACTTCAATTAGAAAAGCTCGATAAAAAAGCCAGAACCGATGAATTAACCCAATTATTAAACAGACGAGGGGCAGAGCAAAAAATAAGCACTTTGATCCAATCTAACACTCCATTCAGTTTGATTTTACTCGATTTAAATAAGTTTAAGCCTGTTAATGATATTCACGGTCATGAAGTGGGCGATGAAATTCTCATGCATGTTGCTAGCCAATTGACTAAGGGCTTACGCAGGCGTGATATTTTATCACGTTGGGGGGGCGATGAATTTGTCATTGTTCTCCCTAATATTTTGTCATCGTCATTAGAGGAATTAACGCATAAAATTAAAGAGCATATTGAGACGCCAATCTATATTAATAAACTCGAGCTTAGCTTGAGCGTTAGTGCCTCAATGGGGGGGGCGATTTTTCCTGATGATCATCTTTGTTTAAAAGAACTGGTCGAAAGCGCCGATAAAGCAATGTATTCAGCCAAAGAGCAACAACGCCATAATGCGGATAACTTTTTCTGTTTGTATCAAGCATTACCGCAAGCTGGCGGTACGCCGTAATGTTAAATACAGCGGTTGGCTCAAATAGCAGTAGCTTAAGGCAAGTTAATCAATTGAAGTTCTCTTTGGTTTTTATTAACATTTGCTTGCTGTTGTTATTGGTGAGTGAACTCTTATTCTCTCCGTTAGATGAAGTAGAGATAGCGTTATTGGTTAGTGTGTTACTGGTGATCTTTCTTTATTATTGGTCTGAAAGTGATACGGTCAATATTGCTATAGGTATTGTACTCTGGCTGTTAACCGTTTTAGCTACGTACTTAGCGTGGCGAAATCAGGGCTTATACAGTACCGCTATTATTGCGTTCCCCTTTATTATTTTATTAGCGCTATTTTTAGACTCCTCGTTGTTATCTATCCCGCTGATATTTTTTATTCAGGTGGTAATCTTATTTTTTATTTATGCACATAGACTAAATTTAATTGTGATGGATGATACTTTAGCGCAATCTTTTATTCTAAAAGGCTTTGACGTTATTATATTATTTTCATTCTTTTCGATTCTGAGTTTTATTTACGTTAAAAGAGTGCGCACAACTCAGCTAATTTTAAAGAATAAGAATAAATTACTCACTCAACAATTAACACACACATCGCAATTAATTAATTATGACACCCTAACTGAACTACCTAATGAGCGAATATGTAAACAAGATATACAGCGATTATTTGATACGCTACCAACCTCCACCCATACCGTGTCATTTATGACCTTAGATTTGCATAATTTGCGTAGCATTAATAACTCACTGGGTCATGATGTTGGTGACGCACTAATCATGCAATTAGCACAACGATTATTGTCATTAAAAAAATCCGATGATTATGTCTATCGGTTTCAAGGCATTGAATTTGTTTTTGTGAAGTTATGTCGCACTCACCAAGCTCGTAGCAAAATAAAAGAGCAAATTTTACAAGCTTGTAGCTTACCTTTTTATATTCATGGTTATGAAATAGAACTGTTTGTTTCGCTTGGGATCTCACTCGCTCCATTTGATGGTGATAGCATTGAGGTGTTACGGAAAAAATCGCACTTAGCGCTGCATCAAGCAACGAACCATAGTATAAATAGTTTTTATTATTATGATGAAAGCATGACTTCAACAGAAGATAACAAGTACCAAGTGCTTAAATCATTAAAGTCAGCAGCAACTAATAATGAGTTTGAATTATACTATCAACCGAAAGTTGATCTTAACACTAACCTTATTACTGGCGCTGAAGCACTTATTCGTTGGAACAGCCCAGAGCAAGGCTTAGTAACACCCGACAAGTTTATCTCTATTGCCGAAGAGTCAGGCATTATTGTTGATATTACCAAATGGATTATTAATGAAGCCTGTAAAACGTGTGCACATTGGCATTCGCAAGGCTTAGATCATTTAAATATTGCCATTAATTTATCTTCAGTCGATTTTAGGCGAGGAAATTTACCGCAAATTATTTTAAAAGCACTACAAGCACATCAGTTATCACCGCATTATTTAGAGTTAGAAATTACTGAGTCGATGATTATTGATGATATTGCTCATATTCAAAATCAGATCCAGCAGCTCCATAGTAAGGGTATTACGTTCGCCATTGATGATTTCGGTACGGGTTATTCTAATTTAGGCTACCTAAAAAAATTTAATGTGACTACCTTAAAAATAGACCGTTCATTTGTGCAAAATATACATGATAATGAGCACGACTTATTGATTGTTAAAGCGATCATCAACATGAGTCGCAGTTTAGGGATCAGTAATGTTGCCGAAGGGGTTGAGAGTAAAGCTGCTGCAGCAATGTTAGCGCAATTACATTGTGAGTATGGCCAAGGCTATTATTGGGCTAAACCGTTACCAGCTAAAGCGTTTATCACCTTGGCTTTAGCTCAGTAATATTTGTTGGCAATGTTAAGCCATGATGATTAATCAACAGGCGCTTGGTTTTTTGTATGACTTTAACGCACAAGTAAATGGCGCAGGCCGCTAACACCACAAAACCAACTTGCAATGAACTAACATGTAATCCGTAGGTATCTGCTAATATGCCCGTACCGAGCAAGGTAAAGATACTGATAAAAGAGCGGTATGATTCCACAAATGAATTTAACGTTACTCGTTGTTTTGACTGGAATTGACGATGGCAATAATCGCTAAAAGAGATAGATTGCACAGTGTTTAATACACACATCGCAATCATAAAAGCGATGATCCATAAGTCATCACTTAACCCCACACCAATAAATACTAGCGCAATACTTAGCGTATAAATGACAAAGATATATTGCTCATTAATTTTGTTTATAACTTGATGCGCATACCAACTAACGATGCTGCTAATGCTTAACCCAATGGCCATGATAAAGCCTAAATGTGAAATATCATCGAGTAAACCTTCCATGATTGGCGTCCGCAGTAAAGTACAGTTAGCACGAGCGGTTGTGGTTAATAAGCACGAAATAATAATAGTCCAAGCTAGAGGCTTATTGGCTTTCAAGCAAACATAGCTTTTTAAACACTGTCGCCAAATTAATAAATAGAGTGGTTTTTTGTGTAGAGACTTTATCTTTAGCGGCTTTGCATTAACTGGTTTTGTATTAATCGGTTTTGAGTTAACGGATGTTTTTCGGCTAAGACTTATTTTTTTTACTGAAGTGACCGTTTCGGTCATCGTCAGGCTGTAGCAGCCTAAGCCGATAAGCAGTATGCCACTGATATAAAAAATAAGGGTCTTATCAATACTGTACACATAGCCGGCGGCAATACCTGATAATGCTGAGGCAATTTGGGCAATCGCTCGACTTTGGCCGATGTATTTTTTAAATTCTTGCTCCTTAGCGAGCTTTTTCAATGAATCGTATAACAGTGCCGTGATGTTGCCAGATTCTAAGCAAATGCCAACACCACCTATTAATGCGGCTAAGATGAAGAAATCGAAATCATAACCAGCCCCAATGAGAATAAACTCGACGCCCATCAAGCAGCAGCCTAATGCCATGCTATTTATCCGCCCAATTAAATCTGCAAGGGCACCGGTGGGCACCTCAAGAAAGATCAACACAAGCATCGTGGCTGTTTCAATTAAGCTCAGTTGACTAAAGGAAATATTGGCAGAGAGGTAGAAGAGGTTACATAACGGGCCGATATAGGCAACCGCAATCACAATGATATATACTTGATATTTAAATATATTTTTTTGATAAGCATCCTTGCTCGCCATTACCATTCCATTGGTATAATTTGTTATTTATTTAGTATAGAAGACAATATGAAAAGTGTGATTATTTTTTGTACAATTATCAGTTGATTAGATGATGAAATACCGTGTTGTCACATTTTGGTAACGCTACCGTTGACTTATATCGGCTTAGAGCGTGGGATTATCAGCGTGCTTAAAGATATTTAAAGAATAAATAATTTAGAGTAGCAAGAACGTTGTTGTTATTCAGATGGTTAGCGTGAAAGTTGACTTGGGAAGTACTGATGTTGTCGCGCGCGATGAAACGTCGCTCATTGTCGATCAAACATATGTTAATTACTAAATGTTAAGTTTAACTTTTAGTAATTAACACCGGTTTGATCGTGGCAGTTATGTTGACCGAATGTGGGCTACTCAGCTGAAATTAGTATTACAGCCGAGTAAATAGGACGGTTATTTATTAAAGCCCATTGTGGTATTGGTCATTAGTTGATTCCGGTACCATTTGATGAACCACACTTTGCTCATTCAATTGGCTTGTTAGGGCTTCTTTATCAAGACTTAATAATTGCTCAAATTGTTTGATCAGCTCAAGCTTATTTGGTGGCACTTTATCGCCAGCGCCAATGTTCGTTAAATCAATCATAAAACCATCGTAATAATGGGCAAGATCTTTGATAATCTCGGTATTTAAAAATTGATCTTGGTTATAAATACTTGGGTAGCCCGCTTTTTGTTTATCAATCGCAAACGACATCCCTTTAAGGTTAGTAATGCTGGTTGATTTATCACAAGAAAGCATACAACCATTATCAATACGCGGTTTTTCACAGCCAACACTTTGCTGGAAGAAACACTGTCTGCTGGTCATCAACAAAATTGGATGATAAATACTATAAAACAATTTAAAGTTATCAGGACGAGCAATGGTTTTCATTTGCTGATTATTGATTTCATTAGAAATAAAAGCGCCGCTACAATCAAATGCTTCTTTCATCGCTAATAATGCGTACGAGTTAGTGGTATTTAAAAACGGACCGGCAATCCATTTTATGCCAAGTTCAAAGGCTCTATTTGCGATACCGGTATTGTTAGTGACAATTAAGTTTGGTTTTACTTGCTCAAGTATATTAACCGCAACGTCGTAATCTTTACCAATGAGTACTGAAGGGAACCACGGAATTAAACGTGGGTTGGCGTTGAAAAAATCAACATATTTAGTACAGCCACGTTTATAGGCATCAGGTAATTTAAAATAAATATCGGCATCGGTGCTATCAAGTAACGATGCATCTTGTTCATCGCAAATTAAAATAGATAAAGCTGCGTTTTTAGCCGTTTTATTATCATCGCTGTTTTCAGTAGGCATTACTTTATGATGACGTTCAAGTTTTGGCAATACAACTTCGCTAATGACTGGGGTATCGTTATTAAGTAATGCCGCAATATCTTTTTTCAGAGTCGTTAATTGACTAAAAGGAATGCTAACACCACTTGGTATTGCACTAGTATCAAGGTTAACTAGGTGGTATTCGGCATTATTGAAACTTTTGAAGCGTTTCTCAATGGCTGCAGTATCTACACATGATTTTTCACTGGCAATCAACGCATTGCGAGAGTGAAAAATATGGCTGTTTTGCACTGGTTTTGTTTTGCCGTCAACATAGTCTTCGGTGATAACCGTCACTGTTAAGGGGCTGCCAACGTCGCCAGAAAAATGCAATGAAAGTGGAATTTTCTCTATGCTCAGGTAGGCAATTTTATCGTTAACTGTGGCGGTTATTTGCGACTTTTCTTGGCTAAGATTTTCTTCAACCTCATGGATTTGTACCACCGAAATGGCATTACTTTTATCTATAGCGTGATTTTTAGAGTTATCGCGTGGGTTTTCAATAAACATTGACTGGTTTAAATCACCACGTAAAAAGGCATTAGACAGATCGCGATTAAATACTTTATAAAGTCGCTCGCCGTTTTCTAATAGCTCGCCCGTTGCTAAATAGCCGTCGATTTGTTTGCGAAAGCTATCCACCACAGTGTGCACATAACTTGCGCCTTTAATGCGTCCTTCTACTTTAAAAGAATGTACGCCGGCATCGATCAATGCAGGTAAATCAAAAAAGGCGGAGTTATCTTTAATGTTAAGCGGAAAGTTATTGCCTGATGGTGTTGTTTCATACTCTTCACGACACGCTTGGCTACAACGCCCTCGGTTACCTGAATTACCTACACTGGCTGAGGTTGAGTAGCATAAGCCTGAAAATGCCACACATAATGAACCATGCACAAACACTTCAGTGAGCACCTCTTCTGCTTGTGCTACGGTGTTTATGGTTTTTATTTCGCGTAAATTTAACTCACGAGATAAATTTACACGCGAAGCGCCTAACTTTTTAAGGAAAGGTATTTGACCAATATTATGAGTAGTTAATTGAGTTGAAGCGTGAATATCTAAGCTAGGGAAGTGTTTTTTAAGAATATAGAGTAAGCCTAAATCTTGTACAATAACGCCATCAAGTGTGGTGTTCACTAACTTACTTAATAACTTAGCGAGTGATTTGAATTCACGCTCTAAAATAACAATATTTAAGGTTAAGAATATCTGGCAATCATATTGATGCGCTAACCTAATAATACCAACCAGTTGCTCAAAAGAAATATTAGCGGCACGATTACGCGCATTAAAGGTATCTAAACCACAATACACCGCATCGGCACCCGCAATAATGGCGGCTTTAATGGCATCAACATCGCCACCAGGGGCTAATAATTCAATTTTAGGACTCATATTTACAACTTTATACGGTGGTTATCTTTAAAAGGTGGCAGTTTACTCATATATTTCACTGTTGAATACCGTTAAAGTAGCTAAATTTGCAGTAAATTGCCCCGTTATGCGCAATAGCGTATGGATAAAACACTAAGCGAACACCTGAAATTATGGAAAAAAGTAGTAAAAACAACGTTAACAATACCGAGTTACCCATTCTCTACTCGTTAAGAAATTGCCCTTATGCCATGCGTGCACGTATCGCTATATTTAAATCGCAACAGGGGGTGCAGTTACGTGATGTCGTGTTGAGTGACAAACCAGACGACATGCTAGCCGCTTCCCCTAAAGGTACGGTGCCGGTAGTGATCTTAGCTGATAATACCGTATTAGATGAAAGTCTTGATATTATGCTGTGGGCACTTAAACGTAGTGATCCTAACGATTTACTTTTGTCTAACTCTGCA
>Ga0105356_10000562_pt1 | contig 35242 bp, 29 predicted proteins | sample GOMGulsemesocosm_3_FD_83502 | JGI IMG/M metagenome (GOLD analysis project Ga0105356, IMG submission 83502) | Methane-oxidizing microbial communities from mesocosms in the Gulf of Mexico - GOM9D Gulf of Mexico | ecosystem: Environmental > Aquatic > Marine > Cold seeps | place: Gulf of Mexico...
ACTTTCAACTTTAAAGCTAGCAATACTAGTCAGCCATTTATTTGAAGTTAATTTAAACTTGCTCGGACTAATGTCATCAATCAGCTTTTTACTTGTTTCAAGAAACTGTTTAGTAGGTTTCCCTGCTGTTGCAGTACATAGATGATGAAATAGTTTATGCCATTTTATCTGATCATTTTCAGGCATCTTGTCAATATCAGCTTGAATTAATAGGCCACATTTTCCCGTGCCTAATGCGTACTGCATAAATTGTACTTGTTCATTATTCTGCGCTAACAATTGCTGTAATTTTTTGACTGACTTACCAATATCAGGCCCGAAACCATCATAGAGAGAGCAATTGCTAAGAAACATTTTCATTCTTTCAGAGGATAAAATATATTCAATATCAGCTTGTAAGGAGTCTGTTAGGCCATGTTTTTTAACGTGTTTTTCTATCTGTGCAACCAGTCCAGTGAAAGGGCGACTGTTTAGTAAATTTAGCTTTTTGAGTATCGGCTGTTTGTCATAAAACAGCTCAAAAACATGTTGAAAACTGAATGAAACAGGAAAGTTAAACTTAGTGCGTAACAATGAAGTTAATAAGTTACCTGCAATGTAATAATTTTTAGAATAGCTCTGATTTTTCTTATGGTATTTATGATTTTGAAGGGAGTTCACTCTTTCTGCTAGATATAAAAAAGCCTCTATTTTATCTGTGTCGGGCAGTTTTTTAAGCTGAGCATAAGCTTCACACTCTTTTAAAGATAACGCGGTATGTTCGTAGATGAATTGCTCATTTGTTCTGGCATATTTTTCAATCTGTTCAATTAATGGTGCTGATTTACAGCTCTCTTGCGTATTTGTTGTTTTCAGTTTCTTGATTAATGTACCTAGCATGATTTACTCCTGGTTAACCGCCAACTAATGCCGTTAATTTTACAAAGCTAACGACTGTTGTTCCTTTGATGGTAACGCGTTGTTGTAAGCTTTCTGCCTGAATATCATCAATGATGATGAAGAAGCCATTATTAGCAAACGCTTTTAGTGCGATTCCAACTTGTTTTTCTGCATCTACTTTGTTTTTCTTAGCTGAGTGGCTGTTCCTCACTAGTTCTTCATCTTGAGGTTTGACCAATGCATGTTTGTAAGTGTTTACTTTTTCGTTGTAGTGCGCCACTTCTTTAAAAATGCGCTCACGAATAATATCTTCTACTGAGACTTCAACATTAACAAAATGTAACTGCATTTCGTTATACACATTTCCGAGATTGCTCTCATCTCTTATTTGCAAAATATTGTTATGTAGCATTGTCATTCCTTGTGATGGTATGTGGACTCATTTTTATTGCCCGATGTTTACAGGGCCTATCCAGCTAGATTATTCATAAACCTTGCTGGAAATAAATCGGGTTAAGCCATCTCTAATTGGCTAAGGATAACTGGATCTTCTATTTTATCGTCATCGGCTAGCAACAAGGCTTTAGAGATGATCAGCGATAACATGGGATCTGTTTCAAAAGGAAGAAACAGCTTATTGAGGGTATTATCAGCATTTTTAGCTGGCACAATGCACAAATACTGTTCTTTTGGTTCAATCAGGATATTACTGCTAGCAATGTGTATTTTGTAGTGTTTTAACTTTCCTTTAATACATAAATACCGACCAGAAATATGCGCTACCTTTTTGATTTTTAGGCGTGGAATAAGCTTCTCTAGTGCGACCTTGCGCGTTTTTGCTATTTCACTTAACTCGCCTTTACTATAGCTTTCCCAGTAGTCATTATATTCTCGTGAATTTTCTTGTCCTGCATCTTGCCATTGGGGATCATTACCGACGCTACAAACCCCTACAAATAGGTCTACATCACGCATTATTTCAGATAAAACAATCTTAGGGACATCGAGTAATTGAATTGCTTCATTGTCCTGATTATAAAAACGTATTTGATCCGTTGTGAGGTAGTTCCAAATGCCATTATCATTTAACTCATGTGCTGTATCTGCAATAAAAAATTTAGCGCTCAATTGATATTCTGGGATCTGCTTACTTGCAGCATAGTCATCTAAACCTCTGTCGAAATTGCCAATCAATTTATATTGCCATCCTCGATGCCCTGTCAGCGCTTTAAATTGGTGTTGTTTGATAATGTGAGCCGCCATTCTATTGGAATAGGTGTCGGTTTCAATTTCAGCATCAGTCAGCAGGTAGACTTCTCGGAAGGCTTGTTTAAAAGGTTGCGTGATCGCTTGCTGTTCTAGTTTATTGCGCCAAGCAAGCACCTCTTTAAGCGTTGAGTTAATTGGGTGCCACAAGCGAGCAATGCTATTGGATGTAACCTCTAGCGTTTTTCCTTCACTATTTACCCAGTGATCTCCCTGATACATTAAAGGGCAATTATCAACTTCCCATATGAGTTGTTGTGCGGTGTTACTGAGTAAACCATGTTGTAAATAATATTTAGTTAAGTCTTTTAAAGACCAGTCCATCGCTTCAAAAAACTGTTGCTCTAATCGAGATTTTTGAACGCTTAATGTTTCTTTAATGGTTTTAACTTCTGCTTTCACAGCTTTCAATTTTTCACTTAGCTTTTTATTAGCTTTAATAAATGCAGGTACTGATTTTTGCTTTTTCTGTTCGGGATTTATCCAGGTTAATGTAACTTTATTATGATTTTCAAGTTCGATAATGCACTGGTAATCGGCAAAATCGATTGATTTACTACCACTGCTTAGATTGAAATCAGGGGTTGCCATCGCTTCAAACAGTGTTGCTTTCAAGCCTCTTTTTTGCGCCTGCTGCTGTAGCTGTTTGTTGATGATTTTTAATGTGCTGCTTTGCGTTATTTTTTGGCGTAAACGCGTTAAATGGGAAATGCCAGCTAAACCTTTACTGTTTGCAAGGCTGTATATTCCTGCGTTGCCGACCGCCACTGTCACAGCGCCCCAACCGGGTATTTTATGAAAACATTTGTTGGTTATTTTTGCGACATTATTAATGCTGTGCTGATCGTGATAACGGCCCATGCACCACAATAACCCTTTAAAAAAGTTAAACAGTGTTGCTTCAATATATTCATAAGCATAATCGATAAAATCTTCACCCCAGCGATTATGTGTCAGCTTAATATGTTCATGTGGTATTTCAATTATTTCGTCTAACCACCTATTTACCTGTTTTTTAAAGATGGCAGGGGTTAATTGTTTGATATAGATATCTGCATCCGCAAAGAACTTTTTGCTCGGTTTGGTGCTACTTGCTGTATTTAAGTGGTGGAATATACCATGCCATAGTGCTTGTTGTTCATTTTCAAAGCTATTAAGGCTTGTGTTGAGCAGTGCGCCACAACGGCCACGTTCAAACTTAAAGGGAACATATTGAGTATCTTTAATATTTGTATCGGCAAGGTGTTGTAATTTTTGTACTTGTTTATAAGCGCTCATGTCCCAAGGCGTTGTATTTTCTGTCGGTAGATGAACGCGGACAACTTGATTTTTAAGAATAGTATTGATCTGTGTTCGCATTGTCTCGTTACAGCCAAAGCGTTTAATATGATTTTCTATCTGCTTCACCAACCCTGAAAATGGGCGCTCAGTGAGTACTAAATGACTCATTTCCGATTCCATATTGGCATATAAAGAAAGGAAAAACTGGTTAAAGTTGTAGTGTTCAGGAAATAATAATTTGCTACGCATCAAACAACTTAATAAGTTAACAGCGACTTGGTCTGTACTGTTAAAATGGTAAACCTGTATTAAAGTGCCACTGGTATTTTTACTGGAAACTTGTTTAAGCAGTGTTTCAACAACAGCGACTCTTTTTTCTGGGGTGAGTGCTTTTAAGGCTTTGTAATCAGGGCTATCGGTAAATTGTTGATTAGTCGGTTTCCAATACAGATCTTTATCACTTGCTACAAAATGAATCGCGCCTTGAATTAATGTGTCTATATTACTCTTCTCTTGAATATCCATTTCCGTTTCCTGTTACGCCAATTATTAGCAAACCACTGCTATGTAGGCTTGCCTGAAGTTACGCACTTGAACTTAGCGCTTCCTAATTATTGAATGATGATTGCTTGGTCAACACAAAGGCTGGGATCTAATTTTCCGTCTGCATCTGTTGGCATCTGTCCAACTTGTAAATAACCCCAGCAAGCAATAGCCACAAAAATGAGTGGCAACAGTAAGTGCATCCAGCCTTTGATCCTTGCTTTATTGCCTTTTACTATTTTGGTCTTTTGAAATACTTTTGCCCCAATGGGCGGGTACTGTTTATCTTTTAATGTGTTATAACCCGTTGGTAACAAGGCAATGGCTATTGTGATGGCACAGAGCATGGGAATACCGACAAATATTGCTAACCATAGGGCTTCAATGCCTGTTAGGGAAAAAAATTGATGGCAATGCATGGTTTCTAAATACCAAGTTAACCATTGATGAAAATAGCTGTGATATAACCAGTAAAGTAATGCTGCTATGGCGAGTGTTGGTAACGCTTTTGTTAATCGTTCGTTACGGCTATAAAGCGGTGCGAACTCTATTGGTTCAGACATTTAAACATTCACTTGATATGTAAGATCTTCTACTTCATCGCCAGTAATTCCTCTAAATCCCCAGCAATGTGCAGGTTGTTCTTGAATGGTAATTTCGATATTGATAGGTTTGATATTTAATTGTTTTTCAATATTAACAAACAGACTTTTAATAAGTGTTTTTTTAGTCTCAATTTGACGCCCTTGCATCATATTTATTTCAATCACAGTATAAGCATCACTGCGCCCTGCAGGACTATAAAAGTCAGTTTTATCCATTGGAATAAAGCGGTGCGCTCGTTTATCTTCCGGTAAGCCTAATTCAGTATGCATACACTGATTTATCACATCGGAGAGTTGCGCTTTGATAGGGTTTAAATGTTCTTTTATACCGTAAATGAGGATCATATTTAGTCCGTTGAGATGTTAATAATAAATGAACATACTACGGGCTAAGCTTCATTGGTCAATAAATCATGTAAAAAAAATGATTTTGATTGCCAATGGCTTTATTAATGCGCTTCTTCTATTTAAACAGAAAAATATTATCCGCTTGCATGTAAGCGCAATTAATCACCAAATTAAGTGTTATAGGCTCTTGGTATAGTCAAGCCCCTAACCGTGTATTGCCATTGCCTGGCACCAGAAATCCGTCTTCTGCCAAAAAATTCGATACTTGCTTAATTACCATCAAGTACTTAGTGTAACTGGTTTTCTATGCTCCAGTGCTGTCGAACTGTTTTAGAAAACACTTTGCATTTGCTTCAATTGAGCAGATAAAGCAACGGACTTCTTTACTGGTTTTTCCATTTATATGTCTCTCAGATTCACCCATTTCTATGCTCATTAACCCGTCCATGAATCGTCATGTACTTTGTTGTGGCTAAGTAATATTGGCCACCAATTTGTAGTTTGTAAGGTGCTTTTTTTGGGGGGCGAGTTAGTTTTCTAGAGTGAAAGGGGACATTGTGAGGTAGGAAAATGGCCAAATATACTCTGATTTAGTGGCCAAAATCGCCCAACCACAACACAGTAAACTTAGTTTTTGCTGTGTTGTGTTTCGCTTTCCTACACCTTTTTGTTGCAGCAATATAAAGTGCCTTTATAATGCGCATTAATTTTAAGCATAAGCTTAATTTCTTTTAACAAAAATATAGCGGGTTCCCTCACCCCGCGTTAAGTTCACATAAAAAGGTTTATTATGTTATTACTCTCTCACGAGCAAACTCGCCGTGCGCTTTTTGTGCTGGTTGCGTTCCACATCTTGATTATCAGTGCCAGTAACTACTTGGTACAGTTGCCCTTTACCATTTTTGGTTTACATACCACTTGGGGGGCTTTTAGTTTTCCATTTGTTTACCTAGCTACCGATTTAACCGTTCGTATATTTGGCCAGCAAGCCGCACGGAGCATTATCTTTAAAGCCATGTTACCTGCCTTACTTATCTCTTATGTAATGGGCGTTTTGTTTCAACAAGGTTCGTTACAAAGCTTGTCTGCGTTAGCAGAATTCAATAGTTTTGTTTTTCGCATTGCCTTTGCTAGTTTTGGCGCTTATTTAATTGGTCAGTTAATGGATATTAAAGTGTTTGCAAAACTGCGTGAAACTAAGCAGTGGTGGGTAGCCCCTACAGTATCAACAGTCATTGGAAATTTTGTTGACACCTTAGTGTTTTTCTCGCTTGCGTTTTACGCTTCAACAGATGCCTTTATGGCAACACACTGGCCTGAAATAGCGTTAGTAGATTACGCTTTCAAATTAGTGGTCAGCGTTGGTTTATTCCTACCTGCTTACGGACTGTTATTACGTCTAGTAGAGCAGCGTATTATCAAGCAGCCGGAACAACAAAGCACCATTTAGCCAGACTACTAAAACAACCAACCTAACTCGAATATTGTGGCTGATTAATATTGGTCACAGTTTTGTAAGTTTTTAAGGCGCACGTTGTGACTTAGTCTATGCCTGTTGATAGTGCTGCTGCTTTTGTTCGTAGTGATCTACCTGTGATTGACATAACTGTGAAGCATGAGTTTATGCTAAGTGCTTCAGGGGGAGTCGTACTTAACAAGCAACTTGAGCGGGCATTACCTACATCAGCCTATGCAATTGTGTTCCATAGCAAGCGCCTCTGTTAAAAATGTCATTACCAATTTAATTCTTTCGACTTTTCGAAGATCGGGGTGAGTTAAGATCCACAATTGATTTTCTTTCGCTTCTGTAAAAGTAAATAGCCGCACCAAACCTTTCTGCTTCAGATCATCAGGCAAGATTGCTAGCCCATGTGCATTATTGGCTAAGCAAGCCATGGCCACTAAATCATCGGTACGAGGAGCAATGTTGCTTGAACAGTTTTTATCTAGCCAGATGAATACTGGGTGATTGCGTAATGCACCTGTTGCACCTATTAATCTATGCTCATGTAACTCAGTTAAATTATCAGCTTTACCAAATTGATTAATATAATCAGAGTGCGCATACACACCCCATTTCATACGCCGTACCTCACGACCGACCAAGTGCTCTGGGGGCGTAGAAGTAACCCGTAACGCAATATCGGCTTGGCGACTGCTCATATTTAATTCTAGCTGAGTAACTAGGAGCTCTAATTGTATCTCTGGGTATAGTTGATTGAATTTCGCTAGGTGTTTAGGCAAAACATGATAAGAAAAACTGCTCGGTGCAGTAATTCTTACAATGCCTTTTGGCTGCGTATCTTGGCCTGCAACTTGGCGTTCGATATCATTAAATGAGTGACTGATACTACGCCCATGTATCAGCATTTTTTCCCCCAGTTCAGTTAATTCATAATTGCCATTTAAGCGTTCGAACAACCGACCAACCTGCTCTTCAAAATCATTGAGTCGTCGGTAAACGGTTGAATGACTCATGCGAAGTACTTTTGCTGCATCAACTAGGTTTTGTTTTTCAGCGATAGCTAAAAATACTTTAAGTGCATTCCAATCCAAGAGAATATCCGCTTTCAAATTTGACAATATTGTTGTCACATTTACAAATTGAATTCATTTATGCAAGTGGCTAATATAATTAAGAAATACGAAGTAACTAGAACTAACGTACATAATCTTATAACGAAAAGAGAGAGAGACAATGATTGGATATACAACTGTTGGAACAGATAACTTAGCACGTGCTGCAAAATTTTATGACCCATTATTTGCCAGTCTTGGCGCAAACAGAGCGATGCAATCTGAGGATTTTATTGCCTGGGTTAATGCTGATGATTTGCCTATGTTTTCAATTCATATCCCTGCTAATGGCCAAGTTGCAACAATCGGTAATGGTGTGATGATTGCATTGTTGGCTAAAAATAAAGCACAAGTTGATGCCATTTATAATCAAGCGATAACACTGGGGGCAAGGGACGAAGGCAAGCCTGGGCTACGAGGGGATTCTGGTTTTTATGCTGCTTATTTTCGCGATATAGATGGCAATAAACTTAATATTCATTGCATGTAAATAACCTATTACTGGATAAATAAGATGGCTAAAAATACATTTCATATTGTTGGTCATCAACTTTGCCCGTATGTGCAGCGCGTGGTTATTTTGATGCTTGAGAAACAGATTGCTTATAGCAGAACCAATATTGACCTTTATAATAAACCTGACTGGTTATTCGCGATTTCACCGACGGGAAAGGTCCCCATTTTATTGGTGGATGAAAATAAAGTAATATTTGAATCCAATGTGATTTGTGAATACTTGGATGAAGTATCGATCAACCCACTTTATCCAAGTGATAAGTTTGATAAAGCGAACCATCGTTCTTGGTTTTCATTTGGGACAGAAATTTTAGATCTTATTGCAAAAATAATTTATCAAGATAAGAGTCTTTTTTGTGCTAACGAAAGCATGATAGAAAGCGGTTTAGCGTTATTGAAGCGCTACTTTCTGATAATAGGTATTTTTCCTCATCAGAGTTCCACTTAATTGATGCTGTGTACGCAACTATTTTTCGCTATTTTGAGGTCTTTGATTTGTTCATAAAATCTGACCCTTTAGCTAAGTCATCTCGAGCAACGTTTTTATTTTTTTGTAAAGATATTTTGGGGGGCATCTCACCAATCTAGCTCGCAAAGAGGTACAAAGCGCTCAGAAAAAATAATCAATTAGACTTAAAATTAGTGGCGCAGAATCACTGTGCCACTATAAACACACCTGATTAACATTTTATTTCTCGTTGTGTATGCCATGCATTTTTACTGTGACTGATTGTTGATAGCATGTTATTTTCATGATGAAATTTCACGGCTGTCCAGCCATCAGTTAAAACACCTAAAAATGTTTTTTAAGTCAGAGCTAGTCTAGCCAGCCATTTTTCCGCTTAATGGACATTATGCAACAAGTACAGCACTCTCCAAAATAACCGGGTAATATACAAAATATTAACATTTATCTTTACGAACCTGGGTATATACAACTATGACAAACCGACCGCCTAAGAAAACCTCCGCGACTATATCGACGCTCAACGATCTGGCTAAGTTGGTAAACTATTCCTATATGGACACGCTCAACTGTGATCCTGATGCGACAGAAAATGGTGCCGACTATGCGCCACGACAAGTCTTCTCTGGTCATTATGTCCCTGTTAATCCAACGCCAATCAAAGGCCCTGAGTATATTGCGCACAGTAAAACCTTTTTTTCCGAACTTGGCTTTAGCGATACTCTGACTGAGTCCAGCGACTTTATGCGACTGTTCTCAGGTGATCTTTCTCAGGTGCCAAAGCCAATGCGCAAGGTCGGTTGGGCGACGGGGTACGCGCTTTCTATCTACGGTGTTGAATTCACTCATCAGTGCCCGTTTCAAACGGGTAACGGATATGGGGATGGTCGTGCAATTTCTGTCTTTGAAGGGCTTATCAACGGTCGACGCTGGGAAATGCAGCTAAAAGGTGGCGGTCGTACACCCTATTGTCGAGGCGCGGATGGTCGTGCGGTTTTACGGTCTAGTATTCGTGAGTTCTTGGCTCAGGAGCATATGCATGCACTTGGTGTTTCTACATCTCGGTCTTTAAGTTTGTACGTTTCAAAAACGGAAAGAGTAAAGCGGCCGTGGTACTCCGAGGGCTCGCGATCGGAACACCCCGACATGCTTGTCTCTGAAGCCGTTGCTATCTCGACTCGTGTTGCTCCCTCGTTCATTCGTGTCGGCCAACTCGAACTTTTCGCTCGTCGTGCCCGTGAAGATACTCACCCTAAAGCGATGATCGAGCTTGAAAAAGTTGTGCTGCACTTGATTGAGCGTGAATACGCCGACGTTGTTGATAGCCAACTCACCAGCGCCGAAAAAGTAGTGTTGTTAGCGCGCGAGTTTCGTAGTCGCCTTGTATCACTGATAGCGAACTGGATCCGCGTCGGTTTCTGCCAGGGTAATTTTAACAGCGATAACTGTGCTGCTGGTGGTTATACGCTGGATTATGGTCCCTTCGGTTTTTGTGATGTGTTTAACCCGTATTATCAGCCTTGGGCTGGTAGTGGTAATCACTTCTCGTTCATGAATCAACCCAAGGCTGCGCAAAGCAACTTCGAGATGTTTTGTTCAGCGTTACGACCGTTATTGGCGTTACATCAAGACCATTTACTTGCGCTACATGAGATTCAAAATGGATTTTCGAATGTCATGCACACGGAAATGCAAAATATGTGGGCTGCCAAGCTGGGTCTTAGTACGTTGAGCACTACTTCTCACAAGACACTGCTTCGTGAGCTACAAACACTCATGGCACAAACACCTGTTGATTATACTATTTTCTTTCGAGAGCTCTCGTCGATACCCAACGATATTCGCCCACTCAAAAAAAGCTTTTACAATAGCTTAAGCAGCAATAGCGGGCATGATACAGATACCCATCAGATGGACACGCGTTGGATTGAGTGGTTGGTCAATTGGAAAACACTGCTTAACCGCGACTGTGATGCGAATGCTATAACGCAACGAACCCGTGAGGAAGTCTCTAAACAGATGAAACTCGTTAATCCTAAATACATTTTGCGAGAGTGGTTTGTTATGCCGGCTTATCAGCAAGCATCGGCGGGAGATTACACTTTAATTCGAGAGCTGCAAGAGGTGATGACACAGCCTTATTCAGAGCAGTCGAAGGACATGGAAGATAAATACTATCGATTGAAACCACTTGAGTTATTTAATGTTGGTGGCGTATCCCATCTTAGTTGTTCATCGTGATTTAAAAGCTGGATACCCATAAACTTTTTTTGCATTTATCGCTAATAATCATGCTATTACAAATATGTTTTTATGTGGCTTATTGTTGGTAGCATGCTTGTTATGATGTAAAGTTTATGATTGTCTCGCACTGGAGTGTTAAATAGGTCTAAGCAATATGGTCACTTATCTGTCAGCTTCTAGCTCGCAAAGGGTACATTGACTTAGAGCTTGAGATGTCGAGTTAGTATCACCAGCTTATGTGATTATTTCAGAAAAAATACTTTAATGGCGCTTTTATTTATCGCTAACTACTCAGTTAAAAACTGAGTAGTTATTATCTAATCATCTAAACCTAATTCATACAATTTGTTAATGATTGAACAGATCAACGTGTGAATTCATCGAAATAACGGACCCTCTTTTAGCCTCTATATTTGATATGAAATGAAATGATTTATCTAATTCGCCCATTAATGCGACATAAATATCTTGATAATACTCAACAGCATTTTCATTTTTTGAATCCCAAGAAGTACTCCATACCATCTCTGTTGTGCCCTCCTTGGTTTCATTTAACTTAATAGTGCCCACATAATTAGATATATCCTGTTTGGTAATGGGAAATTTCCCATCGTCGACACTATATTTAACCAGGTGTTTTACTTCATCAATGGCTAATAAATTTTCATAAAGAGACCCATTTAATCGGCGCCTTGCCCCTGGGGCATTACCTGCTACATGTCCAATTTTGTCGATACGCTCAATCACAGTAGGCGCCCAATCTAAGCGATGGAAGTCGTGAATGCGGTTCCAAACGTGATCTACGCTTGCATGAATTATTTTTACTTGGTTCGTTGAAAACATAATCACTCTCCTAGTAAGGCAATCACAAAAAACAGTGATCTACGTCCTTTATTATAGTGCATCTGCGGGTAATTCGTGGCTACAATTGCTGTGATGGATTATGCAATAAATAGACACTGAGCTAGCATCTAAACACAAAAACAAGGTAAATAGTGAATCCTAAACATGGGTAAACGAACAGTTTAATAGGCATTTACTGGTGTTGTATGAATGATTATTGTCACAATAATTTAAATTCATTTACAGGACTGCTGAATTTAGTGGCGTTTTCCCCATATTAGCTCTTATTTAGCTGTCTTGGGACCTATACCCGAGTAAACCCTACTAGCGTTCATTGTATTTTTGCGCCAAATAGCAAAAACAGATCTGAAATCTCTCCCAATAAGGCTAAACAAAGAAAGCAGGATAACTGTTGTGGCTGAGTATATTTACAACAACATTGTAGGTTTGTAAGGCGCTTTAGGGGCATTTTCGAGCTAGCTTTCTAAGGTGAAAGGAGTACGTACCGGCTTAGAAAAATAATATTTAGTACAAAAAATCTCTGTCTATCTGGAATCCTTCTTAATTTTGATACCATCTTAAGATTAACGACCTGAACCTAGTGGTTATCTAACAAGGCATGAGTTGCAGGAGATAGTTTCTCTCACTTCAAAACTAAAAATGTAAGTAACGCTAATTACCGATATTTTCAAATTTAATTAATTGTTGGGTTTAGATTAATAGCTTTAAATGATAAGAAAAGAGAGGCTTTAGTGCTTACGGCATACGCTTACCTAAGCAACTATTGAACATAAATCTTGTGCTTTACCCATTGTGCCACTTATTGGTATTTAACTTGCTGGTGGCTGTCTCTTCAAACTGCTTGGGTCTAAAGTATATAGGGAGGTTAATATGATAAATAGCCACGAGAAAATAACAGTTTATTACGATGGCAGTTGTCCGCGTTGTATCAAAGATCGTAATACTTACCAAAAACTGGCAGGAAAGAAGGGAAATTCTGTCGACTGGTTTGATATTACCGATCAAGACACGTTGTTGTTAAAAGTTGGCATCGATCCTCTGAAAGCATTAACTGAGTTACATGTTAAAACAGCAAGCGGAAATGTTTTGAGTGAACTGGATGCATATATCCTGTTAATCGGCCGAATCAGATGGCTTACCCCGCTGGCTTTTTTCATTAGTCTACCGTTTATTCGTCCACTACTGGCTCGCTATTACCTTTACAGTGTAACTAAACGGTTACGCAAGAGTGGTCGTTACCCGCAGCATCAAAATTGTAAATAAAATTGATGGTTATTCAGCAATGCAACCGCTTATCTGTACTGGTTATGAACTGGACGTTAAGTGTTAAAGAGCAATAAAAGCAGAGCCTATGAAGATGAAGTAAACGGTTTGACTTAACACTGGTAACTCCTAATATTTGATAGATTTTCTTTTTAAGGACGGATTCAATGACAACACCTGCAATCACCAACAACATCACTGAGCTTATTGGTAATACTGATCTACTGCGCATCAATAGCCTGTCAGACTTAACCGGCTGTGAAATTTTATTGAAATGTGAGCAACAAAATCCGGGTGGTTCAATTAAAGACAGAGCAGCACTGCAGCTAGTTCAAGATGCAATTAGTAGCGGTAAACTCAAACCCGGTATGACCATAGTGGAAGGCACTGCGGGTAATACTGGCATAGGGCTTGCGATGGTGGCAAAAGCACTGGGTTATAAAATGCTGGTGGTTATGCCTAAGGGACAAGCCGTAGAAAAAGAGCAGATGATTCGACTATATGATGCACAGCTAAAATTGGTTAATGCTTGCCCGTTTTCCGATCCTAATCATTTCTACCACACTGCAAAACGTTTGGGTGAAGCCAATGCTAATTATTGGTGGGCAGATCAGTTTGAAAATACCAGTAATAGCAAGGCCCACTATGAAAATACGGGCCCCGAGATTTGGCAACAAACCCAAGGTAAAATTGACGCGCTGGTTTCTGTTGCGGGTACTGCGGGCACTATCGCGGGTAATTCATGTTATTTATCGGAAAAAAATGAACACCTACAAACTTGGTTAGTAGACCCTGATGGTTCGGGTATTTATGCCTATCTAAAAGAGGGGCAATACGCCTCTACGGGTAATTCATTTACCGAAGGTATCGGCATAATGCGTAGTGTTGCCAATTTTCGTTTGGCAAAAATAGATAAGGCAATCACTTTACCTGACCAAGATCTAGTGACCATTTCCCGTCATCTTAGGGAGCTTGATGGTATTGTGCTAGGCAGTAGCTCTGCACTAAATGTTGCCGGCGCACTGTACGTCGCCGCAAAAATGGGCAAAGGGAAAACCATAGTGACCTTTTGTTGCGACCTTGCCGAACGCTCTAATGCTAAGCTCTATAATTCGGTTTTTCTCGCAGAGAAAAATATCAGTGAAGAGACTGAATCATTAGCCGAACTATTTGCCCGCTATCAAGGCGAACCTGAAAGTAATGTTGTGCAGCTCGAAGGTTAACAACCTACTTATTGCTATTATTTATTCAAAAGGCGAGGGGCAGCTATTTCCTTCTACCTTTAAGAAAATAGTGTTATTTTAGGCGTAATGTGGGCGCTAGCGACTTGGAGCATATATTAAAAATAACGCTAAAAAATAAGCCTTTCCATTCATCCACTTCAATATGCAACTCGCTTGTAATATCATGTTGGCTAAAGTAACTGAATGCTAAAAATACAAGGAGTTAATAATCATTGAAAGCAGTTCAATACCAGCCATTTCAGCCATTACTAACAAAATCTGGTCTTAGCTCTTTTGGGCTGTCATTGATGGAGAGTTCTGTTTCACCTAGTTTAAAGGGCATCGTTCACTCATATTTACAGGTAACGACGTTAAAAGCGACGCCGTATCCTATGGTTCCTGATGCGACTCAGTCTGTATTTATTTCACCTTACGGATTAAATATTGGTGGCGCGCAGACACAGGCATTGGATCTTCAATTAATGCAACCTGGTGAATATTTTGGTATTCGTTTTTATCCTGGCGCATTACGCTACTTTTTTGATTTGAACCTATCTGAAATAACCAATCAATTTGTAGATAATCAATACTTTCCTTGCCGTAATTTTGGTTCACTTCATCATGATATTTACCAATGTGATGGCTTTGTTGAGCGTAAGTTACTGTGTGAAATATGGCTGTTAAAACATTTTAAAGCGATACCTGCCAATTTGTTCGATCATGCATTAACGTTGATATATCAATCTTCTGGTAACATTAGAGTGAAGCTGTTAGCTGAACTTGTTGGTTGTAGCGTTCGTCACTTAAACCGCTTATTTTCTCTGCATACGGGTATGAGCAGTAAAACGTTTATCCAAACAATTAGACTACAGCAAGCATGTAAGCAATTGCTTTCTTCGCCGTCGGATACTTTAGATGTTGCCATGGATTTAGGCTATTTTGACCAATCTCATCTTATCAATGACTACAAGCAGCGGTTGTTGCTACCGCCTAGCCTTTTTTTTAAACGCTTTATGTCCGATTTTTCCAATCGTTAAGACTTTAATTACGTAATACTGCTACCTTATTTTACACAAAGAGGTTTTTATGCAGTTTTCTAATGAGCAAGTTTTACAAATGTCTAACGGCAGTTTTTTTGGTAAAGGTAATGCTCAATTGCCGAGTTCGTTAATGCTGATGATCGATAAGATAAGCCATATTTCTATCAACGGAGGAAGTTTTGACAAAGGTTGCCTTGATGCTGAGTTGTCGATAAATCCCGACCATTGGTTTTTTTCCTGTCATTTTAAGGGAGATCCTGTGATGCCTGGATGCCTCGGCTTAGATGCATTGTGGCAGTTGCTTGGTGTGTTTCTAGGGTGGCGTGGCCTACCTGGTAAAGGCAGGGCGCTAGGGGTTGGTAAAGTTAAATTCAGCGGGCAAATATACCCTGATGCAGGCTCTATTCAATATCGACTTAGTATTAAGCGTGTTATTACCCGCCCCATGGTGCTTGGCATTGCTGATGGTGAAGTGCTGCATAATGGCATTGTTATTTACCAGGCCAGTGATCTTAAAGTAGGTTTAATTCCCGGATAAATTGAATCTAGTTGTGTATGTTGGCAGAGTAATTAAATAAACATTGTTTTCCAACTAACATATTGAAGTTAATTGCTTAAAGCCTATTAATCATGCTTGGTTGCAGAGTATGACTTAGTTATCATTTTTCCGTCATTGCACTGTTAACATTTTCTTGAAATTCAAGTAGATCACCAGGCTGACATTCAAGGACCTCACACAGTTTATCAAGTGTAGAGAATCGAACCGCTTTTGCTTTGTTATTTTTTAATATAGATAAGTTTGCCTCGGTGATCCCGACTTCTTGCGCTAGATGTTTTAAGCGCATTTTCCGCTTAGCCATCATGACATCTAAGTTAATACAAATGGTCATAACGAATCCTTAAATTGTGTGGTTATTTTCATCTGCCAGAATAAAACCTTCTTTCATTACCCATGAGATAATTAAAATGATAAATCCAAGCATGATGGTTAACAAATCCATACCTACAAAACTGATACTTAAAATTCGTTCGCCAGGGGGATTGTTAAACGATAATACCACGGACATTACCGCGCCATATATAACTGATGCGCCTACCCAATAAAACAAGCAATAGCCTAATTTTTTATAACTCATTGTGTTGTTAAACGAAAATATCTCGTTTTGCTCATAGTTTCGAAACAGGTGAGTAAGTACCTGTAAAGCGTACATGATGATAGCGCACAACAATAAACTTGCGGTAGCAGCTATCACACGCGTTGTTATTGTTAGTGGTAATTTTGTGTAACTATTAATATCGTAGCTCGTTTGAATGATCCCTAATGTAGTCAAAAAATCATATTGTGTACCTACTGTTAACCAGTAATAACAAACAGTAAACGGTGTAAGTACAAATAAACTTTGAAAAAGAAGACGTGCACGGCGACTTTGCTTTTGAATATCAGACATGGCTTATTTCCTTGTTGAGTTGATGTGGTTACATTAAATCAATGCAGATTGATAATCAACTGTAAATTATCGTTAATCGATGTTTAATTGTCGTTATTGGTTTGTGTTGTTGTCGGGGTATCTGATTATAAATAATGTATGCGCCTAGTGTGGTCATTGTTAGACCAATTTAAAAACTGGATGAGAAGCCTCTCTGCATAAGAGCGAGGTGCAGATTTTTATTTTTAACTTTTAAATAATTAGCGTTGTTTTAGACGCTATGTGGACGAAAGAGAGCTAGCTTTCTAGGTCGTAAGGATGCTAAAACATGAGAGAAAATAATACTGACTTCATGCTAAATTTGTGGCAAACACCACTTAGCCACATTAGAAGGGCTAGTATGTCTTATAACATACTATTTTAATTTCCCTATCCAGGTAAATCTTGCAGTCTTTTATATTTATTTAGCTTTACAACAACGATAAATTATTAGCTAGCTAAACTGTTAAATTGCTATTTAAGGGAGGTTGCTTGCTTATGTTAGTGTCATTTAAACAGTGGGTTAAAGCTATTTATGCTTTTGGATAAGTTAAAGTAGGTTAGTGTTATGTAAGAATTTTAGCTTCAAAAATCGAAGGTATAAATTCTGTTTTTGAAATCTACTTCAAGTGACAAGTTCCTGTATCGATAAATCAGATAACTAACTTAGAATGTGGTATTAAACTGCTGCTACCATGAGGAATTGTAATCAGCCCTAACGTATTTTTGCTCGTTTCCAAGCAATCAAAATAATCATCTGGTATCGGGCAGGAATCCCCGATGTTTTGGGAGGAACCCCGTTTTTTACCGCTTCAGTAATTGTTAAACCATTGAATGGATGCCCTGCATGACAGCAACATAATGTGACCGCTAAGGCATACCAATCATCAAAAGGGGTTGCAATAGTTGTAGGTAACATATTGCCACCGTGAAAGCTAAAAATAGGGCTTGTGGCGATAATACTAGGGTAGCATTTGTTGATAGCAATCGTTGCACCAAAGTCTATTAAATTGGTATCACCAGTATCTTTTACAATGAGGTTAGATGCTTTGATATCTGCGTGTATAAAGCCATGGTTATGTAAGCTTTGAATTGAATTTTGGGCGCTGGATAACCATGCGGAGTGGGCATTTGATTGCTTTGCTAAATCTGCGAGTGTTTGACCTTGTTTAAACTGATAGGCAATCCAGTCTATCTGTTGATAACTGTCATAAGCATAAATTGGTGGAAAGAGGGCATTTTTATTTGCGAATAGCAGTTCAGCTTCTTGTTTTAATAATTGCTTTTTTACAGTTGTTAAAGCGAATTTAAGTACGACATCGCCAAACGTCGGGTGTGATGCATGCAATACGTCCTCTTTAAGCTTGGTTCTTAGTTGAAACTGAGCACTTTCAAGTTGCTTGCAAAGTGCTTGGTAACATGGCAAAACAGTAATGTTAGATCTCATTGTTAAGGTTAAAGCTGGAGAAAAAATCGCGCTCAAATGGGTTAATCTGACCAGAGGTTTTTATCTCAAGGTTAAGTGTGCTTTCACCTTGTTTGAACTCAAGTAGCGTGCTTTGCGCGGTTGTATTTTTGATTCTGGGTGTAATTAATTTAAACCAATTCCAACTTCCTGTTGTGCTTTCATTAGCGATTGGACCATCCACGCCAGTAAATCTTATAGTGAGTGTTTCTTCACTTTGCCCCTGCCCAAACCACGCTTGGTTTTGCCATAACGTTGGGCCGTGGCGGTAGCTGACAATAGGTTTGTCCGTAGAGATAGAGAATTCAGTTAAATCAGAACTCATATCTAGCACTTTCATTTTGAACTGCACCGATACTTGCTGTGGGTCAGATAAAAACAGTGCTTGTCGAATTGCGCTTGCTTTAACAAACATCGCCCACAGTTCAGCATCAAGTACTACCCCATTATCCCCTAATAGCCCAGCAAGCTGAGGTCCTTTATCTTCTTGTAAAACAAAACCTTGTAGGCGTGTGTTGCGGTACTCATCGATAATACCACCTTCGATAAAGAATGCTTTTACATCAGCGGTACTGGCATCGACTTCAGCTTTGTTATTAAATGGATAAAAAGAGGCCAGCGATTTTTGGTAGGGAGCATATACCTCATTTTTCCAGGTTGTATTAAGGTAACTATGCGCTAGTGTAATCACCATATTATCGGCGAGAGTGGTGAGGTTATTTATTAGCTCTTTTATGAGTGGCGTTTTATCCTCTGTTTGTTGCGATAACAGTAATATTGGATTATCTGCCTGCAGGGTAGCCGCCAGTGTTTCATATGCTAACTTTTGCGGTGACTTTGATTCATAAAACTTAGCTAACCACTGTTGGCTGACAATAAAGTGTTTAAGCAGTAGATCGATAGGTCTATTTTTTTGCTCATTTTCCTTAAACATCTCATGATAAACATTGAAGTTCAGAGAGATTTGTCGGGCAGCTTCTTTTTTATCTAGATCCTGTGGTTGTTCCGCGCTAACGGCTTCATCACCCTCTTTTTCAGTTTTCTCTACAACAGGGTAAAGCATGCTGATAGAGGTATAACGGCTAATTAAAGTGTATAGATTATTGACTGGGTTATCAGAATACTGCGCTAGTGTTGAAATTGTTCGCTCTAATTCATTGGGGGTTGTTACAGAGTTCACTTCAATATTTTGAATGAAATCTTTCCAGTAATTGATATAAGCGCTTTTATAGCGTTGTTTTAATACTCGGCTAATTCGGTATAGCTCCATTGCACTCGGTGATGAACCAGCAACGTCTGCATAGGCTTGTAACGCTTCTTCGATGAGCGGTGAGTGGGCTGATAAATCAAGTTCGCTAAAGCCTGCTGGAGTATAGATATAAGGCACTAGATAACCTATGTATCCCGATTTAAAGTTGAACAGTTGCACAAACTTATCGCCAAGTTCATTACGGATATCTACATGTGAAGCAAACTGTTTTTCGTTTACTATATGTTCATAGAGTAAGTTTTCAATACTAGATTGGTTAATCACTTTTTTAGCTAATGTCTGTAAGTTTTCATCAATGTTTTCAGGTACTAACTTTTGTTTAAAAACATCCTCAATCAACAGGTTAAATTGTGCGGTATTATCACTGTCTGTATCACCTTGCTCCTTAAGTGCAGTTAGGAAATAGGCCTTTAGCTCTTCAATGTTACCCCTTTGTTTATTAAATAATAGTTGGTAACTATTAAGTAAATTTAAGGTTTTTGCTTGCTCTTCTAAATTGATATAAACAAACAAATCATTTTCTAAGATATGTTGCATCGAAGGCAATAACACCGTTTCTAATGCACTCATATATGCATCTTGAACATGCGTTTTAATATTTGAACTGGGCATGAACGAGAGTGTGTACCAAGGATCAGGTTTTAAATACAGTGCGTAAATAGAGTGCAGAGAGTATAAGTTTGGAATATTATCCGCCATATTCTCAATATCGTATGGCGATGCTGAAACAGCTTCTTTGTAGCGTTCTAATAACGCATCTGCGCGTGTTTCACGCCAGTTTTGGTGATCAAAATCTAGTTTAAGAATGGTGAGAGTTACTGCTAATAATGCAATCCAGCTGAGTGTAAACGCAACTTGGGTAAATAATAGAGAGTTTTCTTTGCGTTTATTCACCCCCACGATTTCATGCTCATTAATGATGACATGGGAGATTAAATTTTGTGCAAACAGTGTTTGATGAACAGGGATCTGCTCATGTTGCAAGTAAGACTCGTTGCCTAATGTATAGTTGACCGTACCAGCTAACAGGTCATGCTGTTGGTGGTCCTGACCATTATGAGTAAAGTAGAATCCTCTAAACATAAGACCATCGGTTAATTGTTCACTACGGTAGATTCGTTGCAGTAGCAACCACAGGTTTTTCTTAAGTAAACCAAACTGAAAAGGCGCACTGGCGATCGATTTTCGATAATCTTGATTTAGCTGTCCTGATAGTGCGTTATTCATATTGCTGATGAGTTGGCCAATGAGGTGATCATATTCATCATCAAACCAGTTGGCATCTATACCACCATTTTGTTGATATGGACTGGTCGCACCAAATGCCTCGCCACGTTTTGCTTCATCAAATCCGGAGAAAAATTGGCAGAAGTCACTAATACTGCCCATGTTGGTTATGACATTATAAACAGGAATAGACAAACCAAAGTTTTGGTTAAAGGTGGTAATAACTGACTTCATCTCATCAGCATATTGGCTGATGCTCTCTTTAGGTTGCAGTAGTTGAGAGACTTCAGTGGTCATCAATAGGCCGTTAACTGCTTGGCGAGGACGCCACTTGTTTAAACATTGGCATAATGTTTTTAGGTACTCTGGTTGCTGGTCATCGGCGTTACTCACAGAAATAAGTATAGAGTGTTCACTGAGCCAAAAAAGGATTGGGAAGTGAATGTCATTGCCAAAGTCATCAATTTTATAGGCCTCGTAACCCATTTGAGTAATGATGCTTTTGTCTTTTTCTTGATCAGAGGTCAGCAGTAGGTAGATAGGCTGATCATAACGGCTGACGGTGCGTTTTTTAAGCTTCTGTAAACGTAACATCCTTAAGAAGTGCTGACGTAACAGTTTCTGACGTCTGTTTATTACTTCACGTTGCTGAGGTTGTTCATTTTTCGCTGCTTTAGTTTTTGATATCAGCCCATAGACGAGAAGCCCAAATAGAGCAGAGGCGGATACCTCTGTGATCAGTAGCTGAACGATCTCTTTTACTTCCGTTAAAAACCAAATTGAAGTCGTTGTTACTAGAAAAAATAACAGCGCAACAACAACAGAGATTATAATTGCATTCTTTTTACTTGCTTTAACAATAGGTTTTTTAATATCAGCAGCCATAATTAGTTCGCTTTATCCTTGTTGGTACTGTCACTGTTATTGCTTATGATGACCGCAATAATTTGGTTGTTCTTTTTATACCAACGTTTTATTTTATAAGCCTCGTCACTGTTCTCTGTTTTTATAATGACACGATAATAAGTTTTGTATGGCTCTACTTTAGGTTCATATTTTGAAATTGCTATCTGCTTAATAAATTTCTGTGCATTTGTTTGCGTAGAGAACGTTGCCAGCTGAACTAACCAGTGTGGAGCACTGTTTTCTGTGTCGTTATTGTTCGCAGAAGTTGATGTTTTGCTTAGTGGTACATGGCGCGGGATAAATTCAAGATCATCATCATTGCTGATGTAAATTATGTCGCTAACTTCCCCTGATAAGATGTAACGTTGACTGAAGTCTGCTAAATTATCAAAGTCGCGCGCTCGTTGAGCTTGGCTCTCTTGATACCAGAAAGAGGTCACACCGATAGAGGTAGCGATAAGGCAACTGAAAAACAGGGCGGTAATAACATAACGTCTTTTACGGCTTGGTTTTCGTACCTTTGGCATCTCCGTTGTAAGATGGCAATACACCGCGTTATTAACACGATACTGGCTGACAATCTGTTCAAGCTGGTGGATAAATACTTTGAGTTGATCGGATCCTGAATTACGGTATTGTCCTTTGAAACCAATATGTAAAAAGATGTAAATAACTTCTAATAGGTCGATCATCTTTTGCGGTTGTCGCACCGCTTTTTCAGCAACAGAAAAAAATAGCTCACCACCATTACGCATTCCAAACAGCTGGCTAAGTAGCGGTCTATTTTCCCAACCACATTTTTCACCCCATTCGCTATAGATAATAAACTCATCTAACACAACCGCGTAAAGGAAACATAATTTATCGATTACCGCTATTGGATAATTGAGGTCAGTCGCTTTTATTTTTATGTCGTTAATCTCTTTGATTAACAGCTCTCTAATTGTTGATAAGTTGTCTGGCTCAGGAAGCGATGAAATTTTTAATGTGGTTGCAAGTAACTCAGTACTAATATTGATGAGTTGATTTTCAGCTTTAATAAAGTGACGTAAAAACTCTTCATGGCTGCTAGAAGCATTATTCTTAGTTAGCTTTACTTGCGACTCAGTATCACCGTCATCTTTAACCTGACCGTTATCATTATCCCAAATTAGCGTATCTTCATCTAAGTGGTCCATAGAATTCGTTTACCTTAGTGCATACAGCATAATATCAAGCTCTGGAATTCTGGCATCAACATGCAATGCAATTGAATCGCGTTGAGTAAACATCTCTAACCAGACCGGATCAGTTGAGTCAATCTCAAAATAGGCAACACCTTGCATCGGTTTTAACTCACTAGGCGCGATAGGCAGTGGAGAAAGTTTGATACCAGACAGTGCATTACGTACTAAATCAACAATACGTGCGTTGCTACTGAGCTTGGCAGAAACTGGGAAGAGTTCATTTAATTCATTGCTACTTATGGTTGACTTAACGCTTAATACAAATCTTCTATTGGTAACACTGGCGGGATCTTTAATGATGGTTCTTAATAATCGACGTTTCTCAAATAGCGAGTTATCCCAAGCAAACTTAATCACAGAATCCTGTTGCACTAGTGTGAACATATTTCTTAGATTTGAGAGCAGTGGATTGAAGCTATCATACAGCTGGTGGTATTGAAGTGGTTCACAACGTTCAGGAATTGCAGGCGTCAGTGCCATCACCTGTGCTTCAAATTTTTTAAGTTCAGCATACAGTTGATGCGTTTGTAATTTGGGGTTAGCGATTGAAAGGTCTAACCATGGCATCCAGGTATTCAGAGTTTGTAACCATAAGAAGTCCTGCATTTGAGACTGCATACTTTTTTGCTGTTGGCCAACCTCAATTCTTTTTAGCAAATTCTGCGCTTTATTATTCACTAACGCATGAATTTCTTTGAGCCGCTCACACAGAAAGGTAGATGCACCGTAATGCAAACAAGCGGGGATGAAGGCGCGATCCAGAAACAGCTCTCCAGACTCATTGCTTTCAAGTATTTTTGCCACCGGGATAAGTGTAAACCCTGAGGTATCTTCACTATCGAGTTTAAGGGTTATATTCAGTTGAGCCACATCTATCTCTACACTGGCATTTTCTGAAGTCGCTGAGTCAAATACATTAATAGCTTGTGTTAGATAGCGACTTTGGTCTTTGTGATTATGGCTATAATCATTATTCCCCTGCAAAGAGATTGGCAAGGCTAAATATACAATGCTTTCAATTGTGCCCTGTGGTACTTCAATAATGATCTCATTGTTGATTTCAAAATAGGTACCATCGGGAAAAACACCTGCACAGTTTGGCAGTGCCAGTTTACCTATTTTAAGTAGGTCATGGTTGAACGACAGTTCAGTGATGCCATAAAAAGGCGAAAACCCAGCCAGCGTCTCTACATTTTTTCTAATGTAGTGTTGCGTGTATCTATCTTGCTGTTGAAAGTGCTGAGGGGAGATAAACATTCCTTCTTGCCACACTACTTTTTTAAACGCGTTCACATGATTTCCCTCTTGTTAATATCCATTAAACTTTTACCACCAACTAGAGTCTGGGGTAATAATGTCGAGTTGAGCCTTGATACCGCTAAGTGTTAATTGGATATACTGTTCTTCTTCAGTGGGTAACATTGTTACCGATTTTGATTGGCTGTTTTGGTAATCAGCAAACTCGACCAGAACAGCAATATATTGGGTGTTTTTGTTGACATCAATTTGTATTTTCTGCGTTGTATTGGGTAATACAACAGGTAAAACTTGTTTAGAAATTAGGTTTGACGCAAGTAGTTGTACATCCTGATTGTATAAATCAATAAATGGCAGTTGTGAAAACATCTGTTTATCTGTTAACTGGTACAAGCGCACAATAACTGGATTAGCCGTACTGTTTTGATATTGATTGAGGCTATCATCGGCTTTTATAGTAACGTCATATTTACTGAATACAGGGGTTGGATCAGATGAGCAACCTGCAAGTAAAAAGACCAGAAAAATAGCCAAGCGCAGGATCATTTATCCTCCCCCTGATTTTGAATATTCTCCATAAAGAGGGCTTTAAATTGTCTGCGATAGTCGCCATTATCAAGGCGGTGCTGAAAATGTTTATGGTAAATTCGCCAATATTTTTTTTCTTTATTTACGAACAATCCAGAAGGAATATACTCGCTAAATTGGTTTTCTAAATTTTTCGGAGAAAACTCATTTAAAAACTGCTCAACTGTACTCTCTAAAGCGCTAAACAGTGCTTCATGTTGCAGTTGAGGATTCTGTAAATACTGTTGATTCTTCTCGGTAAGCAGTAACAATTTATCAATAGATTCGTTTAAATGACTATTTTGGTCAGCATTTGCAGGGAAAAATTTTACTTCTTGAGTTTGCTCTGTTGCTGATTCAAAACTATCAAAATGATGTTCTTCTTTATTTGGAATCACTTTTTCTGCTTCTAGGTCTTCAAATGGGTCAGCAGAAAAGGGGTCATCACTTAATACATTTTCTGAAGAGAAGTGAGATGTACTGTTTTCATTTTCATTAATTACATTAACTTCCGGACTCTCTTCTAAAAAGTCTAAATCATCATTCATCTCTAAAGAGAAGTTATCGTTAAAGGGATCAACTTCATTGGCAATATTGTCAGTTTGTTGTTTATTATTGCCATTTAACGTACTAATTAGCATGGTATATCCTTCCACTTTTACTATGTCTCCGTCATTAAGCGGATATGCGCGATCTTTAACTAACTTTTGGCCGTTAAGTGAAATACCGTTGTTGCTACTGTCTTTAACAAAATAGCGACTGTTTTGTAAAACTATCTCGCCGTGCACTCTTGAGATTCTTTTAGACTGGTCTGGTAAAACGATATTACAAGATGTAGCACGACCAATTGTGCCACCATCTTCGGGCAGATAAACCACGCGAGAGGGTAAAACCTCTTCAGTGGGAACGGATACTAAATGAATGCTGATTGTCATTGCTTACCCTCACATTTAGCGATAGCAGAATTAAAGCTTTTTAAAAAGCCTGGGTATTGAGTGAGAAAGCGCTTGGAGAAATAAACGCCCATTGGTTTGGTTTCTACCAATATCCGAGAGAAGTAATCTGTCGGTAAAAGAGCGCGTCGTAATTCAGATTGAAAGACTAATTCGTCTTCTAGAGCAACATCAACTTCCCTCTTTTTTAATAGTTTTAATAATAGCTGCGCATCACGAGGTTGTTTAACAACATTATAGCCATTTCGTTTCAACCAAAACCACTTACTTGATCCAAATTTAGCTGAAAATTTTAGGTTAACCTTTGATAATTCATCAATTTTTGGCTCTACACCTGGGCCAAAGTACCAATTTAGTTTTTGTGCCGCAATTGAGTCTGAAATTGTTGCATATTCATCGCGCTCTGAGCTTTGTGTTGCGACAAAAAATGCATGTTTATCACCACTGCGTACTTTTAGCTGCGCATCCGACCAACTGGTCATTGTTAGTTGATAGGGCTGTCCCATTTTTCCTAATGTACATTTAACTCGGTCGAGTGCGATGCCTTGCATTTTTCCATCGATATACTCTTGGTATGGAGGCCAATTTTGGGTGGTCAGTTGCAAACGTGCAGGGCCTTTGATTTGCTGAGCCTCAACAAAAGGGGCATATACCAGCAGAGTTAATAGAAAGCTACAAATATGGGCAGTCACCTGTTTATGTGATCTCATTAATGCTTTCCTATAATTTCAGAAATTTTAAGAATAGAGATAGGCGGATAATAGTCTAACTGTTTGGCCGCATTAATATTGACGATATATGAGTATTGGCTAAGGGCTTCAATTGCTATCTCTTGAATAGGCGTTGAGCCATTTAAAATTTGTTCACTTTTGTAACCAGCAAATTGACCAACATTATAATATCGACTAACGATGCCCAGTAGGGCACCAGAGTTTCTAATGGGGGATTCACTAGCAGAGAAAGTAGGAATATCTAACTGATGAAATGTTTCAATGATGGCATCTCCTCGAGAAATAATATAAGAATCAGAGGGTAAATAAACGAGGTCGATATTGTCTTTTTTCATCTGATTAGCAATGCTTTTAACGGAGCTACTATCGGGTTTTCCTTGCTTGGTTTTAAGTGGGTATTGTTTTATCTGGATATCAAACTGCGCGCTTACCAATGAGATTTTTGTTGCGGTTACCACTGAGTTATTTTCTAATGGGTTGAATATAATACCAACGGTTTTTATATTATCCAGCTGACTAATCGCTCTTAATTGTACCTCATGCGGGACAATATGGCTCACTCCCGTAAAGTTACGACTCTCGATGTCTGATTCACTTAATAGGTGAGAGCCAACAGGATCTGCGACAATACTAAAAACGACTGGTATTGTGCTTTGCTGCCTAAATGTGGTTGGTGCCTCTATGGTGCCAAGTAACGTACGCGTCACAGTAGTACCAAAAGTATAGATAAGATCGGCATTGTATTGTGAAATATTATCTACATATTGCTGCAGTATTTTCTTGTCTCTATTGGCATTTAATATGGTAAATCGTACTTGATTGCGCTCAGAAAGATAACTGATGTAACCCTTTTCAGCATCTGTAATACCACGCCACAGCAGCATTAATACATGTTTCTCATCTAACGGCTTGGCAAAAGTAGAAGTAGAGATAAGTAGAATGAAAAATGTAATGAATATCTTCATGAAAGCGACTAAATCCTTTTAGCATCAAGTTTGGCGAAAGTATTAAAAAATAGCAATAATGCGAAGGTGCTTATGAGAAGCCCGGCACCAAATAGCATAATAGTATGTTTGTAGCTAAAAACAGTTAATGCGAGTCCTGCTAGCAAGGGGCCTGACACGTTGCCTATACGCTCACTTAGCCTAAATATGCCAATGATCTTTCCGCGCTCTATTCCCTCTTTTTCGAGCATTTCAATGACTAGTGGAATTTGTGGAGAAACTGATATGCCATGTGCAAGTCCAATGGCAATGACAATTATTAACACACCAAGTGTACCCTCGACAAAATGCATACTCAGTAAAGCGATGCTTGCTATCAAGCCTCCAACCAAAATAAAGGAGACTTTATTACGTTTTTCAATCAAGGTTGCGGCTATCGGAGAGATGATAATAATCGCCAAGCCGTAGGCCATCATAATGCGACCCGATGAGGAGCTACTTTCACCCAAAGACTGTAAGTATACGGGGCAAATATAATAAAGAAAGCCGGTGAGAATGACTTTTGCTGGAATAGCACTGAATAACGTAATCAAGGTAAAGTATTTGTTGCGCAATAATAGCTTGAAGTCTGCTAGTTTCACTGGTTTTGTTTGGCTTTTGATCGTTACTCGTTCAAAAAACAGTGCAACTATGATGATACTACTAAAAGCGAGCAGGGCTGCAAATATGAAGGTTGTTGAATAGCCAAATTTGTCAGCAAAGATCCCTCCGATTGATGCTCCACATAAAGAGCCTGAAAAAAATGCAGATAAAAAGGTTGCCATGCCTTTGGTTCGGTTACTACTATTCGTTGTGTCAGAAACATAACCTTGTGCAGCGATAAATACAATTCCGTAACCTATTGCAGTAAAGGCTCGCACCACCAGTAACATCTCTAAGGTTTGAGTAAAGGCAGTTAGCAATAAACCTACACTAGTGATCATTGCCCCTGTCATGAGTGATACACGTCGTCCGACTTTATCAGACCAATAACCTGCAAAAGGCAAAGAGATAGCCCAACATAGCATAAATAGTGAGATTGGCAGGCTGATCACTAAGTTCTCTGGTATCCACCCTGAGGTGTTTTCAAGTAGTGATACATAGCTTGGGAAAAATGCCAGTGAGGTGGCTTCTGCAAAAACTAAAATAAATAGGGGCAGGCGAATAAACTGAAAATTTTGTGAGTCTATCTGTTGGCTTATCTGTTGCGGTTTAAGTTCAATAATCGCTTTATTGGTTTTTTCTAATAATAATCCAATTTCATCCCGTGATGAAACCTTGGCAATGTGGTTAACCATGTCACGGTTGACCGTTAGAAACACTTTTTTAACCTGTCGCCATGGTGAGATAATCATAAAATTACACATAAAGAGAATAATTTCACTCACCACCAAGCACGATGCCACCAACACGGTTAGCATATCCATTAAGCGCTCTTTAAGCATGCTCAGAATAATGTTGTCATCGGTGGAGATATTTAATTCAATGCTGCCATGCTTGCCAACTTTAAATAGATTCGACTTCTGATTTTCTAGCTGCTGGTTAGGCAAAGTGTATTGGTAACTTAAGCTATCACTATGCTTGAGCGTAATTGCGGTGACCTCTTCATGGTTATTGGTGTAAAAGGAAAACTCATCTTCAATACCGTGCAGGCGGTCAATAGGAACACCTTTATCTAGCAATCTTGTTATCATTGTTGCGAGGGTATCACCGAGTAAGTTCGACTTTTGTTCAATTTTTGAAGCGTATACTTTAGAAAAACTATTCAGAGAGATTGAGGATGAAACTACGTTAGCAGTGATAGTTAAAAACATCGCTAATATAATAACTAAAAGAGGGAAATTTTTATCACGTAGTATCGCCCAGCGACTTTGCTTATCTTTTGCATAAAGCGCTTTCTGTGCATTAATAAGTTTGTTTAATGGTGCTTGTTGTGGCTCAGATAATTTTTTACCTGCATCGTTTATGCGCTTTGATATGCCGGATAAAAGGAATTTTAACGCAACAAACCCACACAGTGCGGCCAAGAATACCGTGATAACGGCATTAATTAATTGTTTGTTGAGTAGGTCATTTTTTTGCTGATTGAGCTGTTCAACGGAGTAATAGAGTTTTAATTTCCCTTCAATAATGCCAAAGGTGTTCTTTATGGTTGTTGATAACTGCCTGTCTGTACCATTAGGCCCACTGCCTGTTTGAAATAAAACCTTCCCCTGTGCAGATTCGACGGCAATAAAAGTGATGCCAGAAACGAGTTCAAACCTACGCTCAAGCAACGCTTGGATATTACTAATTGCAGCAAGTGGAAGCCCTAAACTAATCGCTTGGTTGATATCATTACTACTCTCTTCTAACACGATGTCATAGATGGAGTCTGAAGTGTAAGCTAAACGTTTTTCAAAATTTAGGTAGTTTAATGTGGTGTTTAAGCTGATAGAAAAGAGCAATACAGATAAAATAGCAAAGGAGAGTTTGCTACCAAGGCTAAAGCTAAAAAATGATGTTCTTTTATTATCTGTATTGCTCATAGTGCTGGTTATTTACTCAATGGTTAATGAAAAGCCAAGTGCTGAGTTATCAGCTTTCGCTTGAACATGGGTAATTGGCTCTTCGCGACTTAAACGACCAATACACTCTTTGGCTAGTTTGGGCAGTAGTGAGCGGTTAATAATTTGCTCAACGGCACGACCACCCGTTGTTGGATCGGTATTACGGCCAATCACGTACTGTACAAACCCTTCGTCCCATACAAAACTTGCTTGATATTGCTCTGCAAGTTTCTTTTTAATACGATTCAAAGCAATCTCAGTAATCTTAGATAGTTCATCATCATTTAATGGGTAATAAGGCACAATTGAAGTACGCCCTAAGAAGGCTGGCTTGAAATAGTGCTGCAAGTCAGGGCGGATAGTTTCCAGTAACTTATCATTGTCTATTTTATCATCAGACGCATCGCAAGCATCACAGATAGCTTGATCGGCTGCATTTGAGGTCATAATAATAATGGTGTTCTTGAAGTCGACTGTACGTCCTTCACTGTCTTTGATATGGCCTTTATCAAAAATTTGATAGAAAAGATCATGTACACCAGGGTGTGCTTTTTCCATCTCATCAAGCAGTAATACTGAATAAGGGTTACGACGAATTGCTTCCGTCAGTACACCTCCTTCGCCAAAACCAACATAACCGGCTGGTGAGCCAAGCAACATAGATATTTTATGCTCCTCTTTGAATTCAGTCATGTTAATCACGGTAAGGTCATTACTACCTCCGTAAAGTTGCTCTGCTAAGGCCATGGCTGTTTCTGTTTTACCCACACCACTTGGGCCACACATTAGAAATACACCGATTGGTTTGCGGCCATCGGTCAGTCCTGCGCGTGAGATACGAATTGATTTCGCTAACTCTTGTTTTGCAACATCTTGACCGATAACACGTTTATCAAGCTCTTGTTCTAGGGTGAGTAGTTTTGCAATTTCATCACTGAGCATGCTTCCTACCGGGATACCTGTCCAATTCGCAATAATTTGAGCGATGGTACTGTCATCAACTAATGCGTGCACAAGTGGATCTTCACCTTGAACTTGTGCAAGTTTAGCTCTCTGTTCATTTAGTTCAGTTTGCTTGCTTGCATCTACATCACCTTGATCTTGCTGATCACTTATTTCAGCTTGTAATAGTTTGATTTGATCAACCAGTTCAACCTCAATTTCCCAACGTTTAAGGTACTCACAAAGAGACTGCTCATTTTCATCAATCGTTGTTGTTAACTCGGCGATCATATCAGCACTATTAGAGAATAATGCGTCTTCTCTTTGTAATGCTACTTTTTCATTTTTTTGGTAACGAATCGTTTGCTCAAGTGTTTCGATAACTTCAGGTTTCGCACCCTGTGCTAACGCAATTCGTGCACTTGCTGTGTCTAATAAGCTGATCGCTTTATCGGGCAACTGCCTGCTTGGTAGGTAACGAATCGACAAATTAACGGCAGCTTCAATGGCTGATTCAGTGATAAGTGCGCCATGATGCTCTTGTAATGATGCTGCAATCCCACGTAACATCTGCATTGCATCTTCTGCATTAGGCTCTTCAATGGTGACTACTTGAAAACGACGTGTTAATGCAGGGTCTTTTTCAAAGTATTTTTTGTATTCAGCCCAAGTGGTTGCGGCAATGGTTTTGAATTCACCACGCGCTAATGCAGGTTTTAATAAGTTAGCCGCATCATTTTGTCCCGCTGCGCCACCGGCCCCAATTAAGGTATGTGCTTCATCGATAAATACGATGATAGGAAATTCTGCATTTTTCACTTCGTTGATAACATCTTTTAAGCGATTTTCAAATTCACCTTTAACGCTAGCACCTGCTTGCAGCAAACCAAGGTCAAGAGAGTGAATTTGTACACCTTGCAGTGCACTTGGTACTTCATTTGCTGCGATGCGTAGTGCCAGGCCTTCAACAACGGCTGTTTTACCAACGCCTGGCTCACCCACCATAATTGGATTGTTTTGGCGCTTACGGCACAAGATATCAATCGCTTTACGCACTTCTGCATTACGTCCGGAAATGGGGTCAATTTTTCCATCTAACGCTTGTTGTGTAAGATTGGTGGTATATTTGCTGAGTGCGTCATTACCAGAAGGTGTTGTATCTGCAGCAGCACCGGGAGTTTGAGATTTTGCTCTGGCAATGGCTGTTTTAGATATCAAACCTTGTAGTGACTCTAAGGATATGTTTTTGAGTGAATCTAGTTGATGCGTTGAGACTCCCATTACATTCTGTTGTAGCAAGGCTAAAATCAGGTGCAGACTAACAATCTCACCATGCCCGTAGTTCACCGACGCTAGCATCCAAGCATCTTTGATTAGCTCAGTAAGTGGCGCACTGAGTGTTGGGTGGCCCTCACTGCCTTTAGGCAAGCTTGTTATCTTAGCAGTTAGTTCATTGACCAAGGCTTCCTGTGATATTTTTTGGGAGTCAAACAAGGTGGCCAATTTACTATCGTTTTGAGAAATCAGCTGCAGCAGCCAATGCTCAACTTCAATAGCTGGAACACCTTGATTCATTGCGGCACCTGCCGATACTTCTAGGGCCTGTTTTAGCTCACTGGAGAGCTTACCAATTAAATTGGTGAGAGTTACTTGAGTCATATTTTTCCTTGTACCTCATTAAGCTGAACGACGTTATAGTGAATGGTTGTGAATTGATTACTTAGTTCATTAATATTTTGACCATCTCTTCTGGTCTTCTCTGTGGTGCAAGGCAGTCTACTTCACCTAATCGAGCCGCCTCTGTTGGGTTGCTTGAAAGTGTTGGTTGTAATAGATAACCTCGCTTTACATTGATATAAATTGAAATAGGGGTTGCATCACGAATATAGTGATGTACCAAGTTATGAATCTCTGGCGCTAACTGCTGATCCTGTTTAATTTCATTAAATTGTGCACGACTGTTTGGTAACAGATAAATAGACAGGTGGCTAAACTGTGCTTCACAATACTTGCCTAATAGAAAACCTTGTCCCAGTTGGTTGTTAAATCCGCCACTAGAGCCGATACGGGTTAAAGAGTCTGGCGCTAGAAGCTTAGTTTCTGTCGCAGTACAGCTAACTTGAATCGTGTAAGAGAAATAATCGTTGAGCATCTGTTGCATCGTACCTAAGTGTCTAGACTTATGCCCTAATAATGGCAAGTACTGCAAATAATGCTGATGCTGTTCTTTAAGTGAAGCTAAATGTCGGATTAGTGCAACTTTATCTGGCGCATTTTCATGCTCTAAAAGCAACCATGTTTGGTTTTTCGCTTTGTTAACTAATTCGAAGTGACGCTGGTTAAATACATCTAAAAACTCTTTTAGCGCGTGATCTTCTTGATGAAGGCTTGCTAATAACTGTTCATAAATATAATTGGGAATAACCCCTTTTACCCCAGACAGTGCCTGCACAGCCAAACGCATTTTAGCTTGATTATTTTTCAGAGAAAAATGCTCTATTGGACTGGCGGTACCCGTAGGCATCACTTCTGCGCTGAGCGCAACTTTTATAGGGTGGACATTTTCCCGATTAAAAGCTGATAGCAAACGCATTGCTTGGTCAAAGTCATAGCGCTCTGGGTGCTGAGATAAGTCTTGAATAAAGTCCATTAGCTAGCAACCTGAAAGTCGTGGCTATAAGTTATAAACATAACTGGCTACCGTGAATTTTTGGGTATTGCTTAGCGATGCCATCATGACCATAAATGCGAATGGTGAGTCTGATGTAACGATCAAAGCTACAAAACTGCTGAAAAAATCGATTTAATACTTCAGAAAATGCTTGGTAGGGGCCTCTCGTATCCAGTGTGATCTCAATTTCAGTACCCGGTGAAAACATGTTTTTGCCTGAGATGCGCACAGCAGAGACTTGTGATTTAAAATGTACATCGCGAATCATGTCGATATCAGACGCATCAATTAAATTTCGACTACATAACTTAAGCATCTGTTTCAGATCGAGTGTTGCTGTTGGAGATTGTAATAGTGATGAAAAGTTACCATTTAATAAACCGATAAATTGCCAATGTAGATGTTGACTTTGTTCACTTTCAATCGGTGCAGAGGGGGGCATAATTGCCATGAAATCAGCTGGTAGGTCGATGCTTTCTAAGCATTCAAAGTTACCTTCTACCACGCTCGCTTGCTTCCCGTTAGAGCAGAGCAGGCGTGTGCCATATAACTTATTAAAGTCGCTATTAATATTTTTTGAAAGACTCACAACGAGTTGCAGATCACCATTAATGTCACGTTTGCTTTGCCAATAATCGTTATCTGCATTTTGAGAGTATTTATCTCGAAATAGTGGGGTAAGTTTAGTTTCACCGTGCGCAGTTATCTCATAAACTTCATTGATATTAACGACTTCAATGGTTGAGCTTGCATGTGAGTCTGCGTTAACAGGCGCACTCAATTTACGATTATCATAACTAATCGGTTCGCCTGTTTGTTCAAAAAGGTTGATAGCAGGCACAACATTTAGTTTAAACACTCCTTTATCGAATAAGCGGATGAACTCGGGGGGCAGGGAGTCCATAAACAGATTAATGACAACGTCAGAGCTATCAAGTTGTTTGCAGTAATCACCCAAATCGTTGATGCGGAAAAATTGGCGTTTCTCTTTGAAGAAAAAGAATTCATTGAGTAGCTGGTAGCCAGAAAATTGGTTGCCATGCTCTGGTAAGAATTTGAATGCCAAATCACTGATGCGATTTTGAAATTGCTCTGTGTTAATGGAGATATGTTGTTCACAGTTGTGGTCTGAAACAGAGATTGCTAAAAGGTTACTCAGTAGTAACTCAACAAGGGAATCTGCACTTTTTTCGAAACCTTGCACAAAAAAATCAAAATTACCGAGTGTGAGTTGACTAAACAATACTTCGGGATCACCCGTGCTTAGTGTTATCTGAATAACAGCGGCTGCTTGACCTGTATTTTTAGGGCGATTAAAAGAGAAGGGGGCACTTAGGGCTTGGATATCTTTAATAATATAAGGTTCAATCACCAGCTCATCAACCGTTGTAAACAAGCATTCGGTTTGTTTTGCATTACCAATAAATTGACTCGCTTTAGGTAGTACAGTTTTTTCAGGAATCGTTCCATCTTCGACAAGTTGTAAATACGCGACACTTGGAACAGCTTGCATATAAGATGGATAAAGCACACTCAGTAGTCCATCAATAACCTCGGGTAATTGATCACTTAATTGTTTTTCAAGATTTGCATTAAGCAGGGCAACACCATCAAGCAAACGTGCCATGCTTGGGTCTTCTATTTTACCTTGGTTTATATTTAATCGTTCTGCATGCTCTGGGAACTTTGTTGCAAATTTCCCTAAAGAGCGTCTAGCAAAGGTAAGCTCTTGCTCATAATAGCGAAGTAACGTGGGGTCAGTCATAGCTATCCTCATCTAAAGTAATACTTAGGTCGCTTGGCGCGATTATTAAGTCCGCAACAGTGAGCCCTTGTTGAAAATAATGAAACAATGTGGAATTAGTCATAGCTATCCTCATCTAAAGTAATACTGAGGTCGCTTGGCGCGATTAT
>Ga0105356_10000567_pt1 | contig 35060 bp, 31 predicted proteins | sample GOMGulsemesocosm_3_FD_83502 | JGI IMG/M metagenome (GOLD analysis project Ga0105356, IMG submission 83502) | Methane-oxidizing microbial communities from mesocosms in the Gulf of Mexico - GOM9D Gulf of Mexico | ecosystem: Environmental > Aquatic > Marine > Cold seeps | place: Gulf of Mexico...
GATGCTGAACCTCCTATGGATCTCAATAATATAAAAAGCGTTCATATTTTAAGAACATTAGCAAGTACCAATAGATATGGTAGCCTAGGTGCAGGAGGCGTAATCGTTGTACAAACAAGATATGGCTCATTTGATGCTATTGAAGCCAAACGTAAAAAAATCACAGAACAATACACCAATAAAAACGTGTATGCTAATGATGCCACTTCTGTTAATACTAAAGAACTATATACGAACTCCTATACATCCACGCTTGAAGAAATTAATAATAAGCAAAAAGCATTTGCCTATTACAACCAGATCCTAAAAACCCAAATTGAGGATTATAGTACGCATATTAGTATTGCTCAAAAGTTTATGTCCTATTATAATGACACAAATTTAACGCGACAAATATTAAATGATTTAAGCCTTAAGTATCCTAAAAACACAGAGATTTTAAAAGCGATCGCCTTCCAATTTCAAGCCCTTGGATTAAAAAAGGAATCGATTAAAACCTATGAAAGTATTTTTAAGCTACGACCAAAATATGCGCAATCTTATCGTGATCTAGCCAATGCATATGTGGAAAATAACCAGTATAAAAAAGCATGGCGCTTGTATTTGAGCTATATCATGCAAGGCAATGATGTCAGTGATGAAGGCATTGGAAGGATCCTCTACAATGAAATGGAATTCCTGTATTATAATCGGCGACAACAAACAGTTATCAAAGAAAAATTCATCCCCAAAAGTGATAATCTATTTGATTTCAGAAACGATGTACGCCTTGTGTTTGAATGGAATACTTCAGAAGCCGAATTTGATCTGGAATTTGTAAATGCCGATAAACGTATCTATGTGTTTGAACATAGTTTGGCTGCAAACCAAGAGCTAATTACCAGCGAAAAAAAGAAAGGTTACTCGAGTAAAGAATTCAAAATTGATGACATTGGCATTGGAGAATGGCTCGTAAACATCACATACAAAGGCAACAAAAAACCAGAACCTACGTATTTTAAGGTGACAAAATATTTGCATTGGGGCAAATCAAATCAAACCCAAGAGGTCTCGGTTTATAAGTTCGAATCTGAGCGTAACAAAATACAACTCATGCAACTCAATAAAGAAATGCTTATAACAGCCAATTGATTAAGAGATGAAGCCTCTATTTAAGTGGTGTTTAACAAATTCATTTTAAGTTAATTTATCATGTGTTAAAATTTTCTTAACATCACTATTGTAGGGTTTTAATGTCTATTTTTATAAGCACTAAAACCAACCACATGAAACTAACTAAGCACATTTTTGCCATGGTACTCTGTACCTTCATGGCAAGCTCCTCATTTGCACAAGATTATTTTTTCAAAGACAAAGCCCCTTTTAATTCTAGTATTCCTTCACCAGAAGCCTTTCTAGGCTATCCAATTGGTGATCAGCATACCAGGCATGATCAAATTGTGGCTTATTTAACGAAACTTGCTGAACTTTCAGACAGAGCTACAATAACAACTTATGGAGCAACACATGAGCGTCGCAAACTAGTAATGCTAACCGTCTCTACACCAGAAAACTTAAACAATCTGGAGGCTATAAAAGCGCAACATTTAAAATTTGTTGACCCTAGCTTGAATCCAACCAATTACGATGAAGTTCCTGTTTTTATTAATTTGGGATATAATGTTCATGGTAATGAGCCTTCCAGTTCGGAAGCGGCACTACTCACAGCTTATACCTTAGTGGCATCAAATAGTCCTGAAGTTAAAAATTACATTGAAAATGCAGTTATATTTATAGATCCAACTATCAATCCTGATGGTCGTGATCGTCATACCCAGTGGGCAAATCAATTTAAAGCAAATTCATTAGTTTCTGATGGCTCCGATGCTGAGCATAATGAAGCTTGGCCCCGAGGTAGAACCAATCATTATTGGTTTGATTTAAATAGAGATTGGTTATTGGCAGTACACCCTGAAAGTCAAGGTAAATTAGATTGGTATCACGAGTGGTATCCTAATGTGGTTACTGATTTTCATGAAATGGGAACCAATAGTAATCACTTTTTTGAACCGATGAAGCCTATAGGATCAGCAGACCCAATTATGCCTAAAGAGAATTATGAAGATTTAAACAATCTATTTGCTCCTTATTTTTCAAGTGCACTAGATAATATTGGTTCTTTTTATTATACCAAAGAATCGTTTGACGGTACCTATCCCGGTTATGGTTCATCATATCCAGATTTGCAAGGTGGATTAGCCTTATTGTTTGAACAAGCGAGTTCCAGAGGGCATCTTCAAGATACCGATTACGGAACAATTTCATTTCCTTTTACCATTCGCAATCAATATACATCAGGAATTGCTACAGTAAAAGCAGCGGTTGAAAACAAAGCTTATTTAAGAGAGTATCAACAACGATTCTTTAAAACGGCAATGACCAAAAAAGCCAAAACAGGATTTAGTGCCTATGAATTTGGTGATGCTTATGATATGAATAGAAACAAGGCTTTTATTGATAAACTGCTGATACATAAAATTAAGGTTTATAAAAAAGGAGACAAATATGTTGTGCCATTAAAACAACCACAACATCGTATGGTTCAAACTATGTTTGAAACGTACAACACTTATCGCGATAGTGTCTTTTATGATGCATCAGCTTGGAGTGTTGCCAACTTTTTTAACATGAAGTATAAAGGCTTAAAATCGGCACCATTGGGAGACGAAATCACCTCTACCAAAGATTTAGTAAAGGTGGCTAAAGTACAGCCCTCCAATTATGCCTATATTATTGATTGGGATGATTACAATACTCCTGCTGCATTATATTACATGCAATCTAAAGGATTAACTGTAGCCTCAGCTTTCAAACCTTTTTCTATTAAAACCAGCGGTGGAAATAAAAATTTCAATTATGGAAGTTTAATGGTTCCTGTGAGCAAACAAAAAAAATCTAGTGAAGAAGTTTATAAAATCATAGCAGCCGCACAAACCAAGTACAATGTCCCAATGTATACTACTAACAGTGGTTATAGCATAAAAGGCATTGATTTAGGAAGTAATAATTTTAGAGCATTAACTAAGCCAAAAGCAGCACTTTTAATTGGAGACGGCGTGAGCTCTTTAGAAGCTGGGGAAGTATGGCATTTATTAGATACAAGAATGCATGTCCCTATTACTAAAATACAAATGCGCAGTTTTAACCGAGCTAAATTAGACAAGTACAATACTTTGGTTATGGTGTCTGGAAGTTATTCTCAATTAGATTCTATTCAACAACAGAAATTAAAACAATGGGCATCTAAAGGGAATACCTTAATCACTATTGCGGGAGCATCTAAATGGGCAATCGATAAAAAATTAGTTAAAGAAAGCCTTACAAAAAAACCGAAAGACAAAGACAAAGACAAAGACAAAGACAAAGACAAAGACAAAGACAAAGCTAAAAAATTAGAAACAGTTGATAGAAAACCATATGTTGATGCTTCTGAAAATTTAGGAAGAGAACGTGTTGGAGGCGCCATTTTTGAGGTAGATCTGGATATTACGCATCCACTTGGTTTTGGATATAGATCGTCGTCATTACCAGTTTACAAAAATAATATGGTATTTATTGCCCCTAGCAAAAGTGAGTATTCTACAGTAGCAAAATACACAAAGAATCCACATATTGATGGTTTCATATCTAAGGACAATCTCAATATTTATTTAAAGCCATCAGCCTCTTTAATTGTTAGTCCCCTTGGTAGAGGCCGAGCAATAATGTTTGCTGACAACCCTAATTTTAGAGGAGCTTGGTATGGTACCAATAGATTATTTTTAAATGCTTTATTTTTAGGAAACAAAATTTCAGTTCCTAAAAAACGTAACTAACACAACCAATATTATGACAAAAAAACTAACCATTTTATTTTCGTTTTTATTTGTATTAAACGGAATTGCACAAGATAATTATCTTGGAGACGGCCCACATTCACAACTCATCATTCGTGGTGTCACATTAATAAATGGAGATGGATCTCCGCCGAGAGGCCCCATGGATATTATTGTTGAAAACAATAAAATTGTGAACATGCAAATTGTTGGATACGATGGTGTCCCAATTGATGAATCTAAACGACCAAAACTAAAAGCTGGCGGAAAAGAATTAGATGCTAACGGCATGTATTTATTACCTGGATTTATAGACATGCATACGCATGTTGGTGGAGAGGCTCAAGGTGCAAATTCTGAATATGTATTTAAGCTTTGGATGGCTCATGGAATAACTACTATTAGAGAAGTAGGTGGACGAGGTTTAGACTGGTCTATGGACATGAAAAAGAAGAGTAATAGTCATAAAATCGTTGCTCCACGTATTTTCACCAACACCTTTTTTGGACAAGGAAGCAAAAAACCTATAAGCACTCCTGAAATGGCACGTGAATGGGTACGTCAAAATGCCAAAGGAGGTGCAGACGGAATTAAATTCTTTGGAGCAGAACCTAAAATTATGACTGCTGCTATTGATGAAAACAAAAAATTAGGTCTTAGGTCTACTGCACATCATGCACAGCTTAGTGTTGCGAGATGGAATGTACTACATTCAGCAAGAGCAGGAATGACATCTATGGAACATTGGTATGGTTTACCAGAAGCATTATTTAATGACAGAACTGTTCAGCACTATCCATTAGATTATAATTATCAAAATGAACAACATCGTTTTGAACAGGCTGGAAGACTATGGAAACAAGCTGCAAAACCATACTCTGAGCATTGGAACAATGTAATGAATGAATTATTAGAATTAGATTTCACATTAGACCCGACATTTAATATTTATGAAGCAAGCAGAGATCTTCAACGTGCACGTCGCGCAGAATGGCATGAAGATTATACCTTGCCTTCGCTTTGGAAATTTTATGAGCCCAGCAAAATTAGCCATGGAAGTTATTGGCATTATTGGGGAACCGAACAAGAAGTTGAATGGAAAAACAATTACAAGCTTTGGATGACCTTTATCAACGAATATAAAAACAGGGGTGGTCGAGTTACCGTGGGAACCGATTCTGGGTTTATTTATCAGCTTTATGGTTTTGCTTATCCAAGAGAACTTGAATTATTACGCGAAGCAGGATTTCATCCTTTAGAAGTGATTAGAGCAGCAACTTTAAATGGTGCAGAAGCTTTAGGTTGGGATGATAAAATTGGTTCTGTTCAAATTGGTAAACTTGCAGATTTCGTTATTGTTGAAGAAAATCCTTTAATGAATTTAAAAGTACTCTATGGAACGGGAGCCATTAAACTAACTGAGGATAATGAAGTGGTTCGTGTTGGTGGTGTAAAATACACCATTAAAGATGGTGTCATTTATGATGCAAAGCGTTTGTTAGCAGATGTAAAAGCAATGGTTGATAAAGAAAAAGCTAAAACCAACTGGGAACTAAAACAACCAGGAATTAAAAACTAGCTTTAACTATAGGGTTATTTTCTATAACATCAGACAGTACAATCTGTGTTTTAGTTTCACCATAAGTTATAAGCTGATCTATAAATTGTTCTAGATGTTGTTGGTTTTTCAAAACAACTTCTAGAACAATATTTTCATTACCCGTTATTCTATAACAATTTAAAACTTCATCAAAGGTTTTTACCTTTTCTAGAAAGGGCTTTAATCGCCCCATGAAAGCACGTAACGTGATTATTGCTTTTAATTGATGCCCTGTTTCAAAATAGGAGAGTTTAGCATGATATCCCTTAATTAGGCCGGCATCCTCCATTTTACGAATTCGCTCAGCAACAGCAGGTGATGAGACTCCGACTTTCCTAGATATTTCGGTATTTGTTTGTCTCGAATTTTGTTGCAAAAGTTCCAATATTTTCCAATTAAGCGCGTCTACTTTCATTTTAAAAGAATATAATGTAAATATATTAAATTTTAAACCATTTTAACTTATTAACATTAATATTGAAATCAAAAATTATAAATTTCGAGCTAATTTTGTAGTGCTAAGAAAGAAAAACATGTTATACACCACTCCATCAAACGCCGCGGAGTCGCCCCTTTATAAAAAGGCGATAGAAATATTTTGGCTTTCACAAAAAATATCGAGGTATTTAAGTCATGATTTAACACCATTACACAGGGATGGCTCAGAAGACAGAAACATTTACTTCTCTGGAGATATAGTCCAACAATCTGAATCGTTAGCTCCTGAAATTGTAAAAGCTGAACTTGAAATTCAATCAGAAAACAGGCATAAACATGCCGAAATTTTGAAGCAGCTTACAAAAAGATTATACAAAAATTGTAAACGTTTAGAACACTGCAATAGTAATGGTAGAGATTTCTTGCCTATTTTAAGAAAGGAGCTTAAAAAGTTCAGCAAGTTACAACGCAAATGGATGTTGACGTTATAATAATATTTTGAGAATTCTTTAAGGATTAAAATCTAGCTACAGACCTTACAATCGTCCTTGTCTTGAACCTCACCTACAAGTACGCCTTTGTCATTTATTTTAAAATCACAACAGTCCACAAAACCCTGAGCGATCATTTTTCTGGCGCGTTGAATTCTAGATTTTGTTGTTGGTAATTGTAGTTTAAGCTGCCTTGCAACTTCAGCTTGCTTTATACCTTTTATATCGGAAAGAAATAATGGGTCTCTATACTTTTTAGGGAGCCCTTTTAAAATGCCTCGTAAACAATCTTTCTCATCATGCTCAAGAGGGTATTCTTCAAAAACAGTATCTTTTTCGACATATTCAACGGATTTTGAATGTCCTCTGAAATAATCTAAAACCGTATAATTAGCAATAGAAAACACCCAAGACTTGAGTTTATCCTGATGCTTGAGCGTATGTATCTTTGTGTGAATTTTTATAAAAGTATCCTGAAGTAAATCCTTAGTAATTTGTTCATCCTTTATTCGGGATTGAATAAATTGCTTTACATCTTGATTATATGTGGTCCAAATGTGCTGTGTGGTCATATTACAAATTTTAGTGCAAATACAAATCTCTAGGAGTTATATATTTGCACTTAATTAGTCAATAATTTCAATTAACAATTACAACCATTACAATTACAATTATCGCAAGAGCAGGTTTGACATTGTCCATTTTTACAACTTTCACAAGTACAAGTACAATCTTTATTTTTCATTTTTTCATCTTTTTAGTTACACCTATAAGACGTAAAATCATTTAAAAAGATGCATTTAAGTTCATGAAAAAAGCAAAAAATATTCTGTGATGCAATCTAAAGACGCTTCGACAAACTTAGGATAAGCGACTCATGAATGTTTTGCTTGGCAAAACATAGTTCGCTGCTTACATATTTCGTCTATACTGCCCTCCTACTTCGAATAAAGCAGATGTAATCTCACCTAATGAACAATGCTTGCACACTTCCATAAGAGCTTCAAAAATATTTTCGTTTTGTATAGCTCTATGTTGTAAATCTTTTAATAAAGCTTCTGTTTCACTTGCTTTATGAAGACTCTCCAATGTATTAATTTGATATTGCTTTTCCTCTTCAGTTGCTCTAATTACTTCTGCAGGAATAACTGTTGGAGACCCCTTACTGCTTAAAAAGGTGTTGACTCCAATAATTGGAAACTCTCCTGTATGTTTTAAAGTTTCATAATATAAACTTTCCTCTTGAATCTTAGAACGTTGGTACATGGTTTCCATAGCTCCAAGAACCCCTCCACGCTCAGTAATACGATCGAACTCATCAAGTACAGCGTCTTCTACCAAATCGGTTAATTCTTCAATTATAAAGGAGCCTTGAATTGGATTTTCATTCTTAGTTAATCCTAACTCTTTATTTATTATTAACTGAATTGCCATAGCACGACGTACAGAGTTCTCAGTTGGCGTAGTTATTGCTTCATCATAAGCATTTGTATGCAATGAATTACAATTATCGTAAATAGCGTATAAGGCCTGAAGCGTTGTACGAATATCATTAAAGTCAATTTCTTGTGCATGCAGACTGCGTCCTGATGTTTGAATATGATATTTCAACATTTGCGCTCTTGGATTAGCATTGTATTTATGCTTCATCGCTTTCGCCCATATTTTACGTGCTACGCGTCCAATAACTGCATATTCTGGATCAATACCATTAGAGAAGAAAAAGGATAAATTTGGTCCAAATTTATTTATATCCATTCCTCTGGAAAGGTAATACTCTACATATGTAAAACCATTCGCCAATGTCAATGCTAATTGTGTAATTGGATTGGCACCAGCTTCAGCAATATGATATCCGGAAATAGATACTGAATAGAAATTACGCACATTATTATCAATAAAATATTCCTGAACATCACCCATTAATCGCAATGCAAATTCCGTAGAAAATATACATGTATTTTGTGCCTGATCTTCTTTTAAAATATCTGCTTGTACCGTACCTCTAACTTGAGCTATCGTTTTAACTTTTATTTCTTCATAAACATCACGTGGTAAAACTTGATCTCCAGTCACACCTAAAAGCATCAATCCTAAACCGTCATTTCCTTGCGGCAAATCACCATTATATTTTGGGCGTTCTTTGCCTTTATATAACTTCTCAATTTTAACTTCAACGTCTTTTTCGAGGCCATTCTTCTTTATATAAATCTCACATTGCTGGTCAATGGCTGCATTCATAAAAAATCCAAGCAACATAGGTGCTGGACCATTAATAGTCATACTTACAGAAGTCATAACATCTGCTAAATTGAATCCAGAATACAATTTTTTCGCATCGTCCAAACAGCAAATACTCACACCTGCATTTCCAATTTTACCATATATATCTGGACGTAGATCGGGATCGTTACCATACAAGGTCACACTATCAAAAGCCGTTGACAATCGTTTAGCAGGTAATCCCATACTAACATAATGGAAACGTCTATTAGTTCTCTCTGGACCTCCTTCTCCAGCAAACATACGTGTAGGATCTTCTCCCGTACGTTTAAACGGATATAAACCAGATGTATATGGAAATTCTCCAGGAACATTTTCTTGCAAACACCATTTTAATATATCACCCCATGCTTGATATTTTGGCATAGCCACTTTAGGTATTTGTGTATGGGATAGAGATTCAGTATGGGTTTCTATCTTAATTTCTTTATCTCGTACTTTGAAGGCATAAATTGGATCCTTGTAGGTTTTAACTTTTTCAGACCAACCCGTTATTACTTCCCAATTATATGGATCAAGATTAAGTTTTACTCTATCAAACTCTCCAATTAGAAGCTTTATAAAATCATTATTTTCAGAATTAGAATGAATAGATTCTAATGCAATTCCAGATTTATCTAATTCTGGAACCGTTTCTATAACGGACTCAAGGGTTTTATAAATTCCATAAAGGCGCTGAGCCACTTCTACTTGCTTAGTTCCAGTAACGTCATAGGCTCGATTACTTTCTGCTATTTCAGATAAATAACGTGTTCTAGCTGGAGGTATAACAAAGATTTTTTCGCTCATTTCCTTAGAAATCTCAAATGTAGATTTCAGTTTAGCATCTGTTTTTTCATCAACCTTATCCATAATCGCTTTGTAAAGCGTATTCATTCCAGGATCGTTGAATTGAGATGCAATTGTTCCATATACAGGTAACTCCTCCTGGGGAATATCCCATAAGTTATTGTTACGCATATATTGCTTTTTCACATCTCGTAGTGCATCTTTAGCGCCACGCTTATCGAACTTATTAATTGCCACCAAATCGGCAAAATCGAGCATGTCAATCTTTTCTAATTGTGTTGCGGCTCCAAATTCTGGTGTCATTACATATAAAGACACATTACTATGTTCAATAATTTCAGTATCACTTTGTCCAATTCCAGAGGTTTCGAGAATAATTAAATCATATGCTGCAGCCTTTAATACTTCAACAGCATCATTTACATGTTTGGATAATGCCAAATTTGATTGACGTGTTGCCAAACTACGCATATACACTCTAGAATTATTTATAGCATTCATTCGAATACGATCTCCTAAGAGTGCTCCTCCTGTTTTGCGTTTTGAAGGATCTACAGAAATAATTCCAATTGTTTTTTCAGGAAAATCAACTAAAAATCGTCGTACCAATTCATCAACTAAACTACTTTTTCCTGATCCTCCAGTACCTGTAATACCTAAAACTGGAGTTGTTGAAGTTTCATTTTTTTTATGAATTAATTCTATAGTCTCTTTGGCTATTTCTGGAAAGTTCTCTGCTGAAGATATCACTCTCGCTATAGCTTTTATATTTTTATCAGAAAGTAAATCAACTTCACCATTTAAGGAATCTCCAATGGCAAAATCTGATTGTTCTACTAAATCATTGATCATTCCTTGCAGTCCCATTTCACGACCATCATCTGGTGAATAAATTCGTGAAATACCATAATCCATTAATTCCTTGATTTCAGATGGTAAAATCACACCTCCTCCACCTCCAAATATTTTTATATGCTCACCGCCTTTTTCTTTCAACAGGTCAAACATATACTTAAAATACTCGTTATGCCCACCTTGATAAGAGGTAAGGCAAATTGCATTTGCATCTTCCTGTATTGCAGTATTAACCACCTCTTCCACGCTTCTATCGTGACCAAGATGAATTACCTCTACTCCAGTAGATTGAATAATACGACGCATTATATTAATCGCGGCATCATGTCCATCAAATAGAGATGCGGCTGTTACTATACGTACTTTATATTTTGGTTTATATGCTACAATTTGTTCCATTAATAAAAAAGTGGGTTTTTAAGAGCTGCAATTTACGGAATTTTCATTTTTTTTCATCAATTCCAAAGAATTGTTTAACACAATTAAATTTCTTTCGTCTTTAAACATAGTCCATAAATAATAATTAAAAATAAATGTGACTTTTCAAACCATACAGTGTCAAAACTATATAGTACACAAAAATGAATCCTAGGTTCATTAAAATTATATACGTCATCTCAACTTTGAGTTAACTTATATCATATCCATTGGAAATTTTCAAAACAGTTAAATTAAATTATGTATTTATGAAACAACAATTATTTTTATGCTTATACCTAATCGCTGGTATAGGTTTCGCACAAGCACAAGGACTACCATCAAATCCAGAACCAGGAAAATGCTACGTGAAGTGCATCACAAAAGATGAGTTTAGGGACATTGAAGAAACAATTCAAATAGCTCCAGCATACACCACCTTAGAAGTCATCCCTGCTGTTTATAAAACCATTGAAGAACGCGTATTAGTAAAGGAAGCAACTAAAAAACTTATATACGTTCCTGCAGTTTATGAAACCATTGAAGTGTCATATGTTAAAAGAGCAGCTGGCACCAAATTAAATGTAATTCCCGCTAATTTTGGTAAAGACTCCCGAATATTGGAAGTATATCCAAAAACTTCAGGTTGGGAATACAAGCATCTTGAAGGCTGTAGTTCTGCCAACAAACAAGCCTGTGCTGTTGCTTGTTTTATTGAATATCCGGCCCAATATAGAACGGTCAACATCTCTACCTTAGCAAATCCAGCAAGCACAAACAGTACCCCAGTACAACAACAAAATACCACGTACAAAAAACGTATTATTAAAACTCCAGCACGAATGGAAACTGTTGAAGTCCCTGCTGAACACAAAACTATTAAACGTCAGATCATTGCAAGCGCTGCCACGACAAGAAGTATTCCCGTTTCCGGAAAATCGGAAACAGTTAGAAAAACAATTCTTTCTAAAAAAGGAGGTATTGAAACTTGGGAGTCCATTGATTGTGGGTTATTAGATGCTAATTTACTGCCAATTCTCTACGAATATAACAGTGCACGTTTAACTGCTGACTCTAAAAGGATAATTGATGAAAAACTAATGCCTTTACTTAATGGAAAGCCTGTAAATATTGAACTCATGTCTCATACAGATTCTCGAGGTGACGACGATTATAATTTATCATTATCACAACAACGTGCTAACTCTGTAGTAAACTACTTAGTATCTAAAGGCATTTCAAGAAGTCGCTTATCTGCAAAGGGGTATGGCGAAAGCAGATTAATTAATCGTTGCTCAAATGGAGTTAAATGTTCGGCTGACGATCACCATAAAAATAGAAGGACAGAATTTAGGGTATTAAGCAACTAGCTTCTCTGGTTGGTTAGTAATAGTTGCTTATTAAAATGCTCTCTTTTTGGAGAGCATTTTTCCTTTATAGTATTCAAATACTTTTAATAACCATTCTATAGCTCTTTTCTTGTAATCGTATATTGAAGATAATCACAAACTTTCCTATCTACGCCTATCCCATAGTTATCTCGTAAATCAGATTGCATCAAATCAAAATATTTATAATGAATCTGCCAGTCATGCTCTTGAATATCCTTATAAACTGGATCAATAACAATTGGAATTTTCAAGAGTAAGGATAATTTATATTTTAACGCATTCAAGGTGACGTTATCCGCCTGTATTTGAGAGTCCCCAATTAAATATTTAGAGGTATCACTACCCCAATTTATTTGATTCGTCTCCCAAAAACGTGGATTATCTAGAGTCATTACAATCGCATCTCCCTTAATAACGGCAGTATTTAGGATTAAGTCAAAAGACTTGAAAATTGTTTGAGACATATTTTCAAATACAGTTCTTCCTTTTTTGAAATACATGTGATAATACTTGTTCAACTCTGGATCAATTACTATTTGGGCTTTATTTACTTTAAAAACATAAGCAAATATATCTTGAAGGTCCCCTTTAACTTCCACATAGGAGTCATTATGAATAACTTGAATCTCAAAAACTTCATCATGAGATAATTCAAGAAATTCAAAATCCTTTTTAGGGTGATAAACAATTTCAGCAACTGATTCCAACCTTCTTTCAACCTTAAACATTTTCTTAAACTGGATGCGTCTTGTATTTTGATTTAAAAAATTGGTAAGGTGGTAAGTTTTCAATTCAGCAGGGTGCCCTTTCCAAAGCACATCTCCATTTGCATTTAATAGCACACCATGAGGCAGACTTGTAATATTATATTTCTCAAAAGATTCTCCTTCAAAATCGATAGCTACAGCCAAATCAGTCTTATGCTTTTCCAAGAACTTTTTTACAACCTCTGGGTTTTCTTTGGATAGAGAAATAACATAAAAATTGTCAGGATACTGTTTTTGTAATACACTCAGGTATTTTGAGGCATTTATACAAGGTCCACACCAAGTGGCCCAAAATTCAACAAAAAATAAAGCATTACTAGACTGTTTTGCCTTTTCAGACGGCTGTACGAGTTCGGCTAGCCTTATTTGTCCATTAAATACTATTGGAAATAAAAAGCACATTATGTAAAATGAACTATTTTTTATCTTCATTTTGAAATTTAATTTTACAGAATTAACATACAAAATGTATAATAGCAAATACCATGCAAAAATAGTCTATAAATTAAAACACCAAAACATTTACAAAAAAACAACTACAGTTCATAAATCTCAGATTGTTTAGCAAAATTGTAACCTAAGTCCAAAATACTGTCCTTTAAAACATTATTATCTTTGAGTGCTGGGTTCGTATGGTTTAAATGAATAAACTGAATTTTTGATTTCGTTTCCAGTGATTCATTTTCAAATAACTTAACAGTCTCAACAATAAATGGGTGTGGAATATCAGCCATTGGCCTTGGTATTTCTCCTTCTTTAAAAAAGGTAGCATCTATAAATGCATAATCCACTTTTTTAACTTCATCTACAATGTTTTTTTTCCAAAGACTCCATTTATTTATATCTGGAATAAATAATGCTGATTTTCGTTTTCCTTCTATCTTGTATCCTACCGTTTCAGAATATTCATCTCTATGTGGGACTAAAAAAGGTGTAACTCTTAAATTTGAATTCAATGAAATCAAAGAATCCTGTTTCAATTTTCTCAACTGAATATTTTGCATGGTAACCAATTGACTCCAAGGGCCATTTGTTTCCAAATAGGTTTTCATTTTTGGCATAGCATACACTGGGATATTAGTCCCTCCTAAAGCTTCAAAGCCCAAATACATCAGCCCCGTATAATGACCAATATGAGCATGTGTTAAAAATACACCGTCAATCACTTTGCCCTTATTCAAATGCGCTGTTTTTAAATCTTGAATCTGCTGGGTCATATCTGGTGTTGCATCAAATAACCATTTCTGTTCAGTCTCCAAATCCACCAACCCCAGGCTGGATATTAATTTCTTAGGCTCTAAACCTTCATAAAATGCTTTACAACACTCCTTATTGCAATTTACCTGAGGATACCCCGCATCTTGAGCCACTCCTAAAACAGTTATATATTGGCCTATACTTTTATCCGTTTTAATCTTAGGTTCCGTTTTACAAGAAAAAACAATAAAACTTAAAAACAGGAATGGTAATATTCTCATGGTAAAATATATCTTTGCTAAAGATAAAAACCTAAAACTATGATTAAAAGAATTTTTGTAATATTCTTAATTTTTAATCTAACCGCTTGTGCGGAATTACAGCAAGTAGTAAATCAGCTACCACAAGGTGAAATGATAGGGAATACCGATATTGCCAGTGGGTTACGTCAAGCTCTTAATTTTGGTATCAATAAACAAGTAAGTAAGCTAACTGCTAAAGATGGATTTTTCAAAAATGAAATCGTTAAAATTTTACTTCCAACAGAAATACAAAAAGTAGATAAAGCACTTCGTGATATTGGTTTAAGCAATTTGGCTGATGAAGGTCTAAAAATATTAAATAGAGCTGCGGAAGATGCTGTAATAGAAGCTACTCCAATTTTTATAAATGCTGTTAAAAACATCACTTTTACTGATGCAAAGACTATTCTTTTAGGACAAGACGATGCCGCAACACTTTATTTAACTGAAAAAACACAAACTGAATTATACAATAAGTTTCATCCAATCATCAAAAATTCTTTTGAAAAGGTGGGTGCGGATCAAATTTGGGAAAATTTAATAACCAAATACAATACTATTCCGTTTACCAATAATGTAAATCCAGATTTAACTAATTATGTGACAGGAGAAGCATTAAAAGGGGTATATACTATGATCGCAATTGAAGAAAAAGACATTAGAACAAAATTATCATCAAGAACTACAGATTTACTGAAGACCGTTTTTGCCTTGCAAGATTGAGTTTTTTAGTGATTATAATTTTCGCAGTTAATATTATTGTTTTTTATATAATCCATCAAAAGCTACTGTGACATCTTTTCCATCTATAAACGTTTCCCAATATTGCCTTACGGTACCATCAGAGTTCGCTGTCCAAATTATACGATGATAGAAATCTGCACCATCTTCATTTTTTTCAATATCGGTCTTTAAAATCATTTGGTTTCCAACTCTATTACCTTTAAGGAGCAATACACCTCCTTGATTATCTATCCATATTTGCTCCCACTGCCCTGTTTTAGTATTATAAAAATTTGAACTTGTACCTGAATATCCAGCAGTCGCACTAGTCCAACTTTCGTTTATCATACAATTATTTTGCATTTTACTAATTATACTATCCCCTGCTATAGAACCATCGAGATTCGTGACAATCCATTTTCCAATCCAAAAATCAAACTCATTATGATTTTCAGTACAGCAATTACATGGATTGTTTTGAGCATTCATAGGAACAGAAATTATTAATAGAAGGATAACAAATAGGACATTCTTCATGATTAAACCAATTTATTGTGTTCTAAAGATATAAAATGAATATTAATCATAAGCTAATATTAGCTTAACATACTATTCTAATTAAAGGACAATATTTGCATAGGCATAGCCTAAAAAATGAATCTTCACTTAAACAATTGATTTAGTTAGTCAATGATTGAAAAAACCGATTTCCAAATATGAAATCGGTTTTACTATTATTATACTGAACTGACTTTCAATTGTCAACAAAATATTGTATATTTAATATCTAGATATCATTAGTCTCATGGATAGAAGTGATCTCATAATAAGTCATCAAAAAAAACTTAGTAAGCGCTACAAACAACTTATTGAGCAAGCGTATAATTTGCGTCAAACTGATTCTGCATTGAGTGATATCTCTGAATATAAAGCGTTAAAACTTTTAGAAAAACTCAACAGACTAAAATATCTTTCTAGAAACCCTTTAAAGTCTACTCCTTAGATCCTTAAAATACTGAAAGGCCTTAATTAGTCTAGATCCATACCAAGAAAAATACTCTCCGTCTACAAAAACTGTTTTAGATGCTTTTAAATGCATTTTTATTTCTATAACATGTTTGTCTTTGAACGGAAAGGGCTCACTGGATAAAAACACATAATCAAGTCCAGTTTGCAATCCCAACTCATTAAGTTCAATCTCTGGGTATCGCTCTAAATGAGCATATATATTTTCAAATTTATTAAACTCTAAAAGATGATTAATAAATGTATTATTTGCAGCTACCATCCATGGGTTTCTCCAGATAAAATAAGCCACTTTTAATACAGGTTTATTTGCTATATATTTTTGAAAGTCTTTCAGGTTAAAAATGATTTCATCTTTAATCTTCAAAGCTTTAGTCTCGCAACAAAAAAGTTCTCCATAAGCTGTAATAAGATCTAAAGAATCATCAAAAGTAAAAATATCGCTAATATGAACAGGTGCAATACCTTCTAACTTTGGAATCATATTAGAAGCATTCTCTTCCTTATTACATAAAATAATATCTGGCCTCAAGGCCTTAATTTTTTTGAAATCTACTTGCTTAGTTCCTCCAACACTTGACTTTGTAGCTTTTAAATGCGAGGGGTGTACACAAAATTTTGTAATTCCTACAATGTAGTCTTGTAAATCTAAATCAAAAAGTAATTCAGTTTGAGAAGGCACCAATGATACGATACGTTTTGGCGTACTTTCTAAATGGATCGTTCTATGGAGCTGGTCTTTAAAAGTTTTCATTATTATGAGGTCTCTCCCTACGACGGGCCGCACATCTATGCATTCAAAATAGCCATCATTTGCTGTTGAAGTTCTTTAGCTTTTTCCGCAGAAGCTTGGGCAAAATCACCCTCGGATGATGCATAAATAATACCTCTAGAAGAATTTATTAATAATCCTACATCAGCATTCATTCCATATTTGCAAACATCTTGTAAATTTCCGCCTTGTGCACCAACACCAGGAACTAATAAAAAGCTATTAGGGATAATTTGCCGTATCTCAGCAAAATACTCCGCTTTTGTTGCTCCAACAACATACATCAGGTTTTCGGAATTATTCCAAGATTTTGAAGTTTCCAAGACTTGCTTATACAACTGTTTTCCATCAATTGTTTTCGTTTGAAAATCAAAAGCGCCTTGATTTGAGGTTAAGGCTAACATAATAGTATGCTTGTTTTCAAACTCTAGAAACGGTTCTACCGAATCCTTTCCCATATATGGTGCTACAGTGACACTATCGAAAGCTAAGTCTTCAAAAAATGCTTTAGCATACATTGTACTTGTATTCCCTATATCTCCACGCTTGGCATCTGCGATAGTAAAGATTTCTGGGTGATTTTCATTAAGATAAATAATTGTTTTCTCTAAAGCCTTCCACCCCTTTAAACCGTAAGCTTCATAAAATGCTGTATTGGGTTTATAGGCCACACATAAATGATGGGTGGCATCAATAATAGCCTTATTAAAAGCAAATATAGGATCTTCTTCTTTTAATAAATGTGATGGTATTTTTTTCAAATCGACATCTAAGCCTATACATAGAAACGATTTTTTCTGATGAATTTGTTCTACTAGTTGTTGTGTTGTCATTTCATAAAAAAGCCTCTATTAAGAGGCTTCATGTTTTTAAATTTGATCGTTATTTGCCTTTAACATTTCGGTGTTTTCGGCCATCATTAATTCATCTACTATTTTTTGAATATCACCATTAATAATATTCGACAAATCGTAAAGTGTTAACCCAATTCTATGATCGGTAACGCGACCTTGCGAGTAATTATATGTTCTAATCTTCGCACTTCTATCTCCTGTTGACACCATACTTTTTCGCTTCTCTGAATCGGCAGCGAGCTTTTTAGCAAGCTCCATTTCATATAATCGAGAACGTAATACTTTTAATGCCTTCTCTAAGTTTTTATGCGATGACTTTTGATCTTGACAACTTACAATCATCCCCGTTGGTTCGTGATGTAACTTAATAGCAGAATACGTTGTATTTACAGATTGCCCTCCTGGACCTGTCGATGTAGTACGTTCTATACGTACTTCTTTCATGTCTAACTGTAAATCAAACTCTTCAGCTTCCGGCAATACAATAACAGATGCGGCACTTGTATGCACACGACCTTGTGTCTCTGTTTGAGGAACACGTTGTACTCGGTGTACACCAGCTTCAAATTTCATAGTACCATATACATCATTTCCTGAAACCTCAAAAATAACTTCTTTAAATCCTCCCGAAGTCCCATCATTAAAATCTACAACATCAACTTTCCAACCCTTGCCTTCACAATATTTGGTATACATTCTATATAAATCTCCAGCAAATATACTAGCCTCATCACCACCTGCTCCAGCTCTTATTTCTACAACGACATTCTTAGCGTCTTCTGGATCTTTAGGAATTAATAAAACTTTGATTTCCTCTTCTAAAACTGGTAACTCCTCTCTAGCTTCATCCATTTGCATTTTAGCCATTTCTACCATTTCAGCATCAGAACCATCAGAAATAATTTCTTCAGCCTCCTTTATGTTTTCTAAAAGTGCAATATAGACTTCACCTTTATCTACGAGTTCTTTTAATTCTTTATATTCTTTATTTAGTTTAACATACCGCTTTTGATCCATAATAATATCTGGTTGAATGATTAAATCACTAACCTCATCAAAACGCTGCTTTACTATTTGTATCTTTTCTAACATCTACCTAATAAATTGTGAAGCAAAAGTACGATAATTTATGAATTTTTAAGGCATGAATTAACTTGCTTATAGACTATAAAAATATTTATAAATATAATGCGTTAAAGAATATACATGCAACAATTATTGTCCATATTAACTTTTTATAGATCATTTGTATTATGGTCGTTCAGCGTCAACATAATCCTTACAATTGTAAACCCTCATATTTTTTCAGCGGTAATAACCAAATTACTATTGACTGTTTTTGTTTGGTATATGGTTCATGAGACTGGAGCAAAACGAAAGCTGACCTTTTATAAAAATTTAGGTATTTCTCCAATTAAACTATTTTCTGTCCTATTTTTTGTTGATATTCTAATAACAATTACCTTTCTGATTCTTATTAAAGAATATATATGATTCTAGAATTGGATAATGTTGAACTTTACTTTTACAACAAGCGTATTTTAAATGGCATTTACCTAAAAGCTGAAACTGGAAAAATTACTGGAATCCTTGGCAGTAATGGTTGTGGGAAATCCTCGCTATTAGAAATTATATTCGGAAATATTACACCTAAGTACAAACTTCTTCGCCTAAACAAGATTCCTGTTTTTAATCCTTTATATCTAACTAAAACTGTGAAATATTTACCACAGTATTCGTTTTTACCTAAACTAAAATTGAAAACTATTTTTAAGTTGTTTGCTGTTGACTGGAACAATTTTATTTTGATTTTCGATGCTTTCTCGAAATACAAAGATGTCAAAATCAACAAACTATCAGGCGGTGAACAACGAATTATCGAAGTCTATTTAATTTTAAAAAGCAAAAGTGACATTGTGCTTTTAGACGAACCATTTTCTCATTTATCGCCATTACATATTGAAAAAATCAAAACAATTCTTGTTGAAGAAAAAGCAGATAAAACTATAATTATTACAGACCATATGTATCCTTATATCATAGAAGTTTCTGATGATATTTATCTTCTAAAAAATGGTTGCACTAAAAAAATACAACACCTTAATGAGCTCGAAGATTACAAGTATTTAAGCATTGGAAGTATCTCTTAAAAAAGTCTCTATTAAAATTGTATTTTGCAATTTCAAATTTACAACATGCAGCATTCGCCTTTAAAAAGATTGGGGTTTATTTTAGGCCCTTTATTATTTGCTCTCACCCTTTTGTTTTTTCATCCTGAAGGATTATCAAAAGAGGCTAATGCAGTTTTAGCAACCACATTATGGGTCGCTATATGGTGGATATTAGAAGTCGTACCAATTGCAGTTACGGCCATGCTACCCATTATTCTATTTCCAGTTTCAGGGGCTATGAAACTGAGTGAAACCACAGCATCTTTTGGACATAAATATGTGTTTTTATACATTGGTGGATTTATTCTTGCCATTGCCATAGAGCGATGGAGTTTACATAAACGTATTGCTTTAAATATTATTCAAATTATTGGCACCAGTGTTAGCCGAATTATTCTTGGGTTTATGGTAGCCACAGCATTTTTATCGATGTGGATTTCCAATACTGCAACAACGGTTATGATGCTACCTATTGGCATGGCAATAATCTCTCAATTAAAAGACAATCCAGATACCATTGAAGATGAAAATCTAATTTTCGGTAAAGCTTTAATGCTGGCTATTGCATATAGTGCTTCCATTGGTGGAATGGCAACATTAATTGGTACGCCACCAAATCTTGTATTAGCGGGTATATTAGAAGACCATTTTAATATAGAAATGACGTTTTCAAAATGGATGATTTTTGGGCTACCAATATCAATACTCTTATTAATTATATGCTGGAATTACTTAACGAAATTTGCTTTCACATTTAAACAAAAAGAGTTCCCTGGAGGAAAAGCTGAAATCCAAAAACAAGTAAAACAACTTGGCAAAATTAGTTACGAAGAAAAAACAGTCTTAATTGTATTTATTATCACAGCTTTTTTATGGATTACCAGATCGTTTTTATTAAAACCTTTAATTCCAGCTATTGACGACACCATCATTGCATTAATTAGTGCAACAGTTTTATTTTTATTGCCTTCAAAAACTAAAAAAGGAACACAAATTTTAGATTGGGCTAGTGCTGTAAAACTTCCTTGGGGTATTTTACTTTTATTTGGAGGAGGCTTAGCCCTAGCTGAAGGATTTAAGTCTAGTGGATTGGCTGTTTGGATAGGATCTCAAATTTCCTTAATTGAAAACTTACCGTTATTTGCACTACTTTTTATTATTATTTTAGCTGTAAATTTCTTAACAGAAATCACATCTAATTTAGCGACCACAGCGATGCTACTTCCTATCATAGCTCCTGTTGCCTTGGCATTAGACGTACACCCTTTCACTCTTATGGTTGGTATTACGGTAGCCGCTTCATGTGCTTTTATGTTACCTGTAGCAACACCTCCTAATGCGGTTGTTTTTGGTTCTGGTTATTTAAAAATCCCTGACATGATGAAAACTGGAATATGGATGAACCTTATTTCAATCATTCTCTTAACTTTAATCACCTATTACTTACTCCCAATTCTATGGGATTTTGATATCTCAGTATATCCTGAAGCATTAAAAATCAACTGAAACACCAACACCCAATAATTGTTTCCATTGCACCTTAGCACCTGAAACTTCAAGCACACCATCCTCATCATCATCTGATGTGATTTTAACATCGTTATCATACTTTAAATGAGATCCTAAGGTAGCTCGAACAAAATTATTTACTTTAAAGTTAAAATTGACCTCCCAATCAATATCAACATTACCGAAGTTATTAAAATAATCGGAATATAAACTCACTTGATTCTTTACAGTAATATTTTCTGCAACCTCAGCTTCATATTTGCTTGTAATTAAAATACCAACTTCCTTCCTTAGGTGCTTACCTTTAGTAGTAACATTACCCTCATCATCAAGCACAGCCTTGGTTACACCAAAAGCTCCAATATTTGCTAATTCTTGGTCTAAAACAAATGTAGACTTCAATGTCAGCGGTGACAAATACGCCGTAAATGATTTGACATGTTCACCATAAACGGTTCCAACCCCTAAAAACATATAAGCAGGGGCCATAAATTGAGAAATAGGATTAGAATCACTTTTAGAATAGTTATAACCATTAGTGAATTGCGTTTTAAAACTAAAATTAGCCGAATAATACCAATTGGAAATCGTATCCTTTCTAAAACCAAAACGTGAGTGAAGTTCAAGTAAGTCATCCGTTTTTCTAAGTTCTTGATCTTGCTGTTTATTTACTCCATATCTTAAAACGGCCCTATTCTCCATAACCAAATGGTCCTTTTTAAAATTACGTTGAAATTCTATTCCCAGTAATCCTGAAACAGAATTAGATCCCCCTGCACTCCAATTCACAAAACTTACTTCATTAATATCCAAGCTTGCTTTATTTACCTTTTTCCAATAGGAAACAACACTATCTTTTTTTACTTTTAAACTATCTGTTTCACTAGCATTGCCTTCTTGTCCATATGAGTTAAAACATATACCTAAAAAAAACACAATTACATACTGTCTAATTATTTTTGGAAAAACCATTGCATATTTTATTAAAGTTCCTAGTAATTAAAAACGCCAAATTCGCTATTTATTGTAAGCTGTTTCGATTCACTCGATTCAACCCTACCAATAATTTGGGCATCAACATCAAACGATTTTGAAATTTCAATAATATCGTTGGCAATTTCGGATGGGACATATATTTCCATTCGGTGACCACAATTAAATACCTGATACATCTCTTTCCAATCTGTTTTTGATTGCTCTTGTATGAGTTTAAATAATGGTGGGACTGAAAACATATTGTCCTTAATGATATGAAGATTATCTATAAAATGTAAAATTTTAGTTTGTGCTCCTCCGCTGCAATGCACCATTCCATGAATAGTATCACTTTTATACTTTGATAATATTGCTTTTATAATTGGGGCGTAAGTACGTGTAGGTGATAAGACTAATTGACCAGCATCAATTGGTGAATTTTCAACAGCATCTGTTAGCTTTGTATTTCCAGAATAAACTAAGTCCTCAGGAACCGACTCATCAAAACTTTCAGGATATTTATTGGCTAAATACTTATGAAACACATCATGTCTTGCGGAAGTCAATCCATTACTTCCCATACCGCCATTATATTCTTTTTCATAAGAAGCCTGGCCATATGATGACAATCCAACAATTACATCTCCAGCTTTAATATTGGCGTTATCAATAACATCACTACGTTTAATTCTAGCAGTAACGGTTGAATCTACAATAATTGTTCTTACTAAATCCCCAACATCAGCAGTCTCACCTCCAGTAGAATGAATAGTTACTCCAAATTCTTTAAGCTCGGAAATTAACTCTTCTGTACCATTAATAATTGCAGAAAGCACTTCCCCAGGAATTTTATTTTTGTTTCTTCCAATAGTTGAAGACAACATGATATTATCGGTTGCGCCTACACATAACAAATCATCTATATTCATGATTAAAGCATCTTGTGCAATACCCTTCCATACCGAAACATCTCCAGTTTCTTTCCAATACATATAGGCTAAGGAACTTTTTGTTCCAGCACCATCAGCATGCATAATTAAACAATAATCATCATCATTAGTTAGATAATCAGGAACAATTTTACAGAAGGCTTTTGGAAACAAACCCTTATCAATGTTTTTAATTGCATTATGTACGTCTTCCTTTGACGCCGAAACGCCACGTTGTGCATATCTTTTACTAACCTCGTTACTCATACTGGACGGTCTTTTTTTGGTTATGCAAAAATAAAAAAGAAATTAGTAATTATAGTGAATTATTGGATTAGAATTAATTCCTATAGAAAAGCTGTAGTTATCGCTTTGTTTTATCGTCTTATCTATAACAAATTAATTAGGATAAAACTCATCATAAATCACAACAAATTAGTAACAAAAAAAAAAGCTTTAATTAGTATTATATTTTAAGATAATACTAATTAAAGCCCAAAGACGTTCTAATAAAAATACTTCTAAGATGATAAGTTTTTATCATCCACTAACACAATAGAACTGTCTTGTGAAATTTCTTCTTTAACCTCTGTTGTGTCATCTTGAGAAAAGAGAAGTGTCGCAGCCATAAGTGCCGCAACACTTAAGAGTAACTTTTTCATTTTATAAAAATATTGATTAATAGCAATACAAATTTAAACAAAATAAGTGACTAACTATCAGTGCTTAACAATAATTAATTGTATGTATTCCGTGTTTTCGATGATTAGTAAAATACGCTGGTCGAACTACTGAGGAGACTTCATTACAACTCAAAAAAGCAACCATTTAACTATAAGAATTATAGTGTTTTTTACAATATCACTCAATAGAAAAGCCTAAATATTCAAAGATTTTATTTAAAGGACCTTCAAAATGGCTTTACTTCGTAAAAAGTAACTCTCTATATTTTGTCAATGGCCACAACTCATCATCAATTAACAATTCCAATTTATCACAATGGTAACGAATCTCCTCAAAAAAGGGCTTTACCTTATTACAATATATTGCGGCCCTTTTTTCTGAATCTTCAATTTTATTCGCTTTTTTACGTTCATTGGTCATTTTAGTAACTCCAGAATTAATTGCTTCAATGCGTTTAGAGATATCTTGAATTAATTCTAACTGTTCTTTGGCATAGGTTTTAAAATCATCTCCATAAATATCCTTTAATCCTTTTACATTCTCAATTAAAATGTTTTGATATTTTACTGCAGTAGGGACTACATGATTTCTTGCTATATCACCAAGAACACGCCCTTCTATTTGAATATGCATTGCATATTCTTCCACTTCAATTTCATATCGTGCTTCCACTTCAACTTTATTCATTACATCTAATTCCTCAAACAAGCTAATCGTTTTCTTGGATATTCTTGCTTTTAAAGCTTCAGGTGTTGTTCTATGATTACTTAATCCACGTTTCTTTGCTTCTTTCTCCCATTCTACACCATAACCATTGCCTTCAAAAAGAATGTTTTTTGAGGTTTTAATATATTCTCGAAGAATATTAAAGATTGCATCATCCTTCTTCATATCCTTAGTATCTATTAACGTATCAACTTCTTTCTTGAACTCGATTAACTGTTTAGCTACAATAGAATTTAAAACAGTCATTGGGTTCGCACAGTTTGCTGTAGAACCAACTGCTCTAAACTCAAACTTATTACCCGTAAATGCAAAAGGTGACGTTCTATTTCTATCTGTATTATCAAGTAATATTTCAGGAATTTTACCAACAACATTTAATTTAAGGTCCGTTTTTTCCTGAGGCGACAATTTACCTTTAGTAACACCTTCTAATTCATTTAACACTTTGGTTAATTGCGCGCCAATAAATACTGAAATAATTGCAGGAGGTGCTTCATTTGCTCCTAAACGATGATCGTTACTTGCACTAGCTATTGAAGCTCTAAGGAGCTCTTCATAATTATAAACAGCTTTTATAGTATTAATAAAGAATGTTAAAAATTGTAAATTACTCATTGGGGTTTTTCCTGGACCTAATAAATTAACTCCTGTATTTGTACTCAGACTCCAGTTATTATGCTTTCCTGAACCATTAACTCCTGCAAATGGTTTTTCATGAATTAAGACTTTAAAATTGTGACGTTGTCCAATTTTATCCATGACATCCATTAGCAATGAGTTATGATCTACTGCTAAATTAGCTTCATCATATATTGGTGCCAATTCAAATTGATTGGGCGCCACTTCATTATGTCGTGTTTTCACAGGGATTCCTAATAACATACATTCGGTTTCCAAGTCGCGCATATAAGACATTGCACGATTAGGAATTGTTCCAAAATAATGATCATCTAGTTGTTGTCCCTTTGCAGGAGAATGTCCTAAAAGGGTTCTTCCTGTTAATGTAATATCCGGTCTTGAAGCAGCTAGGGCACTATCTATTAAAAAATACTCCTGTTCCCAGCCAAGAGAAGCATTCACTTTCTTTACATTTTTATCGAAATATTTTGCAACTGCCACGGCAGCTTGATCAACAGATTGTAATGCTCTTAATAATGGGGTTTTATAATCCAATGCTTCACCAGTATAAGACACAAAAACGGTAGGAATACATAACGTAGTTTCATAAATAAATGCAGGAGATGTAGGATCCCAGGCTGTATAGCCTCTAGCTTCAAATGTATTTCTTATTCCCCCATGAGGGAATGATGATGCGTCAGGCTCTTGTTGTACTAACTGTCCGCCATCAAACTTCTCAACAGCTAATCCGTTACCAATAGTTTCAAAAAAAGCATCATGCTTTTCAGCGGTAGCTCCTGTTAATGGTTGAAACCAATGTGTATAATGAGTAACTCCTTTTGAAAGTGCCCAATCTTTCATTGCAGAAGCTATTTGATCTGCAATACCTCTATCAATTTTAGCCCCATTCTCAACGGCATCGACAACACTTTTATAAGCGTCTTTAGTTAATGACTGTCGCATTGTAGCCTCATTAAATACATTTGTCCCAAATAAAGAAGAGCGTTTTTCAGTCTCTTCAAATTTAACTGGTTTTCGATTAAGGGTTTCCTTTACTGCGTGAAATCGGAGTGTAGACATAGTATTTTTCTTTAAACATTCAAGTAGTGAAATACAAAAATATTAGTATCCAGAGTATTAGGAATACGTTTTTAGGTATAGTTATTAACAATTTCTAAAATTTAATCATTAAATTATACACTATATTAAATTTTACCCTAAAAAAAATAGGGTCTACATAAAAATAAGCCGTAGTTAACAAATTTACCCCCTATTTTTACAATAGGACCATGATGAATATCTATATTTGCACTTGTAATTTAATTTTTAACAATATGGCTAAGATAAAATTAGAGTATTTATGGTTAGATGGATACAAACCAACTCAAAATTTAAGAAGTAAAACTAAGGTAGAAGAACATGAAAACTTTCAAGGTACATTAGAAGAGCTAGGTAACTGGTCGTTTGATGGAAGTTCAACACAACAAGCTGAAGGTGGTTCTTCAGACTGTGTATTGGAACCTGTTGCTATTTACCCAGATCCTACACGTAGGAATGGATATTTGGTAATGACTGAAGTTTTAAACGCAGATGGTACCGCACACGAATCTAACGGAAGAGCTGGTATTGATGATGATGATAATGATTTCTGGTTTGGTTTTGAACAAGAATATTTTATCATGGATGTTAAAACACAATTACCATTAGGATTTCCAATTGGTGGATATCCTGGACCACAAGGAATGTATTACTGTTCAGTTGGTGGAAAAAACACATTTGGTAGAGAATTAGTTGAAGAGCATGCTGATTTATGTATTGATGCAGGCCTTAATTTTGAAGGCATTAATCAAGAGGTTGCTGCTGGACAATGGGAATTCCAATTGTTTGCTAAAGGCGCTAAAAAAGCGGGTGACGAAATTTGGGTTGCACGTTATTTATTAGACAGATTGACCGAAAAATATGGTTACTATATTGATTACCATCCAAAACCGATTAAAGGTGACTGGAATGGATCTGGTATGCATGCAAACTTTTCAAATACTACATTAAGAACATGTGGTTCTAAAGAAACGTTCATGCAAATATGTGAAGCCTTCAGACCTGTAACAGAAAAGCATATTGATGTTTATGGTGCTCATAACGACGAAAGGTTAACGGGATTACATGAAACTGCTTCTATTACTGATTTTAGTTATGGTATTTCAGATAGAGGTGCTTCAATTCGTATTCCAATTATTTCTGTTGACAACGGATGGAAAGGGTATTTAGAAGACAGAAGACCTGCTTCAAACGGAGATCCTTACAAAATTGCTGGTAGAATTATTAAAACAGTAAAAACAGCTGAGATAACTAGTCCAGTTTAATATATAATATTAGTACTAAAAAAAGGCTCGAATGTAATATTCGAGCCTTTTTTATTTATAGTTAAGTATGATAACATCTTATTTAGAAGTAAATACTATAACAAGAAAAATACTATAAGCAAAAACTAGAAAGAATCCCTTATATCTACTAATTTGATACTTTTTAGGAATAAGTGTTAAGGGCACAATGATTGCCGCAAAAGCAAGCATCCAAATAATATCTCTCGTCAATATATTAGAATCGGTAACAGGAATCGTTTTTATTATTGATGTCAAGCCAAGAACAGATCCGATATTAAAAATATTTGAGCCAATTAAGTTTCCTAATGAAAGTGCTTTTTCATGTTTAGCAGCAGCAATTACGGAGGCAGCCAGTTCAGGAACACTAGTCCCTATAGCTACCATTGTCACCGATATAACAGCATCACTCACGCCTATGGAAACTGCCAAAGCCTTGGCCCCTTCTACCAACCACTCAGACCCAAAATACAAGGCCACACCACCAATAATCAACCAAACTACTATCTTAAAATAAGACACCACTGCCAAGGTATCATCAACATCTTCAACAACCGTGTCTTTTTTTGCTCGTCTTATCAAAAGAAATAAAAACAATAATAAAGCTGCAAATAAAGTACCTCCTTCTATTGGAGTTAATTGATTGTCATTATACAAAAAGTAGTAAGCTGCAAGAGAGAACAACACCATTACCGGCCAATTAAATCTATAAAATTCTCTATCTACACCAATGGCACCTATTAAAGCCGTAATCCCTAGAACCAGACCAATATTGGCGATATTAGAACCTATTACATTATTAATCGCAATTGCAGGCGATCCTGTTAAAGCAGCATTTACACTTACCAGTAGCTCCGGTACCGATGTTGCAAAAGACACCACTGTCATCCCAATTACCAACTTCGATATATTAAGCTTGAACGATAGGGCAACAGAAGATCTCACTAAAAACTCTCCACCTATTACCAAAAATATAAAGCCTAATACTACCAAAAACACACTCATGAAAAATTATTTTTGGCGAAGATACTATAAGATTTTTTGATTAGTGTTTTTTCCCACTCGAATAATGAAATGAATAAAATTCAAATCACATAACGTTAATAAATCTATAATGAAAACTAAATAATTCGTTAAATAACTATATTGATAGTTGTATAACTATAAGAATAGTTATATGTTTACATCACAATTAAAAATTGAATGAAATATTTAATTACAATAATCACATTATTTCTATTATCTAATAATGATCCTTCTGAGATCAATATCAAGGAAAAAGAACGCCAATGTATTGCTGAAGCTATAAAAATAGCTGATCGTTATAGCAGTACTATATGGAGTGATTTTAATAAAACCCCCTTTACTTTATTATTGGTTACCAATGATTATGAATTTTTAATACACCACCCCAACCCTTCTGAAGATTTTATCTTTTTAAAATATGATGACCTTTTAAAATCAAAAATATACTATCGCCAAACGAAATTCAACACGAGTTTTCTAGCGACATTTCCCGCGGTAAACGGAGTAAACTGCATTGTAGTTGGTACTCCTGAGAATACTGGCAGAAATTCTAGCGAATGGATTATTACACTTTTACATGAACATTTTCATCAGTATGTGTATAATTCCCCAAACTACTACAATGCCGTAAATAAATTAGATCTTGCCAATGGTGACACCACAGGTATGTGGATGCTCAATTATCCTTTTCCATATTCTAATAAAACTGTATCGAAAACTTTTAATGCCTATACAGCTTCACTAAAACAATTAGCATCATTAGAAAACGTAGACAGTTCAGCATTTAAAAAAGCACACCAAGTATATTCAAAAAACAGATCTGCATTTAAGGCGTCTCTTTCTGATAAAGATTATAGATATTTCTCATTTCAACTATGGCAGGAAGGAATTGCTAGATATACTGAAATAAAGTTTTTAGAAGCAATGATTAATTATAAAGTCTCCCCCGCTATTAAAAATCTTAGTGATTTTGTTGACTTTAACACCTTTATTGAAGAGATGCTCAAAAAAGAAAAGAACAAACTAGAAACTTATCAATTGGAAGACAATAAACGCGTATGTTTCTATGCTATTGGAATGACTGAAGGATTAATACTAGATAAATTAAATCCAAGCTGGAGATCAAACTATTTAAACGAAAAATTCTTTTTGGAAAAATATCAATAAAGGCACATGCAAAAATCAATTCTCATAGCAAGTATATTTCTAATGCTTTTTACAACATTTGGCAAAGCACAGAACACTTCAAATCATACTTTTAATTACCCAAAAAATAAAATGGGAAACTTTGCGAAAGTTTGGTTTGAAGCTGTAAATTCTTATATCAAAGATAAATTTGTTGAATACACCAGTGATAGAGAATAGGACTAATTTTTTAATATAATATTGGATTTGTCTAAAAATGAAGGCTAAAAAAAATAAAAAGGAATACAACCCGATATAAGAACAAAATCAAAAGACGCTTTAAAAAAAAACGTTATCAATTATAAAAAACACCATAAATAATGCAAAAATTAACAAACAAAGAAGAGGAAATCATGCACATTCTGTGGACACTTGAAAAAGCCTTTGTAAAGGAAGTACTCGCTGAAATAAAAGAAGACAAGCCGCATTATAACACGTTATCTACCATTATTAGAAACCTAGAAGAGAAAGGCTATGTTGGCTATACTGCATATGGTAAAACGCATCAATATTTCCCTGTTGTTACCAAGGAAGCTTATAGTAAAAGATTCTTTAATGTTGCAATCGATAATTATTTTAATAGCTCATATAAAAATGTCGTTTCCTTTTTCGCCAAAGAAGAGAAAATTAGTGTAGAAGAGCTCAAGGAGATTATTAATTTAATTGAAAACAAAAAATAGTCATGGAATATTTACTTAAAGCAAGTGCAGTTGTCACCTTATTTTATTTGTGCTATAAATTGTTTTTACAGCGTGAAACATTTTTTGAATCGAATCGATGGTTTTTACTAACAGGATTAGTTATTGCATTTACAATGCCTTTTATAGTAATCCCAATATATGTAACTCCAGAACCTGCACAACTGCAAAACATCGTGATTACGGGTGACACAATACCAATTATTTCAGTTACTACCGAAAACACGTTTGACCTATTACAACTCATTATAGGCATATATAGCATTGGAACACTGTTTTTTTTAGGTCGTTTTATATGGCAATTTGGGTCTTTAGGGTTCATTCTTTTAAATAATGACAGAAAAAAGAATGGTCGTTATACCTATATTAAAACCAACAACACAACCTCACCTTTTTCATTTTTCAAATGGATTGTTTACAATCCAAAACAATTTAGCCAAGTTGAGCTCAAACAAATATTAACACACGAAAAAATTCATGCAGGTCAATACCATTCCATAGATATTATACTCACTCAACTGGCAAGTATTGTGTTCTGGTTCAATCCATTCATATGGCTTTACAAAAAGGAATTACAGCAGAATTTAGAGTTTATTGCTGACCAAAACACGCAGGAGCAATTTAACTGCAAAAAAAGCTACCAGCATTTACTTTTAAAAACAAGTGTGCCAAATTATGAAATGGCATTAACCAATAATTTTTACAATTCATTAATCAAAAAACGAATAATCATGTTACATCAAAACAGATCACAAAACAAAAACCAATGGAAGTACGCCCTAGTTATTCCAGTATTGACGCTCTTTTTAATGAGTTTCAACACCAAAGAAATCATTAAATATAATGAAGTTACAAACCCGAATAAATCAATCAACGATTCCTTTATAGACAAAGGTGACATCGAAATGGTATTGATTACCAAAGACTTTACTCAGGCCGATTTTAATAAACTCAAAAAAGAGTTTGCCGACAAAGGAATTACCTTAAAATTTAAAAATATTAAAAGAAATAGCGAGGGAGAAATAACCGCATTAAAAATAAATGCAGCTTCAAAAAAAACCACCGCAAATTTCCATACCGATTCTGATGATCCAATAGATCCTATCAAAATTACAGTCGATAACGAACGTAATAAAATTTCTATAGGTAACAGTTCCAATTTACATTTTGTAGAAGAATATGTTCATGAAACAAAAAATGGTAACACAAAAAAATCAAACAATACTTTTGTTGTTAGATCTGCTGAGGTTAAGGAATATGTTAGCAAAAAAGATGGAAACGTTTTTGTATATAGCAGTAGCAAAGCGCATGACAAAGACCACAAATATGAAATAAGAGTTAAAGGAGATGATGATAAAATTATTATCAAAAAAGGCCATACGGTTCATGAAATTAAAACAGATGATACAAATAAAGACCATAATGTTATTTTGATTTCAGAGGAGGATGAAGAACAGAAAATAGAAATCATACATGGTGATACCATAAAGACAAAAGGTAATGTCCAATTAAGCGGTAATGTTGTCATAGATATTGATACTGATGTAAACAGCAAAGTAACGCAATTGACATACGACGAAAATAAAGCTTATGAATTCAAAACCCTCGGTAATAATAGTAACATTAATTTTCACATTTCTGGCGACCCTAAAAAAGATCCATTATTTATGGTAAATGACAAGGAAGTTTCTAAAAAAGATCTTGACAAGCATGTAGACCCAAATAATATTGAATCGGTTACCGTACTTAAAGGAGCTGCTGCAACAACAACATATGGCAATAAGGCAAAAAACGGAGTGGTAGTAATTACTTTAAAAAATAAAGACAAAGATTAACTCTTAGATTGAGTTTGGTTAAAAAAAGACAGGTACCTCAACATTATTTGAAATCTGTCTTTTTTATTTGCCTTCATTCCATAATAAAGTTCAATGCCTAAGATGATTAAAAAACATATTATACTTTCTGTTTTCCTTATTATAAACGCTAATGTGGATGCTCAGATAATTTCTGGAACCATTTACGATAGTTTTACTAAAAACCCATTGGAAGGTGCTTCGGTGTATATAGACGGCACAACGATAGGCACTGTATCGGATAGTAATGGATACTATCGTTTAGAAATAGAAACAGCATTCAATGCTCCTGTAATTGTAAGTTTCATTGGTTATAAAACAAAAGCTTTTCCAATTACAGATGTAAATACACTTAAGGAAATTTATCTAGACGAAAACCCAAACCAGCTTGATGAAGTTCTCATAGAAGCAGATACTTGGAGCAGAGAGAAAAAACTTAGAATTTTTAAATCAGAATTTCTTGGTAAAACCATATCGTCAAAATACTGTAGAATAACTAACGAGAAAGATATTTCATTAATCTACAAACCCTCCACAAACACGTTAATTGCATTCTCCGAAAATCCTCTAATTATTAAAAACCGATATTTAGGCTATACTATAAATTATAATTTAATAGACTTTGAAATAGAATTCAAAACAAGCACACAAGGCTTAAGATATATACAAAAAGTCTTTAGTTCTGGCACAAGTTACTTTTCTGAACTCCATAAATCTACAAAGAAAAAAAACAGTTTGAATAGAGAAAAATCCTATTACGGATCACGAATTCATTTTATGAGAGCATTATTCCACAAACGATTATCCGAAAATAATTTTAGACTGTATTATAAACGATTACCCATTCATCCTTACAAATATTTCAATATTAATACAGAAGAGAACCTAATCAAAGTAGTTATGATGGTAGAAAACTTAAGCGTTGTATATAATAATTTTCATCAATCCTCTCTTGAGTTTACAGCAGAGAACAACACTTTTTATATTGATAAAAACGGAAATCACTCTCCACCAAACGGATTACTCTTTGGAGGCGATTTTGGTCAAAAACGTGTTTCAAACATGCTTCCTTTAGACTATAATTCTATAATTAATTAGATTAAAATCATCCTATTGAATATGTAATTCAACTTTAGTAATAGATACTATAACGAACCAACAAACAGTTCCTAAAAGATGAAAACAACAAAAAACACCTAAAATTAGACTAATATCCACGTTGTTTCCTAAAAACAACTCAAAAAACCCCTACAATTATTACATATTAAAAGCACAATTAACGCTAAACATTACAATTTAAAACAAGTTTCAAGGCAGGCTGTGATTTTATGAAACAATAAATAACATTTTACTTGTCAATACGAAGTCAACTTCATCTTTTTTGGTTAAAACATTTGGAACTAAGATTACCCAATACATATATTGTAAAGACAATTAAGCACTTAAGCTTAAGTATCAATCATTAAAACCAAAAAAAATATGATCGCACTTGCTAAACTAATAATCGAAATCATTTTCTTTATTAACTAACAAATCAAAACCTAGTAAACTTAGTTCTAGAATAAGTTTTACTATTTAGGTTGCTTTGCAACATTTAATTATAATAACAACACAAATTTCTAAACGTCTTTATATCTTTGTATATGTTTAATTAAAAGATTTCCATGATGGTGGGAAATAATCATGAAAAAACAAGCTTTCAAAATTTTGGCTAAGGCTAATAAAGCAATCTTACCAAGTTATACAAAACAACGCTTAGATTTAAGTAAAGCCACAAAACTGCAAATGGTAATTTTTGGATGGCGCTTATACGTCACTAAACGTGCTTTAGATTAATACTCTAATACTGATTTTATTGCTTGACCTTCCAACTTCTCTTTGCCATTCAAAAAATTGAGTTGCATAATAAAATTACATTGAACAATTTCACCTCCTAAACGCTCTACTAATTTACAAACAGCTTGAGCTGTTCCTCCAGTGGCTAATACATCATCATGTATTAACACGCGTTCTCCTTTTATTATACCATCATTATGAATCTCTAAGGTATCTTCACCATATTCTAAGCTATATGTCTCTGAAATAGTTTCAAAAGGAAGTTTCCCAGGTTTACGTACGGGTACAAAACCAGCATTAAGCTTTTGAGCCAATAAAGTTCCAAAAAAGAATCCACGAGATTCTATACCAACAACTTTATCAATATGTTGCCCATCCAACAATTGCAGTAAGGCATCCAAACATTGCTGTACAGCTAGTGGATTTTGCAATAATGGCGCTATATCCTTAAACAAAATTCCTTCTTTAGGAAAATTTTCAATATCTCTTACGTATTGTTCTAAATTATTCACCTGTATCGCTTTAAATCGTTAATTTTGTATTAAGATTGAAAAGTAGGTAATTATTTTAAACTTTACTTTGTCATTGTTGTAAAATAAAATATATTTGCACCCACAAAATTGGCCTCGTAGCATAACTGAATAGTGCACTTGATTACGGCTCAAGAGGTTGGAGGTTTGAATCCTCCCGAGGTCACAAATAAATAAAAA
>Ga0105356_10000568_pt1 | contig 35056 bp, 27 predicted proteins | sample GOMGulsemesocosm_3_FD_83502 | JGI IMG/M metagenome (GOLD analysis project Ga0105356, IMG submission 83502) | Methane-oxidizing microbial communities from mesocosms in the Gulf of Mexico - GOM9D Gulf of Mexico | ecosystem: Environmental > Aquatic > Marine > Cold seeps | place: Gulf of Mexico...
GACAAGGATATTAAAGTAAATGTTAGAGTGATTACTGCTACCAATAAAGATTTGAAAAAGGAAATTAAGGAAGGTCGTTTTAGAGAAGATCTATACCACAGACTTGCAGTGATTTTAATTAAAGTTCCAGCACTCAATGATAGAAGAAATGATATTCCATTATTAGTGGATTATTTTTCCAAAAAAATAGCTAGTGAACAAGGAATTATTGCTAAAACATTTTCTGAAAAAGCTGTAGAATTATTACAAGAATACGATTGGACAGGAAATATTCGTGAGTTACGCAATGTTATAGAACGCCTTATTATTTTAGGCGAAGCAGAAGTTTCTGAATCTGATGTAAAGATGTTTGCTAGTAAATAGTAATAAGTTTAAAAGGATCTATAAATTAAAGCCTACACTCATTCCTGTTTGAATATCTGGGTTATTATTTACCGTAAAATCTTGTTGTAAATAGACAGTGAACGTTGCTTTTTTAGTAAATGAATATAAGAAAGTCCAGTAGTTATTCGTTCTGTATAAGTTGGTGACACCATGTCCCCAGGCCTTGTGTGCATCGGTGTTTCTGATAGGTATTATATACTCTCCCTCATCTTTTTTATTCAAACTTGTTTGACAATAAAAATCGACCCCAAAAGAATGTACGGTGCCTCCTTTAGATCTATGACTGTATTCAATAGCATTTTCTATATGGGCAATAAAATTATTAGTACCAAAATCAATATTGTCCTGTTTTAGTGAAATGGCACTTTTTCTTAGGGCACCTATGCCCAATCCAAATTGGAAATTGCTTTTATTATTTATCTCTAATTTTTTTACTGCATTAGCAGACGCGCCTAAGTCTATGGATAGATTGTATGTTGATAAATTGGTTCCTAAATGACCCCCAAAATTCACGTGAAATTTTTCAAAGTTTAAAGCTTCAGGATAATAGTAATAATTGGTTTCTAAACCACCGACAAAAAAATCGTTGTTTTTGAGGTTTAGCGTATTTCCATTCCTATCGACATATTTTATTTCAGCCTTACTAAGACCAAATACACCTCTGTCAAAAGGATCATCTCCTCCGGCGACATTCTTATGGAAGTATTCAATAAATTCATCACCTGTAATTATGGAAAAAGGTCGTTTTCCACGCGTTAACATAAATAGTCGTAAACCGAAATTTAACTCATGTGACTTCGCAATTTTAAAACTGGTATTTATATGTAAACCCTTGATTATACCATCGATTTGAAGCTCAAAACTATCGGCGTTTAAGCTGGGTTCATCAAAATAATATTGTGCTTGATGCCAGGCGTGTTTACGGGCTTCGTCCCTGATAGCTTTATCATTAGGAACATAGGTTTTAATTTGTGTTCCCCAAACATTTCCACTTTCTAAACCAACCTGAATATTGTGATTTTTAGTGGCGTGAGTTTTAAAGTTAGCCTGAATCCTCGAAAAGAAAATGCCAAAAGGATGTGTGGATAAGATATTGGGTTTTGAAATCCCGTTTTTAATATTAATTATGGTAGAGTCTAGCTGTTGCGAATAACTTAACAGAGAAGATAAGCAAAAGGCCAAGACATAAAGCAGTCTAATTTTCATTCAAATAGTTTGAGAGGGCTAAACTACAAAATCTTCGTTATATTTAACAGAAAATATGATTTATGAAAGCTATAGATATTGACGTGTTTAAAGTTTCTGAAACGATTCGCCTAAAGGACAGAGCTAGTGATTATAATTTACAGGTAGATAAAGATGTCGTAGAAAAAGAGTTGCGAGAGGTTCGTAAAAAGTTAGGGAAACTCCAAGACAGCTTATATGCCCATGGGAAATATGCTGTCTTGGTATGTATTCAAGGAATGGATACCGCGGGAAAAGATAGTATGATTCGCGAGGTTTTTAAGGATTTTAATACACGTGGGATTGTGGTGCATAGTTTTAAAGTTCCTACGGATTTAGAGCGCAATCACGACTATATATGGAGACATTATATAAGCTTGCCTCCACGAGGTAAATTTGGAGTTTTCAATAGGACACACTATGAAAATGTATTGGTTACTCGTGTGCATCCAGAATATATATTAGGTGAAAATCTACCGGCTGTTACTGGTCTAGAAGATATAAATGAGGCCTTTTGGGATATGCGATTCGAGCAAATAAATAATTTTGAAAAACACATCGCACAAAATGGCACGATAATATTTAAGTTCTTCTTAAACCTTTCCAAAGGCGAACAAAAAAATAGATTGTTACGGCGATTGGAAAAGGAGGATAAGCATTGGAAATTTTCTCCCGGGGATTTAAAAGAACGTAAACTTTGGGATTCCTATCAAGATTGCTATGAAGATGCTATTAATAGAACTTCAAAGCCTCACGCCCCTTGGTATACCATTCCTGCCGATGATAAACCTACCGCACGCTATATTGTAGCTAAAATTATGTACGATACCCTGAAAACCTATACTGATATTAAGGAACCTGAGTTGGAGCCGGAGATTAAAGCCAATATTGAGTTATATAAACAAGAACTAAATACAGAAACAGATTAAACTATTATAGGGAAAGATTGTCTTATATATGGAAGACAGGTCTTAGTGTCGTGATTTTTTACTGAGACCCTTATTTTAAATGAATTTAAAATCCAGCAATTGCTGGATTTTTTATGATTTTTTTTTAGATAATTAGTTTTGAGAAACAGTATCTTTAAATCCTTAAAACCATCTACCAATGAAGCAAATTCTTATTTTATGCGCCCTATGTATTTCTATGTTATCTACCGCCCAAACGGATGCCGATGTCATAAAGAAAATATATGATAATTCTTTAACTAATGGAAAAAGCTATTCATGGTTGGACTATTTGTCGAATCAAATTGGCGGTCGTTTATCAGGATCGTTAAATGCCGAACGTGCCGTACAATGGACCAAAGAAGAATTAGAAAAAGTAGGTTTAGATAAGGTTTGGCTTCAACCAGTAATGGTGCCAAAATGGGTAAGAGGAACTCCGGAATATGCTTTTATAGAAACTCAGCCTGGAGAAACCACTAATGTTAATATCTGTGCTTTAGGAGGATCTGTGGCGACACCGGCTTTAGGGATAAAGGCAAATGTGATCGAAGTTCAAGGAATTGAGGAACTAAAAGCTCTTGGAAGGGAAAAAATTGAAGGGAAAATCGTGTTTTTTAACAGGCCAATGGAGGCTACTTTAATTAATACATTTAGTGCTTATGGCGGTTGTGTTGACCAACGCGGTGCAGGTGCTAAGGAAGCTGGTGAGTATGGTGCAGTGGCTGCTATTGTTCGTTCAATGAATTTGCGTTTGGATGATTTTCCGCATACTGGAGCTATGAATTATGGAGACACTCCAGTAAATGAACGCATACCATCTGCAGCGATAAGCACTAATGATGCCGAATTATTGAGTACAATGATAAAGCTAGATAAAGACCTTAAGTTTTATTTTAAACAAAATTGTAAGCAGCTTAAAGATGTATTGTCATACAACGTAATTGGAGAGATTACAGGTAGTGAATACCCCAATGAATATATCGTCGTAGGTGGACATCTTGATTCTTGGGATCTCGGAGATGGTTCTCATGATGATGGTGCTGGAATTGTGCAGTCCATGGATGTGTTGCGGTTACTTAAAGAGAGTGGAGTGACCCCTAAGCGAAGTATTCGGGTGGTGCTGTTTATGAATGAAGAAAATGGAATGAGAGGTGGAAATAAGTATGCAGAAGTAGCAAAGCGAAAGTCTGAAAATCACATTTTCGCACTGGAGAGTGATTCGGGAGGTTTTACACCGAGAGGCTTTTCTTTTGATTGTACTGCTGCCGATTTTAATCAAGTATTGGGATGGAAATCTCTATTTAAACCGTATTTGATTCACTTCTTTGAACAGGGTGGGAGTGGTGCCGATATCGGGCCGCTAAAAAATGGAAATATTGTGTTGGCTGGATTACGTCCAGATACCCAACGCTATTTTGATTATCATCATGCAGCAAGTGATACTTTTGATGCCATTAATAAACGAGAATTGGAGTTAGGGGCAGCTACAATGACGGCGTTAGTATACTTATATGACAAGTATGGCGTACAGCCAATAAATAAAAAACCTGTGATTAAGGATTAATTAACTAGTGCTAGGTTTAGGACTTTCTTCGTAAAATATTATCGAGATTTACCTTTTGGCCTTGTTTTAAAACAACAAATGGTATATTTAAAATATTAAATAATTCTTTAGTGAAACATCGGATTCGAATAGTATTAAATAAGGGCAGAAAATGTGTATTGGCAATATGGTTATTGCTGATGTATACTCATGATATTCAGGCGAATATGTTCGGGAGTTATGAGCCCAGTAATTCCTCTTCTCTTAATAGTGAATTACTGTGTTTTAACACTGTTGGTCTTGAAGAAGAAGCCTATAGTTTGTATCAGGAAGGGGATATTGAGGCGTCGTTGGGTCAAGAATATAGACGATTAGCTAAAGTGTATTCTGATAGTCTTTTACCTGTTAAAGCCATTTATTATGCCGAACGCTATATTAAATCAACCTCAGATTTTTCCATAATTAACGATCACTTTTTTTTAAATATTAATAAAACCGATTTATATATTAATTTTAAAAACAGGTATGAACCGAATTTTAATGTACTATCCATATTTTATCTTTTTGCGGGATTTTTGGGTCTGTTTATGGTTCTAATGCTCCATCTCAAGAAAGGAATTAACCGTAGAAGCACATTTTTTATTAGTGTTTTTATTTTGCTCCATTCACTGTTTATCATTCATCTGAGTCTATACCTTATTAACTGTCATTATTATTTCCCACATACATTATTGATGTCCACGGCATTTACCTTGTTTTATGGACCTTTAATATTTTTCTATTTTAAAATTGTGGTAACAGACTATAAGTTACGTTGGCTCGATAGTTTGCATATGCTCCCAGGTCTGATACTTCTGGGGTATATTGTACCGTTCTATTTGCTAGGTACAAAGGCTAAATTCACTATATTATTTGATCAAGAAGAGATTTTATTGACTGAGGCAAAATTTATTATTGGAGCGAAAATTGTGTCCTTAATCTTATATGCCATTATGACTTTAAAGATCTATAATATTGCTAAAGTTAAAGGCAAACAGAATAATAGAAAGTTGCTTTGGCAACGTAATATTATTGCGATTTATATCGGCTATATTTTTACATTTTTATTGTTTTCTGCCACTACATCTGGATTTTTCGATATTCCTGAGTTTTTTCATTTACAGATATTAGTCATGGTAGGCTTAGTGTTTTACGTGGCTTATATTATTTATGTACAACCAGAAATATTTAAAGGAGAAGTAAAACTGGTGGATCCTATTAATCTATTTAAATATAAAACCTCGAGTTTAACTCCGTCCTATTCGGTGGAATTAAAGAATAATTTAGTGAGTCTTTTTGACGAAGACAAAGCACATCGGGAAAATAATATCAGTCTTCAAATTTTATCTGAGAAACTCGGTACTTCGAGGCATAATACGTCTCAAGTCATTAATGAACATTTTAATTTGAACTTTTTTGAGTTGATAAATAAGTATCGTATTGAAGATGCCGTAGAGATTCTTAAGAATGACATAAAGGATAATCTTACCATTATTGAAGTCGCTTATAAAGTAGGATTTAATAATAAAGTAACCTTCAATAAATCTTTTAAAAAGTACCTTTCTCAAACACCTTCTCAATATATTAAATCGATAAAAAGATAAAAATTCAGGAGTGATAAGCTGGTGGTTTATATTTCCTTGATGTTTAAATTAAGGGTGAAATCCAAGTCTTAAAATTAACATAAAATAAGTAAATAATTATCGGGTTTACCGTTTGAGTGCCATTCTTAGTCATTTATGATGTATATTTAAATGTAAAAATTGCGACTTAGTGTGACTTCTAGATTAATGTACAAGACTACATTAGAGATGTCTTTTATTATTTATAATCTAGCTATTGATCGAAACATTAGCAGAAAAAAATAATAAATCAAGCAACTTTCTAAAGGTATAGGATAAAAGGACTTCGTCTTTATTTCTGAAATATAACGCCGAGAAAATTGTTAAAAAATTAAAAATTTGTAACATTTGATGTTTGCACTGGTCTTTTCTATATGGATTTAGTAATTATTGGTGTTCCAATGATTCTTGAATTTGAAAGAAAGTTTTAGGTTGTTAAAAATGTGAGTGCCCAATAACTTGGGTAAAAGACTAATTCATCAAAATGCATCGTCATCAATCAATATTGCTAGGCTTAATTTTGTGCTTTTTTGTTTCTGTGAACAAAATGGTTGCAAGTGAAGCTACATCAGCTTTTGAATTATATGCGAGCAAAGAAAAAACAATGGAATCATCAACTATTTCTACCGATTCCATTCAGAAATATCGCGTTTTGGCCATAGAATTTGCCAATAAGATTCAAGCGAAAGAAGCGACAGAATATATTGTTAAATACATTAGTGCAACTTCAGATATGTCATTTTTAAATGACCATTTGTTTATCGCAATTGAAGATTCTACCGAATATAAAGCGCTTAAACAAAAATATTCCCCAAGGATTGGTTTATTAGGCTTATTTTATTTTTGTACAGGGTTGTTAGGGGTTTTTGTGTTTGTATTTCTAAACTTAAAAAGAAGTGATGATAGAATAAATAATTTTCTTATTAGCTTATTTGTGCTGTTTCACTCCGTGTTTATTCTACATCAAACATTATATGTTGTAAACAGTCAATTCTATATGCCACATGCGCTTTTTGTATCTACAACATTTTCTTTTTTGTATGGTCCATTGCTATATTTTTATAGTAAACGCATCATATATAATTATAAGTTCAAATTTGCTGATGTCTTACACTTATTGCCATCTGTAATTCTTCTGATCTATATATTTCCCTATTATATAATGTCCAGATTGGAAAAATTCAATGAAGTATTTGATCAGGAAAACAATCTTTTGCCTGGAGCATATATGATAATTATTGTAAAGATTTTATCATTGACTATATATAGCTATTTACTCTTGAGAATTTATCATAAAAATAAAGCTCAATTAAATCAAAATGTTAGTACAGGTAAGCATTTATGGCAACGGAATATTATAACACTTCATGGATTGTATACCTTATCATATGTTATTTTTGCTACGGTTCTGGTTAAGATTGTTGATGTTCCGGCATTATTCCATTTACAATCAATGGTGATGGTAAGTGTTGTTTTTTATGTGGCTTATATATCCTATACACGACCCGAAATATTTAGAGGTAAAATTAAGTTAGTGGACCCTTCCAAATTATTTAAGTATAAAAAATCGGGCTTGACACCTTCCTATTCCATTGAATTGAAGAACAAATTATTGAAGCTTCTGGACGAAGACAAAATCTATAAAGAAAACGATATAAATCTTCAATATTTGTCTGAAAAAATGGATACTACCAGACATAATACCTCTCAGGTTATTAATGAACATTTCGAAATGAGTTTTTCAGAATTAATGAATACCTGTAGAATTAATGAAGCCGCAACTATTTTTCAAAAAGACGGCTACAATAGTTTGAGTATTATCGAAGTTGCTTATGAAGTAGGATTTAATAATAAAGTGTCTTTTAATAAATCTTTTAAAAAGCAATTTGAGCTTACACCTTCTGAATATATCAGGTCTATCAGGCTGTAAAATGCTAGTAAATATTCTTCGGCTAGTACATTATGTTCAGAATTATCTAAAATTTCAAATGCTGCCCATACCCCTGATGTTATACCCATAACACTTAAGTTTAATGGGTAAAGCCACAGTAAATGAACTTCGGCTAATGTTAACTATTATAGGGCTTCCCTACCATCATCTTAAATAGTCTTTTTTTTATTGGAAATTCAATCGGAAGGGCTTGTCGTAGTTTTTACATCTTCCATTAAACTTTGTATTTATTTGAGCAATTGGAAGCCATTTAATTTGAATTAGTCTTCACATGCCTCAAGCTTTTTTTGATTGATAAACTGAATTAATAACTAAATAATTATTTTATGAAAAAAAGTTGCTTTATGTCGCTTGTACTTTTGTTTTTTAATATAACAATGGTACTCGCACAACAAAAAACTATTTCGGGAACTGTTTCAGGCCAGAATGGAGACCCCCTTCTCGGGGTTAATATTGTGGTGAAAGGTACTACTACGGGAACCCAATCAGATTTCGACGGAAATTATACGATTAATGTCAATGTGAATGATGTGCTTTCATTTTCATATATAGGTCTTAAGACTGTCGAGTTTGTCGTTGGTGCTGAGAATACAATTAATATAACCATGCTTGATGATGCTAGTACTTTGAGCGAAGTAGTTGTCACGGCATTTGGTATTAAAAGAAATGCTAAAGATCTGGGCTATTCTATAAGTCAGGTAGAAACTGAAGAAATTAGTGAGAATTCTGAGCCAGATTTAATCCGTTCATTATCGGGTAAAATTGCAGGTGTAGACGTGAACTTTTCCTCTGGAGTAGCTGGAGCTTCTAATAGAATTCAAATTAGAGGACAAACTACAATAGGAGGTTCTAGTCAGCCCTTGTTTGTTGTTGATGGTATTGTTTATGATAACTCTCAACTCACGACCTCGAGTCAAACAACTGGTGGTGGTGGCTACGAATCTGGGATTTCTAGTTTAGACCCTAATAATATTGAATCTGTCAGTGTACTAAAGAGTGCAGCTGCGGCAGCATTATATGGTTCAAGAGCGACCAATGGTGTTATTGTTATAACTACAAAATCCGGATCTACCAGAAGAGGTGAAAGTGGAAATAATAAGTTGAATATTAATGTGACTTCGGGCGTGTATTTTGAGGAAATTGCCAATCTCCCAGAATACCAAAATAAATATGGTAATGGTGTTAATTTTGGTTATGTCAATGCCAATGGCTCTTGGGGTCCTGCATTCGACACCTTAGAAACGATTCCTACTTGGCCTAATTTATTAAATGCTTTTCCAGATTTATTTGGACCAACAGTGCCATATGAAGCACAACCAAATAATGTAAAAGATATCTTTAGAACAGGTGTTGTTCACGATAATTCCTTAACAGCTTCTTATAGAAATGAAGATGGTAATTTTAGTGCGACCTTATCCGATTTAGCACAAGAGGGATATATTCCTTTTAATACTTACGATAGAACTTCTTTTGCTATCGGTGGTAATTATAAGCTCCCAAATAATTTTACTGTAGGTGCTTCTGTTAATTATACAGAAACAAAACAAGTTGGTGGATTCTTTGGGAATAATCAGTTTGCTGGTTCAGCATCTTCCTTTGCAAGAACTTTGTGGCTGGGTAGAGCATGGGACACCTCATTGCCTTATACAGACCCATTAACGGGAGCCTCTGTAACGCCAAATAATGGTTGGGATCACCCACTTTGGTCTTGGGAACACGATAAAATTACATCCAATACCAATAGAATTGTAACAAATTTAAGTTTAGGATTCCCTATTAACGATAATATCTCTGCCTCCTTTAGAGTAGGTTTTAATAGATATACCATAGACAGAAGTCAAATTAGAGATATAAATTCTAGGGCATCTCTTGCCACTGGAGGGACGCTTCAATTGGATTCATTTTCAAATGAAGATCTTGAGTCAACTTTTTTATTCAATTTTGATTATGACTTAACCGACGATATTGGCTTATCCGCTATTACAGGTTTTAATTCCTTACAAAGGACCAATAAACGCGATGCTGTATTAGGGACTACTTTTATATCTCCTGGTATTTTTACTCTGGCGAATACGGTTACTGTTTCTTCTCAATTAGACACCTTTTCTAGAAAACGAAATATTGGTGTATTTGGAGATGTTACTTTGTCGTATAAAGATGTATTGTTTTTAAATGTGACTGGTAGAAATGATTGGAGTTCAACCTTACCAATTGATAATCGTTCTTATTTTTATTCTGCTTCGAGTTTGTCATTAATCCTTACAGATGCACTCAAAATGGATAGTGATATCTTGACTTTCGCAAAACTTAGAGGTGGTTATGCATCTGTTGGTAGTGATGCTCCTGCCGAGTTTCTGAATACGACATTTGCCTTGGGGAATACCTTCTCTGCGGTGCCTGTAATTGGAAATAGAACAAGTTTAGGTGATCAAGAAATTACTCCAGAATTTACAACTGAATTCGAATTAGGAACTGATTTAGAATTCTTTAAGAGACGGATTGCTTTAGATTTTACCTGGTATAAAAAAATAACTACCGACTTGATTTCTCCAGTAAGTGTGCCTTCATCTAGTGGTTTTACAACCTTTAACACCAATATAGGTGAGATGCAAAATACAGGAGTAGAAATTGGTTTAACCTTGGTGCCTATTCAAACTGAAAATTTTAAATGGACATCATTTACAACCTTCACGAAAAACAAGAATGAGGTTACGGAATTGGTTGAAGGATTAGACCGTATTCAATTTGATGCCAATCAGGTGGCTCACGCCATTGAAGGGCAGCCATTCGGAGTGTTTTATGGGACGCGATTTGCTAGAGATGCCGGAGGAAATTATCTTATTAATGAAGCCGGTGGCGGAATCATTCAAGATCTTCAAAATGGTATCGTTGGTGACCCAAATCCTGATTTTAAAATGGGATTCATAAATACATTTACCTATAAAAACTTGACTTTTAGAGCCCAGTTTGACTGGAAAGAAGGCGGAGATATTCAGTCTATAAGCCTGAATTCTTTACTTGGTAGAGGTGTTACTCGTGATACTGAAAATAGAGAGCGTACATTCGTTATCCCTGGGTTTTTAGGTGATGGTGCAGGTAATCCTATTTTGGATGGCGCCGGAAACCAAATTCCAAATACCACTCAAATAGATATGAATGAATTGTATTTTTCACCAGCTGGTGGTAATACTTTTGGGATTAACACAACCGATGAAGGTTCTGTCTATGATGGTACTGTCTATCGTTTAAGAGAATTGAGTTTGTCATATGATATTCCATCCAAGTGGGTTGATAAAACACCCTTCGGAAAAATAAGCATCTCTGCTTTTGGAAATAACTTGTGGTACTTCGCTCCAAATGTTCCAAAATATACCAATTTCGACCCTGAGGTAACATCTTTTGGTTCTGGTAGAATTCAAGGAATTGAAAACTCTTCTGCCCCGACCTCTAAGCGTTATGGCTTTAAACTTAATTTAACCTTTTAACATCAAAACATGAAAAATATAAAATTGAAAAAGTATATGAAATACTTGCTATCTGCACTAATTTTATCTGTTCTCTTAACGGGATGTAATGATTATTTGGATGTAGATACAGATACAGATAATCCAACAGCAGCACCCTTAAATCAGTTGCTTCCAAACATAGAAATTACAGTAGGAAGTTTAGCTGATTATAATTTCTTTAGTGGTGATATGCTTTCAGTATATACACATCAACATGTGCATAGAGAAGAGCAGGATCAATACGGTACTACGGCTGCTAATGTATTATTGAACAACGACTGGGACAATGTGTATTTAGCATTGACTGATGTACAAACACTTATCAGTCAGGCAGAGGAAAGTGGCGATGATGTCTATAAAGGCATCGCACAGATTCTTAAAGCATATATGATGTCTGTGGCTGTAGATATGTGGGGAGACGTTCCTTTTTCGGAAGCAACACTTTTAAAAGAAGGTACGGTTAGTCCTGCTTTTGACAATCAGGAAGCCATATATCAAGCTGTTTTGGATTTATTGACAGAAGCTAAGGGAAATGTAAATAGTGGTGCTGGGTTGATTCCAGGTGCTGATGATTTATTTTATGGTGGTTCGGCAGAAAGCTGGACTAAATTTGCCAACTCTTTTAAATTTAAGTTATTAAATCAAATCCGACTTTCGTCTTTGTTTAATCAGGCGGATCTCGATGCCTTAGTCGCAGAAAATAATTTCTTTACCTCTAATGCCGACGATTTTCAGTTTAATCAAACAGCTATAATTGCACCAAGAGATGAACGTAATCAATTATTTAGAGGTGCTTATGGAGGCGCACAGGTGTCTTATTATATAAGTCCATGGTTTTATGAGATTTTAAAAGGGATGAATCCAGATATTCATACTGGAACTGTAGATCCACGAATTCCTTATTATTGGGCAAACCAATTGTCTCCAGGTCAATTCCCAAGAGATCAAGGTGATGCAACGACTGGTGATCCCAATGCAGATTATTGGGATGCTTCAACGGGATTCTTTAGTATTCGTTTTGGAAGTATAGGGCCAGACAGAGATCATGCCGTACAAACTGATGCTACTTTTCCTGGGATATTTCCCTGTGGAGGAAGATATGATGATGGCGCCGGATTTACCAGAACCATTGCAAGTGGTACGGGTGTTGCTCCGAGGCGAATTTTTACCTATGATGAGTTTTTATATGTACAGGCAGAGTTAATGCAAGTAGGATTAATTGCGGGTGATGCTGCTGCAAAATTATCAGAAGCGATGACCGCTAGTTTTGCCAAAGTTGATCAGGTTGTTGCCGGAACAGGTACAACTCAAACCGTACCTGTATTAACAGGGTCGACTGAGGTCGTTGATTTTATGGATGATGTCGCAGCCGAATATGCTGCTGGCTCACCAGAAAAACAAATGGAAATTATCATGACCCAAAAATGGGTAGCCACTTATGGTGATCCTATGGATCAATATAATGATTTCCGAAGAACAGGATATCCTATACTGGCTGATCCAAACGGGCCGTCTCCAGAATATCAATTGGATAATGCCGATGGATGGCCGCTTAATGATGGGTTGACCGTATTGAATAATAATTTTCAGCACACTTTTTTCTGGCCACAACCAGAAATAAACCTTAATCAAAATGCTCCGGCACAAAAGGATCCGACATCATATAAAGTATTTTGGGATAACTAAAAAAAAAGAAAAATGAGACATATAAAATATATATTATTTACAATTGCAATTACAGTTCTTAGCTTTTCTTGTGAGGACGATGGTGGAACTTCAGTAATTGATCTAGAAGATGGAGCGGTTCCAAATATGGTAAAAGCTGATGGAGGGGAGTCTATTATTGACCTGGTAAGACTTACTAATGGAGAAAATATCGCGCTAGCTTTTAGTGCGGGTATCGCTCAAGGAAATCCTGCTAAAACAGACATTGTTGGTGTTTTAACTACATTGGAAGGACCTGTTTATACGGGAACATTGTTTGGCGATGTAAGCTTACCCCAAGATTTTACGGTAACCATTAACGACGTCGTTGCCGCTATAGCGGAATTAAATTCTTCGGAGGATATTAAGCTTGGTGATGTGTTGACCATAACAACGCGATTTACGATGCCTGATGGTAGGATTTTAAACATCGTCGATCCAGATGGTTCTAGTGGTACAGGAACCAATATTCAAACTACGGTATTATTCACTTCTGTGATTAATTATCCGGTATCCTGTCCTACGGCCTTAGAAGGCGATTATATAAGTACAGTAACTTCGTCAAATATTGATATTGGAGCTAACTTTAGAAGCCCTCAACCGGTGACTATTACTCAGCCTGCTGCTGGAACTTATATTTTAAGTGATGGTACTGCCGATATTTTTGGGCCTGATTTTGCCATCGGACTGACTTTTACCGATGTCTGTGGGACCATTACAGTGGCCACCTCTTCTGTTCAATTTCCTGGTCAGGTAGATTTTATGGAAATTGGAGCTGGAGCTAGTTTAGATCAGGTTACAGGAGTTATTACTTTACCTTTAGAATATACTGCTACTTCATGTTGTGGGTTAGCGGGTATTCAATATACCTTAGTGCTTACTCCAAATTAAATAGAGTAAGTGAGTATATATTGAGTTCATTGAGGGGCATCTTATGAAGTTGCCCCCAAAACTCATTTGTGACTATGATGTATTTGAAAAAGAAACCTAATGCAATGAATTAAGAAAAAGATTGATTGCCAAATTTTTGTTGGCTCTTAATTCAGTTGACCCCTTTAAGAATTTTCTTAAAGGGGTTTTTTCGTATATGTGATTTATTAGTGATAACTTTAAACCATGAAAAGACTAATAGTTGCACTTTGTTTATTCGGCAATTTAGCCATAGCCCAAGAAACCATGAAAGAAGAATTACCCTATTATGAACTCCCGGAATACTCTGAAACCTATACAGCAGGAACCGTTGCTGCCAGGATGATTGATGGTTTGGGGTTTAGATATTATTGGGCTACCGAAGGGCTTCGTGATGAAGATTTGGTTTATAAACCTAGTGAAGATGGACGATCAACAGCGGAAACCGTTGATCATATTTATGGCTTGTCAAAAATAATATTGAATGCAACGCTGAAGCGCGCCAACGGACAAGCAGATACCTCGGAAATGACCTTTTTAGAACAACGGAAGAAGACGCTTGAAAATATGAAAACAGCTGCTGATATTTTAAGAAAAAGCAATGATGTTTCTCAATTTAAAATAATTTTTGGTGCAAATGAATTTCCATTTTGGAACCAAATAAATGGTCCGATAGCAGATGCTATATGGCATTGTGGTCAGGTTATCTCTTTTAGACGATCTTCGGGAAATCCGTATAATTCGAAAGCCAGTGTGTTTTCGGGAAAAGTGCGACAATAGCGGAAAGTGCGACTTAATTTATCACTTTCCTGTTGTATTGCCGTGTTGCTGAGAATTAGTTTTCGCTGATAATCTCTAAGCGTTTGGTGTTTGCTTTCACCTGTGCTTTTGTGAACCAGGCCTCTCTCAATTCTTTCTTAGAAAATAGTTCTAACTGGTCTCCATTATGGGGAGAGTCTTTTTGGGTCGCGTTGCCATAGCTCAGTAATACCTTGGCATGGACTTGATCGCTAAATTCTATAACCCCAACCCAAGAGTCTCCTCCACCGACATACATGTGATCTTCATCCGAACCGCCTGGCCACGCAACTCTAAATACGCCCATAGACCCGTCGATACCATTTGCTGGAAGATTTTTGCCCTTGTAATTTATTCTGTAATAATCCCCCCATGCCACATCTAATTTTCCAAATTTAGTTTCTATTTCTTCCGCAGTTTGTGCTAATAGTTTCACCGCACGATTTGGGTCAGCCAATCCGTCTGGGGTGGTATTTGGCTTTGTCATGCTCCATTTTTCGGTATAATTAGAGCTTTTCCAAGATTGAAATTTTCGCGCCCAACTATAAAATAAAAGCATGCCTTTACTGTCGGCATCCGCCTCACGATCCCATTGTTCTAATACTTGTTTAGCTTCTTTTGCTTTTTCAGAATCTGAGGCATCTACGGCAGCAAATAAATCGTCTAAAATCCTATCTGCAAATTCTAATCGTGTCGAGAGTTTGTAATCTACTAACTCCTCAAAGCTAATAGAGTCATCTTCGAGCATCATCCGTGCTGCGCGCTGAGGTCTGAATGGCATGAACTGTGGAGCCATATAAGCAGGGTAATCGTCAGGATTTAGACTCATTGGAATGGTGCTTGTCCAAGGTGGATCATTCGCATTTTGAAGCCAGCCATCTTTGGGATTTTTAACTTTTGGAAGCTCGGCATAGGTATGCATATCCGTCCAAATATCTTCCGATTTTCCGCCTGGAATAATGCTATTCCAATAATCCCAATCACCAGAACTTCGTTTTGGAACTAAGCCATTAAACACATAAAATATTTCACCCTCCTTATCGGCATACATGACATTCCAGAATGGGATTTGAGCCATTTTAAGCGCCTCCTCAAATTCATTGAAGTTAGAACTATTAATCATACGCCACCACTGTAAAAACATATTAGGCCTATCTAAACCAGCCATTCGCAAGGCCAATACTTTATTGTCTTTTCTATTCACAACAGGACCGTGTACAGTTCTTAAAAGGGGTATTTCTTTGGCGATAAGTGTACCATCATCTTGTTTAATATGAATCATTGCAGAGGATGCTTCAAATGCTTTTTCTTTCCCATCGAGTAAATAGCCCTCATTGCTAAGTTCCAATTCATAGGTGTCGGCGTTGTCTATGGTATTATCGGTATGACTCCATCCGAGGTGTTCGTTAAAACCGATAGCAATTCCTGGAAAACCAACCAAGGTGGCACCATACATGTTTTTGTCCTTGAGATTAAGGTGAGATTCAAAAAATAAAAACTCATTCCACCATGGTAAATGAGGATTTTGAACGAGCATTGCGTATCCTGAAGCCGATCGCTTAGGTCCAATAGCATAGGTGTTTGACCCCATATCGGGCCATTGCTGCACCCTGCCCAAATCACTACCAGCAATAAATCGTGTAAATACAACATACATACCATGCATGTTCATGTCTTTCGTTGATATTGGGAGTACCACTTTGTTTTTAGCAGCGATAGCCTCGGGATGAGCAGCGGCATAAGCGTTCATGCCTTTGGCAAAAGCCTTATAAATTAATTTTAATTCTGGATCTTGTGTTTGCTCCCATTCATCGGCTAAGGCATCAAAACCTAAGGTGTGAATAAGGATGTCATTTTGGAGTTTAGATGGTCCCCAGTATTCGGCTCCTTTGCCACGTGAACTACCATAAAGTTCTAATATAAGATTGGCATGATTGTGCATTTGTGCCCAGCCTTGAGCATAGAATAAATCTTCAATATTATCGGCGGTTATATGAGGAACTCCCCAGGAATCCCAGGCAATTTGCGCATCTTGTTTTTTTTGAGACTTACATGAGGTATTTAGAAATATAATGAGGAGAAGCGAGGCTAAAAATGATCTTTTCATATAGAGGTGATTGTTAAGCGCTTGTAAGTTAAGTAATTAATCTTGAAATTAAATTTTAAGAGTGTTGTTTTTCATTGTTTATTAGACTGTGATTTCAAAATAATATGCTTAGCCAAAAATGATGAAAATATATAGTATGGTAATTGGGATGTTGATGAGCATCAATGCACAAGTTTTGAGTAATTTTATACGGTAGGTTTTATTTATAATCGCATATAAAAGGATGACTAGGCAGGCAATTGAATTGATTATAAAAGCGCCAACAGTGTAGTAAAGTCCCGGAATGAGTAGGTTCGTGTTTTTATTAAGGACTAAGAATATCACTAATAGTAGAGTCCCTATAATAAAGCTTGTTAAGGCTATTTTTCTTCCGGAATAAATTAAATGTTTCATAAGTTTTTATTTTTATATAGATGAGCCCATTCAAATCATTAAAACGGACTCATAGGTTAGGTAATCGGACTACGCTTTGTCCCAATCTATTTTTCGAGAGATGAACATTAGGATTCCAAGTATGAGAAATAAGCCAATGCTACCAACGAGAAGGGCGTAATTCTCTAATTGAATAATTACATATATAAAGGCATAAAGAGCAGATAACGAAGCGCCTATGAACATAGGGAATTTTAATGTTTTTAAAATGGACTTTGAGTATAAGCTGATCAATAGAATTACAGAGATTCCTGCAATTAAGTAGGCTTTTAAGAAGTTGCTATGCTCCGAAATAGAAACTAATAAGGTGTAAAACATTGTGAGTGCCAGACCAATCATTAAATATTGAAATGGATGTATTGAAACTTTGCTCATGGTTTGAATTAAAAAGAAAACTAAAAAAGTTAAGCCTATAACTAAAAAACCATATTTAGCAGAGCGTTCACTTTTTTGATATTCATCCACCATAACAATAAACTTAGTTCCAAAGGCATAAGAACTTAAATTAGGAAGGCTGTTTAAATAGTATTGTGAGAAAGGCCTATTGATTTGTAGCACTTTCCAATAGGCTTTAAATCCATTATTTGAGATCTCTTTGGTTTCATCGTCAGGTAAAAAGTTTCCAGTAAAACTTGGATTAGGCCAATTGGAGTTCATTTCAAGTCTTGTAGTTTTACCTATGGGTATCAATTTTATAGAGTTACTACCATTAAAGGATAAACTGAAATTAAAATTCATTTCACCTTCTTTTGGTAAATCCTCTTCCAAAATATAAGCAGTTTCTAAGGCATCAAGCGGACTGTTTTTACTGTCGTTATAATTGGTTTCTAAAACATAGGAGTTATCATTAATCTTCAGATTGACCTCGCTTTTAATACCTTTGAGATTGGAGGTTTGTACTAAAATAGATGCCTTATCCCATAGGATATCTTTGGCATTTATCCCTTTCGAATCTAAAAGCGTTTTCTTGAAATTACCGGTGAAATCCATGTCGGTGGTGAATACGGCCGACTCAAAATTACCGCGCTTGAGCGTTTTAGAAAGAACGTTGCTTTTTGTATTTAGGTGTTCTGGGAAGATATAAGCATAGTTAAGTTGAGTGCTGATTTTGGTCGTATATGTTTTACTTTCTTTATTGAAAGTTTTTGTTTCGATATAGCTGTTATACGGTAATTTTAAAATTGGTCCATAGATTAAAACCGCATTGCCCCATTTTCCGTTGATTTCCTGAACCACGTTTTTTTGTCTCAAGGAGCGTTCGCCAATCAAATTGTTTATATAAGATAAGGGAATTAATAAAATAAGAGTTAAACAAGCTACCATTAGCATACGTGCCGTGATAGATGTTTTAATCCAGTTTTCAAATTTGTTCGAGTCTTTATTGTTATCATGTGTCATAACGTTGTGCTTTAAGGATTAATAATTGTGGTTTTTTTTGAATTATTTTATAATGGTATGATTCATTCTTTTCTGGATTGTATTTAACTGTAGGCCGTAATTTTTAAGCTGGAAGTTTAGAGCATCAAGGCTGTTAAATGTGTTCAGATTGAGGTCGTATTTATCATCCATATCATTGTTCTCAATAACGATATGTTCGAGTCTGTTTTCAAAGAGATCTGTCAAATTATCCAGACTTAATCGAGTTATTGTAAGCTGTCCGTCCTTGGTTTGTACATGGCCCCCACCGGGAATGCTGTTTTTATATAAACTCAATTTTTTGGAGTCTGTAATTTTTAATTCGTAAACTTGGGTTTCAGTTTGTATTTGCCTGATTTGAAAATTAAATTTATCCTTGAGATCATTCAATACAAAGGCTATGGCCATACCATAGCTAATGTGATTTGTGCTACTTTTTGCTACCATATTTATAATAGTCTTATCTAGGTCTTTGCGATGGTTTGTTAATCCTAGTGTGCTTTTTATTTGTAATAGATCCATGATGAGTTCGGTGACCGTTGCACCTAGGTAGGAGATGTTTGCTGCCGATTTTTTGTTTTTTTGTGATTTCACCATATAGGGGTCGGAGGCGTTTCCTAGATGTAAATAATATTCAAAACTATTTTTTGAAACGCCACTTCTTGGTGTTGGTGGATTTGAATATTTAGAATAGCTCGGATTCTCAGAAATCTGGGCTATGTTTTTACCAGAGAGATAGCTGTTTAAGGTAGATCTTAAATCTTTTGAAGGGCCAACCCAAATGAGTGATTTGTCTTTTGTAACAATGGCGGTTATAGGTAATGTTGTGATGTCAAATTTTTCAAATAGGCTTTTTGAGGGATTGATGAAAAACGATAATTGGTATTCTTTTTTTGAGAGAAAAGAGGCAATTTTCAATTGAGATTCACCGCTGATGGATAGGATTTGGATCTCCTTTTTAAAGTCTTTCTGAATTTTTTCCAATTCGGAAAATGCGGCAATACAGGGGCCACACCATGTTGCCCAAAAGTCTATGACCATTATTTTGGAAGGGTCAATTGTTGTAGATAATGGGATAAGGCTATAGGTATTAAGATCTATTTTTTGGTTGATCTGTATTGGGTTTTGTTTGGCCTGTAAACTTGTAATTATAAAAAATATACTGAGCATACCAATGGATCGTAATGTTTTTGTTCTATTCATAATTTCGGTTTAAAAGTACTTTGAATTTCAAAGTAATATTGTAAAAAAAGAGTTATTGTTTACTAATTAATTTTTCCAAAGCATCGATATGCTTCTTAAAGGCTGCTCTGCCTAGTGTTGTGGTGGCGTAACGTGTATTTGGTTTTCGTCCAATAAATTGTTTCTCCACATGGATGTATTCTGACTTTTCTAAGGCCTTGGTATGACTAGCTAAATTACCATCTGTAACATCCAATAATTCCTTGAGTGTGTTGAAATCGGCGTATTCATTCACCATAAGAATAGACATAATGCCTAATCTTATGCGATGGTCAAAAGCTTTATTTATGTTTGTTATGATGCTCACTATATCTGCAAACTAAAATTTAATTAGGGTTTTCTATCATATTTAAAATGCATCCAAGTACCATATATAATATGCATTATTCCAAAGCCAAAAACCCAAAGCCAAAAACCATATCCTGGATACCAGGCGCAAATTAAGCCTAAAATAATTTGTATAAAACCTAAATAGCGAATATCTCCAATACTGTATTTTGAGGCATTAACTAATGCTAATCCGTAAAAAATAAGCATTAAGGCCGCTGTTTGTCCATATTTGTGCCGATTTAATATGATTAATATATAAAGGCCTCCAACAATTAAGGGAATTAAAAAATTAATTATTAATCGCTTGGAAGCGCCATCCCAGATCTTTACGTCATTTTTTTTTGCCTTTCGAGTTGTTAGAAAAATACCTGTGCCGACACTCAAAATAGCGATCAGACATAAGTCGAGCATTACTAAACGGAAAATAGTTCCATCGAGTATTAATGTACCACGGCTATATTCTTCCACTAACCAGTAAGCGATTGCCGCCCCCGCTAAAGCATAAATACCGGCGAGTATCCCGGATAGGCCACTGAGTGAGATAAATCGAGCCGACTTATTCATTAAATCCTTGATCTCGCTGATGTCTTTTAAATAATCTTTTGACTCCATATAAAAGTACTTTGAATTACAAAGTAAATAATAATCTTTAAGATATACAAGTTAAAAGTTTCCTAAATTTGAAAATCAAAATCAAAATTTAATGAAACCCGTTGATAATTATTTTTTTAATCAAGAGGAGCCTTACCAATCCATAATGCTTTATTTGCGAAGTGTAATATTAAAAACCTTGCCAACAATAGAGGAGCGGTATAGTTATAAGATTCCCTTTTACAATCATAATAAGAAACCCCTGTTGTATTTAAACATATTAAAAGGCACTAATTATGTTGATGTAGCCTTTGTTCAAGGCGTTTTATTTGAAGATAAATTCCCCGAATTAAAGAATTATAATAATCGTAAACAGGTACGATCAATACAGGTGACATCCTTAGAGGACTTCGACGAGTTATTATTCGTAGAAATTCTAAAAACGGCGACTGGTTTTCTAGATAAAAGTAAGCGTGCTTGGTTTATTTAGCCCAGGGTATTAATTGTTTTTCTAATAGCGACTAAATTGGTCAAAAGGCCTTCTAAATGATCTAAATGTAACATATTAGCACCATCACTTTTAGCATTAGCAGGATCAAAATGTGTTTCAATAAATAAGCCGTCTACCTTATTAACGATCCCGGCTCTGGCAATAGTTTCAATCATATCAGGACGTCCACCAGTAACTCCAGAAGTTTGATTAGGTTGCTGTAAAGAATGTGTAACATCTAGAACCGTAGGAGCAAATTGGCGCATTGTTGGAATGCCTCTAAAATCAACAATCATATCTTGGTATCCAAACATCGTTCCCCTGTCTGTGATCCAGGCTTTGTTGTTACCAGCATCTTTTACTTTTTGAACCGCATGTTGCATAGCTTCAGGGCTCATAAATTGGCCTTTTTTAAGATTGATTACTTTTCCCGTTTCGGCGGCAGCAACTACTAGAGCTGTTTGTCTCACCAGAAAAGCAGGAATTTGTAAGACGTCTACATATTGAGCAGCCAACGCAGCATCAGAGACTTCGTGAATATCCGTCACTGTAGGTACATCAAAAGTCGTTGAGACCTTTTGGAGTATTTGTAGCGCTTTTTCATCTCCAATCCCTGAAAAGCTATCAATTCTACTTCGGTTAGCTTTCCTAAAACTTCCTTTAAATACTAAGGGAATTTCTAATTTATTGGTAATTCCTATTACCTTTTCTGCAATGCGAAGTGCCATGTCTTCACCTTCAATAGCGCAAGGACCGGCTAGTAAAAAAAAGTTATTAGAATGTGTGTGTTTTATCTTAGGAATGTCTTGAAGATTCATCTGCTTAAAATACTGATTTTAGGCAGCAAAGATAGACATTTTTAAAAGATTGACTGCATATATCTCTCGGTGTTTTTATACAATACCTAAAAGATAAAGGCTTAGAAATTAACATCAAAACCGTATAATTAATTATTTAATACTAAAAGTAGTGAAATATAACGTATCTTTGCACGCTGAAAATAAAGCGAGGTATATGGCTAATATTAAAAACATTGCAATTATTGCACACGTAGATCATGGTAAAACGACTCTGGTAGATAAGATTATGTACCACTGTCAATTATTTCGTGAAAACGAGAATACTGGTGATTTAATTCTTGACAACAACGACTTAGAGCGTGAGAGAGGTATTACTATTACATCGAAAAATGTATCTGTAATATATAAGGATACAAAAATCAATATTATTGACACGCCTGGTCACGCCGATTTCGGTGGAGAAGTTGAGCGTGTACTTAATATGGCAGATGGTGTATTATTGTTGGTTGATGCCTTTGAGGGGCCGATGCCACAAACACGATTTGTTTTGCAAAAAGCAATTGACTTAGGCTTAAAGCCTTGTGTAGTTGTTAATAAGGTGGACAAAGAGAACTGTACTCCTGATGAGGTTCATGAAGCTGTATTTGATTTGATGTTTGAACTTGGTGCTGAAGAATGGCAATTAGATTTCCCTACTGTTTATGGTTCTGCTAAAAACAACTGGATGAGTGATGATTGGCAAGATGAAACTGATAATATAGAGCCATTGCTTGATATGGTTGTAGAACATATTCCTTCACCAAAAATTGAAGAAGGAACAACACAGTTGTTAATTACCTCTTTAGATTATTCTTCTTTTACAGGACGAATTGCTATCGGACGTTTACAACGTGGAGAGTTAAAAATTGGAATGCAAGTTTCTTTGGTAAAAAGAGATGGAAGTATCGTCAAATCTAAGATTAAAGAACTACATGTTTTTGAAGGATTAGGACGTGTAAAAGTTGATGAGGTTCAGGCTGGAGATATTTGTGCTATTGTTGGACTGGAAGGATTCGAAATTGGTGATACTATTGCTGATTTAGAAAATCCTGAAGGCTTAAAAACGATCGCCATTGATGAGCCAACGATGAGTATGTTATTTACAATTAATGATTCACCGTTTTTTGGAAAAGATGGAAAGTTTGTAACGTCTCGTCATATTAAAGATAGATTAGATAAGGAATTAGAGAAAAATTTAGCCCTTCGTGTGCATCCAACTGATAGTGCCGATAAATTTTTGGTATTTGGTAGAGGTGTTTTACACTTGTCTGTATTAATTGAAACGATGCGACGTGAAGGATATGAACTTCAAATTGGACAACCACAAGTAATCATTAAAGAAATTGATGGTGTAAAATGTGAACCTATTGAAGAAATGACTATCGACTTACCTGAAGTAGTTTCTGGAAAAGCCATTGAAATGGTGACCATGCGTAAAGGTGAAATGTTGAGTATGGAAGCAAAAGGCGACCGTATGGTATGTGAGTTTATGGTGCCTTCAAGAGGAATTATAGGACTGAGAAATCAATTGCTTACCGCGACTGCTGGAGAGGCTATTATGGCACATCGTTTTAAAGAATACCAACCTATTAAAGGGGGAATTCCTGAACGTCAAAATGGAAGTTTAGTGTCTATGGAAAAAGGACAAGCAATTCCTTATTCTATTGATAAATTACAAGATAGAGGTAAATTTTTCGTAGATCCAGGTGAAGATATTTACGAAGGTCAAGTGATCGGAGAAAATTCTCGTGGAGATGATATGGCAGTGAATGTCACAAAAACAAAAAAATTATCGAATGTTCGTTCTTCTGGAGCTGATGATAAAGCAAAAATTGTTCCTGCAATTAAGTTTTCATTAGAAGAAGCTTTAGAGTATATTCAGAAAGATGAGTACGTTGAAGTAACACCAAACTTTTTACGTTTACGTAAAGTTTTTCTTAAAGAAGTAGATAGAAAGAGAAATAAGAGTATATAATTGGTATAAAACCAATATATTTAAAGAGAAAACCTATCTGGGTTTTCTCTTTTTTTATGTTTAAAATGTTAGTATTATGGATGTATTAGGGATTTCTTTAACCGAGTGGATAGGATATATAGCAATGGCATCACTGTTAGTGTCATTCATGATGAAAGATGTTACCAAACTAAGGATAATCAATTCCATCGGCTGTGGATTTTTTGTGGCTTACGGTATTTTATTAGCCACATCCTGGCCAATTGTGATTACCAATTCCGCCATTATTTGCATTAACTTCTATTACTTGTTTGTAAAGAAAAATTAGAATACGAGCTTTTTGAATACTAAGCCTAATTGATTTTTATATCCACCTAATTAAATAATCGATAAAAAGCTGGTTGTAATCCTCAATCTGGGGATTTTAAATCGCTATAAACCTGAATTTTATGGGTGAATTGCACGGCGAAATTTGTACTTTCACGCAGTAAAAATCAACTAAACTTTCAGGTATTTTTTTAGATCAAAAAAAATATAGTACAATACTTATTTTAGCAGTGCACAATTGGGTAGCACTATGGAAAACTGCAACATTTTCTTTTTATGGCGGTTTTTCTTTAGCAGTTTTTAAAAGAAAAGCGGGGAAGGTTTTATCAGCAATCATTAGCGACCTCAATAAAGTGAGAAATTCTCAAAAATTGACTTGTGATGATCTGTTGCCAATGTTTGCCATTGAGTTTGATGCTATTTTTTACACCTGTCGACCAATCCTTATAGGTTTTAGGGAACATTCTATTTTTGAACTGCAAATAAAAACACGTTCTCATTGAAGAAATTATTAAAGTATATAAATAGTAATGTTTTAGTTAATGTTGCCTGGTTAAATTCGGCCACTGTCTTTACCAAAATTATTTCTGGTTTTTTAACGACTAAATTTATTGCCATTTTTATTGGAGCCGAAGGTTTAGCGCTTATAGGGAACCTGAGGAGTTTTTATGCAGCCATTCAATCCTTTGCTACCGTTGGATTGTACAATGGAATGGTAAAATATATCGGGGAGTTCAAAAACGATTCTATCAAGCTGAGTAAAACTATTTCTACAACCTATTACTTTGGTTTTATTGCGACGATACTCGTCTGCTTTTTGAGTTACTACAATGCAAAAACGATTAATGATCTATTGTTTTCTTCGGAGTATAATTATGCTTTTGTTATAAAAATCATGGCTTTAGCAATCCCGTTTTATTCCTTAAACATGTTTTGCTTTTCTATAATGAATGGTTTTTCTAAGTATAGAATTTTACTAATCATAAATATTATCGGGCAGCTCATGGGCTTGTCCGTAACCTTGTTATTAATATATCAAGACAATATTGATGGCGCATTAATTTCGGTAGTCATTTCCCCGTCCTTAATCTTTTTAATCACCTTAGTTGGGATCTTGGGCAGAAGAAGTTTAATTGGGCAAATTAAAGTTGCTCATATTGATTTTGGTTGGGTTAAAAAGTTAGGTCCTTTTGCATTGATGGCCCTTGTTTCGGGAATAGCCTTGCCGCTTGTTACTATTGTCATAAGAAATCATATCATTGACTCAGAAGGCATGAGAGATGCAGGTCACTGGGAAGCGATGAATAGAATTTCTACCTATTATTTGATGTTTGTAAATTCTATGATGGCCTTATATTTTTTACCGAGGTTTGCTGAGATCGATAACCAAAAAGAGTTTAGAAAAGAGGTCTTTGGTTTTTATAAAAGTATTGCACCTATATTTGGTTTGGGACTGTTGGTTATTTATTTGCTAAAACCATTTATAGTAGCCATCTTCTTGACCGATGATTTTAATTTGGTACAGGAGCTCTTTGGATGGCAATTATTAGGCGATTTTATTAAAATTTTATCTGTTGTAATAGCCTATCAATTTATAGCTAAAAAAATGTTTTGGCATTTTATTATAACCGAATTGTTTTTAGTGTGTATTACCTATTTCACAAGTATATATTTAATCGACTCTTATGGAGTGATAGGTGCAAATATGGCCCATTTTGTAAGTTATCTTATGTATTTTATAATCATTTTATTGATTTTTGGAAGCTCCCTTTTTGGCGTGTTATCTGAAGATTTTGACGGGTCTTGATGTTTTGTTCTGAGTCTGAGTATGGCTGATTTTTTTTTGAGAATCAATTATTGGATACTCATCTTTTTTTGTCGCCTTCAATATCCGTGTGCCTTAAGTTGAAAAATACACTTTAAAATTTGTATTTTCAGAGAATGAAAAAACAGCTCATTTGAAGCTGCTATAAATTATATTCCAATAGATACTTTTTTTTCTAAATGCGGTTTTTTGTATTCAGTAATGATTGAATTTAATGTGGTTTAAGTAAATAAGTTTAACATAATTAAAAGAATAAGAGTATAGTCGGTTGATGTTGACAAAAATAAAAAACGCATATCGTAACAGCATGTTAATTAAAGTAGCGTCTTTTAATTCTTTAAGTGTTTTTGTTAGATTAATCACCGGTTTTATTTTATCCAAATCCATAGCTTTCTTTTTAATGCCACAAGGGATGGCGCTTACAGGAAATTTAAGGAGTTTTTTAAGTAGTATTCAGGGTGTTTCTATCAGTGGGCTTCAAAATGGAGTCATAAAATATACCTCCGAATTTAAAAATGATGAGGCAAAACTTAAAAAAATTATTTCTACCTCGTTTTTTATTGTGGCCTTTTTTACAGTACTTGTTTCAACGATTTTATTTTCTTTCTCCAGTTATATTAGCGATTTAATATTTAGCAATCATAACTATGCCTATGCGTTTAAAGTTTTAGCATTTGTACTGCCCTTATTTACGCTTAATGCATTTTTATTAGCCATCATTAATGGCCTGGGAAAGTATAAAAAAATTATAATCATTAATACTATTGGCTATGCATTAAATGCCATAATTGTCGTTTTATTACTCTGGAAATATAAGCTTGAAGGAGCCATATTAGCCATGGTAATAATGCCTTCTGTTTTGTTAATTATTACCTTGTTTTGGATTAAAGAAGTGAAATCTATTCTTGGCAATATTGCTATAAAGAGTTTTTCAAAAACCTATTTTAATGGCTTGGGGTCATTCGTGATAATGGCATTGTTTTCGGCCTTGACAATTCCTATGGTGCATATATTTATCAAGAATTATATTATCGATACTATAGGGTTTGTAGAAGCTGGATACTGGGAGGCTATGATAAAAATTTCTCAATATTATCTCATGTTTATCATGAGTCTTTTTAGCTTGTATTTACTTCCTAAATTATCGCATAATCAAACCGACGAAGGCTTTGTAAGCATTGCTAAGCAATTTTATAAAACCATTTTGCCCATAGTTGTCATTGGATTTTTTAGCATTTACTTTTTGCGCTATTGGATTGTGAGAATTACTTTAACCAAAGAATTTCTACCCATTCAGGATTTGTTTTTTTGGCAGCTCATCGGAGACTTTTTTAAAATTGTAGCCTTTGTTCTGGCCTATCAAATGCAGGCGAAAAAAATGTTTTATACTTACTTATTAGGAGAATTTTTATACGTTCTTGTCGTTTATATGGCAAGTATTTATTGTATAGATAAATTTAATCTTGAAGGTGTTGTAATTGGACATGCCATTAGTTATATGTTTTACTTTATGCTCATGTTGTTTATATTTAGAAAACCATTATTGTTAAAAAATAAAATTAAAATTGAAGACTAAATATTATTTGCTGCTGCTCGTGTATTGGTTAGTTCTAGGCTTTGTCTTAGAAGGCATTTTTCATTTTTTCTCCCTTAAAAGAATATTTAATTTTACAGAGAACATATGTTTTATAGGCTTTGTAATATTTATAATCGGAAATTTAAGGGGTCCAGTTTTGAAGCGGAGCTTATTTAAGGTTTTCATCCTTGCAATGGTGATCATGTTATGGTTTGAAACCCTAATGTTTTATCATTTTAAAATAGCATTTGGCCCCTCTTCTTTGTATGTTATATCAAATACTAATCCGGATGAACTTATTGAGTTCGCTAAGGAATATACCGACTTTAAAGTGTTCTTGCTGTCGGTTTTATTTTTTATTCCATTGTTAAAGTTGAAGGCTATAGCTCAAAGTCTCGTCGCTATATCCTCTAAATGCGCTATTGATAAGTATAAATTAGCAAAACTATCATGTATCACCTTGGTGTTTTTAATTTCCTTTAAATACAGTAAATTAATAGATTATAATTTGCCGTATTTAATCGGGCGCTCAATAGTTTTAAATTATAAAGATTCCCAATGGGTCGAAGGCTTTAATGCTAAGTTGGAGGCGAACCCAAATCTAGTTAAGAATAAGAATGAGAATATAAACAGTACTTATATCGTTGTCATTGGAGAGTCGACAACATCAAGCCATATGCAATTATATGGTTATTACAGGCAAACAAATACTTTGCTGGATAAACAAAGAGACAGTTTGAAAATTTATAATGATGTTATAAGTCCGCATACATCTACATTTCATTCCTTGAGTAAATCCTTAAGTCTTGGGAATTATGAAGATCCAAAGAAGGTCTTAGCCTTGCCAATTACAAGCGTGTTTAATAAATCTGGATTTAAAACCTTTTGGATATCCAACCATAGTCCAGCATTTAATCCAAATAGTGCTTTGGCTAGAATCGCTAATGAAGCTCAGTCTCTTTTCTATAATTCCAAGGAAGTGGTGGTTAATAATTTAAAACATGATGGAGAGCTCTTATCCGAAATTGATGAAGCTTTAAAGGATTCTGCTTCGCATAAGATTATTTTTCTACATTTAATAGGCGCGCATTTTTCTTATGAAAATAGATACCCTTCCGAGTTTAATCGCTTTATTGAAAAACCAAAATCAAAATTTGATAGCGAAATAGCCTTTGAAAAAATAAATCAATACGATAATGCCATTAGCTATTCCGACTTTATATTGAGTGAGGTTTTGGACAAACTTAAAGCTGAAAATTCAAATAGTTATTTGATGTTTTTTTCAGATCATGGTGAAGAGGTTTTTCAAGATGAAAATTTCTATGGGCATTTTGAGGATAGGCCGACTAAGAATACTTTTAAAATTCCTTTTGTATTGTGGTACAGTTCATCTTTTAAATATCCAAACGATTATGAATTTGACCAAAATAGAAAATATATGACCGATGATTTATGGCATAGTATCGCTCATATTTCTGGATTGGAGAGCCCGTTTATTGATGTTAAAAGAAGTATTTTTAGCTCTGAATTTGAACATAGGAAACGCATTATTTTGAAGGATAAAAACTATGAATCTTTTTTTGAATGAATACTAAAAAGCATATCTGTATTATCGTCGATACGCTCAGTGAAGGTGGTGCCGAAAAAATTGCCGCATCTTTTTCCTTTGCCTTAGAGACAGAAGGCTATAAGGTCTCCATCATATCGCTAAGAAATCAGATTACCTATAAGTATACGGGGAAGCTGTATAATTTAGGAGTCAATGAATCGCCTATAAAATGGCTTAAGCAATTGCAGAAAATACGCTTATTTAGATCCTGTTATAAAAACATTGATGCAGATTATTACGTCGATTTTAGAATGCGTAATCGGTTTGTTATGGAAGCACTACTTCATTTGTTTGTGTTTAAACCCAAGAAGATGATTATGAGTGTTCATAATTTTAATATTGAATACCATATTCCTAGAGGGTTTATTTTTAAATATCTATATCATAAAACCAAGGCCATTGTTGCCGTGTCAAAAGATTCTTGTAAGGCCCTTAAGGACTATCATGACTTTAATAATTTAATATATATTCCAAATTTTATTAATAAAGAACGGTTAATAGTTTCTAAAAATATACCCCAAAATATTCCTTCTAATGCGGTATTAGCCATAGGGAGGTTGAATGTTTTTGTGAAACAATTTGATAAGCTCATTTTAAGCTATAAAAATACCGAATCCTTTACAAAAGGAATGCCCTTGATTATCTTGGGAGAGGGTAGAGATCGAGAAATATTAGAAACTATAATCGCTGACAATAATCTTCAAGAAAGGGTAAAACTATTAGGCTTTGTGCAGAATCCATATGATTATATCAAACACTGTAAGTTTTTAGTCCTTTGTAGTAAATTTGAAGGTATGCCTATCGTGATCCTAGAAGCTCTTGCCTTGGGAACTCCAGTAATATCTTTTGATTGTAAATCTGGGCCATCGGAATTAATACGACATAAACACAATGGACTGCTAATTGAAGACCAGAATTTCAAGGCACTGGAGCAAGGTATTGATCTACTTCAAATGAATGGTGATTTATATGAGCAACTAAAAGAAAATGCCAGTAGTTCCATTGAAAGTTTCACCGAGAAACAGGTCATTACATCCTGGGAAGCTGTCTTTAATTGATTTTGTTGTCAAAAGATGTAAGTCTAATGTTCCGTTTTAATAAGGTTTTCTTGATGAATTTCAGAGTTTTTAATACAATTAAAGGACTTTTTAATAATAGCTTTTGTTTGGATGTAAGCAGACTGAAATTAATTTGCTGAGTTAAATTCTTGAAATTTACCTTATCTCTTAGCAGTTTAAATTCAATGGCGTACATATAACGCTTGTAATTTATATAGACCTCTAAAGATTTATGCTCAGGGTTATTTTTTTCGTAGAAATTAAGGTCTGGAAGCGTTTTGTTTTTGATTCCAATTTGTGTCATTTGGTTTGGAATATTCGTCAATAAGGTCGTTAATGGCGAATAATTATAAGCCAATTTATGCTTGATAAAACTCTGTAAATAAAAATCGACATCTTCGGCGTAATCGATGGTTTCATCAAATACAATTGTATTCGTAATTTCTTTTTTAAAAGCGATGCTACTCGGACAAATTAAAGATTGGAATTTATTCTTTTCAAAGAAATCATCAACTATAAAAGTTTTGCCTTTTAAATTGGGATCTATGTTTTTTTTAGTCTCAACGCTATTTTTTGGACCGTAATATTCTAGATAATCTGTTCCGTAGAACGAAGCTTCAGGAAAATTTTGATATAAATTATAAATGGATTCTAAATAGTCTTTATGCCACAGGTCATCGGCATCGAGTAAGGCAATAATGCGTCCCTTTGCTAAAGAAACACCCCTATTTCTAGTTGATGATAAGCCTTTGTTTTCCTGATCCAGTACCGTAGCGTGATTAACATTAGCGAGAAGCATTTTTGCCTTTTCAGCACTATTGTCGGTGGAACCATCATTTATAATGATAATCTCAAAATTTTTATAGGTCTGATTGAAGACGCTGTTAAGCGTGTTTTCAATATAATTTTCTTTGTTATACAGTGGAATGATCACCGAAAAAAGTACAGACATTAATTTGTTTTATTAGCGTTTAGTTCAAGATCCTTATAGCACATATAAGAGATTTTATAAAATTGCAACAATAGCATATTGGGATTTTTACTCAAAAGATTTTTACGGATTTTTAAATGAAATAGTTTATAAAATACCGACCCTATATGGTTCAGCTTATAGTTGCGAAGCACCATAAATAATGACAATAATTTATTTTCATGAACTAGGTTTTCTCTGTGACTTAGCCAGAGTAAAGTATCAACAGCAAGTTCGATTTTCTTTAGATAAACGTCGTTCTTTTCTAATCCTAAATGATAAACTTCATTATTAATATGGAATACATTTATTGAGTGCTCCTTTAATAAAGCAGCAAAATAATTGTCTAAACCATAAGCCTTTTTGTCTATTGAATTATTAATTAAATTAAAAATAGATTTTTTAATTAAGAAGTTTGCAGAAATTACAATTTGATATGGGTTTTGATTTCTTTTTTTAAAATCAACATCTTCGTTTCTTTTTCCATAGGTCCAGCGTAGAATCGAATTGTTATCAGGCTTGTTTTTATGATAGGTAAATCCGCCATAAATCGCCTCATGATTTGAAGAGCTCTCTTCTATATATTTTTTAATAAATGTTTGATGCTTTGGCATGACATCCGCATCTAGAAACAGAAGCCAATCATAGCTAGCCTTGTCACTTAAGCGTTGTCTTGATTTAATTCTTCCAACGTTGGTTTCTGAAAAAAACATAGAAGTAAAGACTAAATTTTCAATAGCTGTTTTGTTTTCGACACGATGCTTTTCAGAGCCATCATCTAGGCAGATAATTTCAAATTCAATTTTGGATTCACAGACTTGTTTATGAACCTCATTAACGAGACTAGAGATCTTATAATTATAAACAGGTATTAAAATCGAAAGCATAGCTAGCTTTTTCGTTGCACAACTTCATAAACTTTATTGTCATCACACTTCAGTGTTTTGCTAGGGTATTTTAAAAGCATTGCATAGTCGTGGGTAGCCATCAAAATAGTATGGCCTTTTTTATTGAGTTCTTGTAATACTTCCATAACCTCAATACTGGTTTGCGGATCCAAATTACCTGTGGGCTCATCGGCAAGAATGAGTTCAGGGTCGTTCAGTAATGCTCTGGCAATTGCCACGCGTTGCTGTTCGCCTCCCGAAAGTTCGTAGGGAAATTTAAAGCCTTTGGTGTTCATGTCGACCTTGTTGAGAACAGCTTCTATTTTGCTGCTGATTTCCTCTTTGCTGGTCCAACCCGTTGCTTTTAGAACAAATTCCAAATTCCCAATAATCGTTCGATCATTTAAAAGTTTGAAATCTTGAAAGATCACACCTAGTTTTCGCCTTAAAAAAGGGATGTCCTTTTCCTTTAAAGTGCCTAAATCGAAGTTCACAATAGAGCCTTCGCCTTTAGTGAGCTTGAGATCAGCATAAAGTGTTTTCATAAAGCTACTCTTTCCAGTGCCTGTTTTGCCAATAAGATAAACAAAATCGCCTTTTTTCATTTCGATATTAACATCGGAAAGAATCAGGTTGCCACCTTGAAATATTGAAGCATCTTTTAATTCTAAAACAGTTTCTGACATAAATAAAGTAGATTTTAAACTCATGTAAATGTATTATTAAAAACTCGAAAGGTCAAAAAAATAAACAGAGCGTGTTAAGTCTATAAAATTCAAGCTTTTTAGTATTTAATAAGTCGGTTTATAATTATCGTTAATTTCTAACGTTATAAAAACGATATAAAGTATTTTTGATATTAAGAAGATCTTAAAGATAAAGACGACTCAATGTCAAATAAAATATATTCTCAACAAAAAACGAAGTTAATGACTAACAAAAAATTAATAGTAGTCGCATTAGCACTAATATGTAATTTTGGTGTTTTTGCACAGCAAACAGCGGCATACACGAGTGAATTGGTAGATTTCCAAAAAGCGCTGTCTCTCTACAATAGCAATCAATATTTAGCAGCACAATCGGTATTCGATAAAATTCAGGATACAGCTAAAGACGAAGTCTTAAAGTCAGATTGTGCCTATTATATTGCCAATTGTGCCGTGCGGTTAAATCAGCAAAATGCAGATGACCTCATTCAAAATTTTGTAAATGATTATCCTACGAGTACAAAACGCAATACGGCGTTTATGGATGTTGCCGATTATTATTTTGAAAACTCACGCTTTTCCTATGCCAGGAAATGGTATGACAAAGTAGAAGAAGATGCTTTGGCACGGAGTGAACGTGAAACGTTTAATTTTAATTTTGGGTATAGTTTTTATGCCACTAAGAATGCTCAAGGGGCAAAGAAGTATTTGTCTCGAGTAGAAAATTCAGAAGCTTATGGAGCTCAGGCAAAATATTATATCGGATTTATGGCCTATGAAGGGGATGATTACGATAAGGCATCTGAATATTTTGAACAAATAAGTAATAATGAAAAATATAAGCAAGGCTTATCATATTATCAAGCCGATCTAAATTTTAAACTTGGGAATTTTGAAAAAGCGATTGAATTGGCAAAAGTCCAATTGGAAAATAGTGATGTTGCTGAAGTTTCTGAACTCTCAAAAATTATAGGGGAAAGTTACTTTAACCTAAAACAATATGCGGAGGCAATTGCCTTCTTAAAAGCCTATAAAGGGAAACGTAATCGCTGGACCAATACAGATTATTATCTCTTAGGATATGCTTATTACAAGCAAAATGATTTTGAAAGTGCCATATCAGAATTTAATAAAATTATTGATGGAAATAATTCTGTGGCTCAAAATGCCTATTACCACTTGGGAGAAAGTTATATAAATCTCGATAAAAAACAGGAAGCACTAAATGCCTTTCGTAATGCATCACAAATGGATTATGATTTGAAGATTCAAGAAGATGCTTGGTTAAATTATGCAAAAATCAGCTATGAGATAGGGAATCCCTACCAATCGGTACCACAGGTATTGGCAGGATATCTAGATAAATATCCTGAGACAGGATATAAAGAAGAGATTGAAACCTTGTTAATTGACTCCTATATCACCTCAAAAAACTATAAGGAAGCCTTAAACTTGCTTGAAGGTCGTAAGAGTTTTGAAAATAAAGTAGCTTATCAAAAAGTGGCCTTTTATAGAGGTATAGAGTTGTATAATGAGAGTAAATATCTCGAGGCCGAATCCTTTTTTGATAAATCAATGAATGAACCAAGGGATGATAAATACACCGCAAGGGCAATATTCTGGAAGGCAGAAACCGATTATAATTTAACGAATTATAACGATGCCTTGGTTGGTTTTAAATTGTTTCAGGGACGTAAAAATTCAGATGCAACCGAAGAAATTAAAAATTTGGACTACAATTTGGGATATACCTATTTCAAACAAAAAAATTATGTAAAGGCCTCTGAACATTTTCAGAAATATATTTCGAATACCGCAGAAGACAAGATTAGATTAAATGATGCTTATCTGAGACTCGGTGATGGATATTTTGTGTCAAGCGAATATAATAAAGCTATTAAAGCTTACGAAAGAGCCATTAAAATGAACGAGATTGAACCTGATTATGCATTTTTTCAAAAGGCGATTAGTTATGGTTATATCAATAAAGGCGGAGATAAAATTAAAGATTTAAACGAATTTATTAATAGCTATGCAAAATCTAAGCTGAGAGATGATGCCCTGTACGA
>Ga0105356_10000569_pt1 | contig 35044 bp, 30 predicted proteins | sample GOMGulsemesocosm_3_FD_83502 | JGI IMG/M metagenome (GOLD analysis project Ga0105356, IMG submission 83502) | Methane-oxidizing microbial communities from mesocosms in the Gulf of Mexico - GOM9D Gulf of Mexico | ecosystem: Environmental > Aquatic > Marine > Cold seeps | place: Gulf of Mexico...
AATTAGTTCTTAGGGAGAATTATTAAAAAAGTGTCTCATACATTATATTCGCATATATTGGGGCACTTTTTTTATTTACTTATGAAAGCAACTATTTTATATAAGCTCCAATACTCTCTCCAAAGCCATGCCTCGAGATCCTTTAATTAATAGAGTGCTGTTTTTAATTATTGTAGACTTTAAACATTGTTCTAGAATTCCAAAGTTTTCGCACCATATAATTTTCTGAGATTCAAATTTAGCTTTGTGAAAATTGGCGCCAACCAAATAAATAGAATCAATATTAAGACTAGAAGCATGCTTCCCAATGTTTAGATGTTCGGTTTCGGCTTCTACTCCCAATTCAAACATATCACCAAGTATAGCTATTTTGTATTTACCGTCCATAGCATTAAAATTATCTAATGCAGCACACATGCTTGTAGGATTGGCATTATAAGCATCTAATATGATACTATTGGATTCCTTTTCTATAATTTGAGATCGATTATTTTTTGGTATGTAACTTTCAATGGCGTATTTAATATCATTATCACTAACATTAAAATACTGTCCAATGGCAATAGCAGCAGAAATATTATTAAAATTATAAGCCCCAATTAAATTACTATTGATAGTCTGGTTATTGAACTTTGTTTTTACAAAAGGATTGGCATTCACCATTTTTGTAATTACATTGGCTGTTGCGTTTGTTCCAAATTTATAGTTGTGCTTATAGCTATTGAGTTGCTCAATTTGTGTTTCATCCTCAGCATTGATAAAAATAAGTTTAGCATTTGTTTTTAAATGATCGTAAAGTTCACTCTTTCCTTTAATGACCCCTTCAATACTTCCAAATCCTTCTAAGTGTGCTTTTCCAAAATTTGTGATATAGCCATAATCTGGATTGGTTATCGCACATAAATCTGCGATTTCATCGAGGTGATTGGCTCCCATTTCTACAATACCAATTTCGGTTTCAGAGCTCATTGATAAGAGGGTTAAAGGAACCCCGATATGATTGTTTAAGTTTCCTAGTGTCGCTATGGTATGAAACTTTTTTTTAAGGACACAATTTACGAGTTCTTTGGTTGTTGTTTTTCCGTTACTCCCGGTAAGTGCTATTATTTTCACATTGAGATAGGCTCTATGGTAATTTGCCAATTGTTGTAATGTGAGAAGGGTATCATCAACTAAAATATACTTTTCATTAATGGCATAGGCTTCCTCGTCTACAATAGCATAACTTGCGCCTTTGTTCAGGGCTTCTTTTGCAAAGGTATTACCGTTAAAATTAGCTCCTTTAAGGGCGATAAACATACAGCCTTCAGTAATTTCTCTGGTATCTCTACAAATGGTGTTAGACTTTAAAAATAACTGATGTAATGATTTTATATTCATAAATTAAATGTAATAAAAAAGTCCTAACCAAAGGATAGGACTTTTACTAAATAATCTAATATATTTATTAATTTTTCTTCTTGTTTTTATTTTTAGATTTAGATCCAATTCGAGACATTGCACACCTAAACCCAATATAGTCTGTTGCCATATCTTGGGGGAAGTAGCGTCTTTGTGCAGGATCCAACCAATACGCTCTATCTTTCCAAGAACCACCTTTGTATACACGAACTTCGTCGCTGATTAAAGATGTTCTGTTACTTGATTTGTCATACTCTCTAATCGTATTTCCAGTGGAATCCGTTTGCACATTATGCTTAGGAGCATTATACATTTTTCTAGTTAAGGCGCTGTTTTCCGCAACTTCATCGTCCTCGTTTATATTGTCGAAATCACGAGAAGAACTTTTATCTCCATCTCTAAAGTTTCTATTATCACTAGTAGAAAAGTTATTCCTTAAATAGGTCTCATCTTCATCAACAGCTACTTGTAAAATCTCTCCTGGTAAGTTACGAGCAATAAGTTTACCATTGCTTAAGGTGTCATATACAATATTGTCAACGGTTACTATTTTTACGGTACCATCGTCATTGATTGCGTTTTTTGTATATACATTTCCACGATAGTAATTAAAGTCATTAAATTCATCGTCTACTATAGGTCGGTAAACATCTGCAACCCATTCAGCTACATTTCCTGCCATATCAAATAAACCATGATCGTTTGGCGCATATGATTTTACTTGAGCCGTAATATCGGCACCATCATCAGACCATCCCGCAATACCGCCATAATCACCTTTGCCTTGTTTGAAGTTAGCTAATTGGTCACCGCGAATTTTACGTTTGCCAGAACGGGTATATTGACCATCCCAAGGATATTTTTTACGTCCTCTATAGACATTGTAATTTCTTAATTCGGATAAACCAAGAGCAGCATATTCCCATTCAACTTCTGTTGGGAGTCTGTATTTTGGTGATATTATCCCCGTACCTCTAGAAGCATAAATATTTATGGTATCTCCAGCGGCATTTGTTTGAACTCTTTTGTTACGTTTAGAGTTAGGGTTTATCAAACTGTCATTCCCACCATAAGTTTGGGTTGGGGCTGCAATATATGTGTCTGTACTAAAATTAGCATCTGAAGCGGCTGTAAATCTTGAGCCTCTTTCTAAATATCCGGCCTGTTCTAAATACATTTCATTAACTCTGTCTGTACGCCAGTTTGCATATTCAACGGCCTGTATCCAACTTACGCCTACAACAGGGTATTCTGCATAACCAGGATGACGTAAATATTCGTTAGTCATCATTTCATTATATCCTAAACGATTTCTCCATACCAAGGTATCTGGTAAAGCACCGTTATAAATGGCTTTGAAATTAGGGTCTTCAGGTGGATAAACTTGTTTAATCCAATCTAAATATTCCATATACATCATATTGGTAACCTCAGTCTCATCCATGTAAAAGGATTGCACATGTTGCTGATTAGGAGTATTATTCCAATCATGCATCACATCATCCTGAACTTTTCCCATGGTATAAGTCCCGCCTTCTACGAATACTAATCCTGGAGCTGTTGCCTGCTCTTTAAAGTCTGTGTTATATTGGAACCCTCCTTCTTTGGCGTTAATTTTCCATCCTGTTCCTCTAGAACTGTTCTTAGAACTAGATGATTTTTTACAGCTAAACATAGATAAAGAAAGTGCTAGGACAAGCATTATTCTTAGTGTTGCGATGTTTTTCATATCCATACTTTTTAAGTAAGTCAAATTAATATTTGGTGATGCAATATAGTGATTAAAGATAAAAACACAAGTCTTTTTACAGAAAATTACTAAAAAATCATGTATTTCATCCTGTTTTTTGAACACAACAACGGGTTTTTGGTCCGTTTTAGAGTGAATTTTGTTTATCTTAAACGCATATAGAGATGATTTATTATTGTAAATTTGAATAAAATTAAAATAGTGATACTAAGCTTTAATTATTGCCGTTAATTATTTTATAATACAATAAGCGTAATTAATTTTTTTAAAATCACCAGAACCCATCTAAATGCGATTTGCATAAATACTATAAAAGATTATATTCCCAGCGATGAAGAAAATTTTTTTCTACTTATGTTTCTTATCTTTTTTTATTAGTCATTCTCAACAAAAACAATTTAATATTGAATGGAGTGGGACTAGAACCTTGACTGCGGGGTCTTCAAAAGTACTGCTACCTGATTTTAATGCAGAGAACTATAGTTATACACACAGCGAAGGAATAAAATTTATTGCGCAATGGAAAATTAATACACCTATTAATGAAGAGGCAGTAAGGCTTTCAAATATCAAATATGGCCCAATTGCATTGAGTGAACTTAAAGATCTAAACTTAGAAACCATTCCCAATCAGATTCAAAAAACGATTAAGAATACAAGGGCTAGAGAACAACAGTATGTATTTCTAGAAGTCTCTCCTATTATTAAAGATAAGGGCGTCTATAAAAAACTGCTGTCCTTTAGTTTAAATTTTAACGCCGAAACTTCAAATAGAACTACAAATTCAAACAGGTTAAATTCTCATGTGATTTCTAATTCGGTTTTAGATCAAGGGGCTTGGTATAAGTTTTATATTGATAAAACAGGAGTGTTTAAGCTTTCTAAGAATTTTTTAAACAGCTTAGGTATAAATACCAATAACATTGACCCAAGAACAATTAGGCTGTTTGGACAAGGTGGGCAGATGTTGCCATTGGAAAATTCGGTATTCTATCCTTTTGACTTATCCGAAAATGCAATTCAATTCGTCGGGGCAGAAGATGGTGTTTTTAATAATGAAGATTATCTCTTGTTTTATGGAGAAGGGCCGACAGGGTATAACGCCGAGAGCAATACGAATATAAATGCATATACTGAAAGAGCTTGCTATTTTATAAATGTGACTTCTGGTTATACCGCGAAACAAGTTCAAGAATATAATGAACCGGCCGCGAGTGCAGATGTTATATTCGATACCTTTCACGATTATAAGTTTCATGAGGTCGATGATTATAATATAGCTAAACTCGGAAGACGCTGGTTTGGTGAAAAATTTGATTTTGATAATGATAAAGAGTTCAAATTTGAATTTTTAAATCTAGTTAGCACCGAGCCCATTAGGCTAAAAGTGTATACGGCAGCCGTTGGTGAGGGACAATCTCAAATGCAATTAAAGCTAAATGGAAGCGAGTTAGATAATTTTTTATTCGCTCCAATTAATAATCCAATACTAGCGACTCAAGATTATTTTGATGCTGATGTTGCTGTGACTTCTGGAAATATTTCAGTGAATCTTAATTATGATAATAATGGAAATCCATCATCCATAGGCTATTTAGATTATATATCTATAGAAGCCACGAGAGCATTGTCTCATACGGGCAACCAATTCGCATTTAAAAATAACAGGGCTGTGTTTAGTTCGGGTGTTGGACAATATAATATTTCAAATGCTTCAGGAATTACAGAGGTTTGGGATGTAACCAATACCAATACTATTACGAATATCAAGAATGATAGCTCTGAAGCTCTTATGAGTTTTAAGGCCTTAATGGGAGAGGAACGACTATATGTTGCTCTTGATCCTAGCGATTTTTATGAACCGCTAAATGAATCAAAATCTGAGGTTAGTAATCAAAATATTAAAGGGACTATTTTTCAGAACGATCAAGGACAGTTTCAGGATGTAGATTATATCATTGTTGTTAGACAAGATATGTTATCACAAGCACAGCGATTAGCTCAAATTAATAGGGTGCAATACGGGCTTAATGTTAAGGTCCTTACATTGAACGATATTTATAATGAGTTTAGTTCTGGTAACCAGGATATTTCGGGGATTAGGAATATGGTTAAATATGTCTATGATAATGCAAGTGCCCCCGATAAAAAACTGAAATACCTGTGTTTATTTGGTGATGCATCATTCGATTATAAAGACCGATTATCCGACAACACTAATGTTGTGCCGTCCTGGCATTCATTAAATAGCTTTAGCCTTTCGGGTTCATTTATTTCTGATGATTTTTTTGGAATGATGGATGCCAATGAAGGAAGTATGCACACCCTGGAAAAATTGGATATAGCTGTGGGTCGAATATTAGCCGATAGCCCACAACGGGCGAAAGACCTAGTGGATAAATTAGAATCTTATTACCAAACGGAAGCATACGGCTCTTGGCGTAACAATATTTTAGTGATATCAGATGATGTTGATAAGGATTGGGAAGGGATCCTACAGGAAACAACAAATAGTATTGGTGATGATATAACTCAAAACAAACCATCAATAAATGTTCTTAAGGTGCATACGGATGCCTATGTTCAAGAATCGACTTCTGGAGGAGAACGATATCCTTCTGTAAATAAGGCTATTTTTGACAATATAGAAGTAGGCGCATTAGTTGTTAATTATTTCGGACATGGAGGTGAAGATGGCCTTGCGGCCGAACACATATTTGATAAGCTCAATGCCCAAGAACTTACGAATTTATGTAAGCTTAATTGTTTTGTAACAGTGACCTGTGAGTATACTAAATTTGATAATCCACAGCGCCCATCAGCTGGTGAATATTTATTTTGGAATAAAAAAGGAGGAGCCATTGGGTTAATTACAACGACGCGACAAATATTTGTCAGTGTTGGGGTTGCCTTCAATGTGATCTTAAAAAAATATATGTTTGGTTTCGGTTCCAACGACTATCCTACGGTGGCAGAATCTTTGAGGCTTACAAAAAACGATCCGACAATTTCCGGTGTTTCCCAACGAAGGTTGGCCTTTTATATTGGTGATCCAGCTATGAAACTGACGATTCCTAAACCAAGTGTAAGACTAACAAAGGTAAATGATGTTGAGATTACTGGAAATATAGACGTGCTTCAAGCTTTAGGCCATGCTAAGTTAGCTGGTGAAGTCGTTGATGGACTTGGAAATGTGATGACGAATTATAATGGTGTGTTAACAGCGACCATTTTTGATAAAGATATTGAGAGGCAAACCTTATCTAATGATGGTACTACTGTTAATGGGCAACGTATTATAATGGACTTTAAGACCCTAGGTGAGACTATATTTAGAGGTCAAGCCAGTATTCAAAATGGAACCTTTGAGTTTGATTTTGTCGTACCTCGGGATATTGGAATTCCTGTTGGAAATGGTAAAGTTAGTATGTATGCAAAATCAGAAGCCCCATTACAGGATCAAGCAGGTTCTAATTTTGATATTCAAATTGGTGGAATTAATAGCAGTGCGGCCGAAGATAATACAGGCCCTGTGATTGATCTCTTTATGAATGATGAAAGTTTTGTTTCTGGGGGAATTACCAATGAATCACCGACCTTACTCGCAAAATTGCAAGATGAAAATGGGATAAATACAGCCAGTGGAATAGGACATGATATTTTAGCAATCCTCGATGGCGATGAGATGAATGCTTTTAAACTAAATGATTATTATCAAACGAATGTTGATGATTATCAGAGCGGTATGGTAACCTATCCTTTTAGAGATTTAGAGCCAGGACTTCATATATTAACCTTGAAAGCCTGGGATGTTTATAATAATTCTTCAACGTCAGAACTACAATTTGTGGTGTATGACGAAAATGAAGTACTTGTTATCGATAATGTATTGAATTATCCAAATCCTTTTGTTAATTACACAGAATTTTGGTTTAACCACAATAGTTCGGAGGTTTTAGACGTTTCAGTACAAGTATTTACTATTTCTGGAAAACTTGTAAAAACTTTAAATGGTCAAACTTCAGGATCTGGTAAAATAACCAGTTCAGTATCAAGAGATATTGTTTGGGATGGAAAGGATGATTTTGGAGAGCGTATTGGAAAAGGCGTGTATGTTTATAAGTTAACCGTACGATCGAATCTTCTAAATAAGCAAGTAGAGAAAGTTGAAAAACTTGTGATTCTTTGATGAAATTTTAAAATAATAATTGAATAATAGATTGCCTTAAAATAGAACAGTAATTTTGATTAATAGCAAAGGACAAATTTTACGATTGAAAATTAACAAAATAAGACACATGAAAAACTATATTTTAGCCCTAATAACTTTAGGTTTTTTTATGCAAGTTAAGGCTCAAACCCTTACAACTGTAATCCCTGATAATGATTCTAGAGTGATTACAACTGGAGTTCCGTTTTTGCTAATTGCCGCAGATGCTAGAGCAGCAGGATTGGGAGATATGGGGGTAGCAACCTCCGCCGATGCTTATTCCCAACAATGGAACCCTTCCAAATATGCCTTTTCATTGGCAAAATCGGGAATAGGAATTAGCTATACGCCGTATTTAAGTAAATTAGTGAATGATATTTCTATTGGAGAAGTCACCTATTTTAATAGGTTAAATGAACAAAGCGCATTTTCTGGAAGTTTGAAGTATTTTAGTCTTGGAGAAATTGAACTCGTCGATGGGCCAATTGATACACCTAGAATAGCCAAGCCCAATGAAATGACTATTGATTTAGCTTATTCTTTGCGATTAGCTCCTCAATTTTCAATGGGAGTTGCACTGCGATATTTACGTTCAGATCTAAAAATTATAGGAGTGGATGATAATCCAGCTCCTGCCAGTTCTATCGGTGTTGATATTTCTGGATATTATCAAAGTGAAGAAAATGCTTACAGTGATTATAATGGCCGTTGGAGGGCTGGTTTTGCGCTTCAGAATTTAGGTCCGAAAATAAAATATGACGATGCTGGTAGAGAGAATTTTTTACCAACCAATTTGAGACTTGGTGGTGGATTTGATTTTATTTTTGACCAATATAACAAACTTGCAATTACGGCAGAAATAACAAAGCTTTTGGTGCCAACTCCACCAATAACAGGACGTGAATATGAGTTTACGGATACTAATGGAAATGGGGTTTATGATGCCAGTGAAGATGAACTGATAGGTTATCCTAATAGTCCAGTAACAGATAATGTTATTATCGATGGACAAACTACCGATGTGAGTTTTATATCTGGAGTTTTCCAATCCTTTGGAGATGCTCCCGGAGGTTTTAGTGAAGAATTAAAAGAATTTACCTGGGCCTTAAGTGCAGAATATCAATATCAAGATTCGTTTGCTTTTAGAGCTGGTTTCTTTAATGAAGCAGAAGAAAAAGGAGCACGAAAGTTTTTTGCCTTAGGAGCAGGATTTAAATACTCAACCATTAATATTGATTTGTCATATTTGTTTTCAGCCTCAAGGGTGCAAAGTCCTTTAGAAAATACACTGCGATTTTCTCTGACATTTAACTTTGGTGATGGGGAGTATGACGAATATTAAAGTGCTATCTTAAAATATAAAATTCTAAAAAAAAACTGTTGTACTTTACAATGGTTTTTTTGTCTAATAATATATCAACATGAAGGAAATTAAAATTGAATCTACGCTATATATTTACGATTCTATTGATGAAACGCCTAAAAATGCTCAAGAGCTTATGGAGAAAGCGGCTGAGGCTAGACTAAAAGCCTATGCGCCCTATTCAAAATTTAATGTTGGTGTGGCTTTACTTTTAGATAATGGCGAAGTTATTATTGGTAGCAATCAAGAAAATGCATCCTATCCTTCTGGGCTTTGTGCAGAGCGTACGGCTATTTATTATAAAGGAGCAAAATACCCAACCGCTAAAATATTGAGGATGGCTATTATAGCTGGATCACTAAAAAATCCAACAACAACTCCAATTCCACCTTGTGGCGCGTGCCGGCAGGCAATTGCCGAATATGAGGTAAATCAAGAAGCACCTATAGAAATATACTTCATGGGAGTGTCAGGGAAAGTTGTAAAATCTGATTCTTTAGCAAATTTATTGCCTTTAGTGTTCGATAAATCTGTTCTATAACGTTTTCGTTTAAAAATAACGCCGAACTGTTTTTACGTTACTAACTAAAGTAGTATTTTTGTCACTCGCTTAACAAAATTTAAATTAGTCGATGCAAAAAATCACTAAAGAAACGTATATAAAATGGTATGAAGACATGCTGTTTTGGAGAAAGTTTGAAGACAAACTGGCTGCTGTTTATATTCAGCAAAAAGTAAGAGGGTTTCTTCACTTGTATAATGGTCAGGAAGCTGTATTAGCAGGAGCCTTACATGTTATGGACTTGAGTAAAGATAAGATGATAACTGCTTATAGAAATCACGTGCAACCCATTGGTATGGGAGTAGATCCTAAACGTATTATGGCTGAGCTTTTTGGAAAAGCAACAGGGACTTCCCAAGGATTGGGAGGATCTATGCATATCTTTTCTAAGGAGCATGGGTTTTATGGAGGTCATGGTATTGTTGGAGGTCAAATTCCATTAGGTGCAGGAATGGCTTTTGGAGATAAGTTTCATGAAACTGGAGCGGTAACCTTATGTTGTTTTGGTGATGGTGCAGCGCGTCAGGGATCTTTGCATGAAACCTTTAATTTAGCTATGTTATGGAAACTTCCTGTAATTTTTATTTGTGAAAATAATGGTTATGCTATGGGAACTTCTGTTGAGCGTACAGCAAACCACACCGATATATGGAAACTTGGTAGAGGCTATGAGATGCCTTCAGGACCAGTGGATGGAATGAATCCAATTAAGGTTGCCGAAGCAGTACATGAAGCTTTGGAAAGAGCACGTCGTGGTGATGGTCCTTCATTTTTAGAAATGAAAACATATAGATATAGAGGGCATTCAATGAGTGATGCTCAACATTATAGAACTAAAGACGAAGTTGAAGAATACAAAAAGATTGACCCTATTACACAGGTTAAAGATGTTATTCTTGAAAATAATTATGCAAGCCAAGACGAGCTTACAGTAATAGATAATCGTGTAAAGGAGATGGTAAAAGAATGCGAGAAATTTGCAGACGAGTCACCATTCCCAGAGAAAAGCGTGATGTACGATGTTGTTTACGAACAAGAAGATTATCCATTCATAGAACATAAAATATAAGCTATGGCAGAAATTATTACAATGCCCCGTTTAAGTGACACCATGGAAGAAGGGACTGTTGCAGCTTGGTTAAAAAAGGTTGGAGATGCCATTCAAGAAGGTGATATACTTGCCGAAATTGAAACGGATAAAGCAACCATGGAGTTCGAATCATTTCATGAAGGAACTTTACTTCATATTGGAGTTCAAGAAGGAGAAACGACAAAAGTGGATGCTCTATTAGCAATAATTGGAGAATCGGGGGAAGATATATCGGCTCTTTTGAATGCTGATACTGCAAGCGAAGTTGATAATACAAATGAGACAGTAGCTGAAGATCTTGTTGAATCTACTTCTGCAGCTGTAAGTATTCCTGAAGACGTTATTGTGGTTACCATGCCAAGACTTAGTGATACCATGGAAGAAGGAACCGTTGCTACTTGGTTGAAAAAGGTAGGTGATGTTGTGGATGAAGGTGATATTCTTGCAGAGATCGAAACAGATAAGGCGACTATGGAGTTTGAATCTTTCAACGCTGGAACGCTTTTATATATTGGACTAAATGAAGGAGAATCGGCGAAAGTTGATGATCTTCTTGCGATTATTGGCCCTGCAGGAACTGACGTTTCTGAAATAGCTGGTAATTTTGTAGCAACAACTTCAAAGGATGAAGAAGCTAAGGTTGAGACTCCAAAAGTAGAGGCTCCTAAGAAAGATACTGCACCAGTTAAAGCTGTTGCAACTCAGGTAACTGAGACTTCTACAAATGGAAGGTTATTTGTATCGCCTTTGGCAAAGAAAATTGCAAATGAAAAAGGAATTAACCTTTCTCAGGTTCAAGGATCTGGAGAAAATGGAAGGATCGTTAAACGCGATGTTGAGAATTTCACTCCAGCGGCGACGACTTCTGCGGCTTCAGTGACAAAATTTGTAGCTTCTGGTCAAGAAGATTTTGATGAAATTAAAAACTCGCAGATGCGTAAAGCTATCGCGAGGTCTTTAACGAATTCAAAATTCTCTGCACCTCATTATTATTTAGCAGTAGAATTTGATATGGATAATGCTATTGCATTTCGCCAGCAATTCAATTCAATACCAGATACAAAAATTTCTTTTAACGATATAGTTGTTAAAGCTTGTGCTTTAGCATTACGTCAGCATCCACAAGTGAACTCACAGTGGTTTGATGATAAAATGAGGCTGAATAATCATGTGCATATTGGTGTAGCCGTTGCTGTTGAAGATGGATTAGTGGTTCCTGTAGTACGTTTTGCTAACGAGCAAAGTTTACCTCAAATTGGTGCTGCCGTTAAAGATTATGCAAAGCGCGCGCGATCTAAGAAATTAACCCCTCAAGAAATGGAAGGTAGTACCTTTACTATTTCCAATTTAGGGATGTTCGGGATCGATAGTTTTACATCGATAATAAACCAACCAAATTCAGCAATCTTATCTGTCGGAGCAATTGTTCAAAAGCCGGTGGTTAAAGAGGGGAAAATTGTTGTTGGTAATACCATGAAATTATCACTTGCATGTGACCATAGAACTGTAGATGGTGCAACAGGTTCAATGTTTTTACAAACATTAAAAGGATTTATAGAAAATCCTGTGACTATGCTCGTTTAATTAGAGATCGTCCTTTAGAATTATATATAAAAAAATCCATTGCCTTGAGCAATGGATTTTTTTTTTTTGTTTAAAAAGGGTAACTTAATCTTTTACCTCCTTCAAAGGAAAGGCATCCAGCGGTTCTTCAAAAGCAATAAAAAGAACGCAGGGTTCCTTACTACCGCATTTTGCTGTATGGGGCTTTTTGGATGGCCCATAAGCGTATGATCCCGCTTTTAATGTTTGTGTTTTTTCTCCTTTATAAGTCACTTGAAGCTCTCCTGAAATAAGGATCATCCGTTCAGCCGAATTGTGCCAGTGATTTGGAATGTTTGCATTTGCGGGAACTTTAAATAGAACGTCGAGATTGTTTTTACTCGGGTCACCATGTAAAACGGCTATGGCGCATCCTTCAGGCATAAAGGGAGGGCATGGCCCCCACTTTAAGTCGGTGTCTTTTGCCGTTTTTAGTACTGATAATTCTGCATTATCGGTATCCATATTTTGCGAAATCCCTGAGGTTCCGAGAATGAACAGGGCTATGCATAACAAGTGTTTTAATGTAATGAGACTTCTTTTGGTTTTCATAATTATATAAATTTTTCATAAATGTGATTAAAATTATTCTGCGGTTTCTGGACTTATTATAGTTCCTACACTATTTATTTCATTTGCAGGAAATCCGCCCTTTTTAGCGTGTTCGCGAACCATCTCTTCGTTGGCGGCAAGGTATACACAGTACATTTTATCACCTGTAACGTAGCTGTGAAGCCATTTAATTTCCGATCCCATTTCCTTTAAAACACCACAGGATGTCTGTGAGGCGCCTTTTAAATCTTCAGCAGGCCAATCGCCGAGAGCTGGGATTTCTCTTTCGATGACATACATATTCATGTTTGGGGATAGAGTTTCCGGTTTTACCTGTGCTAAAGCCAGGTTTTCTGCTTCCAGTTGACTTACTTGTACTTCTAACTGAGCGATGAGCTCGGCTTCATGTGTATCCTTGGTATTGTTGGTACAGCTTGTAAGAGTTACAACCCAGAGGAATAAGAATATAATCTTTAGAGTTTTCATATGATTTTGGTTTTCGTATTAAAAATGTGCCTCCTGCTATTCGGCAGTTATAGGATCAATGATGCTGGCAACCTCACTAATTAAATTTGCAGGAAAGCCACCTTGTTTGGCATGCTCTTTTACGAGTGTCTTATTGGGAGCTATATACACACAGTAAATTTTGTTTTCGGTGACATAGCTATGCTGCCATTGAATTTGAGTCCCTAAATCTTCTAAGACAGCACAGGAAGTTTGTGATATACTTTTTAATTGATCGGCAGTCAAATTTCCAGCATTCGGGATGTCTCTTTCTATAAGGTATTTTGGCATGGTATTAATTTTAGATTCCTACTCGTATGGCTTTTCAGAGTACGCCTTGTTTTTTTATGTGGTATCATAATTCCACCTGATTCTATAAAGTTAAAATGGGAAAGGAAGATGGGCTTGTAGTTTTGATTCAAAAACTTACAAATTTATGTCATTTACTAAATAATGACCAAAACCGAATCTAAATCACGTGTTGTTGTGTGTATCGTGATGGTAGAATTCCAAATTTATCATGAAAGCATTTGGTGAAATAGGCAGCACTATTGAAGCCGCTTTCAAAGGCAATTTCGGAGATATTACCTGTTTGATTATAAAGAGAATTTAAGGCGCGATGTAGTCTAAAATCTCTTATAAAGTTATTCGCAGATTTCCCGGTTAAGGATATAAGTTTTCTATATATCTGAGATTTACTATATCCTAATGCTTTACTGAGGGCCTCGACATTAAAATTAGAATCATTCCATACCGTCTCAATAAAAACCATTAATTGTATCAAAAATTTCTCTTCGGAAGGGTTTAAAGTTCGAATATGTGATTTATTAATGAAGGTATTTCTGTTTTCACTCTCGTAGAGGGCTTTTACTTCTGATGATATTACAATTTCATCCTTAATAATTTCACACATATGGGTGGTTAAACTAACGGCCTCTTCAAAAATATTCGGCTTTCCTGTTACAGGAACACCAGTACATAAACCTATTTTTAGCTTTCTGTTAGGACTATCAAACTTAGGCGTGATATATTTAAAATTGGATTGAATTTTTAATGCACATACTATAGCATTTGTTACCGATTTAAAAGAAACTAGGTAACTGTAGTTATTTTGTTTTACAATACGACCATTAAAGTGTTTTAAGGACTTTATAATACTACTATGGAATTTTTGAGTGAAAATGCCATACTGATTTGCTTCCAATCTATTGAGGAAATTGCTAGATTCTATGAGCATAATTACCCTAAAAGCAGGATCATTAATAATGTTTAAATCAGTATTTTGAGATTTTTCAGGGTCTTCAATACGCCCTAAAAAAGATTCAACAATAGATTCATCTACTTCAATAATACTATTTGGAGTGCCACCATGTGCCTTATCATGCATGATTTGAATTGCCTTTTTGTTTGGTGCTTTGATTAAACAAAAGGCAGTTTTCCGGTTATCATCAAACCAATAGGTCAATCCTTGACAGCCAAATTCGTGTTGAATTTTTAGATCTTCCTGGTGAATTTTAGCGACATGTTCTGCGCTAACATCTTCAGGTAAGTCATGACGATCCATATAAATTGGCATAATATGATATTTTATTACAATATAGTGATTTTTAGAATGTTATGATAGGTTGTGGTTTTCCGAGTTAAGAGATTGGTCACCTAGCGCTGATTAATATGTAATGTAAGCTTAAAATTTGAGAATTTGCAGAAGGAATTTTTATCTTTAAACTTTGGTTAAATTAGACAAATGAAGAATATAATTATTACAGGAACGAGTAGGGGCATAGGTTATCAATTGGTAAAGCAATGCGCTGAGGCAGGGCATAATGTGTTGGCGTTGTCTAGAAATGCAAAACCTATTATCGATCTTAATTTAAAGTCGGTAACAGCTTTCTCTTTTGATTTAGGAGATGCTGAAGCATACAGCAAAGTAGAATCTTTCATTGAAGAACATTGGAAACATGTTGATATTTTGATTAATAATGCTGGAGCCTTATTGAATAAACCCTTTGCAGAAACGACAATTTCTGATTTTGAGATGGTTTATAGAACCAATGTTTTTGGGGCTGCCGAATTGACTCGAATCTGTATTCCCTATTTGAATAATGGAGGGCATGTGGTGACTATTAGCTCTATGGGAGGCGTTCAGGGAAGTATGAAATTCCCAGGCTTAGCAGCATATAGTTCGAGTAAAGGTGCTGTAATAACCTTAACAGAATTATTGGCTGAAGAATATAAGGATTCTAATATTTCATTTAATGTATTAGCCCTTGGAGCTGTCCAAACAGAGATGCTTGAAGAGGCCTTTCCAGGGTATGAGGCACCAACAACAGCTGATGAAATGGCAACGTATATATTCGAGTTCTCCTTAAATGGGAATAAATTTTATAACGGAAAAATGTTGCAAGTATCCAGTTCAACACCTTAAAGGCTTAACTTGAGTTGTTTGTGTAATATTGCAATGTCGAGGGAATTCTCAATAGTTTTAATAGCTACTGGATTTAAAATGATTGGTTTATAAAAATGAATCAAGATGATGATTACAATACCTTATAACGATGCTGCTATTGATTAATGTTTTGAAATGAGCTGACTTTGATATTTAATTTAGACATTTAACAGTATGGCTGTTATAAGGCTGAGGTTTTTAGTGATTTAAATTACTATTTCATGGCATTGACCTTGGTTTGTTTAGGGTAAATAACAGCATTAATCTATGTGTATCGGTTTTAATAATTATTCTGCTTTGTTGGGTGAGTCCAATGAATAATTATACATTTAGCCTTATTTTTGTCAGGATGCGAAATACACTTAAACATTATATTCCAGAGCAGGCCCTTACCGCTGTATTACATTTATTAGAGCATGATGGTTTGACTGTGAAAATTAAAGGTGAGCGTAAAACAAGACATGGGGATTATAAGCAATTACCGAATGGATTGCATCAAATTACGGTAAATTCTAATTTAAATACCTATCGATTTTTAATAACCTTGCTTCATGAAATTGCCCATTTTGAAGCCTATAAATCTTATGGTAGATTTATAAAACCCCATGGGATTGAATGGAAGCGTACATTTCAACATATAATATTACCATTTTTGAGTCCGCAAATTTTTCCAAATGATTTATTGCCATTATTAGCCGAGCATTTTAAAAACCCGAAGGCCTCAAGCGATACCGATGTTGTTCTTGCCTTAGCCTTAAAGAAATACGACGCTGATAACGATAAAACTTATGTTTTTGAACTCCCTTTTGGCTCTGTTTTTAAACTTTATAACGGAAGAGTGTTTAAAAAAGGAAATAAACGCGTAAAACGCATTGAATGTATAGAAATAAAAACAGGAAAGTTGTATCTTTTCAACCCCAATGCTGAGGTTGAACTTATTGCTGCTGAAAATGTTGGGATTTCATAAATAGGCATACTTTGTGATCCTATTAAATTATAATAAACGCTCATTAAATTGGGAAGAACAAACAAATTTTAAATGAATAAAAATTATTACGCCATACTTATGGCGGGTGGTGTTGGATCGAGGTTTTGGCCCGTGAGTACTAGCGAATATCCCAAGCAATTTCATGATATGCTAGGTACAGGAGATACCTTAATTCAAAAAACTTTTCACAGATTAAGTACGCTTATTCCAAAGGAAAATATATTTATACTCACCAATGAACGTTATAATGACTTGGTCTTCGAGCAGCTTCCTGAAGTCACCAAACGACAGGTAGTATTAGAGCCAGCAATGCGCAATACAGCACCTTGTATTTTATACGCCTCATTAAAAATTCAAAAGGAAAATCCAGATGCACTTATGATAGTGGCTCCAAGTGACCATTGGATTGAGGATGAAGCCGCATTTTCTGAAAATGTCCAGCAAGCTTTTGATTTTTGTGCTAGTAATGACGCCTTAATGACCTTGGGGATTCAGCCTGCATTTCCGAATACAGGTTATGGTTATATTGAGTATGATAAGGCTTCTGGAGAAACCATTAAGCCTGTTGATCAGTTTAGAGAAAAACCGGATTATGAAACGGCTAAATCATTTTTGGCTCAAGGAAATTTTTTATGGAATGCAGGTATTTTTATGTGGAGTGCTTCCAGTGTGGTGAAGGCATTTCAAAATAATCAACCAGAACTCTATCGTTTATTTGAGCAGGGTATCCCCGTTTATAATACAGAAGCAGAAGAGGATTTTATAAGTGATAATTATGGGAAATCTGAGAATATTAGTGTGGATTATGCGCTTATGGAAAAGAGTACTAATGTCTATGTGATTCCAGCGACCTTCGATTGGAATGATCTAGGTACTTGGGGGAGTTTGTATGATAAGTTGGATAAAGATGAAAGCCAGAATGCCGTGGTAAACGCTAGAGCTTTAACCGAAGATGCCTCTGGAAATATGATAAGAACTAAAGACAATAAGATTGTGGTTGTCGATGGACTCAAGGATTATATTATTGTTGACAAGGATGAAGTTTTGCTTATCTTTCCAAAGAAAAAGGAACAAGATATTAAAAGTGTTTTGCAAAATGTGAAGCAAAAGTTTGGCGAAAATTATGGCTAGATAATACAAAATGATAAGCTGTAAATAAGAGACAGTTGCCTTGTAATTGAAGTTTTAGATGAGTATTTATGGAGGAAAACAAATTTAATTTTTCGGAGGAAGAAGCGCATAACGATCAAACTGTTGAGCAGCGTAAAGAAGCCGTCAAGCAGGATGCTAAAGGGTTATTGAAAAGCACCAAGGTCTTTTTAATTGAGCTACTCGATTTTCGCCATGATACCGACCGTGATGCCACCATAGATGCGATTAAAAACGATATTCCTTTTAAAGGAGCTACAGCATGGATTTTAATCTGTTCTATTTTTGTGGCCTCCATAGGTTTAAACGCCAATTCGACAGCAGTGGTTATTGGAGCCATGTTGATTTCTCCATTAATGGGTCCCATTCTCGGTGTAGGCTTGTCTATTGCTATTAATGATATTGATACCTTGAAAAAGTCCTTGATAAACTTGGCTACAATGATTGTATTGAGTTTATTAACTGCATTTTTATTTTTCTATTTATTCCCGCTTAGGGATGAAACTTCAGAATTATTGGGACGTGTAAAGCCTGATATTCGAGATGTATTAATTGCCTTTTTTGGAGGCTTGGCCTTAATTATTGCCAGAACAAAAAAGGGAACCATTGCATCGGTGATTTTTGGCGTAGCTATCGCCACAGCCTTAATGCCGCCTTTATGTACTGCCGGATATGGACTTGCAGTAGGGAACTGGGAATACTTCGGGGGTGCCATGTATTTATTTGGTATTAATACCGTATTTATTGGCTTGGCAACATTTTTAGTATTGAAAGTGTTGCGTTTTCCAATGCTTAAATATGCGAATTCAGCCAAACGAAAACGCATTGGGCAATTCGCTACTTTTTTGGCTATTATTGTTATGGTGCCAGCGGTTTGGACCTTTATTAATGTGTTGAATGAGAGCAGGTTTGAAAATGATGCAAAAGCATTTATTTCCAAAGAGTTGGAGGGGCTTCCTAATGCCAATTATATTAAGAAAAATGCAACCTATACATATATTCCTAAAGGCAATTCGAAAATCCAATTGGTGCCTTTCGGAACCGATGAGATTAGCGAGGAAACCAAAAGACTTCTTAAACTAAGATTTCAAGATTATAATGCTTTAAGTGAAAATACCCAGCTTGATATCAATCAAGTTAAAAGCAGAACGATCAATAACCTGGAGTATATGGAAGAACTTCGTACCCGAGATTCTTTAGATTTAATGTCTCAAAAGCAGAAGATCGTGTTTTTAGAAAACCAGGTTAGTAGGCTTTCTCGATTAGAGCGAAATCAAGTTCCCTTTGAAGAGATTGTAAAAGAAGCCGAAATTAATTATGAGAAACTAGAGTCTATTTCTTATGCAAATCAAATTACCTCCAATTTTTCTAAAATTGACACTTTGGTGGTTTTTTCTGTGAAATGGAATGATTCCTTAGCTACTGAAGCATCCATTTTAAAAGATAATACAAAACTTGAAAAATGGTTAAAACTGAAATTGAAATTAGATACCTTGGTCGTTAAAAGCAGACGGTAATTACTGATTTTCTTCGATGTACATTTTACGTACTTTTTTAAACAGGTTAGATGAATAAACAAAGTCGGTTACCACGGCGTTATCTGTTTTAAAAATTGTGTGTTTAGAGCCTTCCCAGGCTTTGAGTCCGTCTTTTAAAAACACGATCTTTTCACCGATCTCCATTACTGAATTCATATCATGAGAATTGATGACAGTTACGATGTTGTACTCGTCTGTGATTTCTTGAATGAGGTTGTCTATTACGATGGCTGTTTTAGGATCAAGTCCTGAATTTGGCTCATCACAAAATAAATATTTCGGGTTGTTAACTATAGCGCGTGCTATAGCGGCTCTTTTCTGCATCCCTCCAGAAGCCTCGCTTGGCATTTTATGATGAGCATCAGAAAGGTTAACTCGTTTTAATACCACATCAGCCCTTTCTTCCATTTCGGCTTTACTCATATTGGTAAACATACGTAGAGGGAACATGACATTTTCTGCAATGGTCATTGAATCGAAGAGTGCACTGCCTTGAAATACCATCCCAATTTCGGCACGTAAATCACGCTTTTGGTCTTCAGTTAATTGCGAATACACTTTTCCATCATATGAAATACTTCCGCGTTCATGAGAAAATAATCCCAGAAGACATTTTAAAAATACAGTTTTCCCAGAACCACTTTGCCCTATAATAAGATTGGTTTTGCCTTTTTCAAAAGTAGTACTAATACCTTTTAAGATATCTGCATCACCAAACGATTTGTATAAGTCTTTAACTTCTATCATTAGCTTAATAACATTTGGGTTAAAATATAATTTAAAAGGATGATCATGACACTGGTCCATACAAATGCCGTTGTACTTGCCTTCCCAACCTCAAGTGCGCCACCTTTCATAAAATATCCATGAAATGATGGAATGGTCGCTAGGAGAAATGCAAAGACGAATGTTTTTATAAAAGCATAGGTAATATGAAAGGGCGTGAAATCCATTTGGACTCCAATGATATAATCTTCAAGAGAAGTAAATCCGCCATAAACACAGGCGGCCATGCCTCCAAGAATACCTAAAAACATAGCGATAGCGATAGCGAAAGGATAAAGCATTAAGGCGATAACTTTAGGGAAAACCAAATAGTTTAAGCCGTTGATACCCATGACTTCTAAAGCGTCAATTTGCTCAGTAACTCTCATGGTTCCAATACTGGAAGTGATAAACGAGCCTACTTTTCCCGCCATAATAATGGAAATGAAGGTAGGAGCAAACTCTAAAATAATTGATTGACGTGTAGCAAATCCAACTAAATATTTTGGAATTAATGGATTGCTAATATTTAAAGCTGTCTGAATGGTGACAACACCACCTACAAAAAAAGCAATAAAGGCAACAATACCAAGGGAGCCAATTATTAAATCGTCTATATCTTTCAGTATTAAATGCTTCATCACAGACCATTTTGTCGGTTTGCGAAACATTTCACGTATCATTATAAAATACAGTCCAATATTATGGAGATAATTCATAGGCAATTAAGTTACTGCTAAAGTAAAAAAATACTAGTATTATTTAATAATTAATTAAAATAAGAATTATAAAACTCCTTTTTTTACGATGGCTTTTATAATTTCATTTTTATGACAATTTTTTCTCCACGCTATTTGTTTTAATGGCGCTATCGAAAATTAGCTAAATAAGACTGCAAAAGAGGATATTTCGAATTAGGAGTTGGGATAAGTTTGACGAATGCCGCTTATGGAGAGTAGCTTTTTAATTTGTGTTGAATCTATACCTTAGTCTTCAAAATCGGTATTGATAGATTCGATATAATTAAGGACATCGTCTTTCCCAATGCTCTTTGAGGATGAGGTAATGAAATAATTTGGCATCTCTTCCCAGGTCTCTAAAAGAATGGTTTTATAGTCTTCAATATGATTTTCAATAGCCTTAGGTTTGAGTTTGTCTGCCTTAGTGAAAATGATGGAAAATGGGATCATATGTTCTCCTAACCAAGCCATAAAGTTTAAGTCTATGGGTTGAGGCTTGTGTCTAATGTCAACTAATACGAATGCAGAAACAAGTTGCTTGCGTTTTTCAAAATAAGCAGTAATAAATTTTTGAAAGGTCTTTTTTGAGGATTTAGATACTCTGGCATAACCATAGCCAGGCAAATCGACCAAATACCAATTCTCATTGATTATAAAGTGATTTATAAGTTGAGTTTTTCCTGGTCTTCCTGAAGTTTTTGCCAAACTTTTTCTATCGGTAAGCATGTTGATTAATGACGACTTTCCAACATTACTTCTTCCAATAAAAGCGTATTCTGGAATCTCATTTTTAGGACATTTATCAACATCCTGATTACTGATAACAAATTGTGCTGATTTAATTTTCATTTAATATGCTGTCCTTAAAAACAGAAATAATTTATTATTAATATCTAGTGTCTAGGCTTATAAATCGCGGTCACTAAGCCATTTAGATAGTATTTTATTGAATTCTTCCGGATGCTCCATCATTGCTGCATGCCCACATTTGTCAATCCAATACAAGTCAGAATCGGGTAAAAGTGCGTTAAACTCCTCAGCGACATTAGGAGGTGTCACATTATCATTTTTCCCCCAAATAATACATGTAGGGAGATTCATTTTAGGGAGATCCTTTGCCATATTATGGCGAATAGCACTCTTGGCGATAGCTAAAGTTTTAATGAGTTTATTTCTATCGTTGACAGTAGAGTAAACTTCATCTACAATCGCTTTAGTGGCCACTTTAGGGTCGTAAAAAACATCCTGAGCTTTTTTCTTAATTACCTCATAATCGCTTCTTTTCGTATAGCCGCCACCCATGGCGCTTTCGTATAGTCCTGAACTACCTGTAATAATTAAGGCTTTTATATTTTCTTGAAATAGTTTGGTATGATATAAGCCAATATGACCTCCTAGGGAATTTCCTAATAAAATAACATTTTTAAACCCCTTGAATTCAATGAACTCGTGTAAGTATTTAGCAAAACTTTTAACATTGGTTTTTAAAAGGGACATCGTGTATATTGGTAACTCTGGAACTACTATTTTGTATCCATTATTTCCAAAATGATTTATGACAGCTTCAAAATTGCTCAGACCTCCCATTAAGCCATGTAGAATAATTATTGGGGTGCCTTCTCCTACTTCTATATAGCTATAATTACCTTCCTTTTTTAAAGTATGCGTCATAGGGTTAGTTGTGGTTTCTCTTAAAGGCAAATCTACATAAATTTATTTTAAGATAAGGCTATGATCGTCAACAATGTCAATATTTATGGACTTCTAAAAGAAGATTTCTGTGATAATATATTGATTTTAAGTCTTGATTTTATCCGGTCTTGAAATGGGATTGTTAATTACTCTTTTTTATTTCGCAACAAGCTGTAGTACAGTGTATTACAGCTTGTTTATGATGAGTTTTTAGTGGATTTTATTGATTTGTGGCGGAATTTATTAACAATGTGGAGTAAAGTGGTAAAATGTGGTAATATTTTACTAAATTTGAAACTTATACTTTAAAATTGTTTAGTGAGGTTTTGAATTCATTAATAGGAACATACGAATGTAAGGTCGATGCAAAAGGCAGGTTAATGTTGCCTTCTGCGTTGAAGAAGCAGCTGGCTGCAGTGGCGCAAAATGGGTTTGTGTTAAAGCGGTCGGTATTTCAGCCGTGTTTGGAATTGTATCCTATGAGTGAATGGGAGGCTTTGATGCAAAAAATCAATAAGCTGAATCGTTTTAAAAAGAAGAACAATGATTTTATTCGTCGCTTTACTGCTGGCGTGAAATTTATCGAACTGGATGTATCTGGTCGATTGTTGGTCTCGAAAGATTTAATTGCATTTGCTGGGATATCAAAAGAAATTGTGGTGTCATCGGCGGTAAATATTATTGAGATTTGGGATAAAGATAATTATGAAAAAGCTATAGACGATGCGATGGATGATTTTGCTGATTTAGCTGAAGAGGTAATGGGACAAGAAGAAAGTGGAGATGGAATATCATAACCCCGTATTATTAAAAGAAACCGTAGATGGTTTAAATATCAAAGAAGATGGCGTTTATGTCGATGTTACTTTTGGTGGCGGTGGGCATAGTCGTGAAATTTTAAGCCGCTTAGGAGAAAAAGGAAGATTAATAGCATTTGATCAAGATCAAGACGCTCTTTTAAATAAGATTGATGATAGCAGGTTTACACTAATTAATGAGAATTTTAGATACGTTCAGCGTTTTCTGAGATTTCATGGTGTAAAATCAATTGATGGTATTCTTGCTGATTTCGGTGTGTCGTCACATCAGTTTGATGTCGCGACGCGAGGGTTCTCAATACGTTTTGAGGCTGACCTCGATATGAGGATGAATCAACAAGAAATACTATCAGCGTTTAATGTAGTGAATGATTATGATGAGGTGCAATTGAAACAAGTGTTTTGGATGTATGGTGAGTTGCGGCAGGCTTCTGCTTTGGCACGTACCATTGTTGCTGAGCGTGAAGACGGAGAGATTAGAACCAGTGAGCAGCTGAAAAAAGTCTTAAAAAAATATCTACCAGCACATCGTGAAAATAAAATCCTAGCCCAAATTTATCAGGCGATACGCATCGAGGTGAATCAGGAAATCGAGGTATTGAAAGAATTTTTAACACAAACACCAGAATTATTATGTAAAGGTGGGCGTTTGAGTTTTATATCCTATCACTCTCTCGAGGATAGGTTGGTGAAAAGATTTATTAGAAATGGAATGTTTGAAGGTGAGCCTGAAAAAGATGTGTTTGGAAATGTTGAGGTGCCACTTAAGAAGGTAGGAAAGTTAATAGTGCCGACCCGGGAAGAGATCAAGTTGAATAACAGGGCGCGGAGTGCTAAGTTGAGGATTGCAGAAAAACTTTAGTAATTATTATAAAATAGGATGCTTTTTGCTTGAATAGAATTGAAGTAAAGGCTTGTTGTAGATAAAAAACACCAGTGGTTAAAAACAAAGTCAATAATATTTTAAAAGGAACCTTTTTAATAAGCGATGATTCGTTTAAAAATTGGCGATTCATAATATTCTTGTCTTTACTTGCTATTATTATGATATCCAGTTCTCATAGTGCAGATAGAAAGGTGCATGAGATTGCAAGTCTGAATGAGGAGGTGAGGGAGTTTCGCTCGGCCTTTATCGATGGGCGTTCCGTATTGATGAAACTGAAGTGGGAGTCAACAATTACAAGTAAGCTAGCGAAAATAGAGGTGATGCCTTCAGGTGAGCCGCCGATAAAAATTAAAGTCAAAACACAAAAATAAAGTTCCAACTTGGCAATAAACGAGAAGAACATATTAAACCGATTGTATTTTGTGGCAGGATGTATGTTCATCTTCGCTCTCTTTGTGGTCTATAAATTGGTGGATATTCAATTTGTTGAAGGTGATCGATACAGGGACTTTGCTGAAAAGAGAACCATTCAGAATGTCGATATTCCTGCAAACAGAGGAAATGTTTATTCGGCAGACGGAAGTTTGTTAGCGACATCGGTGCCTAAATATGATGTTAGAATAGATGTTGTGACACCTTCTGCTAAGAATTTTGAAAAGTATGTAAAATCCCTTTCTGATTCTCTAGGAAAATTTCATGGAAAACCTTCAAGTTATTATCAGCAGGCGCTTAGAAGGGCGCGGGTTAATAAGAACAGGTATTTTTTATTGGCAAGAAATTTAGGGTATACTAATTATCTAAAGTTTAGAAATTTCCCATTACTAAGAATGGGGGCTTTTAAAGGTGGATTTATCGTAGAACAGAATACAAAGCGAGTGCACCCTATGGGGGCTATAGCGCAGCGTTCTATTGGTTATGAGCGCTTTGATAAAGAAGGTAATGTCACTAGAGCAGGAATAGATGGTGCTTTTGGAGAGAAGTATTTAAGAGGAACCAATGGACACCGATTAAAACAAAAAATTGGAAAGGGTCAATGGAAGCCTATCAGTGATGCAAATGAGGTTGAGCCGCAAGATGGGTATGATGTGTATACTACGCTAGATGTAAATATTCAGGATATTGCCCATCATGCTTTATTGGAGCAGTTGGAAAAATATAAAGCAGAACATGGATGTGTTGTGGTGATGGATGTGAAAACTGGTGAAATTAAAGCAATATCAAATCTTGGAAGAAATAGCCTCGGGCATTATTATGAGCGTCTGAACTATGCTGTTGGACAGTCTCATGAGCCGGGGTCTACCTTTAAACTTATGGCATTGGCGGTGGCTTTGGAGGACAAGGTGATTGATACGTCAACTATTGTTGATACCGAAAAAGGGATTCTGTCCTTTTATGGTAAAAAAGTTAGGGATTCCAAAAGAGGAGGCTATGGTAAAATTACGGTTGCAAAAGCATTTGAGTTGTCTTCAAATACAGGGATAGTTAAAGCGATTCATAATAGTTATAAGGATAATCCTGAAAAATTCGTCGATGGATTATATGCTATGAATCTTCAGGATACCTTGAGTCTGCCATTGATTGGAGAAGGGAAGCCTGTTATTCCGGATCCGAGAATTAAAAACGGGGTTTGGAGTGGAATTGCACTAGAGTGGATGGCCTATGGGTATAATGTTGAGTTAACGCCATTACAAGCATTGACTTTTTATAATGCCGTTGCTAATGACGGAGAAATGGTGCGTCCCCGATTTATAAAAGAAGTAAAAGAGTTTGGAAATACAATTGAGTCTTTTGATAAAGAGGTTATTAATAAGCAGATTTGCTCAAAGGAAACGATTTTGAAATTACAACAGCTTTTAAAAAATGTCATCGAAAAAAAGCACGGCACGGGTAATCGTTTGTATTCTAAAGACTTTTCAATGGCAGGGAAAACCGGTACGGCTCAAACAGAATATTGGATGGCAGATTGGCGTGAAAATAAACGTTATATATCCTCTTTTACTGGGTATTTTCCAACGGAAGAGCCCAAGTATTCCTGTATTGTTGTGATTCATAAGCCGGATAGGAAAGTGGGGTATTACGGAGCAGATGTGGCTGGTCCTGTGTTTAAGAAGATCGCTCAAAAAATTTATACCGATACTCCAATTATTGATACCGTTGAGAATTTAGATGAGAATCTTGGTTCGGTAGAAGAGAGCTATAAATCATATTATGCAACTGCTCAAAAGTATAAAACAATAATGCCTGATGTTAAGGGGTATCCGGCAATGGATGCCATTACGTTATTAGAGAATATGGGGATGAAGGTAAAGGTTGTAGGACAGGGTAAAGTGAAAGCTCAATCGGTGATCAAAGGATCGAAAATTAAAAAGAATCAAACTGTAGTATTAAAATTGTCTTGATAGAACTAAAACACATATTGTACAAGGTTAGACTCAATGCTGTAGTAGGAAGTACTGCTATGGGTGTAAATACGATTCAATTTGACTCACGTAAACTTGTATCAAAGGATGTGTTTGTTGCTATTAAAGGAACGGCGTCTGATGGTCATGATTATATCTCAGTCGCAATTGAACGCGGGGCAATAGCAGTAATTTGCGAAAAAATTCCTGAGCAAATTATAGATGATATTACCTACGTAGTTGTAAATAGTTCTAGTAAGGCACTTGCTGTAATGGCATCAAACTATTACAGTCATCCTTCGGCGAACTTAAAACTTGTTGGGATTACAGGCACTAATGGAAAAACCACGATAGCGTCTTTATTATATCAATTATTTAAAGAGGCTGGTTATAAGGTTGGATTGTTATCAACAGTTAAGATTATCGTTGACGATCAGGAATATGCCGCTACTCATACAACGCCCGATTCATTAACTATTAATAGGTATTTGAGTGAAATGAATACTGCAGGGGTGGAGTTTTGTTTTATGGAAGTGAGTTCTCATGGCATTCATCAAAATAGAACAGAAGGCTTGCATTTTGAAGGTGGGATATTTACAAACTTATCACATGATCATTTAGATTATCATGACGGTTTTGCTGAATATCGCGATGTTAAAAAGATGTTTTTTGACAAGTTGCCAAAGTCGGCGTTTTCATTGGTAAATGTAGATGATAAAAATGGACTGGTGATGCTTCAAAATACAGCGTCAAGAAAATATACTTATGCTTTGAAGAGCTATGCTGATTATAGAGCTCAAATTTTAGAGAATCAACTAAATGGGTTGTTTCTAAAGATAAATGATAAAGAAGTTTGGGCAAAACTTATTGGCAATTTTAATGCCTATAATCTATTGGCGATTTATGGAGCCGCTGAATTGTTGGGGCTTGAAAACGAAGAGGTTTTAAGGTTGATAAGTACTCTGGAAAGTGTAAGTGGTCGTTTTCAGTATTTGATATCGGAGGGGGGAATTACGGCAATCGTAGATTATGCCCATACTCCAGATGCTCTAAAAAATGTGCTGGAAACCATAAATAGTATTCGGACAAAGAATGAGGAGTTGATTACTGTTGTTGGTTGTGGTGGAGACAGAGATAAAACCAAACGTCCAAAAATGGCACATATAGCATCAGCTTTGAGTACCAAGGTTATTTTCACCAGTGATAATCCTCGTTCAGAAGTTCCTGAGCTAATTATCGAGGATATGGAAGCCGGTGTAGCCTCAGAAAATTTTAAAAAAACAATGTCGATTGTGGATAGAAAGCAGGCTATAAAAACAGCTTGTCAATTAGCCGAGTCTAAGGATATCATTTTAATTGCCGGGAAAGGGCATGAGACATATCAAGAAATTAAAGGTGTAAGGACCGATTTTAATGATTATAGAATAGTAGAAGATTTATTAAAACGATTAGGGAAATAGTATGCTGTATTATTTATTTGAATATTTAGAGAAAGAGTTTCAGTTTCCAGGCGCATCGCTTTTTGGATATCTGTCATTTAGAGCAGCCGTGGCAATGGTATTGTCCTTGCTGATATCTATGATTTATGGAAGACGTATCATTAACTTTTTAAGGAATAAACAGGTTGGTGAAATTGTTAGAGATCTGGGCTTAGAAGGGCAGAAAGAAAAGTCTGGAACGCCTACAATGGGAGGGGTAATTATTATTCTGGCGACCTTAATTCCTGTATTGTTGTTAGCTAAACTGGATAATATTTATATCATTCTCCTTATTGTAACCACTGTTTGGATGGGTATTATTGGGTTTATTGATGACTATATTAAGAAATTCAAAAATGACAAGGAAGGCTTGAAAGGAAGGTTTAAAATTCTGGGTCAGGTTGGCTTGGGGATTATTGTGGGAACAACCTTATACTTTCATCAAGATGTGACAATAAAAGAAGGGCCGTTTCAGGTAGCTCAACATGAGGTTGTAGTTTCTAGTGCTTCCCAAGAAAAAATAGTTAATCCAGAAATAAAATCATTAACGACAACAATTCCATTTGTAAAGGGCAATGAGTTTGACTACGCCGATTTGATAACTTGGATTAATCCTAATTTAGAGAAATACGCTTGGATTGTGTTCATCTTGGTTGTCATTTTTATAATTACAGCAGTCTCTAATGGTGCAAATTTAACGGATGGTATTGATGGGTTAGCCGCAGGGACATCCGCGATTATAGTATTGACTCTTGGCGTGTTTTCTTGGGTGTCTGGTCATATAGTTTTTTCCGATTATCTCGATATTATGTTTATCCCAAGGGTTGAAGAGATTACCATTTTTATCGCTGCATTTGTAGGGGCACTGATTGGCTTTTTATGGTATAATTCCTATCCAGCACAAGTATTTATGGGTGATACTGGTAGTTTGACTATTGGTGGAATTATAGCTGTTATCGCCATTGCTGTTAGAAAAGAGTGGCTGATTCCTCTATTGTGTGGAATCTTTTTTGTGGAAACACTTTCTGTAATGATGCAGGTAAGTTGGTTTAAATATACCCGAAAAAAATATGGTGAAGGACGCCGAATTTTTAAAATGTCACCGCTACATCATCATTTTCAAAAATCAGGATATCATGAGAGTAAAATTGTAACGCGTTTTTGGATCGTTGGTGTTTTATTGGCAATTATAACTATAGTGACCTTGAAAATTAGATAAATGAAACGACTTGTTGTTTTAGGCGGAGGAGAAAGTGGTGTAGGAGCAGCGCTTTTAGGGAAGGAGAAAGGATATCAAGTATTTCTTTCAGATAAAGGAAAGATAAAAGAAAAATATAAAGAAGTTCTTATACATAATGAGATTGAATGGGAAGAGCAGCAGCATTCAGAAGCAAAGATTTTAAATGCAGATGTAGTTGTGAAAAGCCCGGGTATTCCAGATAAGGTGTCTTTAGTGCAAAAGTTGTTAGACCTAAATATTTCTGTGGTTTCAGAAATTGAGTTTGCATCACAATTTACTAAGGCTAATATCATAGCAATCACAGGAAGTAATGGTAAAACCACGACTACAATGTTGACGCATCATATATTACAACATGCAGCATTAAATGCTATTATGGGTGGTAATATAGGTGACAGTTTTGCAAAACAAATCACGACAGATAGTTTTGATCATTACGTGTTGGAGTTGAGTAGTTTTCAGTTGGATGGTATTGAGAGTTTCAAGCCGCATATAGCCGTAATTACTAATATTACTCCCGATCATTTGGATAGATACGATCATAAGTTTGAAAATTACATCGCTTCAAAATTTAGAGTGGTTATGAATCAAACTAAGGCCGATTATCTAATCTATGATGCCGATGACCTAGTGATATGCGATTACCTAAAGTCACATCCAGTTCAATCCACATTATTGCCTTTTTCTCTGATAAAAAAACTGGAGCAAGGCGCGTATTTAGAAGATAACAATATAAAAATAACAATTGATAATAGCGAAATAATTATGCCAACAACAAGTTTAACATTAAAAGGGAAACACAACGTCAAGAATGCCATGGCGGCATCTACTGTGGCGCATTTACTCAGGATTAGGAAACACACGATTCGTGAGAGTTTAGAGAATTTCCAAGGGGCTGAGCATCGTTTAGAAAATGTACTTCGTATTAATAAAGTCGAGTACATTAATGATTCTAAAGCCACAAATGTTAATGCAACTTATTATGCATTAGAGAGTATGTCGGCTCCAACCGTATGGATCGTTGGAGGAGAAGATAAGGGTAATAATTATAAGGAATTGTTTCCATTTGTAAACGAAAAAGTCAAAGCTATTATTTGTCTTGGAGTCGATAATACAAAGTTGATGGAAGCCTTTGGTAAAATGGTTGACATCATAGTGGAAACTCAATTCATGAGCGAAGCGGTTAAAATTGCATATAAAGTTGCAGAAGCCGGAGATAATGTTCTGTTATCCCCAGCCTGTGCGAGTTTCGATTTATTCGAAAATTATGAGGATAGAGGACGTCAATTTAAAAATGCAGTAAGAAATTTATAAAACAGTATAAAGCTAAAAAGGGAAGACATGCAATTCGTGTTTAATAGCATAAAAGGAGATCGTTTGATTTGGGCAATAGCTGCGTTGTTAGCAATATTCTCATTTCTTCCCGTATATAGTGCTGCCAGTAATTTGGCCTATATAAGCGGAGGAGGTAATACCTTTAATTATTTCGTAAAACACTTTTTGCACTTATTCTTGGGCTTCGCTATTATGTATGGCGTTCATAAAATTCCATACCGATTTTTTAGAGGTTTGTCGATGGTAATGATACCAGTAGTATTGGTGTTGTTGATTGCAACCATGTTTCAAGGAACTACCATTGGAGGGGCTAATGCCAGTAGATGGATAAGAGTTCCTTTTGTCGGTTTCACCTTTCAGCCTTCAACCTTGGCTTCTGTGGTGTTAATGGTGTATGTAGCGCGGTATTTGTCTAAAATAAAGGATACAAAAATCACATTTAAAGAGACTATTTTGCCTTTATGGATGCCTGTGTTTTTTGTGCTTGCCTTAATTTTACCAGCAAATTTTTCGACCACAGCGATCATTTTTACAATGGTAATAATGTTGGCGTTCCTAGGAGGTTATCCCATTAAATATTTGGTGTTAATATTGATTTCTGGTATAGCTGCATTCGCGATATTTATTTTAATTGCAAGAGCATTTCCAGAAGCGATGCCTAATCGTGTAGATACCTGGGTGAGTAGGATTGAAAGTTTTACAAATGATGAAGATACTGTGGCTAATTACCAAATAGAAAAGGCGAAAATAGCCATTGCATCTGGTGAAATTTATGGTGTTGGTCCTGGAAAAAGCATTCAAAAGAATTTTTTACCCCAATCGTCCTCAGATTTTATTTATGCCATTATTGTCGAAGAATATGGTCTTATTGGGGGTGTGTTTTTAATGCTGCTCTATATGTGGTTGCTTTTTAGAATTGTTATAGTATCACATAAGGCGGATACAATATTTGGGAAATTATTAGTGATTGGAGTTGGGTTACCAATAGTGTTTCAAGCGCTTATTAATATGGCGGTTGCTGTCGAATTATTTCCTGTTACAGGGCAAACGTTACCGCTAATTAGTAGTGGTGGTACATCTATTTGGATTACCTGTATGGCGATCGGAATTATTTTAAGCGTGAGTTCTAAACGTCAAGAAATTAAAGAACAGGAAGAATTAGAGGATAGTCCACTCGATGTTTTGAGTGAAACGATATAAGAATTAAATGGTTTAAGCTTTAAAGGCTTAGCGTTAGTGGTGTAATTAGAGTTTTAATTTAAAACTCGTAAAACAAGTAATGAATTAGTGGTGAATAGTAAACAATATAGATTTATTCTATCTGGAGGAGGAACAGGCGGACATATTTATCCGGCGATCTCAATAGCTAATGAGTTGAAATCGCGTTACCCAAATGCCGAGTTTTTGTTTGTGGGTGCCAAGGATAAAATGGAAATGGAGAAGGTGCCACAGGCTGGATATGACATTGAGGGACTTTGGATCTCCGGGATCCAACGTAGTTTGACAACTAAGAATTTATCTTTTCCTTTCAAACTCTTGAGTAGTTTGTTTAATTCTAGAAAAATTTTAAAACAATTTAAACCGGATATAGCCATTGGTACTGGCGGTTTTGCAAGTGGACCACTCTTGCAAATGGCAGTTTTAAGAGGAATCCCTAGTTTGATACAAGAACAAAATTCTTACCCTGGAATTACAAATAAAATTTTGGCAAAAAAAACAGATAAAATATGTGTCGCCTATGACGGCTTAGAGCGTTTTTTTCCATCAAATAAAATTATTAAAACTGGAAATCCTGTACGACAAGATTTGTTGAGCACTGATGATAAGTCGGTTGAGGCGAAAGACTTTTTTAAATTAAAACACAATAAAATAACAGTACTTGTTTTAGGCGGGAGTCTTGGGGCGAGACGTATTAATGAGCTGGTTGAAGAGAAATTGGAGTTTTTTCAGACTCAAAATGTTCAAGTCATTTGGCAATGCGGAAAATTGTATTATAAATCTTATCGTCAATATAATGATTTGGAGCATGTTCAGGTGCATGCCTTTTTGAATGCCATGGATATGGCATATGCTGCGGCTGATATTGTGGTTTCTAGAGCCGGTGCTAGTTCTGTGTCCGAACTTTGTATCGTTGGAAAACCTGTAGTGTTTATACCTTCTCCAAATGTTGCCGAAGATCATCAGACTAAAAATGCTAATGCCGTTGTAGAAAAGGATGGTGCAATGCTGATTAAGGAATCCGATTTAGAAATCGATTTTGAAAATAAATTTTCTCAACTGGTGAATTCAAGTGAAAAACGAGAAGAGTTAGGAACAAACATAGGGAAATTGGCATTGGTAAATGCGACAAAAGATATTGTAGACGAGGTTGAAAAACTTTTAAATAAATGAACTTAAAAAGCATACATAATATTTATTTTATTGGCATTGGTGGTATAGGCATGAGTTCCTTAGCCCGTTATTTTGTGGCCAATAATAAAAATGTTGCTGGTTATGATAAGACGTCAACAGTTATAACTGACGATTTGATAGAACTTGGGATTGAGGTTCATTTTAAGGATGATATATCCAAGATTAATACGCGTTTTCTTGATCCTATAAACACCTTGGTGGTCTATACACCAGCAGTTCCAAATACCTTCGGAGAATTGGTTTACTTTAAAGCACATGACTTCAGTGTTTTAAAGCGTTCTCAGGTGCTGGGCTTAATAACAGAAAGCACTGTGTGTCTGGCGGTAGCTGGAACCCATGGTAAAACGACAACGACAAGTATTTTAGGACACCTTTTAAAGGAATGTGATGTAGAACTCACGGCGTTTTTAGGAGGAATTTCTGAAAATTATAATTCTAATCTTATTCTTCAAGGCTCTGAGGTGTCCGTTGTAGAGGCTGATGAGTATGATCGTTCATTTTTGACCTTATCTCCCGATTACGCTTGTATTACCTCCATGGATGCAGATCATTTAGATATCTATGGAAAAGCCGAAGCACTTGAAGAATCCTTTAGGGAATTTTCAAGACGTCTTAAGCCAAATGGGAAGCTGTTTGTTAAAAAAGGCTTGCCTATTAATGGTATTAGCTATGCCGTAGATGAGGATGCCGATTATATGGCTACAAATATTAAAATAGAAAATGGGGCTTACCTGTTTGATGTTAAAACACCTAATCAAAATATTAAAAATTTTATATTTAACCTACCTGGTAGACATAATTTGTCGAATGCATTAATAGCACTTGCAATGGCTGTAGAGTTTGGATGCCCTCCTGGCGGTCTTGCAAGTGCATTGGCATCTTATAAAGGTGTGAAACGCCGATTTACCTATCAGATAAAAACTGATGATTTAGTTTTTATTGACGATTATGCGCACCATCCTGAAGAGATTAATGCAGTACATCAGGCCGTGAGAGAAATGTATCCCGGACAAGGAGTCTTGGTGGTATTTCAGCCGCATTTATTTAGTAGAACAAGAGATTTTATTGATGAATTTGCTAAGAGTTTATCGCAGTTTGATAGCGTATTACTTTTGGATATCTATCCAGCAAGAGAATTGCCTATTGAAGGTGTGACTTCGAGTTGGTTATTTGAAAAAATAAGTAATCCTAATAAAAAGCTGATTCAGAAATCGGAGATAGTCACTGAAATTCAAAAACAGAGGTTTAAAATCATACTGACCCTTGGGGCAGGAGATATTGGGGCAGAAGTAGATCATATAAAGAAAAATTTGAACATTGCGAGTTAATTGGAATTACATAAAAGCCTCGGTATTAGTCGGATTAGTCGGTCTGCTTTTTGCGTTTTCGTCGTTTAGAAATAATCAGCGTAAGGTGGGTAATATTGAGATTAATTTTAATGGTGAGGGCAATTTATTTATAACCGAAGAAACGGTTAATAAATTGTTAATACAAAATAGAGGAGAGCTTACGACCGTGCCTAAAGAAATTTTAGATTTGAATAAGTTAGAGGCTGCCCTCAAATCTAATCCAATGATAAAAACCGCACAGGTCTATCTTGCTGTAGATGGTAAGGTTAGCGCGGATGTTGTTCAGCGAACCCCAATTGCAAGGGTCGCAACAAATGGAGCGTTTTATATTGACGATGAAGGCTTGTCAATGCCTTTGTCCTCAAATTATGCGGCTCGAGTGCCATTGGTGACAGGTTTTATTAATAAAGATAAGCTTAGTAATGTGTTTGAAATTGCGAGCAAAATTTATAATGATCCGTTTTTAAAAACTCATATTGTTGAGATTTATCAGCATCAAAATGAGAATATTGTTTTAAAAACTAGGGTTGTAAATTTTGATATTTTAATTGGAGGATTAGAAAATTTAGATAAGAAAATTAGCAATCTGAAGGCTTTTTATCAAAAGGCAAAAAAAGATAATACGCTAAAAAAATATAGTAAAGTGAATTTGCAATTTGAGAATCAAGTGGTATGCACTAAAAAGTAAACTATGGAAGGCAATAACATTTCAGTTGGATTAGACATTGGAACCACAAAAATTGTGGCTATGATTGGTCGTGAAAATGAATACGGT
>Ga0105356_10000570_pt1 | contig 34991 bp, 32 predicted proteins | sample GOMGulsemesocosm_3_FD_83502 | JGI IMG/M metagenome (GOLD analysis project Ga0105356, IMG submission 83502) | Methane-oxidizing microbial communities from mesocosms in the Gulf of Mexico - GOM9D Gulf of Mexico | ecosystem: Environmental > Aquatic > Marine > Cold seeps | place: Gulf of Mexico...
CCTTTCACTTTGACCACCGCTGGAAGCCCGAGTACGACGACTTTCAAAAATTCTTCAGCCACATTGTGCGCAACCCCAGCTTGGGCGAGGGTAAAACCCTGTTTGAGTTAGAGCTTAGCCCCAAAATGGCCAAGGTGCGCGACGGCATTATGGCCATGTTGCTAGACAACGACGAACAGCGCGCCATACAAGAACTCAACCGCATTGCGGACTACCGCAACTATCGCCACTATGAAATCTATAAGCAGGTAGAGGGCAAGCCCGACATTGCCCTGAGCCAATACGGCACCGGCTCCGGCGGCCAGCTAGAAACCCCCGCCTACATCATCCGCGCAGCAGCGGTGACCAGCGCCTTTAAGTTCAAGGAAGGCAGCAGCCACCTGCGCATGGTGCTGGTGGACGAAGCCTTCTCGAAAATGGACGAAGGCCGCTCACGTGAAGTGATCAACTACCTAACCGATGCACTGGGTCTACAGCTAATCTTCATCATGCCCAGCTCTAAGTGTGGGCCATTCATGGACCTGATCAGTAACGAGTTTGTCTTCGCCAAATGCCCCAGCGACACCCTGCGTGGAGAGCTGAAGACACGGGTGTTTGTAGATAGAAAAGCGCTGGCGCAGGATAAAGTGGCGGAGCTGTGGAAGAAGCATAAGCGGGTGGTGTATGAGCAGGCGAGTTTAGATTTTATGGAGGGGATCGTCTAGCGACGAGGGCTTCTGGATAATCCTGTCATAACCTACAGGGATGTAGGGAATGCAGATATTGCAGGAGCAAATATCTGCCGAGGCCTCCGAGTCGGAGTCTTTGTTTCCAGTCTATCCGCATAGTGATGCGGTGAATCAAACTTAAATCACTGCGTTATTTGCGGTGAATAGCCCCCATAAAGCTAAAAGACAAAGCACCAACACCAAGCTATAATGCAATGTATTACAATGCAATACATGGGTGGAAAGCATGGCAATGACCAGTGTAAGAATGGCGGATGAGCTGATGGAAAAGCTGGAAAGTACGGCAGACAAGTTGCAGCGCTCAAAAAGCTGGGTTATCAACGATGCGGTGCGCGAGTATTTGGCTAAGGAAGAAGTTAAAACGCAGCGCTTGCTAGAAACGCAAGAGGCTTTGCAGGATATGCAGGCGGGTCGTGTGGGCGATCAGGGAGACGGGGTACATGGTTTCGAGTTTGCAGCCGTTGTAGTACAGGGCATTTTTGGGGCCGAAACAATAAGGGACAGACCACGTTAAAAACCAATGCGGGTAGCCCCAAAAACCCCAATTTCAGCCCATCCGCATACCCCTATGTCTTCTTAGCAAACTTCTCCGTCACCATCATCTCCCCCGCACCATCCACCTAATAATCCAGATCGGTCCTTCGTAGGCCACATTTCCACCATAATCTAACAGTTCCTAAATGTTCACATGTGAACAATGAAGTGTCAGAAGATGTGTTCACATGTGAACACGCTGGAAGATTGAAATGTCATTGTCTGACAAGTTGGCGAGTAATCTAAGAGATCGCCGTGGAGAGAAAACTCAGGATGCTTTTGCACGTAAACTGGGTATTAGCCGAGCTACATTGAATCGTCTAGAGAGCGCTTCTCAAAACACCACAATTAATACACTAGAACAAATATGTAAAAGTCTACGTTGTAGTGTGGGCGATTTGTTTATTGAGCCAAAGCTATGAGCCTAGTTAGCGAGTTCAGTAAATGATGAAGTGTGTTTCAGCAGCAATAATAACCCAGGAAGACACTGTTCTTTTGGCCAGAAGAGCACCTTCTGAGAAGTTAGCGGGCTACTGGGAGTTTCCCGGTGGTAAGCAAGAAGAAGGTGAGACGATTCAGCAGTGCTTGGAGCGAGAGATAAAGGAGGAACTAGAGGTAGACTGTATAGCTACGGATATATTTGCGAAAAGTGTTTACGAGTATGCTGGTGGCAAGATTTGTCTAGTGGCGGTTAGGGCAGAGTTAAAGAGTCAGAGTTTTAATCTGAATGTTCATGATGAAGTAGAGTGGGTTAGCTATTCAGAGCTACTTGATTACAAATTAGCTCCTGCGGATATTCCCGTTGCCGAAAAATTAATTGCAAAAAATATATCTGAACAGTTAAGTCCAGGAGACAAGCTAGATAATGAAAGACTGCGAACAATATTTAAATGTAGTACTCAGGGGGGAATGAGACGGGGAACAAAAACTAATACATTAGTTATAGTCTCAAACCATATAAAATCTATTTATGATGATCGCTGGGTAGATAATGTTCTTCACTATACTGGTACAGGGTCGGTGGGTGATCAGGTATTAAAAGGTAATCAAAATAAAACTTTATTTGAATCTAATTCTAATGGTGTTGATGTTCATTTATTCGAAGTGTTTGAAAAAGGCATTTACACCTATATAGGGCAGGTTTGCCTTGCTGACTCGCCTTATACAGAATTACAGCCAGATGAAAGTGGTGACGAAAGAAATGTTTTTGTCTTCCCAGTGAAAATTGATGATGGAATATACCCCAGCATTGACCAGGCTAGTTTGGCACATGTTTATGAAAAGAAGGTCAGTCAGGCAAAGAAGCTAAGCGATGAAGAATTAGCTAAACGTGCAAAGAGTAGTCGCAAAAAATCAGGGTCAAGAACCGTTTCTCAAAAGCAATACGCCAGAGACCCTTGGGTCTCTGAAAATGCTAAACGTAAAGCAAAGGGAGTATGTCAGCTTTGTAAAGAGCCTGCCCCGTTCAATAAAAAAAATGGTGATCCTTATTTAGAAGCTCACCACATTGTATGGCTATCAAAAGGAGGGGAAGATACTGTGGAGAATACAGTAGCACTTTGTCCAAACTGTCATAGAAAAATGCATATTGTTGCTGATGGAAAAGATGTAAAAATGCTTCAAGATGAGAATAAGTAACTTGAGAGCTAGTTGGTCTCAGTAAAACCCAATGCGGATAGGCCAAAACAACCTATCCGCATAAAAACTACTCAGTAGTAACCAACCCCTCCAACTCCTCAAGCGCCTCCCCGAAAGCACCGCCAAGTTCTGCATGCTAGGCAACGTATCTCGGCAACCCGTATACCCAAAATTCAACGTCCCGTCATAGCTCAAGCAAGTAATGTTGAGCGCGCCGCCGTGGGCGATGAGGGAGGCGGGGTACATGGCTTCGTGTTGGTTGTAGTACAGGGCGTTTGCGGCGCAGGGCACTTCGTTCGCATTTATCTTAGCCGCTTTTCTTAATGACCAACTGATCATTTCCTAAATTGATTCCGTTGTTGTTGCGGATATGCTGCAGTAGGTCGTCATGGCCACCGATGTGGGTGTCGCCAAAGAATATCTGTGGCACGGTGCGTCTGCCACTGCGGGCAAGCATTTTGGCGAACTCAGCGGGGTTGTTGCTGACTTCTATCGCCTGATACGTTAAACCATAGGCCTTTAATATCTGCTTGGCGTTGCGGCAATAGGGGCAGTAGTCTTTATGGAAGATGGTGATTGTTGTCATGGTTTATCGCCGCTGTTGTCGTGTATAAATCGCTTTAGTTATGATGGTGTTACTATAGCGTCGCCGTTACTATTGGGCTGTGCCTAAAAGAAGAAACAATATGTCTGAACGTCCAAATATTTACCTAGATGACCCCGACCCGTTGAGTGTGTTGCTGAGCCACTTAGAGCTGAGTGCTGAGGTGTATGTGAGTGGCGATTTCTGCGGCACGTGGGCGGTGGATACGGCGGGGAGTCGTCGCATTCCCTTTCACCTGATTGGTGATGGTGAAGCTTGGTTGCACTTTGAAGGGCGAGAGCCTGAGCATTTAGGGGCTAAGGACTTGGTGGTGTTCCCCCAGGATTCACACCATATTATTGCTAGCTCCAGTCAGAAGCCGAACAGCGATAGAGTGAATACGCCCATGAGCAATGAGGGTGATATCACGAAGATGGTGTGTGGTTTCTTTGAGTTTAAGAACCCATCGATCTTTCCCTTATTGGACGCGTTGTCTGATGTGGTGTTGCTGCGAGTAGGACCGGGTGATACGAGTTCAGGAGCCATATTCTTCATTGATCGTATTCTGGCAGAACTTCAGTCATTACAGCCGGGTATTTATACGGCGATTAACCAGATTGCCTTTTTGATCTTTATAGAGATTATCCGTCAGCAGGTTGCGTCTGGTGCGATCAAGGATGGTTTACTCAATGCCTTATTTGATAGCCGTATCGGCAAGGCCTTGAATGCGATTCACCAACGTGCCGATTATCAATGGACGGTGGAAAGCTTGGCGGAGCAGGCGGCGATGAGCCGTTCTTCTTTCTCAAGCCACTTCAATAAACGGGTGGGAGTGACGCCGATGAAATATTTGGCTACATGGCGGATGACCGAAGCGCGGCGCTTGTTGGTATCGACTCAGTTGTCCATGGCGCAGATTGCGGAGCAGAGTGGTTATGACTCTGAAGTGGCTTTTCGCAAGGCGTTTAAGAATGTGCTGGGTGAGACGCCTGGGGCAGTGCGAGCGGCTGCTAAGGGTGACTCCTCAGCGGCGTAAGCAAAACCAGCGCCATAATGTGGCGCTGGTTTTGGTCGTTTTACAGATCGCTCGCTAGAGTATTTGCAATTTTAGGCCAGTAACCATTCGCTTCGTCTAGGTGCTTAGGAATGTCTTTGTTCCAAGCTTTGGCTACGTCTAAGTTTTTGTTAACGTATAGCTTGCCGTCGACGATCTTGAAGGCTTTGCCGTCTACTTCAAATTTCTTACCAAAGGTTAGGCCATAGGCGCAGAAACCACCGTACTGTGGTGCGTACTTCTCTGGGTTTTTATTAAATAGCTCGCGGTTATTTTTGCTGCTAAAGCGATAGATGGCTGCGTTGTGAACGGCGGTGTATTTGGCTTTACCTTCGACGGCTTTGTTCTGGGTAAAGTAGGATACTGCATCGTAACCCGCCAGAATTACGCCATTGGCGTCTGTGTCTGTATCTGGGCCTGCATGAGTAAGGCTAGCAAAGGCTAGGGCAAAGAAGGTGATTAGTGCTTTGAAAGTAGTCATGAATATTTCCTCTGGTTAATGTCTTGACCGTGTGAGTACTTTATCGCTGACCTTGATTAGGCAATATGCCTGAAACGCCGGCACTTATGTCAGATTGTCCAGATACAGAGGCAATGCGAGGAATGATGTTTGGGGCACCGTCTGCTTGTTACTAGGGCGTTTGAATACGGATTTGGATAGGCGACTCGAGCCTCGGCAACTGCTCCTCGATAACTGCATCCTGCGTTATTCTACTAAGCCACTTCCCTGTGGCGATGCGTTGCTCTACTCACCGCCATCCTTGGCGGCGTATCCGCATAACAATTACTTTGTAGAAACCAGTTCCTCTAACTCCTCAAGTGCCTCCCCAGACAACACTGCCAAGTTCTGCATGCTCGGCAAGGTGTCGCGGCAACCCGTATAACCAAAATTCAAAGACCCGTTGTAACTCAAACAGGTGATGTTGAGCGCACCGCCGTGGGCGATGAGTGAGACGGGGTACATGGCTTCGAGTTTGCAGCCGTTGTAGTACAGGGCGTTTTTGGGGCCGGGGACGTTGGAGATGGTGACGTTGAAGGCGGGGCGCATTCTGCCGCCGAGGCCGAAGAGTAGTTGTAGGGTGTAGGGCGCCATCATGAATAGGGTGTAGGGCATTAAGGCGCTGCGCGGCATGGTTTGTAAATGCTCCTTAGCGACGCGGGTGGATTTTTTGATGATCTCTAAACGCTTGAGCGGGTCTTCTTCCTGGGTTGCTAAGTCGGCGATGATGAAGCTGATCGCGGTGCCGGTGCCTGTGTCATCTGCGGGACGGATGTTGACGGGAATGCCCGAGGTTAGGGGCTTGTTTGGCAGGTTGCCGCTCTCCATTAAAAAGCGGCGCATGGCGGTGCTGCACAGGTAGAGCACGATGTCGTTGAGTGAGGCGTCTGTCGCGGTGGCGATTTTTTTGATGCTAGCGAGTGAGTACTTCTGGGTGGCGAAGCGACGGGCGGGTTTGACGCGGCCGTTAAGGGTGGAGCGGGGGCCGACGAAGGGCACGCTGAGTTCTTGATTGTCTTTCACCCCCGAGCTGATCAGCTTGGCTAGGGCGGCCAGGAGTAAGGGCAGCCCCTTAGCCATGCCAATGAGGCTTTTGGTGAGTCGGCTGGCTAGGCTTTCTTTTGGCCGATCCGATGGCTTGCTTCTTTCTGGCGGGCTTATAGACCAAGGTGGCTCCATCTCTATATTGTCTGGGGAGTCGGATAGGCAGCGTTCCATCAGGCGTACACCGCTGACCCCATCAATTAATGAGTGATGCAGCTTGAAGTAAAGAGCAAAGCGGTTGTTCTCTAAGCCTTCAATCACATGGCATTCCCATAGGGGGCGCTTAAAGTCCATACGGTGGGAGTGTAGGCGTGAGACTAACACCCCTAGCTCGCGTTCGCCGCCAGGCTTGGGCAGGGCGGAGTGGCGCACGTGGTAGTCGAGGTCGATATTTTTATCGATATTCCAAGAGGCCAGCAGCATAAAGCGCCCGAGGAAGCTGAAGCGGCTGAGCTTTTTATTCCAGGGGGCGACGATCTCCCCTACCTGCTTCATGCGCTGTACTTCGTCCCGCAAGAAGGTTTCTGGCACACCTTCGGGTAGGGAATAGATCTGTAGATTGCCCACGTGCATGGGGGTGTTTTCCGAGTCGATAGCGAGCCATGAGGCGTCGAGGGGACTAATTCGCATTGCTTTTCCTTCTGTTAGCAGGGTGCTGTTACTGACAAGCTATGGGAAGAGCATAGGGGGCGTCAATATATTTTTCAGATGTTGGCGATGGTCAAGGTGGGGCTAGGGTTAAGCAGGCGCTAATGCGGATAGGCTGTGGAGCCTTTTTCCCAGCCTCGTTACCTCGTAACTACATCCTGCGTTATTCTACTAAGCAACTTCCCTGTGGCTATATCCGCATTGTAATGGCCTAGGTTTTTACAAAGAAGTGCTGGTCTCGCTATTCACTACCATAGCATTTAGTAACGTTGTGCCAACAGTAACACTGACATGACTGGATTTTGTTAAACTACTCCGGCCTAAACCAGTTTTGGTTACTTAAGGGAACAGAGAGATGGGTTGGTGTAGGGCAATTATATCGGAGTGTTATGGGAGGGGAATTAAAATGGCCACATTAGCGGTGACTAGTTTACAGGCATTTATTGAGGTGATTCTCAATGCAGGTTTGGACCTAAAGAGGCTTTGTCAGCGGGTGGAGATGGATTATCAAGCCCTAGAAAATAAAGATGAACAGCTGGATCTGTCTCTGGTCATGGCATTGCTGGATCTTGCGCGTAAGGAGTCAGATAATGAGTTTATAGGTATGGATGCTGGTGACTCCATTCACCCTGCGGATTGGGGGGTACTCAGTTTTGTGATGATGAATAGCGCGACACTAGGTGAGGCTTTGCAGAATACTATTCATTATGAAAACTTGGTCAACAAGGGGATTAAGACTGAGATTAAAATAGTAGGTGGCTGGGTTCACAATACGGTGGCTTTCCCGGGCTACAGTGATGACGAGCTACTACGCCCCTTGGTTGAACGCGATTTCTCTGCCGTGCTCAAGTGTGCTGAATTCTTAAGTAAAACAGCTGGTGTGGGCAGGAATAATGTTGCCTCTGTTTCCTTTCGACACTCTCCGCCAGTGGATAATAATAGTATGGATGGGTATCTTGGAGCATTTGGCTGTAAGCCAGTATTTAATGCGGGTAGCAATACGTTGGTTTATCACAGCTCTATTCTCGAGTTACCAGTCCTGACCGCCACCCCCAATCTTATGCCGGCTTTGATTCAACATCTAGACAGTATTTCTCAGCATCAATATGGTAATGGCGGCTTTTCTAATACAGTCGCTAATATGCTGAGAGAGAGCCTAGGCCATGGAGTGGTTAGCCGGGGGGAAGTTGCAGATCGGCTCAATATGAGCGTGAGTACATTAAAGAGGCGTTTGCGAGAAGACGGAACCAGTTATAGGGACGTGTTCGACAAAGTCAGGATGAATGTGGCAGAAGATAGCTTTAGAGAGGGGGATATGCCTGTGACTGATCTTGCCTTTATCTTGGGTTTTTCTAGCGTCAGTGCCTTTAGCAGTGCTTTTAAAAAATGGACCGGGCTGAGCCCCAAAAGGTACAAGCTTAGACGAGATACAGGTTAGCTGCTAAATGGCTTATGGTTTCTTTAAAATGGCCCAATGAATAAATAACTTGAATCAAATTGAAAAGCCTTAAGCGAGTGGAAAAACCATAATATGCCCTCTTAAAATAAGGTTGAGGTATGCTGTTATGATTCGTCTGGGTTTCTTAAGTTGCTGTGTGCTAGTGCTATTGGCAACCAGTTCATTTGCCAGTGATCCTGGCGATATAGGTTTTTCAACAGGGAAGGGTCGCCTACCCATTGTCGATGCTCAGGGGCGTGAGTTGATTCTTCAGGGGCTCAACGGGGGATCTAGCAAGCATAGCTTTATGCGTCGTGCCTATGAGACCGAGGCCGATGTCGAGTTTCAGGCCAAGCAGCTGGGTTATAACACCCATCGCTATCTGATTTTCTGGGATCATGTCATGCCAGAAAAAGGCGTTATCAATACCGCCTATTTGGATGATATTGAATCCCGTCTGCAATGGTTTTCTAACAATAATATGCAGGTCATTTTGGATATGCACCAGGATAACTGGGGCGAGCAGTGTGGTGGCAATGGATCACCTGCCTGGGCTACATTCGGTACTGAAGAAGGTACTAGCGGTGGCGCACCATGGTGGATGAAAGCCGCTTCTCCCTGTGTAGTTAATTCCTTTAACAACTTCTGGTGGAATACCAATAATATTCACGAAGACTATGCTCAGGCTTGGAAGGCGGTGGCTGAGCGCTTTAACAATAACCCCGCAGTACTCGGCTACGACATCATGAACGAGCCTACCCAGACGGCGGCAATTGTTGATCAAATGATGCATGAAATGCTTTCTGATAGCGATAAGACTCTGGTTAATGCGATTGTTAAAACGACAGTCTGGATCAATGGCGAACCCTGGAATGTGGGTACCGATATGATTAAGCAGAAGATTCGCGATATGGGTTCTAACATGGGGTTTAACATACCAGAGAGCTATGTCTGGATGGTTACCAAGACGATTATCAGCCGTACCAATGGCGACTGGGGGACGCGCACGGCGGTCAGAGAATATGAAAGTGGTCCTTTGAGCGAATTGTACCAGCGCGTCATCAATAGTATTCGCGAAGTGGACTCGGATAATTATATTTTCTTCGAGCCCTTCTCGCTTGGCGTCAACAATGGTTTTAATACTTTTGTCAGTTATATGCATGACCCGCGTCAGGGTGAGCGTCGTTTGGGTTATATCCCGCATATGTATCCTCGTGATCTGCATGAAGGCGGTGCCTATAACGAGCATGACTACATGGCTGTAGAGAACTGGGAAAGGAACCAGAGCCAATATGTTTATGAAAATAATTTGGCCTGGATACTAGGAGAGTTTGGTCACAGTAATACTGCTCCTGGTGGCGTACAGTTTTTGAAAGATACCGTGCGTATGTTGGAGCGCAACCAGTTAGGTTGGGAGTATTGGGAAAGTGCTCAAACCAGTTGGGCTCCATTTGATAAAAACACACTGGAACTGATGCCTAATGCTGAAGCGCTGGTCAATATTTACCCTCGCGCCGTTGCCGGTAAAATTGAAAATTACACTTATAACCGCGAAGAGCAGAGCTTTGTTCTTAGCTATGAAAGCAAGACTGGTGTGACGGGGGTGACTGAAATATCTATTCCTGCCAGCGTTTATAGCAATGGTTTTGTGGTGGAGTCATCCGATATAACCGGTAACTGGAATTATAGCTTTGATTCGGATGCGGGCATCCTGTCGGTCAATCACGACCCAGCTGCTGTTGAGCACACAATCACAGTTAAGCCTTCCGCGACATCAGCGGTTTCCAGTTACCGCGAGCTACTTGATCGCCGTGCCGGAAAATGCCTGAACATCAATGGCCGGATTCCTGCCGATGGATTGAACGTTATGCTGTATGAATGTGCCGGTAAAAACTGGCAGAGCTGGGCTTACGATGAAGAGAATCAGTTTATTCGTAACTATCAGAACACGGATTACTGTTTGACTCACTTCGGTTCAGCCGAAGCAAAAGATGGTGGTGCGGTTGCCCTGGCTAAGTGTAGTGATTCTGATGATCATCGCTGGATAGTAGACGAGCATATTGACGGCAACATCGTTCGCAATATCTATAACACTGATATTGTGTTGGACGCCTATGGCACAGGCAATTTCAGCAATGTTGGTCAGTGGACGTTTAATAATAGTACACAGCAGCGTTGGAGGTGGGGTTGGAAAGATGCCCATTCGTCGATGAATGAGGTTGTCTCTGATATGCGTGCCAATGGTATTTACGATATGAAGATCTGGAGCAAGGCCGGTGGCTGTGGGTTGGAGTACGATGGCAGCGAGAGTGGTGGTGAGCGCAATGCCAAATTTGACTGTGCGAGCCGTGGTGACTCAATGACATTTAATTCCTATACTGATCCGGTTGTTAACCCCAATGGAACAGTTTCCATTAGTGGTTCTATCTTCTCCTCTTACAGCGGCTGTGGCCTAGAGTGGGATGGCAACCTGGACGGTAGCAATGAGCGAAATGCTAAGTTTGATTGTGCAGGTTCCAGTGATCCAGTCACCATAACCACAACAGCTGATCGCGAGGCGGTTGTACTGTCCTCCAATAGCTGTGGTTTTGAGTGGTCCAGTACACCTAGTGGCGGTGAGAATAATGCTAAGTGGGATTGTCACCCGCGTTATGACGGTATGAAGCTGCACCAAGTTGAGCCCCAGCATACAGAAGCGGCTGTTGCAGGTTCCGGTTGGAGTGAAATTCCGGCTATGCGCCAGCTCTCCGTTGCCGAAGATGGCAGCATGTGGGCGACGGATAGTGGCTCTAGAGTATATCGCTGGAATGGCTCTGGATGGGATCAAATTTCAGGCTATTTGGTTCACGTATCTGTCGGTTTTGTAGGTGAAGTCTGGGGTGTGAATTCCAGTGACAATGTATACCGCTACAATGGTAGTGGCTGGACTCAAATGCCTGGCAAGCTGCGTCATGTTTCAGTCGGTGCCGATGGTACGGTCTGGGGCGTTAATGCCAATGATAATGTCTACCGCTGGCATGGCAGTGGCTGGACCCAGGTGTCAGGCCTACTGAGGCAGGTTTCGGTCGGTTCTGCGGGTGAAGTTTGGGGTGTGAATGCGTCCAATAATGCCTATCGCTGGAATGGCAGCAGTTGGACTCAATTATCTAGTGACAAGACGTATGTCAGTGCTGCCGCCGACGGCACGGTTTGGGCAGTATCCAGCCAGAATCGGGTTTATACCTATGTCGATAATGCCTGGTTGCTGGTAGATGGCCATCTGACTCAGGTTTCTGTCGGTTCTGCCACTCAGGTGGTCGGTGCAATCAATAGCGGTGGTTATAAGTCCTACCTCCGCGATTTTGATTAATCTGAAATTTTAAGCCCTTAAGTCAAAGCCCGGGTTTATCCTGGGCTTTTTTTTGCTTGAATTTTGAAGCTGTAGTACGGGTGACTTTACGCAAAGAAATTGCAGGTAAAGATAGTGGAGTTATTTGATCTGAATGATAAAAAAATAAGAAAAACACAGGTATAAACTATCCAGCAGCGAGATACAGAACTTAGGTTGTAATAACAGCAAAATATCTGAGGTAGACTGCGTTTTATTTCAGTGTAAAGAGGCTATTGGAGCATACTCGCATAACTTCCTTTTTAAGCTTGCTGAACAAACTTAGCCGTCACCATCATCTCCCCCGCACCGTCTCCTTACAATCCAGCTTTTGCCGTCCACAATGCGCCGAATCAGCGCCTTTGTGCCATTTTTTAAAATGATAGGGCGGCCTTTGACTTTCAGGTCTTTGGCTGGGGTGACCTTGTGTTGGCATCTTTGACGCTGGGTGCTTCTTCCACGGCTGTTGGGGCTAGCCCCCTTCCCTTATACTGATCTCACACCTGTAAAGAGCATGGCTTGATCGTGCCGCGTTAGTTAATGCCGTATTGTTGCTCTTGTTCAAATCTAAAAAAACCCGAGGCTTCTTCATTGCGAATAAAGTTTGCTTCTTTTTCACCAAATAGTTTGTTTTGTAATTGGATGATCGCCTGTTCTAGTGCTGGCCCAGAAAGTTCTGCTTGTAGTTTGTTTTTTTCGGTAGTGTAGACCTCGCTAGCCGCGCGTTGCTGATCTCGTTCAGCATCTAAGGTTTCCCAGCGATTTAAAGCGGCGTTGTCTAAGCCCAGGGATTCTCTAAAGGCTCTGAGCTGAATTTTTCTTTCTTCAGGGGGCATGGCTTGCAAATCTGACTGTATATTTTTTAAGCTTAAAAAGCGTGTCATGATTTGAGTTTTGTGTTTTTGCTGTCCGTCACTGACATCAACGCCGTGCACCTGAGTGAAGATGTCTTTGTACTCGTTGACCTTTTGTTTAAAGGGGGCGTGGGAATTTTTTAAGGTGGCCATGGATTGTTCAAACTGTTGATCTTTGTAGGCGGCTTCCCAAATGATGTATGCCTCCTCTCCAAATAACGACAATCGTTTATCCCATAGTGCTCTCAAGCGGTCATCGGCACCAGTAAAGTCCATGGAGTGCTCAAGGCTGGCCATCCATTCTTTATATTCGTGGAGTGCATTGATTTTGTTGATTAGGGCGTCGGCTAGCTGTGGGTATTGGGAGCGGATAAATTTGAGCATTTCTTCTTTCCAGTGGTCGGGGTAGAGCTGCTGGAAAAGCTGGGTCATGCTTTCAATGAGTTTTAACTGCCAATAGGGGTTGTTGAGCTTGTTGTGAAAACGCTGATTGAAATAGGATTGCAGCTGCTCTTTGCGGGTCATCTTCGTATTGCGCTCACCAATGTCGATGGCGTTGTCATGATGACGGCCAAGGTCTTTGATGGCTGGGGGCGGGGAAGACTGTATTGGGCTGGATAGAGAAGGAGCGACAGGGGCTTGATGTAAGTGATGTATGGCTAAGATCAGTCCCAATAGCGATAGCGTGATGGTTGAGGTTATCGCTATTGTCTTTGGTTGCATTGTATCGCCCTGTGTCATCAATGGTTAGCGTCGCTAGTAGACTAAACTGAAAAACAAAGAAGAGTAAAGGGCCGCTTGCTAATTGCTTAGCTGTGCCGCTAAGGCTTTGAATAAAAAAGGGTTTTAGGTTTTTATCTGTGCGAATACCTCTTGTTAGGGCGGTTTAAAGCAATTCTCGCTTGTTTTTTGGCGTGTTTAGTTACAATAAAATTACAATTAGTTAACAATTAGACATTGTTTTTCAGAGGTAATTAGTAATACTAAATCAATCAGTTTATTACTGACCCCGCCAAGGGGATTGTTGGAAACGACAACACGCCAAACTAGGAGTAATCCTAGGACGGAAAGCTACGAGTCCTTGTGTACAGGATAGTCGGGCCGCCTCCCGAGGTAGAGTTTACCTCTCTAGACGAAATCCGCAGGACGTGTTGCCAAGTCATATTCACATATAAGAATAGGTTAGGCACATGAATATAAGAAAGCTAGCGCAACCCGTAATACTCTTTTTATTGGTGTTTTCCGTGTCCATTTCAGCACAGGCTGAAACAGCGGATGAAACCGATCACCCCGTTATTTTCGCACACGGCATGGCCGGCTGGGATTCCATTGTAGGATACAGTTACTTTGGCGAGGATGTCTTTGGTACCTTTGTTGGCGATGCCTGTGGCTGGTTTGAACTTAATGGTTGTAACGACTGGATTGCATATGGTCAGCAGGCCAACCAGAAGGCCGAAGCGTTTCAAGTGACGTCGTTACATAGTTCAGAGGTGCGCGGTACAGAGCTGTATAACCACCTTCAGAATTTTATGGCAACAACGGGGCACACCAAGGTTAATTTGGTTGGACATTCACAAGGGGGTATGGATATTCGCAAAGCGGCGCATATGTTAAAGAGTTATTACGGTACTCCCAAAGTGGGCGCTATGATCAGTTTGTCGTCGCCACACCGTGGTAGCCCATACCCTAAAGGGGTGTTGGATCTTTATTCACGTGATCAAAATAATATTTTCTGTGGCGCCTTGCCTGCAAACCCGGATGGTTCCGACCCCTGTTTGGCGGTAGTGGCTGATATTGCTGATGTATTGTTTAATTTTGGCACAGGGGCTACTACGGATGGCAATGATATTATTGCCTCGGGTTTACAGCTGGTCTATGAGGATTATGATGCCGGTGATGGTGTTTTAACCGGCGCAAAGGTGTTTAATGAGAACTATGGCTCTGAAGGCGTGGCGGGTTATGTGGGGTCTATTATTACCGCGCAAGACAATTTCAATAAGACGCCACTTGCAGCGGCGATATCAGTGGTCGTGGGTTATGAGGCCGATGCGGATGGTTATTGTGTCGGTGACTGTAATAATGATGGTGCTGCAGGGCAGGGGGATGGCTCTGCTTATGATATGGACGACGATGGTCTCGTGGGTATTAATTCTCAGCAAATGGGAACGCGGTTGCAGTATACGGCGGATGACTGGGAGTGTCGGTGGTATGGCTGTTGGAACCCTTTAGACACGATCTCTGAAGTGAGTTCGACAGGCTATGTGGCCGATTTGAATAACCCCAGTGCAACGCAAATGACGTCTCATGCAGGTACATTGAATCAAGACCATTTGGATGTTTTATCCCTCGGCCCGGATGACTTGGATGAAGAGGAGTTCTATGCCGCTATATTTGATTTTATAGAGAAAAAAGGCTTCTAGTCTGCGGTTCTTTCACCAATATGGGTGAATTTCGATGTAATAAATTATAGCGAATAAGCGCTGAATGTATTTTAAGTAGTGAATATGCCGTACACCCCTATAATTAGTTGAGGTGTACGGCATTTTTATTTTTGGGGCACACAAATTAACGCTAGGTACTGTGTTTTTCAGTGCGTGTTATCTATTGGATACCCTATCATTCCTATAATGACGTGAAAAACACCGCATAAGCTTATAGGGCTATCGCTTTTCTCTGGCCTTGGGTGCAAGCACTGTTTTTATATAATAGGTGCTAGATAAGGGGAATAAGCGGCGAAGTGGATGAAAGTCACTATAAAAATTAAAACTTTATGATTAAAGTGTTTTTTTAATTTTTAACGGTGTACCCATGAAAGCTGATAGTTATATTGGTTTCGCAAATAGCGGAGTTGGTCAATCCATTGTAAATTCTCTCGGTTTACCTAAGCCGGTTATTCTCGATCGCTACCACGGTGAGAGCGATATATTGGCAGGCCAACTACTCATAGGTGCTGCGCAAGGCGGCGAGTTGATAGGCTCAGTCGCTGCAGCAGCCCATGCTGCCGAGATTGATATGCACGCCGTAGCGGGTGAGGCATTTACAGCGTTAACAGATGTGCTATCGGCAGAAAAAAAAGCACGTGCATACCAAGCAGAAGACGAAGATGGGGTGAAATTTAAAGCGCTAGTGTTTGACGCTTCGGGTATTAAGAATAGCGACCAGCTGAATGCGCTATATGACTTTTTCCACCCCGTTATCCGCAAGATGACCAGCAATAACCGAATTATTGTTTTAGGCCGCACCCCTGAACTATGTACTGATCCCAAGCAGCAAACAGCCCAGCGTGCGCTGGAAGGTTTTGTGCGCTGTATAGGCAAGGAAGTTCGCAAGGGTGGCACTGCACAGCTTATCTACGTAAAGCCGGGCGCCGAGGCGCAAATGGAATCCAGCCTGCGTTTCTTCTTGTCAGTAAAGTCCGCTTACGTCTCTGCGCAAGTTGTACGTATTTCGGATGTTAAAACAGCGGCGCTTAAACAGATTGACTGGAAGCGTCCCTTGCAAGGCAAGACCGCCCTCGTCACGGGAGCCTCTAGAGGCATTGGCTTATCTATTGCCGAGGTCTTGTCCCGCGATGGCGCCCGTGTCGTTTGTCTAGATATTCCCCCCGCGCAAGCAGAGCTGGAAAAAGTAGCGAAGCGAATTGCTGGCGATGCAATAGCCATGGATATTACCGCAGAGGCCACACCGGCAAAATTAGCCGAATATTTTGCCGAGGGCGGTGTCGATATTATTGTGCACAACGCCGGTGTCACACGAGATAAAACACTAGGGCGCATGAAGCCCGATTTGTGGAGTAGTGTGATTGATATCAACCTATCTAGTGAAGAGCGTATTAATGATGCTTTGCTGGCCGCCAATGCGATTAATAAAGGCGGACGCATTATTGGTGTGTCCTCTATCAGTGGTATTGCGGGCAATATGGGGCAGAGCAACTATGGCACTAGCAAGGCCGGTGTCATTGGTATGGTGCAGTCTATGGCACCTATACTTGCTAAAAAGGGTATTACTATCAACGCAGTCGCCCCCGGTTTTATTGAAACCCAGATGACGGCGGCCATCCCCTTTGCTATTCGTCAAGCGGGCCGACGCATGAACTCCATGAGCCAAGGTGGTTTGCCAGAGGATGTAGCCGAAGCGATTGCATGGTACGCCAACCCCATGTCGCAAGGTGTGACCGGCAATGTGGTGCGTGTTTGTGGGCAAAATTTACTAGGCGCATAGCTATGACTGATCGCATTTTAAAATCGAAGCCGTCAATACCGAGCATGTACTTGCGCTCTATTATACCCAAACGCAAACAGCAGCAGGTGTTGCCGGATAGCTCATTATCCTTGCTCGATATTAAAATGAGCCGACGCAAGATAAAAACCTATGCCAAGTTGTGTGGCTTTAAGCACGAAAACACTGTGCCGCTTAGCTATCCGCATATTTTGGCCTTTCCGTTAATGTTGGAGCTGATGCTGGATAGGGCGTTCCCTTTTCCCGTGGTGGGCATGGTACATGTCAGCAATAGTTTTACTCAGCACCGCAAAATTCACTGGGATGAAAAACTAGACATTAACTGCTGCTTTGGTGAACTCAAAGATCATCGCAAAGGCAAGCTGGTTGAGCTGCTGTGTGAGGTTAGCATTGCGGGTGAATGCGTTTGGCAGTCGCGTTCAGATATGTTGGTTAGGCAGAAAGTTAGCCAACAGGTAGCACCAGAAAAGCCGCGGGACCCGCTCACAGAGTACAGTGCCACATGGACTTTGCCCGCTGGTCTAGGTAGGCAATATGCCTTGATGTCAGGGGACAGCAATCCCATCCATATAAGTGATTTGTCGGCCAAAGCCTTTGGTTTTAAGCAGTGCATTATTCACGGCATGTGGACTAATGCACGTTGCCTGGCACAGCTGCAAGATCAGTTGCCGGATGCTTGCATTGTTGCTGTCGATTTTAAAAACCCCGTTTACTTGCCCAGTACATTGGACTATTTCCAAGAGTCTACAGCCAATGGCTGGCTGTTTGATGTGCGTTCAGAAGGTGGGCGCAAGTCACACCTAATAGGCAGTATCACTAGCGTTCAAAACAACAAGGTCGAGGAACAATGAAAACAGATATTCAAGGTATTGCACTGGGGCTGGCGAGTAAGTTTGTCGGCACTGAGTTTGCAGAGAAACATGGTCTACGTGAGCCTGCGAATAAAGCGGCGTACATGTCGACAAAACTGGGGTTTACGGCGATCACGCAATTGGCCAGGCCGTTTAAGCAATCAAAAAACAAATCTCAAGGTCAGCGTTTACAACACGCCGCCTCCGCTGGATTGTTTGATCTAAATCTAACGGAAGAGCAACAGTTCTTGCGCGACAGTGTGCAGCGCTTTAGTCGAGAAGAGCTGCGCCCCATCGCCTATCAGTCTGATAAAGAGGCCAGTATTCCAGAAGCCTTGTTTGCAAAACTACCTGAGCTGGGGCTGAACTATCTATGCGTATCAGAAGAGCAGGGGGGCGCAGCGGTAGAATACGATCTAGTCAGCAGCGCCTTGATTGCAGAAGACCTAGCTCACGGTGATTTTGGCATGAGCTATGCGCTACTCGCGCCGATGGCGGTGGCCAATGCGATTAGTCGCTGGGGCGACCAGGGCCAGCAGGAAACGTATCTGGCTAGCTTTGTTGACGATACACCGCCTAAGGCGGCCATTGCCCTACAAGAAAATAATATTTTATTTGACCCACAAGCTCTGGCCACTAAGGCGACAGCTTCAGGTAGCGGCTATTGCTTAAAGGGTGAAAAAGTACTGCTGCCACTGGGCGGGAAATGCGAACTGTATTTAGTCGCCGCAGAACTTAATGGTCAGCCGCGTCTCTTTATTGTTGAGTCGAATGCTAAAGGCTTGAGCTGGGCTACAGAGCCAGCGATGGGCTTAAAGGCAGCGCAAACAGGCACTTTGATTTTAGATGATGTGCAACTGCCAACCTCGGCATTACTGGGCGGTACTGATTTTGACTACCAGGCCTTTTTAGATTTGGGCCAGCTGCACTGGTGTGCAATGGCCGTAGGCTGTTGCCAGGCTGTTTTAGATTATGTGATCCCCTATGCCAACGATCGCAAAGCCTTTGGTGAACCTATCAGTCACCGTCAAAGTGTGGCCTTTATGATTGCTAATATTGCTATCGAGTTAGAGTCTATGCGTTTGTTATTGTGGCGCGCCTGCAGTCTTGCCCAGCAAGGCCAAGACTTCCACAAAGAAGCTTTTCTCGCACGCCAGTTGTGTGCGGAAAGGGCTATGCAGATTGCTACCGATGGTGTGCAGATTCTCGGTGGACACGGTTATACCAAAGAGCACCCCGTCGAGCGTTGGTATCGCGATTTACGCGCGGTGTCGCTCATGCACGGCATGCACCTTTAAGGAGATAGACAAATGATTAATTTAGAAATACCTAAGAAATTTCGACCTCTTGTGAATCAGGCTTACCAAGCAGCAGAGAGTGTATTCCGCCCCGTTTCACGCAAATACGATAAGGGTGAGCACGAATATCCGATCGAGCTAGACATGTTTACCTCCATTATGGATGGCATGAATGCCGCATTGGCGGGGGACGCGGTGGGCGCGGGCAAGCTCAGCGCAAAAAACACAGGCCAGGGAGTGCGTAACGGCGTCAATATGAATACCGTTTTAGGTTTAACCGAGCTGTGCTGGGGCGATGTGGGTCTGGCGCTGACCTTGCCACGCCAGGGTTTAGGCAATGCGGCGATCAGCGCTGTGGCCAACGATGAACAGCTAGAACGCTTTGGAGATTCTTGGGCGGCGATGGCGATTACAGAGCCGAATACCGGTTCCGATTCAGCCGCCATCAATACCACTGCGACCTTAGATGGTGACCACTATGTACTGAATGGTGAAAAGATATTTGTCACATCCGGCGCGCGCTGCAATGCGGTTGTGGTGTGGGCAACACTGGATAAAAAAGTCGGCCGTGCAGCGATCAAATCCTTTGTAGTACAAAAAGACACACCCGGTATGAAGGTGGTGCGTTTAGAGGAAAAGCTCGGCATTAAGGCATCGGACACCGCCACCATCAACTTCACCGACTGCCGTGTGCCCAAGGAAAACCTACTCGGCAACCCCGATATCGACGTGAAGAAAGGCTTTGGCGGTGTTATGCAAACCTTCGACAATACTCGCCCCGTGGTTGCGGCGATGGCCGTGGGTGTTGCGCGGGCGTCCTTAGAGCGCACTCGCGAGCTATTGAAAGCCAATGGTCTAGCGGCAAACTATCAACGCTCCGCCAATCTTAGCCATCATTTGGAAGCAGAGCTGTACCGTATGGAAGCTAACCTAGAGGCGGCGAGACTATTAACCCTGCGCGCAGCATGGATGGCCGACAACGGCATGCCCAACTCTAAAGAAGCCTCTATGTCGAAAGCTAAAGCGGGGCGAGTCGCCAATGACATCACCTTAAAATGTGTAGAGATGTGTGCAGCCCAGGGTTATAACGAAACTGAGTTACTAGAAAAGTGGTCGAGGGACTCCAAGATTCTCGACATCTTTGAAGGCACACAGCAGATACAACAGCTGATTGTGGCTAGGCGCTTGTTGGGTAAGTCTTCAGCAGAGCTTAAGTAGGCGGCACACAATAAACACATTCTAAGCTCACCGGCGCTTTGTAATCTAAACCCTCAATCAAATGGAGGGGACAAGATGAAGGTAGATGATGTGTTGATCGTGGGGGCGTCTTACGCGGGGCTGGCCTGTGCACACGAGGCCAGTGAACGGGGTTTGAGCTGTCGTATATTAGAGGGCAAAAAATCCGCCAGCTGTAAGATACGCACCACGGGTATTTTGGTGAAAGAGGCGGAGCAGGTGTTTGCTTTCCCCCAGCGCTTCCTGCGCGAGATCAAGGGTGTGCGGTTGTATGGCCCCTCTCTAGACTATATCGACTTAAAATCACCGGGTTACAGCTTCCACGCCGCCGATACACCGGGCTTGATGGACTGGTTCTCTACCACGGTGCAGGCCAAGGGCACAAAGATAGAATTTGCCGAGCGCTTCTCCCATGGCAGCCGCGAGGGTGATGTTCTGGAGCTGAACAAGAAATATAAAGCTCGCTTTGTTGTCGGCGCAGACGGCGCGCGCTCCCAGGTGGCCAAGCAGTTTGGTCTCAGCCAAAACAAAAAATTCCTCACCGGCATAGAGTTTGAGTATCTGGGTATCGATTATCTAGATAGGGACTATCTACACGTCTTTATCGACTCCAACATCGCCCCCGGTTACATCGCCTGGGTGGTGCCCGGTGTCGAGATGACCCAGGTCGGCATGGCGGCCAGCTACCCCCATCAGCTAGACATGCCCGCCTTGCTGAATAAGCTAAAACCCCTACACGACTTCAGCCATACACCGGTGATGGAAACACGCGGCGGTGTCATCCCCGTGGGCGGCGTACTGCCCAAACTGGGGGATGATCGGGTGCTATTGCTGGGAGATGCGGCGGGCACGGTGTCACCGCTCACTGCGGGTGGCATACACAAGGCCCTAGAGCACGGCCTGCGCGCCGCAGGCTTTATCGACGACTACTTGCAGGGCAGGGGCGAGATCCCCGTGGCGGCCATGCAGCCCTACTATCCTAACTACCGCTTCAAAAAGCTGCTGCGCATGATGGCCGACGGCCCTGTGCCGAATAGCCTGCTGGATGAGTTTGTCAGCAGCCCGGTGTTTAGGCGCTTTGCGCAGCTGGTGTTCTTTCATCACCGGGGTCTGTTTTCTAGGGAGGCTTGGGGGGAGGTTATGTCGTCCCGGCCTTTACCTACAGGACGTAGGTAAGGGGCGTGAGCAGGAGCGGAAGCTTGAGCCGGGAGATTATTGGACTTAAAAACAGGTGTTTATAGCTTATCCGCATAGGTGGGCTTACACCTTGAAAGCATGTATAGGTTCTCAGGTGTTGGGCGACACCAGCCGAAAACCTCTCGTATCGACCCTAAATAGGCAGTGCAGGGTTGGTTTGTGTGTGTCGATTATGCCTATAGTCAAAATCGACATGTATGTAGGTTCTATTTAAGTAGTTTTGGAAACTTGGTTCATTATGAGTGGTGAAATAGCGTAGGTTGAACCAGAAAGGGCTGGTTACGTTTCAGCAATAGGGGACAGACCACATTTAACTCAAATGCGGATAGGTTGCAAAAGCCTTTTTTCACCCCATCCGCATCCCCTAAACCCTCTTAACAAACCCGGCCGTCACCATCATCTCCCCAGCCCCATCCACCTTACAATCCAGCTGATGGTCCTTACCATCCACAATCCGTCGAATCAGTGCCTTAGTACCAATTTTCAAAACCAAGGAGCTGCCTTTGACCTTCAGGTCTTTCGCTAGGGTGTCATGCTGAGCGAAGCGGCAGCGTAGTCGAAGTATCTGGTTCAGCGATATCTCAGTGGTATAAGGTCTTTCGACTTCACTCCGTTACACTCAAGATGACATGGTTTAGTTTAATGCGGATAGGCCAATTCAGCCTATCCGCATAGGCTTTACTCAGCTATCCCATCAATCAGAACATCAATAATCGCAACCTGTCTCTTAATACCGGTCACTTTATCGTATCCTTCTTGTAGATTTTTATACAAACGCAGTCATACATAATCATGAATCAATGACCAAAGTGCAATGGCTTGGGATTCAACGTCTACCTGCTTTTGCTGTGTGTGGTCGCTCAGTATGCCTGTGAGTTGGGTATAGATACTTTCCATGACTACAGCGAGTTCATCATTTTTCTTGTGGCAGGGCGGCCATGGGTGTTCGTTTATTCTTTAAGAAATGGGAAAACTGAGTCTGAGGTAAGCCCAAAAGGTTTTCGAGTTGGGCGCGGTTTATACTGCATTTATACTTTGATGCAGTGCAGTCAAAACAATATATTTAGCTTTGCCGGTTTTGAATCTTTCTGTGCGGGTGAGCAGTGCTGGTATAAAGCCTCTATGCCGACCTTTAGTTTTTTATCAGTAACTATTAGCTGGGATAAGCAATGCCTCGCTTGCAAAAAAATCCCTCTGGGATTGAAGGGTAATGCTCTGTTTTTCTAGGCTGATTTGGCCTAGTAGAATAACGCATGATGTAGTTGCTTACACGGATGCAGGTAATAGACATGGTAGAAACGAAAGATTTATCTAGGAGTCATTGTCGAGGCTTTAACCCGTTACATTTAATTTTGTCGCAAATAAAAAAATACATACAAATATTTTTTTGTAAATTTCATGTGTTTTTTTTTGACGGTTATTTATGTTTTTATGATTACTTTATGGGTTTTGATAAATATAAAAGGGAATGTAATCTTATTGTGTTTTTATTTGGTTGGGACTGTGAGTCAGAAGTAATTTGTATTGGAGGGTGTTTTTTTTAATTTTCAGGTGGGGTTGACATTAATTTTAAATAAACTAAAAACTAGGCTTATGAATTATTAATAACCGAATGGAAGTGGTTTTTATGATAGCGTTTAAAGTGTTTTTTTTTATTTTGTTTTTTTATTACTACGAAGCATGCGCAGCAGCAGATGGCAGTGTTGGAAGAACATCGAGTGGGTCATCTAATATAACATTTACTAAACATCCATTAGTTAAAATTAGTGGTTTAGACGATTTTAACTTGAATTCACCTGTCTCGTTAGGTGGAGGGTGGCATGACGATATATGTGTATTTTCAAGTAGTGGTTCGTATAAAATAACAACCTACAGTAAGCAAGGAGGCATGCTAGGTTATAGACTAGCGAACCCTAATGTAAATGAAAAAATAACGTACTCAATTAATTTTAGCTCTAATCTTAATTCGTCTTCGGGTGATTTGTTATTACCTGGTGTTGAATCTTCTGTTTATTCAAATACTACTAATGGTAGTGAAAATTGCTCGGAAAGTGTTAATTCTAGAGTTATTTTAAATATGGATGAAGACAGCTTAGAAAACTCAGCCCCAGGCGATTACTATGATGTACTAACCGTTATTGTTCACCCCATATGATTTTTTATGAAAATGAACAGGGACAGATTACATTTAGCTTAAATACGGATAGGAAAATATAATCTATCCGCATAACAAATAAATGTCATCCTTCGGCTATATTACACTCCGCTCAGAATGACAGTGCTACAGCTAATTACCAAAGTAACAGGCTACGTGTACCTGCCATGCGGATAGCCCCGCCTAAAAAACTTCGCCGCAGGTTAAGTTGCGCATTTTTCCTTAAGACATTCTTCGCAATAACAACTCATTTCAAGTTGTGGGCTAACCATCTTAAACCCTGAGTTCTGGGTGTAAGCCTGAAGCTCTTGGATCATGTTCTGGTTTATGAATATTTCTTTGACTTTACTGCAGCTTTTACAAATTAAGAATTGTGGAATTCCATGGTTGTGATCACAGTTGATGTGTTCACAAGCGACATATTTGTTGGCTAACCCCAGCTTGTGCGCTAAGTTTTTCTCAGTAAAGAAATCAAGCATGCGGTAAATAGACATTGTGGATAATGTTTCCCCCAGTTCCTTTTTACAGGTGTCTGCTAGTTCATGTGCCGATAGCGCTTTATCTGATTTTAACAAGGTAGATAACACGAGCTTTCTTTTGAGTGTTAGACGTATACCCTGTTTTGAGCAGTGTCGCTCTGCGCGCCTAATGGCTTGCTCAATATTTCTAGCTTCTGTCAATTCGCAACATTCAGCGTCAGTTATCAATGCTTTTTCCCTCTGCTTGATTGGATTTTGTTATGTTATATCAAACCTTCTCTGCTAATCAATGATATTAAAGGCAATTGAGAGGTGCTGGTCCCGGCTTGGAGGCCGGGGTGACAGGGGAGGGGGATCCAATAGGTTTTAATGAATAAAGTCTAGGGTGAGTAGCAGTCGGCGTTCCCCCGAGACTGGTTTAGGGGAGCGATGCACGAGCCCCGCTTGTGCGTTGCCCTCCCATAGTTCGCCTTTGAGTAGGGCGATATCGCCGATGCTGATGCGTTGAATGTCGCTGTGATCTGGCTCGTCGGCGCTGGGCACACCGAATTGGGTGCGGTCGACACGGTCGTGGGGTATCCACTCCGTGGCGATGCCTTGGTAGGTGCTAACGAGGCGGCACTGCAGTTTGTCTACGTGGAAGCGGGGGCACATGGCTGTGTCGAGTGCCGCGAGGCGCAGCCCGGCTTCTTTAAGGTCAAACAAGCAACAGAACATGTCGACTAGTTCGGCAATGTGTTCACTCAATGCGGATAGGCTCTTGTCATCGCTACGGTCACCCTTCACGCCGAGGGCCTCGTTCAGGCTGGCCTGTGCCTGCTGGGGCGAAAGGCTCAGCGCAGTTTGAAACTTGGGTTGTGTGAGCAACAATTGTTGCACCGCCTGCTGCACGGGCAGCGGCAGGGTGCGCTGCCAGACCACCATGTTGACCTCTTCTTTATAGATGTCGGTGAGTACGTTGGGGTCTTCTCCTTGCACGGTGCGGCGCACTTTTCTACTTGAGTAATTTAATGGTTTGATCGCTGTAACAGTGGGGTTAGCGGGAATGATACTAGGCGGCTTAAGTGCTAGTGCTTTCATTATGCGCTCTCCTTCCACTCTGGGAAGGGGTCGCTGAAGGTCTCCCAATGCTCTCTGCCTTGCATGACTTCGCCTTCGCTTAATAAGCAGGCATCTAAAGCTTGGGTCATTGCTACCTTATCTAAGTCTTGGCCGATAAATACCAGCTCTTGGCGCATATCTCCGAAGGGTTCTTGCCAGTTTGATTTAATATAGTCTAGGGACACGGAGTCGGTGGGCCATTCGGATTCGGGTACGGCCTTCCAGAACATGCCGGCGAAACCATAGCGCGCTATGCCCCCTGCTTGGCTCCACTCTCCAGTGAATTCAGGACGTGTTGCCAGCCAGAAATAGCCCTTGGAGCGCAATAGCTTGCCGTAGCCACGGGTGTTGTGCAAAAACTCATAAAAGCTTTGCGGGTGAAAAGGGCGGCGCGCGGTGTAGTTAAAGCTGCTGATGCCATATTCTTCGGTTTCGGGCACGTGCTCGCCGCGCATTTCCTTTAACCAACCAGGGGCCTGTTCGGCACGTTCAAAGTCAAATAGCCCGGTATTGAGTACCGCATCTAAATCGACCTGACCCTGGCTGATGGGGGTGATTTGGGCACGGGTGTTGAGGGTTTTAAGGATGGCCGTGAGGCGCTCTACCTCTTCTACTGGGACAAGATCGGTTTTGCTGATCAGGATCACATCGGCAAATTCGACTTGGTCGACTAAGAGGTCGGCCACGTTACGCTTGTCCTCTTCACCGAGGGATCCACCTACATCTTTTAGGCTATTAGCTTCTTCATAGTGCTGCATGAAATTCGTCGCGTCGACCACGGTGACCATGGTGTCTAGTGTAGCCACATCGCCTAACGACACTCCGTCTTCGTCGGCGAAGGTAAAGGTTTCGGCAACGGGTAGGGGCTCTGAAATACCGGTTGATTCAATCACTAGGTAATCAAAGCGACCGTCTTTGGCCAGCTTGTTCACTTCTTCAAGTAAATCCTCGCGCAGGGTGCAGCAGATGCAGCCATTGCTCATTTCTACCAGCTTTTCTTCGCTGCGGTTGAGGGAGACTTCGTTGTGAATGGTGGCGGCATCTATATTGATCTCGCTCATATCATTCACAATCACGGCGACCTTCTTGCCTTGGCGGTTATTCAGTATATGGCTGAGTACGGTGGTTTTACCAGCGCCTAAAAATCCTGACAGTACTGTGACGGGTAGTTTCATGGGGTGGGTTATCTCTCTTTCATCGCTAATATTAAAGTTATGTTATAACATAACAATATAGGTGTGAAAAGTATTAGCGCGAAAGGATAAGTCGCTTAGTGGCAGTCTATCCGCTTTACTGCTTTATGTTTTATTTACTCGGCGCTGCAAAATTTTGTTCTATCCACGCCTTACCTTTTACCGGTACAGGTTCTGTGTCGGGCGAATTACTGAATTTACCCGCGCACTCGGCTACACCTTCGTATACATCTCCTTTGCCTCGAGAGAAGTACTGGTCGGGGATTAGGCTTTTCACTGTGAGGCTGGCGTCTATACCGTGCTGATCTCGTATCTCTACTGCGTATTCGAGGAAGTAGGTGATGCCATCTGGGCCAGGGAAAGGCTTAGAAGCCGTTGTGATGCTATCAACAAATATACTTTCGCCGTTGATGAGTAGTGTGGCGACGGAGGCGGTGGGTTGATTTTCATTGATTAGCCCCGATGTGGTGTAGTTGGATAACTGAATGCCGTTGTCCAGCTGCATGTCTTGCAATGACCACTTGGTGCCTTTGCCGAAGGCGCCATACTCATGGTCCATCCAGGTGACGCCAGTGACATTGTGTGTTTGTGTGGCGACGGTGTTGCCACCGCTGGTGATGCTGATGGTGCCTGTGACGTGTAGGTTAGTGAGGGAGTAGTAATAATTGGTATTGCCTGGGCCATCCGTCTTTTGACCTGTGCCCCATACGAGTAGTGGACTGCCTTCTTGCTTTAGTTTTAGGTCAAATTTGATGATGTCACCTGTTGCTTCATCAGTCGCTGTGGCGATGAGGTGTATGTGGGTAGAGTCATTATCTATGGCTTTCATGGAGATGTAGCCCTGATTGGGCTGAAGTGGCTTCTCTAGGCCTACGTACCAAGGCTGACTGGGGTCGCTCTCCGCCCAGATATTAGGGTCTAGGCTTTCGAGGGGATAGATGACAGTTTCTTGGTAGTGTTTTTGCTTGCTTACGTCGGATAATGCTATCTGTGAGAACAGGCCTGTTTTTGTGTGTGCCGTATTACTTAGGCGTGCGGCGTTTATTTCAAAGCCAAATTTTTGGCCGTTGTCGGCAATCAGCGTGCCTATATGCCACCACCATTCGGTTTGTGCATGGGGGTGTGCGTATTGGGCTTCCTGAACATTAAAAGGTGTGTCTTGATCAGCGATAGGTGAAGTGTTTGTCATTATTATGTCCTTTTTGGGTTGAATAACGCTTTATTCGCAGTCAGTGTACGTTCACTATTTTTGTCTGTCTGTTGGGTATTTACCTGACAAGTAAGGTATTTATTTATATGCGGATAGGCCCAAAACACACCCTCCCAGCCTATCCGCATCGGCCCCCCTCCCTTATACTTCCTCCCCCACAAGTAAAGAATCGGCCCATGATCATCCCACTAGAAGAGCTAAGCAAAACAGCGGTCGATAATTTAATCGAAAACTACTGCACCCAGGCTGGTTACAGCGACTCGGGTGGGGAGGGTGTGGCTGATGCTTGCGAGCAGGTATTGCAGGCGCTGAAGGATGAGAAGTTGTTGATTATCTGGAGTATGGAGAAGGAAGAGGCGTATATTCAAAGGGCGTCGCAGCACTATGAGGGCCTGAGTAGAAGTGAGTAAGTTGATAGTCATTACCACCGGCGGCACGATCGCGTCGGTACTGAAGGACGGCGCACTCTCTGTTGAGCAGGATGGCCATACGGTGGGCTGTGAGATTAACGCGGCCGCGGCGAAACTGGGGCTTGAAGTTGAGCTGCACAGCCCGCTGAATAAAAACTCCGAGTCTTTTGCTCCCGTCGATTGGCTAGACATACTGGCTGCCATTGACGAGGCTAGCTCCGCTGATGCGGATGGTGTGGTGGTACTGCATGGCACAGACACCATGGAGTACACACTGGCCGCGGCTTGTGCTTTTCAGCAGCGCTGGTCAAAGCGGGTATGCTTTACCGGCGCGATGCGCTCTCCAGTGCTGCCGAACTCGGATGCGCGTATCAATCTGTTAGCGGCGCTTAGCTTTGCCGCTGATAGGACTTATGATGATGGCGTGTATTTAGCCTTCCGTACTGATGAGAGCAATCACTCCGTGAGTATCTTCCACGGCGGTGAGGTGAAGCCCCTAATGTTTGATGAGAGCTGCTTCCGCTCGGTATATAACAATATAGTGGCGAGTTACACAGAGCATGGCGGCTTGCAGAGCGATGGTGAATGCATAAAGCCTGTTTTCCCCAGCGCGAACCGCGATGTATTACCTAGTAAAGCCGCGTTGCTCGCTAGCCAGCAGCAGGTCGCTTATATCAAGCTGTATCCCGGTATCGACCTGCACACACTACAGGCGTTGACGGCGGGGCGGTCAGTTGCGGTGGTCGAGCTGTACCACAGCGGCACTGGTCCCGCGTCAGTAGACTATAACGACTTTATACAGCTGATAGAGCAGTCTGCTGATTCCACGCTATTTGCCCTATCCGCATTCCCTGTGCGCACGCTGCAACAACCCTATGCCAGCACTCAGGGGATCATGCAGGCCGGTGGCCATGTCTATGGGGATATGCAGCCCTACAGCCTGTATGTGTTTTGCTTGTTGATGACGGCGTTGGGGGCTGGGCGTGATGAGATACAGAGCCAGTTAAATTCTATGCGGATAAGCTGAAAACAGCCTGTCCGTATCAACCCCTAACAACACCGAGAACCCGATGACCCTAAAACCCGGCATTTACCGTCACTACAAAGGCCTTGAGTACGAAGTATTCGAAGTAGCCGCTCACAGCGAAACTTTAGAGAAGTTGGTGGTATATCGCACCTTGTACGGCGACTTTGGTTTGTGGGTGCGCCCATTGGAGATGTTCACCGAGCAGGTGGAGTTTGAGGGCGTGTTGCAGGATCGTTTCTCTTACATAAGTGATAAGCCCGCTTAGCCCTGCACCAAACACTCTACATAAAATGTTTTTTATAAACCCAGCTGCCGTATGATGACTCGCGCGGTAAAAGCTGCTGGGTTGGGTTTAAAAAGCGCCACGTGCATATCCGCATAATTACCTTAAACAATCCCCATGCTTTTCAATAAGCGTATTTTAAGCGACTGGTCGGGGTCGATATGCCGGTAGTCCAGCAGCTCGACTAACATTTTGTTTATTTGTTTGGCGGTGGCTGCGCGCAGTTGCTGTGGGTCGTCATCGGCTTGTACTGTTTTAAATTTTGTGGAATCGATAGGCTGGCCAAATTTGAAGTACATACGCTGTGGTTTGGGGATGAGTGTGGGGCCGATACCATACATAAGCGGTGGGATGAATTTGTCGGCCACACCCATTTTTGTGATTAGCTTGCCGGTTCGAGTAGAGAGCAGCTGATCAGCATCATAGAGAATGTTGTAGCATTCTTCTGCGCCGACCGCCGCGAAGGGGATGATGTTGTAGTTGTTCTCTAACGCCATGCGTGCAAAGCCGTAGCGCTGTTTCCAGATGAGGCTGTATTTCTCTCCTTTACGCTTGAGTACTTCGCGGCCGCCACCGGGGTAGACCAGTATGTTTTCCTTGGCCTGCATTAGTGCGCGGCAGTTATCGCGGCTGCCTTCTACCGATCCCCCTGCTTGTAGTAGTGAGCCCCATAGTGGCACCTTAAAGTGCGCACTGTCACCGAGTGCGCGCATATGTATGCCTCGGTGTCGAAGTAGTCCTTCGATCATTAGCGGAGCGTCTAACAAACCGCCAATGGTGTGGTTGCCTATAAATAGAGCGGGACTGTCTTGGGGGATGTTGTCCAGCCCTAGAAACACTGGACTACACAGCCGCTGCCAAGGCGCAAGCACATTAAAGGCTTTGCTCAGTGTTTGTGTGGATGCTGGCTGGGGGAGTGAGTGAAATTTAGGAGGCATGTCGGTTGCTTATCGATTGGCTATACTAGCTACATAATGCAGCAAACCGCCGAGTAGGTGAAATTATTGCAGTTACATTGGGGGACAAGAACTTTGATAAAAAGCTGTAAACCTAGGGGGAGAGCGCAGAGGGACAGTGTTTTTAATGCACTGGATGATATGGGGTTGGCGCCGAAGTGGGTGATACGGGTACCTCGTGGAGGTGCCCGTACCAAGACTGTATAGCGTTAACTGCTTTGCGTAAGGATTGCTGCCATCTTCCATATGTTTGAAGCGGCGGTGCCCCCACAAATATTGTGCGGGAGCATAGTTGATCATCTCTTCGGTTGCCGCGTTGACGGCACAGGCGTCGGTATAGGCATCCCCCGAGGGGAAGTTTTTTAATGGTGCTAAGATGTGAACTTCATAGCCTTTACCGTCGGCACTGCGTATACAGAACATCGGCAAGACCTGGGCCTGGGCAATATTGACTTTGGATATGCGTTGACGGCTTTTGGTTAGATAATAGGCGAGCAGGCCCAGGTATTTCCCCAAACACTGCTGGGCTTTCCAGCTTAGTATTAAGTAAGGCTTATATGTGTATTTTTTGTCTTGCTGTTGTTTTTCTTGAGAGTTCGAAATGAGGTTGCACTGCTTTATTGGCGGTGGCTAGTAAAACCTAGGATGAATTTATCTGCGTTTTCCGCGAGAATAGGGCTCTAGCCTACTTTTCTACTACCGAGCCTATGCTTAATGACCCCTGACGACCCTCAATTCTTGCAATTAGCCGACGATATTAAGCGTTGGGGGCAGGAGTTGGGTTTTCAGCAGGTGGGTATTACCGATGTGGACTTGGCCGAGGACGAAGAGAACCTGAAGGCTTGGCTAGCGAAGAACTACCACGGTGAAATGGGCTATATGGCTGCCCACGGCAATATGCGTAGCCGCCCTGCTGAGTTGTTGCCAGGCACCTTGCGGGTAATCTCGGTGCGTATGGATTATATGCCTGCGGATATTGAATGTATTACGGTGCTGCACGATAAGACTAAGGCTTATTTGTCGCGCTACGCCTTGGGTCGCGATTACCACAAGCTGGTACGCAAGCGCTTAACTCAGCTGGGTAAGCGCCTAGAAGAATCGGTGGGCTCTCAGGGCTATCGCGCTTTTGTGGATAGTGCTCCTGTGTTGGAGCGGGCATTAGCGAAGAAGGCGGGCATTGGTTGGGTGGGCAAGAATGCCATGATTCTCAACCCCAAGGCGGGCTCGTATTTTTTTCTGGGCGAGCTGTTTACTGATGTGCCCCTGCCAATAGATAAGCCCTTTAGCAAAAATCACTGTGGCAGTTGTAATAGTTGTATCAAAGCTTGCCCGACACAGGCCTTTGTTGGGGATAAAGTCTTAGATGCACGGCGTTGCATTTCTTATTTGACCATTGAGCTAAAGGGCGCGATTCCGGAAGAGTTACGCAAGCCCATGGGTAACAGGGTATTTGGCTGTGACGACTGTCAGCTGTCTTGCCCGTTTAATAAATTCGCCAAATTTACTGCTGAGCAAGACTTTTCTCCACGGCACCAGTTAGATAAGCAAAGTCTAGTTGAGCTATTTCTATGGGATGAAGAACAATTCTTAAATAACACCATTGGCTCACCGATACGCCGAACGGGTTATGAAAACTGGCTGCGCAATTTAGCTGTGGGCTTGGGTAATGCGCCGACCTCTGACGCGGTGTTAGACGCACTACAAAGCCGTGTGCATTACCCCTCTGAGCTTGTGCAGGAACATGTGCGCTGGGCATTAGCACAGCACGGGGGGTAACAGCTTGTTAACCGCTGCCAGTAGCGTCGACTCTAGTTGGTCAATTTCGAATGGCTTGGCTAAATAGTAATCAGCCCCCGCGTCGAAGCATTTTTGTTTATCTTCAATCAGTGCATTGGCGGTTAATGCGATAATGGGGTAATCATGCAGTTCTGGGTCAGCTTTGATTTTTGTGCTTGCTTCGTAGCCATCCATTACTGGCATTTGCATGTCCATTAAGATGACGTCGTAGGGTTGAATCTTATATTTGTCGTCATGCAAGCAATTGGTCGCCTCTAAACCATTGACGGCAGTGCCTACTTCCAAGCCTAAGTTATCTAAAACACTACAGGCCAGCTCTAAGTTGAGTGGGTTGTCGTCGACCACAAGGCAGCGTTTTCCCTTTAGAGAGATTTTGCTCAGGCTTTCAAGGGCGATATGAGTATTACCTGAAAATCCAGGGGTATGGATGTCGAGCACATTTTTAATCGTGTGGATTAAGGGTTTTTCCAAAACAGGCTTAAATAGGCAAGTGGCAATATTATACTTGTCTTGGCGTTGGCGGATTTCATTGTCATCAAAAGCTGTGACCATGATTATGGGTGGAGATTCAAAGCTGGGGTCTGTACTCATGGCCTGGTCAAAGGTCAGGCCATCCATGTCGGGCATCATCCAGTCGAGCAATATCAGGCTGAATTTATGTGCATTAGAACGCAGTATTTTTAAGCCTTGCTTGCCTCCATTAGCGGTGGTGGCTTTGACTCCGTGGGTTTGTAAAAGGTGCTGTAAATAAGTGCGGGCATGCTCATTGTCATCAATGATCAGGATTTCAATGCCGTCGAGGCTGATGTCTTTCTCGAGTTGGCTTTTTGCTTGGTGCTGCTGCCCAGATAGTGCGAGAGAAAGTTGGATAGTGAAGCATGACCCCTGTGATAAAATACTCTGTACGGAGATGTCACCGTTCATTTGCTGAATAAGTTGCTTGCTGATGCTTAGCCCTAAGCCAGTGCCACCGTACTGTCGGGTAGTAGAACCATCGGCTTGAACAAAAGTGTCAAAAATATTTGAGCACTGCTCTTGGTTCATACCAATGCCGCTGTCGGAAATTTTGAAGCTTATATCGCCAGTGCCGTTACCTTCTTTAATGCTAACTTCAAGCTTTACGTAACCATGTTCAGTGAATTTTATAGCGTTGCTGACAAGGTTGATTAGCACCTGCTTGATACGAATAGGGTCGCCTACAAAGTGATGTGGCATGTCCGCGGGAAAATCAATAATAAGCTCTAAGCCTTTTTCACTGGCTTGGTCTATATGTAAAATTCCTATGTTATTCAGTGTCTCGAAAAGATCGAATTCAATTTCTTCTAAGCTGAGTTTACCCGCCTCTATTTTTGAGAAATCGAGAATATTGTTGATTAAGTCACCTAGTGTCGTGGCGGCAACAAGGATGCGCGAGACATAGGCTTGCTGATGAATTCTTAGTTCACATTTCTGTAATAGCTGGGAAAAACCGGATAGCGCATTAAGTGGTGTGCGTATTTCATGGCTCATATTGGCCAAGAATTCACTTTTTAATTTTGTGGCTTCCTGGGCTTGTTCGAGTGCTGTGGATAGATTTTTATTTCTTTTTTCTATCTCAGATGCCATCTGGTTGAAATGCTCAGACACCATGGAAAATTCATTTTTTGAGCTGATATTTATTCGGTGGCCTAGGTTGCCGCTGGCGATGGCGTCAGTGCCTATGCACAAGTCGTGCATAGGCTTAATAATAATTTTTCTTAAAATACTGTTGATGATAAATATCAAAAAAAACATGCCAATAATTAAAGCAATAGACAATGTAACCAGACGTTGCTTCATTGTCTGATAAATATCCTTGTGGCTAATGTCAATGCGTACGGTACCAAGGCTTTCCTCTATGCCATCCAAGGTTATGTCAGCCGTAAACATATTTATGAACTGACTGTCGATTTCTGTAGATAGGGGTGATTTGTGGCTGCTTACTGTTGAACCGTCACTGCGAAAAAATGCAGCATTAATAATGTTTGAATTATTTTTAACCAGCATTTCTGCGTAGGTGTCGAGCACGGGGAAGTCGTCTTCGAGCAGAGGCTCTATAATAGAGATTGCGGTAAGCTGTGAGAGGGATGTACCTTGTTTTTCCACCTGAACTAATAGGCTCTGATGTTCCGAGTTGGACAAATATAATATTAAAAAAGTGGCAAATAAGAATATAAACCCGCTGATGGTTGAAGCGACTTGTAGTGAGAGTCGGTTGTTTATAAAGTTAAACATTTAAAATTTTCTTGCTTTCAACATACCCGTGCGAACAAAGTCGTAGTCGCTATCCTGCGCGGGGGCGAATGAGTCCACTTTAAGCAATTTAAGCGTAGCGGCGTCATCTAGTGACAACAGGGCTTGATTCAATGCATCAAATAAATGCTTGTCAATACTGTCGCTGGCGACCCAAGGTTTGGTGATATTGTCAAAGTAGGCTAAGGCTTTAATATTGTTTTTCTTAGACATTTTATTGAATGTTTTTTCCTTTACCGAGCCTGCGTCGTAGTCACCAAGGCCAACGGAAAAGGCAACCTTGTCGTGGCGGCCTAGAAAATCAAATCCGTGTAGGTCTTTGCCATATATACCCGCATCCATCAGTTCGGCCTGAGCGAGGTAGCGACCTATAGTTGAGTTTTTATTCCCAAAGGCAAAACTCTTACCTTTGAGTTGTGATAGCTGAGTGATTTCACTGTCTGAGGGAGTAATGATGACGCCCTTGAAGGTCTTTTTACCTTTGCGGATCTCCATTGCCAGTAGCTGTATTTCTGGGTTTTTCTCTTTTGCCAAAATATAAGATGCGGGACCCATCCGCATGAAATCTACTTCCCCGCGGCTTAGCCCGTTTATACCTTCTTGGTAGTTTTTATATATTTTAATCTTGATAGAGGTTTCTTGCCCCGTAGAGGCAGTCATGCTTTTGGCCAAGGCCTTAAGAACTGGGTTAAAGGTCTTGTACATGGTTGAGGCCTTGTCTGAGGTATAGACCCCAAAGGTAAGGCTGCTACCAGCAAGGCAAAGGGAGGTACTGAGCAATATTAAAGTAAAGCTGATGAACTGGCTGATAGGTTTTAAGTATTTAGGGTGGGCTTTCATAGTCGCAGTGCTTATAGTTATCTTAGTGTATGAAATATTAAAATAAGTAGTTATTTACATC